>JRHI01002218.1_pt1 | contig 13838 bp, 12 predicted proteins | sample 215371 | NCBI WGS metagenome assembly JRHI01 (sample SAMN02929681, study PRJNA255918) | sediment metagenome | biome: cave system; feature: Ice Cave; material: Sediment; isolation source: sediment from deep within a dark volcanic ice cave with no known source of... ...
GTTGGAGAGGATGAGAAGTAGCTTCAGAGCGGGTTTGTCTGTTGGCTCATATGTGCAACGGGCACAGGTGAGAGAATGCGGAGCTAATGCAGCAACGCTTGCGGGCAGCAGGTGTAGAGTGCAAGTAAGCATATCGGTCGGCAAAATTGAGGTAATTATACTATTCAGTTCATATTGTGCCTTGAAACAGGAAAAAGCATAGTATACAGGCGTATACTATGCTTTTTCCTGTTTCAAGGCACAATATATTTCTTGTTTGACTTCTGTATTTTCCTCAGTTTCTAGTGCAACTTGTAGTGCATTCAGTGCTTGTGTCCCTCCGAGATGCCCAAGTGCCCATGCTGCATGCCCCCGCACTAGCGGCTCTACATCGTACAAAGCACCAATCAGGGCAGGAATAGCTTGCGGGTCGCCACTATTGCCAAGCGCCACGCATACATTGCGTAGCAAACCACGTCTCTTTGCACGTTTAATGGGGCTATGTCTGAAACGTGCGCGGAATTGCTCCTCTGTGAGCGAAAGTAAAGGGATCAGCTCAGGACTACTTCCTATGGATGGTCTAGGACGGAACTCCTGCCGTGGATGAAATACGAGCGGCTTGGATGTGGACATAGACGGAGATATCCCTTTATAAGTGTCCTGATCAATGTTTGAGTGCATGCGTAAACCTAGTCGCGTTTCCGCAACGATGTTGACTGGACACACCTCCTGGCAGATGTCACACCCGAAGATGAGATTGCCCATCAGGGGACGTAGTTCCAAAGGGATACTACCGCGTAATTCGATGGTCAGAAATGAGATGCAACGTTTTGTGTCTAGCTCGTATGGGTTGGGGAGTGCTTGTGTTGGGCAGGCATGTAGACAAATTTCGCAACTGCCGCAATTGGTTTTTAGAGGTATGTCAGCGGTCAATGGCAGATTTGTGACAATCTCGGCCAGAAAAACCCAGGACCCCCAGCCTTTCGTGAGGATGTTTGTGTTCTTGCCATACCAACCCAATCCGGCTCTTTGTGCAACAGCGCGATCTACCATGCGTCCGGTATCGACAAAGAGCCGCGTTTCGGCCTGCTCGCCTATCTCATTATATGTATATTCATATAGCCATGTAGAAAACTGTTGCAGTTTTGGTTTGATAATATCGTGGTAATCGTCGCCCCAGGAATAGCGTGAAACACGCCCACGAGGACCAGCACCGAGGTTGGCATCGACAGCTTCGTCAGGCTGTTCAGTCAGGTAGAACATTGCCAGTGCAATAATTGACTGTGCCTGTGGTAGCAATGCATCTGGATGACAAGATATACCTGCTCGCTCCGCTGTAAACCATGGCAAACCATCCATCAGTCCCTGTGCGATCCGTTCTTTGATGATCTGCTCTGCTTCAGGGAATGCGTCAGCACTCGTAATGCGTACTAGGTCGAAGCCTAACGAGTAGCCATATTCTTTAATTGTCTGTGTATTTAGCATAATTCTCTATCAGTTGGTAATATCGCGTCGCTCATTGATCCACCAGCCTAAACCCAACAGAAGCACGATATAGGTGGCAAGTACGAGCAGAGCGTGTAGATCAGAAAGTGATGCACTCGTATCGCCAAAAATATCATGGGCTTGATTTTGGAGCAAAGCTGCCACGTTGTTGCCGATAAAATAATCAGGAATGGCCTTTAGGAAATCACCAACGGGGCTTTTATAGAGGAGACCAAACACATTGAGTAGCTGGCTCAGGATGAATTCGGCAACCCACACTGCTAATCCACCGGCAACGCCAGCGACGGTGGTTTGCCCCAGAGTAGATAGAAAAAGCGCGACAATCGCATATATAAAGAGGCCAAGCATGCCTATAAGGATGTAAAGGACGGCATGCAGAAGCCATGTTGCAGTGAGAAAGCTGAAATTGAATGCGATACCAAAGATGAGATTCAGGAGCGCACCTTCTAGTACACCAATGAGAAGCAGCCCCAGGACTCCCAGGACAATGCAGGAAAGGCTAGCTCCGATCTTTGACAAGAGGAATTGTGTACGCGTGGGGCCGCGTGTGAACATGAGACGTACAGTGCCTATGCCGAACTCACCGCCAACAATAGTGCCTACCAATATGAAGACGAGAATAGTTCCGATAAAGCGGATAATTTGCATGCCTGTGCCAAGCGAATCGGGCAAACGTAGAGGGCTAGAAACACCGTGTAATTGCTCTTGTTTCTGTTGTTCAGCTTGGGCCATGTCTGCCTGCGTTGGATCGTGATTGAGACATGGTTGGAGTTGTGGGTCGCGTACAGTTGTACATGATGGTGGTAAGTAGGTGCTGGCTGGACTACTCGCTGTAAAGAGTGTTCCGAGAGAGATCAAGCCAAAGATCAGTACGATACTCAATATACTGATAGTGGTGAGCACCTTTGACATACCACGACGCCGAATCTTATACAATTCAACCCCAATCAAACGAATTATCGTGCTCAGGAAGTCGTTGCGCCCCATGAAGACAGTCTCTGTACGGACTGGTGGAGGCAGCTTCCGTCCTGTACTGCGTGAAACGGATTTCATGAATTGCCTCGCTTTCCACTTTCTGGTATTTCTGGCGTGGGATAGCTTGGATAATTGGGATATCCAGCATAGCCCCCCTGTATCGGCACTTGTCGGGGGGCATCTGCCAATGCTTCCATACCTGTATAAGCTCCTGGACTGATAGGAGGCGTGGTAAGTTCTATGAACACCTCTTCCAGGCTGCCTTCACGTGGATGAAGTTCTGCTGCGAAGAGACTCTGGCGTGCGAGTAAAGCATTAATTTCAGCCGAACGACTAGCAGGAGCGTCGATAAGCAGTAGCGGTTGGCCTTGCTTATTTGGCTCGATACGGATATTCTGTATCCAGTCGGCACCTTGTGTTTGTATCTGTTGTAAGACATTTCTTGCGTAGAGAGTCTCATCTTCGCGGTTCAAGCGTACTACTATTTGCTCATTACTGCGTAGTAGTTCACTCACCATACCTTGTTTGACAAGATTGCCTTTACGCATGATAGCTACGCGGTTGCAGACCTGTTGTACCTCAGAAAGAAAGTGACTTGATAAAAAGATGGTCTTGCCTAATGAAGAGAGGCGTTGGATGAGGCGACGAATCTCAATCACACCCGTTGGGTCGAGGCCATTCGTTGGCTCGTCTAATAATACTAATTCAGGATCGGTCAGCAGTGCAGCGGCAATGCCGAGGCGCTGCTTCATGCCGAGGGAGTATTTGCGAAAGGCTAATTTCTCGTAGGTACGTAGCTCAACGATGTCCAGTACCTCTTCTAGGCGGCGATCATTGGATTTGCCAGACATCATCCCCGACGCTGCCGCAACGACGCGCAAGTTGTCTAAGCCTGAAAGGTAGGGATAAAACACTGGCGTTTCCACAATGGCGCCAATACGTTGTAAAATGGCAGGAAGCTGGTCGGCATTGTCCATACCAAATAAAATGGCGCGTCCCGCCGTTGGGCGAATCAAGCCAAGTAGCATACGAATAGTGGTTGTCTTGCCTGAGCCATTGGGACCAAGAAAGCCGAATACGTCACCGCGCATGACTTCTAGATGTAAGTCATTGACGGCAACTAGGTTGCCAAATGCTTTGGTGAGTCTGCTGGTGCTGATAACTATGGTATCCTCTGTCTGAGGAGTAGTATCTGCCACAAATGGTTGCCTTTCTATCGGACGCGGAGGGCGCAATAAATCTGGCCCCTACGCTGGTCCCTACGACGTAATTATATTGTTCGACTAGTATGCATTGTTTTGGCGTTGCTGGCAAGTCTTTTGTTGTTAGTCAAAGGAGTTTTTTCATGCTTGGCTCCAATTACGATTCCGATTATCCAAACGACTCTCATGGCTATGATACCTCCTCGCTTCCGTTTGTGCCGTATGCAGCTTCTTCCCAATCAACCGAGCCTATATCACCTGTAGAGCCGTACTTGCATGCTCAATATCTATCTGCCCCTGATGCACTAACGCAGGATGTGCCAATGGGACAGTATGCCGCAGTGTCAACCTTCCAACCAGTAGCAGGGCAGTTCACTGCTCCTTCCGAGACTGAAATCTTGCCTGTTGTCCAGCAGAAAGAAAGTCGGCGTGGCTTGTGGATTGCATTGATCTCTATTTTTGCGCTGCTGGTTATAGGCTCGGCTTCTGCCTTTGCGCTCGTCTCCTACATCAATCGTTCGACACCTATGAAGACACTCGATATCTTCTGCAATGCGCTACAAAAAGAAGATTACCAGATAGCATATAATCAGTTTTCCAAGCAGCTACAAACGCAATTTACTGAGGGAGATTTTGCAGGGATACTCTCCCAGGAAAAAGTCACCTCTTGTAGGCATGGGTCTATTGGAGAGGGAGGCGACCATGGCTCGACGAGCCTCACTCTGGTGCATGGCTCACAAGGCATCAATAATGATAAGGTGGTGATGAAAAAAGGGACTGATAATGTCTGGAAGATTGATGATTTGCAAGGGGCATAATGTCGTTGTGAGAGCGAAGATATGAATAGATGCATATCTTTGCTATCTCTCTGCATATATGCACTTGCAGGGCTTCAATAATACGTTATACTAGTGAGATGTGAACTATTTACGTTCCGTTTCAGCTAGCGAGGAGAACACAACACACTATGGAAGCTGTACTGATTGGACCATACGGAAGAACTGCACTTGGGGCAACATCTGTGAAGATTGGGCGAGCGTCAGATAATCAGATTGCTATTCCCGACGATGTAAAGGCTTCTGGGCATCATGCCGAAATTCGCCCGATGGGAAATGGATATTGTATAGTTGATGTAGGAAGTACAAACGGTACTTTGGTAGATGAGCAGCCTATTCCAGCTCGGAAACCCTATCAATTGTATTCAAAAAGTAGTATCCGCATAGGCGATACAAATTTTACTTATGAGACAGTAGATATGCAAATTCCATCAACCGTTTTTGTTGACAAGGCCGGGGAGATATCACCAACCGTTGCTGCAGACTCCCCCTTCAAAACGGTCTCTGCCCCAGACCCTAGCGATCAGCAAGGGCCTGACTATCCACAGCTGCCGCCGTTGCCAGAGCGCAGGCGGGGAGCAGATAAAAAGGCAGGAAAAGCGCAGCAACAACCTAAAGATAAGCAACGGAATCAGCAGCCACCAGTGAAAAAGAAAGGTCGGGTTGGTATGTGGATGAGTGTAGTGATACTTGTTTTGTTCCTGGCTGCGCTGATTGCTGGCGGTGTATTCGCTTATAACGTGTATAACATGTATTTTCCTCATTCGACACCACAACAGACGTTGACGACATTCTGCACCGATCTTAAAAACGGCAATTATCCGGATGCCTATCAGCAATTATCAAAACAAGATCAGAGCACTACGAGCGAGGCGCAGTTCACACAGGAGGTGAGCAATGCTGTCGGACGAGGAGGAGGTCTCAAAGACTGTGCGTTTGAGAATGTGAGTATTGACTCTAGTGATGCTACTAAAGCCCACGGGAGGTTATTATACACCGTGTTCGCCTTTCCTAACAGACCACTCCCTTCACCGGCGCAATTAGTGCTAGAGAACAACACATGGAAGCTTACCAATGTAAAGATGCCTAGCGCTGGGTAACTTTTCTCAGTGTTGTGCGTTAAAGCATGGGAGAACCTTTTTTAGAGGATAATTTTCGCTCTTCATGCTCACGGTTATCCAAAATACAACCACAAAAAAGTAGTAATGTTGGCGTCTACCTTGTGGCACAGATACTGCTGCCAAAAACAGTTCGTATAATTATGAAAGGTATATGTATGGTAACGCCAATTCCTCTTGCTACTGGACGCGGCGGGGCTGTTGGTTGCGATTATCGTCGCAGCTTCAACGAACTCGTCTTCGTAGAGTTCGCTGGTAAGGTCTCGCGCCTCGACTTGTTTCGTTCATTGGGAGCAATCGTGTCTTCCGGGACGAGCACGTTACACGGCACCTTCTTGTTCAATTTTGACACAGGTACAGAAGGTAGTAGTGGCGACGTATGGTGGGATCAGGTCAATACCACTGTGCGTAAGATGGTTCCATAGGGCACAGCCCAAATCGCTAACATCGGTATGATTGACTTCAACAGCATCACACCTGCTTCGTTGCAGGGTCTCACGTATAGTACAACCCCTATTGATGGCAACGATGATGCCAGCAATCAACTTGTCACTGGCGATGTCTTTGCGGTCCTCACCAATGGCGGCAACTTCGCTAAGGTGCATATTCTCAACTACGGGCGCGACCTCAGCATTCAATGGGTTACATACAAGCTCAATCCTGCCTATCAGGTGTTAGGCACGGGCTATAACCAGCCAGAAGATGTCGTTCTCAGCGCGGATAATACACATGCCTACATCTCCGAGCGCAGTGGCGACCTGGTGCGTGTAAGCCTATCCAACGCCAACCGCTCTGCTGCAATAGTAATCAGTTCAGGGATGACAGCTCCACACCAGATGGCGCTGGACGAAGCCCATGGCTACGTGTACATCGTGGAATTTGCTAATCCCGGTCGTCTGCTCCGTATTAACCTCAGCAACGGAGCGTAGACAGTAGTCGTGAGTAACTTGCACAATCCAATCTGTCTCCTGATGACGGCAGATGGGCAATATGCCTACGTGACTGAGCAGTTGAATACTGGTAAAGGCCAACTGATACGCATCAACCTCAACACAACACAGCGTCAGATAATGTTTACGAGCCAGACTGCACCCTTGTTCTTCCTGACCTGGACCGATGCCAGTGAGGGAGCGATACTCACAACCGAGCGCGATCCGGCCAATGAGCTATGGTTGATCGATCTGACTCAAACACCAGTGAAAGTAGCACCTGTGGCAGTGGCTGTGCCTGTGCGCCCATCTAGCGTTGCCGTTGTCGCCTCTGACCGTCTATTGCTATGCAGTGATTCCGAAATTAGCGAACTCGACCTGACTGGTTCTGTGTACCTGCCGACCGGACCAATCTTCCAAGGTATCGGCAACATCCCGGAGAATCGCATCAACGCCAATATAGCAGACCCACGTCATGGTTATGCTGATACTACTGTCGATCCAAACTACTTCTTCCAGGTGCAGGATGCGCCGTTTGGCGGAACGCTACCCATCGTCTTCAACTATCCAAGAGCGTTCAACGATGGCGCACGATACTACCGTGTGTTAGTAGATGGCACTGCGATTCTGCAAACATGGTATGACTACCGTTGGGACAACGCTAGCAATACGTACGTCCTCACGGCGGTCAGTCCTCTTCTTGGCGGCTACTACAGTGTGCGCCAACCCGGCGAGATCGAACTCTGGTTCCATGACCAGTGGGGCTACCTGCTGGATACCTCTGGACTGAGTAATGGACTGCACGCTCTGAGTATCCAGTTGTTTAGTGTGCCCAATCCAGCCTCCGAGATTGGTAGTGCCAACGGTTCTGGTCGAGGAGCAACCTTACGAATTGAGAACCGCTACCCTACTGCTGTGATCGATACGATTCTGCACGATGGAGCGTTGGTGGGAACGTGTGGTATTGTTAATAGTGGTAGCGATGCCTTCAACTTCCAGATCACTGCCACACATCCAGGCGGTGCTTTATCCAGTTGGTCATTGGGCGCTTTCTGGGGTGACAATCAGTCTTCGTCTGTCAGTTCGGACCTCTACAAAAATCACTTAGCAACAGCCCCTAACTGGTCCGTACCAAGCCTGACAGGGCCACCAGTGCCGCCTGCACTGCTACCTCCAGCTTGGCATGCAAGCGTTATGGGAGACACAACGTCCACTCATTGTGTCCATACCTTCTCCCTGCTCGTCTGGGGCCGTGTCACCAACGGCCTCGGCGTCGTGCATGGTCCTGCAGGCTACAATAAATCGATCACGCTCATTCTCTAAATAAGCTATCCCGAACATGTATCGGAGGAGAGTAGCGAGCACATTTCGCCAGTGAAATGTGCTCGCTACTCTCCTCCATGTCAATGCTTTATAACATCGGTATCTTCACACCTAACTCCTGCGCACATACAATCGCTTCGTCTTAAAAAATCATCGGCAGCTGCAATCCCTTTTCCCTGGCACATTCAATGGCGATGTCGTAGCCTGCGTCCGCATGGCGCATGATGCCGCTAGCCGGATCGTTGGTGAGCACACGCTCCAGGCGTTTTGCCGCTTCCTTCGTGCCGTCCGCGACGATGACCATGCCAGCATGTTGCGAAAACCCCATACCGACCCCGCCACCGTGATGCAGGCTTACCCAGGTCGCGCCGCTGGCGCAGTTAAGCAGCGCATTGAGCAGCGGCCAGTCCGACACCGCGTCAGAGCCGTCTTTCATCGCCTCGGTTTCACGGTTGGGGCTTGCCACCGAGCCGGAATCGAGATGGTCGCGGCCAATGACTACCGGCGCGGTTAATTCGCGTCTGGCGACCATTTCATTGAATGCCAGCCCCAGCCTTGCACGGTCGCCAAGCCCAACCCAGCAGATACGTGCAGGCAGCCCCTGAAACTTGATTTTCTGCTGCGCCATGTCAAGCCAGCGATGCAGATGTGGATTATCGGGAATGAGTTCTTTTACTTTGGCGTCAGTTTTATAAATGTCTTCCGGGTTGCCGGAGAGCGCTACCCAGCGGAACGGGCCAATGCCCCGACAGAATAACGGGCGGATATAGGCAGGTACAAAGCCGGGATAATCAAACGCATTTTTCACGCCTGCATCATACGCCACCTGGCGGATATTGTTGCCGTAATCGACGACTGGAATACCCTGCTTGTGAAATTCCAGCATGGCTCGCACCTGCGTTGCAATCGCTTCCTTCGAGCGCTCGACATAGGCTTTAGGATCACGCTTGCGTAGCTCATCGGCTTCCGCAAGGCTCATACCGACAGGAATATACCCATTAAGGACATCATGCGCAGAAGTTTGATCTGTTACAATATCAGGCATAATCCCTCGGCGTACCAGCTCAGGATAGATTACAGCCGCGTTACCCAGCAGGCCAATCGAGAGCGGTTGTCCCAGATTACACGCCTCGCGAATCTGATCGAGTGCTTCGTCCAGCGTACTGGCGATTGCGTCGCAGTAGCCGGTATCGAGGCGTTTCTGGATACGGGCTGCATCACACTCAACAGCAAGCATAGAGGCGCCCGCCATTGTGGAAGCTAATGTCTGAGCACCGCCCATGCCCCCTAAACCCGCAGTCAGTATCCATTTACCCGATAAGTCGCCCCCGAAATGCTGGCGGCCCATTTCCACGAACGTTTCATACGTGCCCTGCACGATGCCCTGGCTGCCGATGTAAATCCACGATCCGGCAGTCATCTGGCCGTACATCATCAGCCCCTTGCGGTCGAGTTCGCGGAAGTGCTCCCAGGTCGCCCAATGCGGCACTAGGTTGGAATTGGCGATAAGCACTCGTGGCGCATCGAGATGGGTTCTGAACACACCGACCGGCTTGCCCGATTGCACCAGCAGGGTTTCATCTTCGCCCAAGTTTTTCAGCGTCTCGATGATGCGGTCGAAACATTCCCAATTGCGTGCCGCCTTGCCAATGCCGCCGTAAACGATGAGTTCATCCGGGTTTTCGGCCACCTCCGGGTCGAGATTGTTCATCAACATGCGCATTGCTGCTTCTTGTTGCCAGCCTTTGCAAGAGAGGGTTGTACCACGAGGAGCATGTATAGTGCGTGGCTGTGAGGTGGGGTGGATGTTCTGAGACATATGCGTTGTTCCTTTCCATGTATGATATTCGTGTTTTCTGAAGAGAGTATATCGCATTTTGATGTGTTGGGGTTTCAGCTTTTTATTTGTTCTTGACAACGCTACATTCGTGTTCTATGCTGGTATTCATCACTAGCCATAGTCAAAGGACATATATTATGAATAGACAAGTATTATTGAAAACTATAGAGCAATACACGCAAAATCATCTTCCTCAGTATATTGAAGAGTTACGTGCGTTATGTGCAATTGATTCAGAGAGCTATTATAAGCCCGGCTTAGACGAGATGGCACGTTGGATGGCGGCACGTATGCAAGGCCTTGGCATGGAGACCACCGTTATTGAGCGTGAAATATGGGGAAATGATGTACTCGGTGTCTTACGGGGGAACGGTCGCAGAACTGTCACCCTCTTGGGCCATATTGATACTGTTTACCCTATCGGCACAACTGCAGCACGTCCTTTACGTGTAGAGGATACTACAATCTATGGGCCAGGAGTGAGCGATATGAAAGGCTGCGTCCTCTCAGCTATCTACGCTGTGGAAGCGTTGCTTGCGGCAGGCTATCGTGACTTTGGCGAGATTCGCCTGTTGTGCGTCTCTGACGAGGAAATCAGCCAGCGGCATAGTATGGATGTGATGCAGCAGGTATGTCAGCATTGCCGGGGGGCACTCGTTTTAGAGGCGGCGCGGGCCAATGGCGATATTGTGAGTGCGCGTAAGGGCAATGCTTGGTATACGCTGACGGCGCAGGGACGTGCAGCTCACGCGGGCGTGGAGCCAGAGAAGGGGCGTAATGCCATTGTAGAAGTAGCGCACCAGACGTTGCAGTTCTCTAGTTTGTATGGCTGGCGTGAAGGTATCACCATCAATCCTGGTACTATCACAGGTGGAACGCTACCGAATGTTGTGCCAGACTTTGCCCAAGTGCGCTTTGATATGCGCTTCTTGCGTGTTGAAGATAAAATCGCAACTGAGCAACGTTGGCAAGAGATGCTAAGTAATCAGCGTGTCCCCGGTGTTGAGCTAACGTTGGTGAGTGAGCCTGATTTCAAGGCGCCGATGGTGGCTACACCAGCAAGCCTCGCACTTGCGCAGACAGCACAGGACATAGCGGCATTGTTAGGTTTTTCGCTCAACCATACTGCAACGGGTGGTTCATCAGATGCTAGTTATGCGACGAGCTTTGGTGTGCCCACACTGGATGGCTTAGGGCCGATTGGTGGACGCGATCATAGCCCCTATGAATATCTCATGGCCGATAGCGTGGCGCCACGCACTGCCTTGCTCGCCGGATTGATTGCCACTATTGCTGCCTGACCCACACGACGTGCTTGTTCCTCTCTGGCGGCTTATGCTATAATCTGAGAAGGAAAATGCCTATACGGTGCGCTAAAAACGTACAGAAGAGCAATTATAGATTATCAAAGGACCGTGCATAATGATTGATCCCGATAGCGAATTGGAAGCGCGTTACCAATCGGTTGGCGTCTCTCCTGACTGGTATCAGACAAACATTCCCTGTCAGGTAGGATGCCCTGCTCACACCGATGTCTCTACTTATATTGGTTTAATTTCGCAGGCTCGTTTCGATGAAGCATATTTGCTGAACCGCAAAGCAAACGTGGTACCGGGCGTGCTTGGGCGCACCTGTGCTCGTCCTTGTGAGCCTGTATGTCGTCGTAATAAGGTCGATGGAAAACCTATTGCTATCTGCTGGCTGAAGCGTGCAGCCGCAGACCATCGCGAATTTCGTCATCACGCGGAGAAGCCACCCATTACAAAAGACAAGAAAGTTGCTGTCGTGGGAGCTGGCTCGGCAGGTCTCGCTTGCGCCCGTGATCTGCGCGAAATGGGCTATCCCGTCACTATCTATGAGCAATATCCCACTGGTGGTGGTGTAATGGTCAATGGTATTCCTGTCTGGCGCTTGCCGCGTGATGTGACACGCGAGGAATGCGACGAATATATGCAGGATATTGGCGTTGCAGTCGAATATAATACCCGTGTCGGGCGTGATGTAAAGCTCACTGACCTGCTGCACGACTATAATGCGGTCTACTTGGCGGCTGGCTGTTACATTCCAAACCCGCTCACTGGCCCCGATAACAAGGTGATTCCTGGGGCAGACCTCAAAGGTGTTGAAGATGGTATTCGCTTACTAGAGAAGACCAATTATGGTGAGCCTGCCTTTATTGGTAAGCGCGTCGCCATTCTGGGTGCTGGCTTCACGGCTATGGACTGTTGCCGTACCTCCATTCGTTTTGGCGCCGAAAAGGTCTATGTCATGTATCGTCGCTCTAAGGAGGAGCAGCCATCCGACGAGTACGAAGTTGACGAGGCCGTGCTCGAACATGTTGAATTCCAGTATCTTGTCTCGCAGGTCGCTGTGTTGACGAAGGATGGCATTCATGCTAGTGGGATACGCTTCATCCGCAATAAATTGGGCGATCCTGATGCCAGTGGTCGTCGTCGTCCAGTGCCTATCTCTGGTAGCGAGTTTGAAATTGAGGTTGATACTGTCATTCCTGCCTTTGGTCAGTATAGCGATGTTTCTTGGCTGCAAGCGGATGAGCTTAAACTCGATGTCAACAGGTACGGCGTACCTCTGGTTGGCTTTGATGATTGGCAAACGAACTACCCAGGTCTCTTTGCTGGCGGTGACTACACGCAGGGCGCACGTAACCTGATCTCAGCTATCGGTGATGGGCGTGATAGTGCTGGAGCTATCAATCGTTATCTTGGTGGCGTAGACAAACCTGCGGAAGCTGCTGAGGAGGTTGAGCTACCTGACTACCGTCGTGGCATGGTGGATAATTACGAGTCTATTGCCCATAATATGATACCGTCACTGCCTCTCAGGGAGCGTTATAGCAATACACGCGAGACGGAGACGGGTTATACACCAGAACAAGCTGTGGAGCAGGCACGTCGTTGTCTGCAATGCCAGTTGAATATTATGATTGACCCTTCGATCTGTATTCTCTGCTCTGGCTGTGTCGATATCTGTCCCTATGATTGCATCAGTATGGAAGGTCTCTCGCGTGTTGTGAAGGGCGATCCTATGCATCAGGGAACCGATACATGGCGCGGCGGTGCCGATATGATTATCGACGAAGAGAAGTGCATTCGTTGTGGTCTGTGCGTCGTGCGCTGTCCCACCGACGCCATCTCCATGGTACAGTTCGAGGTTGCTAGCCCCAATGATCGCTGGACCGTCTCGAAAATCCCTATGCTTAACATAAAGTAGTAATATCGTAAGGAGAGGGTGAGACTGAAAAATCATGCAACTCTGCGACAGCGTCGCAGGGTTGCATGATTTTTCAGTCTCACCCTCTCCCATTTGTCCTATAGATTTGCGTAAGCACTGCGTTATGCCGATAATAGAAAGCTGTGGAAATGTGTAATAACATACGTGAGGAAGTATCATCATGTTTCATAAACACTTTAAACTCTCTCTATTGTGTACGATGTTCTTTATATTTCTTGTCTTTGCTGCTTGTAGCGTTCCAGGCTCCTCTAGCTCCTCCGGAAATACTAACACTACAGGGGGAACGACGAGTGGTGGTACGGTAGCGGCTCAGCATGGGACACCGGGGCAGAGGGCTACGACGACAACGACGCACGTGACGCCTATTTCTGGGAATGGTAAATCGAATGGGCCGATTGTGATTACGTCGCCTACACTTGTTCCTGGCGGAGGCCCTCATAGTCAGCAGATAAAATTGCAAGATCGCATCATCATTATTAGCAATGTGAGCAAACAAAATGGCACGGGTGCCAATGCAGTTGCTATCAGCCTGACTATGACCGTCAAGAATACTGGTAGAGCTGCTATTAATAACCAATCCAGCTATTTCCAGCTCATCAGCTCCGAAGGTGATGTGTTTGGACAACAGTCCTCAGCGACACCTACATTCTTTGGTGCGATTACAATAGGGGCTTCACACAGTGGCACTATTGTTTTCCAGATTCCTTCTGCTGCCGCCAGCAATTTGCGCTTGTTTTACCGCTCCGAAATAGCCACAGAGACCGTCTTTGTTAGCCTGAATATATAGTGCGGTGAATTGCGCCCCGTACACATCAACCTAATGATAGGGAAGAGTTTGTATGGAGGAAATGCCGTTCGTGCCCGTAGGGGCGGGGGGG
>JRHI01002219.1_pt1 | contig 13837 bp, 10 predicted proteins | sample 215371 | NCBI WGS metagenome assembly JRHI01 (sample SAMN02929681, study PRJNA255918) | sediment metagenome | biome: cave system; feature: Ice Cave; material: Sediment; isolation source: sediment from deep within a dark volcanic ice cave with no known source of... ...
CGACTACACCATCGATCAGGCGATCACGCTCGAGGCGGCCGAACGCGACCCGCCCCGCGCGGCGGCGGCCCTCATACCGCTGACCGCCATGCTGCCAGGTTTGCCGTCGGTGCGCCTGACGGCTGACGGTATCCACCGGGTCATCCACGGCCGCGACATCGGCCCGGGCGAGACGTCGCCGGGCGAGCCCTCGGCCCTCGGCCCTGAGCCCTGGACGTCTCAGCCCTGGGTCCGGCTCGTCGATCTGCACGGTGAACTCCTAGCCATCGCGCGCCCAGCCGGGGCCGGCGGCATTTTGCATCCCGCCGTTGTTCTGGTGTAACATGTTGCTCTTGCTCGACTAACGATTTTTTCGGCTTATACGGCGCGCCCGGTTCCCGGCCCGCAATGGCTGCTCTGGGGCGTTCGTGGAGGACACCGCAGGTGCTCAGCAAAGACCGCAAAACAGAACTGATCGGCAGCTACAAGACCCACGACGCCGATACCGGGTCGCCCGAAGTCCAGGTCGCCATTCTCAGCGAACGCATCAATTACCTGACCGAGCACTTCAAGACCCACGCAAAGGACCACCACTCGCGCCGCGGTCTGCTGATGCTGGTCGGCAAGCGCCGCCGCCTGCTCGATTACCTCAAGGGCAAGGACACGCACCGCTACTCGGACCTCATCAAGCGCTTGAACATCCGCAAGTGAGCCTTTTCGGGAACCCAGAACTCGGAACCCAGAACTCAGAAGGAGTTCTCAGTTCTCAGCTCTCATTTCTAAGTTTCAACTATGCATACGCGTGAACTCTCCGTCGGACAGAACACCCTCCGGTTCGAAACCGGCAAGCTCGCCAAGCAGGCGCATGGCTCGGTCGTCGTTCGCTTCGGCGACTCGGTGGTCCTCGTCACCGCGTGCCACTCGGCCAGCCCGCGTGAGGGGATCGACTTCCTTCCGCTGACCGTCGACTACCGCGAATACACCTACGCCTCGGGACGCATCCCCGGCGGCTTCTTCAAACGCGAAGGCAAGCCGGCCGAAAAGGAAGTGCTGACCAGCCGCATGATCGACCGGCCGACGCGGCCGCTGTTCCCCGCCGGCTGGCGCTTCGAGACGCAGATCATCGCGCTCGTCCTCTCCGCCGACCAGGAGAACGACACCGACGTGCTGGCGATCACCGGCGCCTCCGTCGCGCTCGCCCTCTCGGACATCCCGTTCCAGAAAACGGTCGCCGCCGTCCGCATGGGCCTGGTCGACGGCCACTACCTCGTCAACCCGACCTTCAAGCAGCGCAAAGAGAGCACGCTCGATCTCATCGTTGTCGGCAGCACGGACGGGCTGGTGATGGTCGAGGCCGGCGCGAAGGAAGTCAGCGAGGAGCAGGTCGTCACCGCGCTCGATACCGCCCACGCGGCGATCAAGAAGATCGTCGAGGTCATCGATGATCTCGCGAAGGAGGCCGGCAAGAAGAAGCTGGCGGTGACGGTCAAACAGATCGCCGCCGACCTCGTTGCCGACGTCGCAGGCAAGGCCTACAAGCCGCTGCAGGCCGCGATGCGCCTGCTGGACAAGCTGGAGAACTACGGCACGGTCGACCAGGTGAAGAAGGATCTGATCGCCTCCTTTGCCGACGACGAGATCGAGCGGAAAGGCGACGCCAAGACCGTGTTCGGCGAGATGAAGGAGAAGGTGCTGCGCGAAGAGGTGCTGACGCACGGCGTCCGCCTCGACGGCCGCAAGTTCGACGAAGTCCGCCCGATCTGGATCGAGACCGGCGTCCTCCCGCGCACCCACGGCTCGGCGGTGTTCACGCGCGGCGAGACGCAGGCGCTCGTCACCTGCACGCTTGGCACCGCCGACGATGCGCAGAAGATCGAGAGCTTCGAGGGCGAAACGTGGAAGAGCTTCATGCTCCACTACAACTTCCCGCCCTTCTCGGTCGGCGAAACGGGACGCATGACCGGTCCCGGCCGGCGCGAGATCGGCCACGGCGCGCTGGCGGAACGCTCGCTGACGCCGATGATGCCCGGCGAAGCAGACTTCCCCTACACCGTGCGCATCGTCTCGGACATCCTCGAGTCGAACGGCTCCTCGTCGATGGCGTCGGTCTGCGGCGGATCGCTCGCGATGATGGACGCCGGCGTGCCGATCAAACAGGCGGTCGCCGGCATCGCGATGGGGCTCGTGATGGACGAGACGAGCGGCAAGTACGCGGTCCTCTCCGACATCGCCGGCGCCGAGGATCACTACGGCGACATGGACTTCAAGGTCGCCGGTACGGCGGACGGCATCACCGCGCTGCAGATGGACATCAAGGTCGGCGGCATCACCACCGAGGTGATGCGCAAGGCGCTGGATCAGGCGCGTAACGGCCGGCTGCACATCCTCCGCAAGATGACGGAAGCGCTCGGCGTCTCCCGCCAGAACATCTCCCTGTTCGCACCGCGCATCGTCACGATCCGTATCCCGGTGGACAAGATCCGCGACGTCATCGGACCGGGCGGCAAGATGATCCGCAGCATCATCGAGCGGACCGGCGTGAAGATCGACGTGGAGGACGATGGGCGCGTGAACGTCGCGTCGGCTGACGGTGCCTCCGCGCAGAAGGCGATTTCGATCATCCAGGAGCTCACCGCGACGCCGGAGCTCAACAAGACCTACCTGGGCAAGGTGCAGCGCATCACCGATTTCGGCGCGTTCGTCGAGATCATGCCGGGCACCGACGGCCTGCTCCACGTCTCCGAGATCGCGAACCATCGCGTGAAGGACGTGCGCGACGAGCTGAAGGAAGGCGAACAGCTCATGGTGAAGGTGATCAACATCGACCCGACCGGCAAAATCCGCTTGAGCCGGAAAGTGCTGCTTCAGGAAGAAGCGGCGGCTGCACCAAAGACGGAATAGGCTGAGGGCCGAGGGCCGTCGGGGCGGAACCCCTGAGCTCTCGGCTCGTTCGTCGTACAATCAGCGGCGTGATGCGCGTCAGCTTCCTGATCCTCGCGATCTTCGCCGCGGCCTCGACCCAGGATCAGGGCCCCACGGCCAAACCGTTCCTCGTCACCGCACATCGCTACGCGTTCGACCCGCCGCGGATCGAGGTGAACCAGGACGATCTCGTCAAGATCCAGCTCTACACCGACGACATCGCGCACAGCCTGACCATCGACGACTACCGGATCGCCAAGCGTGTGAGCCCGGGGCAGCCGGTGACGTTCGAGTTCCGCGCCGATCGCGCGGGCGAATTCCCATACTACTGCAACCTCCAGGTCGAGGACGGCTGCCGCCGGATGCGCGGCGTGTTCGTCGTCAAGACACGGCGATGAGGGTCCCTCTGAGGCCGGACGCGTAGAACGGAACGGGCCCATGCCAATCGGTCCTGGTCCTGGTCCTGGTCCTCGGGCCCTTGCTTTCTGTCGTCGGACGCAGGGCAACGGACGAAGAGCGGACGAAGGGCTGGAACGAAAAACCAAAGCGACTCGCGAACGCGCGGTTCGTGGTACGGCAGTTGCACTGCTCGGCCGTATGACCATGGACCTGAAAGTCCTCAAATGCGGGAACTGCGAGGAACTGAAGCTCGGTGTGCATGCCATGGCGTTGGGGCTGGCCGCCTTGTGCGGGCTCTACAACGCCGCCGCGTGGCTGAGCCGGCGCGAGCAGCATTTAGCGGTCAACACCGTGCTGTACGCGGCGCTCGTCGCCTTCGAGCGGCAGCACGTCTCGCACCATATCGCGGAGATCAGGCGCCCGCAGCCGCTGCCCGGCGCGGCGCCGGTGCCGACGGTCGCCGAGGCGATTCCGGTTGTCGCCGTCGCCCTGCTGGCCGCGAACGACATCGCGGCCTGATCGCGCGCGCGTCAGGCCTTGAACGCCTGCGCCGCAGCGATCCGATCGCGCACCGGCGGGTGGCTGTAGAACAGCCATTGCACGATCTTCGACGGATGCGCTTCCGCGAGGTTCTGCGCGCTCAGACGGCGCATCGCTGAAATGAACGCGGCCGGATTTCCGGTGAGGTCGAGGGCGAAGCGATCGGCGTCGCGTTCGAACGCGCGCGACATCGCGTGAGCCGCGGGAACCATCACCAGCGACACGGCGCCGGCGGCGAGCAGCAGCAGCGGCAGGCCGGCAACGTCGCCCACGCCACGCAATCCGGCGGGTCCCGCGATCCCGCGCAGCACTTGCGACGCCAGATAGAACCCCGCCACAATCAGCGTGCTCTCGAACGCGATTCCCTTCCAGATGTCGCCATGGACGTGGTGAGCGATCTCGTGCGCGAGCACCACCTCGATCTCGTCGTCCGAGAATTCGGCGAGCATGGTGTCGGAGACAAGGATCCGCCGCGTGCCGCCCAGGCCGGCGAGCGCTGCGTTCGCTTTCTTCGTTTTCTCGCCGAGCCCCCACTCGTAGGCGCCGAGCACGCGCGCGCCGGCGCGCTCCGCCAGCGCGAGCAGCCGCGCCCGCAGCGCATCGCGATTGAGCGGCTTGACGGAGTAGAAGATCGGCAGCAGCAGAACGGGTGCGAGGCTGGTGAAGCCGACGACGAGGAGCGTGAAGGCGATGCCTGCGGCAAGCCACCAGTGGTCTGGCGACAGCCGGATCAATCCGTAGACCAGTTCCGCCCCCGCCGCGCCGAGCAGCACCCCGATGCCGAACGATTTCGCCTGATCGGCGAGCCATCCGCCCATGGTCTCCTTCGACAGCTCGTACCGGCGCTCGAGAAAGAAGCCGCGGTAGAGCGCGATCGGCAGGCCGGCGATTTCGTTGAGGATCGACAGCAGCACGACGTAGCCGAGAACCGTGGCGGCCGCCTGCCATGGCGCGGAGGCGATGCGGCCGGCGACCCCTTCGGCGGCATCCCGGAGTGCGGCACTCCAGCCGGTGGCGCTCAACCCGCCGAGCAGCAGCACGCCCCAGAGCATCGACGCGACACCCGCCCGGCGCTTCAGACGCTGATACCGGGTGGCCTTGTCCTCGTTCACGCTGCCCCGACGATCAATGCCGAACTCGCTGAATCCGAACAGACGATCAATCTGTCTGCGTGTTCAGCGGGTTCTGCGTTCATCGTTGTTTGTCACCTGTGTCGGTGTCGGCGATCTCGCGCGGGCGGAGCCGGATGCTGCCGTTCGTGGTCTGCAGCTCGATGTGCGTGCCGCCGCCGTTCAAGCGCCCTTCGAGGTGCCGGCGCGATTTTTCCGTCACGTCGAAGGTGTCCAGCCCGGAGACGCTGATCCCGCCGTTGGTGCACGATGCCGACACGGTCGCTTTCGTCTTCTCGGGCAGCATCAGCATCACACTGCCGTTCGTGGTCTCGAGCGCGATCGGTTCGCCAACCGACGCCATGGCGATCGAGACGGCGCCGTTGGTCGAGCGGGCCTCCACTCGGCCGCTCAGGTTCGTGCCCTTCACCGCCCCGTTGGTCGTGTGCGCGGCCACCTTCCCGCTGATCGCCGTCACGACGACCTGGCCGTTCGTGTTCGTCACGTTGACCGCGGCGTTCCTCGGCGCTTTCACGTGATAGCGCACCTCGAACCGGGCGCCGATCATGATGCCGCTCATGCGCTCGGTCTCGAGCGACACCACATCCGGCTTGCTGACTTCTTTGATGACGATCCGCGGCAGCAGCTCGCGCGCTGCCGCGTCGGTCGCGGCGCGCGCGATCCGCTCGGCCCGCACCTCGACTTCCGATCCGTCCACGCCCTCGACCTCGATCCTGCCGTTGGTGTTGACAATGCGCACTTCGCCGCCGGCGGTGAGCGGATAGGTGTGCGTCCATTCGCCGGTCGCACGCGCCGTCAGGCTGCCGAGCGACACGTCGCAGCCGGCCAGCGCGACCGCCAGCGGCACAAGTAAAAAGGGGCGGAAAAGGGGCGCGGCCCCTTTTCTATACACGGCAACGGCCATCGGGACCTCCTCCCTTACATACGCGAGGGAGGACCGCTCAGTTCAACTGGACGGAAATCAGCTTCGAGACACCCGGCTCCTCCATCGTCACGCCGTAGAGGCGGTCGGCGATCTCCATCGTCTTCCGGCTGTGGGTGATGACGATGAACTGGGTGTGCTGCTGCATGCCGCGCAGCATCTCCACGAACCGCCCGATATTGGCGTCGTCGAGGGGCGCGTCGATCTCGTCGAGCACGCAGAACGGGCTTGGCTTGTACTTGAACATGCCGAACATCAGCGCGATCGCGGTGAGCGCCTTCTCGCCGCCCGACAGGAGCTGGACGCTCTGGAGCCGCTTGCCCGGGGGCTGCGCGATGATCTCGATGCCGCTTTCGAGCGGATCGCTCTCGTCGAGCAGCGTCAGCCCCGCACGGCCGCCTCCGAACAATGTGCTGAACGTCTGCTGGAAGTTGGTATTGATGGCAGCGAACGCGTCCACGAAGCGCGAGCGCGTCGTTTCGTCGATGCGCTTGATCGCCTCGCTCGTCTGCGCGATCGAGTCCACGAGGTCGGTACGCTGGGTGGTGAGGAACACATGGCGCGTCTCGAGCTCGTCGAACTGCTCGATCGCCATCATGTTGACCGGGCCCAGCCGGTCGATCGTCGCGCGCAGAACCGAAATCGCTTCCTCGGCGGAGACGGTCCCCCTCGCTGACGCCTCGCTCGCCAGTTGCAGATCCCCAGTCACGCTGGAGATCGACGACTCCGGGCCGCCGACCGGCGACTGGCGATCGGCGACGTCGCGGTCCTCGTCCGGTTCCTCGGCGAATATGACGTCGGCGTCAGGGACGGCGTGCCCTTCGCGCTCGAGCCGCTCGACTTCGACGGCGACTTCGTCCAGCGTGGCGTTGACGGCGTCTTCGCACGTGTGCGCCAGGTGCGACAGATCGGCCTCGGCGGTAGCACGGGCCACATCGAGTTGGGAGACGACCGCGCGCATCGCGTCGAGCCTGCCGCGCGCGTCCTTGATCATCGCCTCGAGCCCGTCGGCGTGCGCGCGCAGCGATGCCACCGCTTCGCCGGTGGTCATGACGGCGTCGCGCAGCGCGTCGAGCTCGCGGACGTCGGCATCGAGCTGCACCTGCCCGGAGGCGATCGCCGCGCCCAGCTGCTCCACGCGCCGGCGCGTCTCGTCCAGCTCCGCCGCGAGCGCGGCCGCCCGCTGCTCCAGCTCGGCGCCCGCGTCTTCCAGCCGGCGGACCTCGATCGCCAGGGCGCCCGCGCGCTCGACCAGGGCGGCCTGCGCGGCGCCCGCCTCGGCGGCGCGGCGGCTCAGCTCTTCCGCGCTCTCACGGGCCTCGAAGAGCCGGCGCTGCGCCACGGTCAGCCGCTCGTCGGCCAGCCGCTGCGCGTCTTCCAGGCGGCCGATCGACGCACGGGCCTCTTCCTGGCGCCGGTCGAGCGCGTCGCGCTCCTCTTCCGCCTGCTGCTTCTCGCGGGCGAGCTGCTCGGCCTTCTGTGCGAGCCGCGTCTCCTCGTCGGTCGCATGCTGCAGCTGCGCGTCGTGGCCGACGACGGCCTTGTCCTGCTTGTGATGCTCGGCATTGAGCGCGGCAATCGCGCTGGACGCGTGGGCCATCGTGGCCTCGAGCTCCGCGGTTTCCTGCGCGAGCCGCATCACGGCTTCGCGATCTGTCGCGATGCGATCGCGCAGCTCCTTGATCTCGCGCTTCGTGCCGAGAATACCGCGCGACTCCGCGCGCCCGCCGCCCGACACCAGGTGCGGTCCGCGGAACAGGTCGCCCTCGAGCGTCGCGATTGCGAGCGGCGTGAGCCGGCTGGCCGCGGCCGCGCGGTCATACGACTGCGCGATCCCCGCCTCGCCGATCGCCTGTCGAATCGCAACCGCGAACGGCCCGCTGGCACGCACGACCGACGACAGCGCGATCACGCCGTCGGGCAACGCGCGGCCGGCCGCACCCGCGGCCAGACCGTGATCGGACCCCGCCGGCCCCGCGTCGGCGGTCACTCCCATCCTTCCGAAGAATCTGCCCGCCGCCACTGGAGATTCCGCCGCCTCGGTCACGAGAAACCCGCAGCGCCCGGCGCCGGCCTCGCGCACCAGCTGGAACCCGGCCGCCGCATGCTCCGGCCGCTCGACCACGACGTGCTGCAGCAGATCGCCCAGGCACGCCTCGACGGCGCGCTCGTAGCCGGCCTCGACCTCGAGGTAGTCGGCGATGGCGCCCTGCTGGTTGACCGTGCCGTTGGCCTGCACGAGCACGGTGCGCGCGGCATCGCCGTAGCCGGCGCGCGCCGCGTCGAGCTCCTCCAGCGACGTCAGCCGCGCGTCGAGCCCGGCGAGCTCGTGCTCGCGGGCGCGGACCGATCGCGAGCGCCATTCGTGCTCGATGCGCGCGCTGGCGAGCTCGGATTCCCGGGCCGCCCGCGCGATCCGCGTCGCTTCGATGGCGTCGTGTGCGCGGCGCAGGCCGTCGGCGGCCCCGGCGCGATCCGCGGCGACCCGCTCGAATTCGATGCGGACGTCGCTCGTCTCGACGTCGAGCTTGGACAGCGCTTCGCCGACGCGGTCCCGCGCGGCCGCCGCGTGCTCGAGCGCGTGGCGCAGCGCCGTGGCCGAGTTGAGCGCCGAGAACACATCGCCGCGGGCCGCCTCGACGTCGGCCTCGAGCCCTTCGAGCTCGCGGTGCGCCGCCTCGTAGGCGATCGACTCTGCCGCCAGCGTCGCGGACGCGCGGTCGCGCTCGGTGTTGGCTTCGACCGCCGCCTCACGCCGCGCCGTCAGCGCGAGGCGCGCCGGCTCACGCCGCGCCTCGAGGCCCTCCAGCTCCGCGGCGACGCTCATCGTCCGCGCGTCGAGCGCCTGGAGCTGTTCCCGGTCGAAGGCGATCTGCTGCTCCTGTCGCGTGATCGCGAGCTCGCGGGCGTGCGCCGCCTCGCGCGACCGGGTGGACTGCGCCTCGGCCTCGACCAGCTCGATGCGCACGCGGCCGAGATCGGACTCCACTTCGCCGACACGCGCCGCTGCCACCGCCTCGCGCTCGCGCGCATCGGCGAGTCGGGCGCGCGCCGACCCGATCGTCTCCGCCAGCTGGCGGTACTTCCGGGCGAACAGCACTTTTTCCCAGCGGCGCAACTCCTCGCGCAGCCGCTGATAGCGCTTCGCCTTCCCGGCCTGGCGCTTGAGCGTGCCGCGCTGTTTTTCGACTTCGAACACGATGTCGTCGATGCGCGTCAGGTTCTGCTGCGCGGCTTCGAGCTTGAGCTCCGCCGCGCGGCGGCGCGCCTTGTACTTCGTCACCCCCGCCGCTTCTTCGATCAGCTGGCGCCGATCGGTCGGCCGGGTGCTCAGGATCATCCCGATCTTGCCCTGTTCGATGATGGCGTAGTTCTTCGCGCCGAGCCCCGTGTCCATCAGCAAATCGTGGACGTCGCGCAGGCGGCACACCTGGCCGTCGATCAGATATTCGCTTTCGCCCGACCGGTACAGGCGCCGCGTCACCTCCACTTCGCGGGCGACCGACTGGATGATCGTGTCGAGGCCGGCGACATCCGCGATGGAGGGGCCGTTGCCCGCGTCGGCCGCGTGATGCCCGTTGCCGTTGTGCCCGTTCCCGTTGTGACCGTTGCCGTGGCCATGCCCATTGCCGGCCGCGGGCTCGAGCCCTGGCTCAGAGGGAAACGCCGGTCCGCTGACCGTCTTCAGGAACCCGCTGAAGCGCAGACGCACTTCGGCGGCGGCGGTGGGCTTGCGCGCATCGCTCCCGTTGAAAATGACGTCTTCCATCTTGTCGCCGCGCAGGCTCTTGGCGCTCTGCTCGCCCATCACCCAGGTAATCGCATCCGCCACGTTGCTCTTGCCGCATCCGTTGGGGCCGACGATCGCCGTCACGCCCTTGTCGAAGGCCAGCTCCGAGCGGTCGGAAAACGATTTGAAGCCGTTGATCTCTAGACGTTCCAGACGCATGGGCACACCCCACCGATTGCAGACTGCAGATTGCAGATTGCTGACTGGCGGCTTGCAGATTGCTGACTGGCGGCGCGGCGGCCACGCTCAAATCTGCAATCTGAAATCACCAATCCGCAATTCGAGCGGAAGCAGTAAAGGTTTGCTGGGATACAACCTGGCAAAACGACCGATTTCAGGCCCTCTTTCGCCTTCCAGACGAGAAAGGCGGCCCCTGGGCCACAACGGTCGTCAGTCTAACAAGGCCTAGCTATAGGGGCAAGAGCAAAGTGCGACCCCAATCGATTGTGGTCGCTTGCCCGAAGCTCGTCCACGCCGGCAGGAGGCGAGCCTCAGTGGTTCGCCTTGGTCTTGGCGCCCTTGCTGAGCTCGGTCAGCTTCTGGGCCTCGCCAAACATCATCAGGGCGGCTTGCGCCTGCGGATCGACGAGGATGAGATGACGCCGCGCGTCGGCGATGCCGAACACCGCGTTGTCGATCTCGAAGCGCATCATCGCCTTGATGAAGTCGACGTCTTTCTTGAACGCGTTCTCGTCGACCTTCACCTTGTCCTTCGTCAGCTGCTCGCGGAAGTCGGCCACCATTCCATCGTCGACGACGAAGTTCCGCTTCACGGTCTTCCGCCCGGTCGACGCCTGCGAGACGCGCGTGTCGCCTTCGGCCGCGTACTTCTGCGCGTAGTTGGCAAACTCTCCGCGTGCGACGAGCATGCGCCCGAAGCGATCCGGATTGAAACCTTCGAGCGGCCCGGAGACGCGCTTGTCGGGCTCGATGCCGCCGCCGGCGTAGACGGGCCGGCCGGCGTCGGTCCGCTTCAGGTCGCTCGCGTTGTGCGCCTTGTTGGCGTCCTGATCGCGAAGGGTGTAGCTGAGGTACTCGTCGAAGCTCGCGTCCCACGGGCGCTGGATGATGCGCCCCGACGGCGTGTAGTAGTGCGCCGTGGTGAGGGCGAGCCCCGCGCCGCCGCTGATGCGATACACCGACTGCACGAGCGCCTTGCCGAACGTCGTCTCGCCAACGATGTAGGCGCGGTCGTGATCCTGCAGCGCGCCCGAGACGATTTCCGACGCGCTCGCGCTGTTCCGGTTGACGAGGGCCACGACCGGAATGTCCGTGAACTCGCCATCTTCCGTGGCGTGGTAGTCCTGATCCGAATTCGGCACGCGGCCGCGCGTGTAGACGATCATCTTGCCTTTGGGCAGAAATTCGTTGGCGACCTTGATCGCCTGATCGAGCGGGCCGCCCGGATTGCCGCGGATGTCGAACAGGAGCCGCTTCATCCCTTTGGACGAGAGATCGTGGAGCGCGTGCTTGACGTCGCGATCGGTGTTCTCGCCGAAGTCCTGCATGCGGATATAGCCGGTCGTCGCATCGAGCATGAAGTAGGCGGGAACCGTCGGGATGTAGACCTCGTCGCGCGTCAGCTGGAACGGAATCAGCTGTTCGTAGCCGCGCCGCTTCACGCCGACCTCGACGTTGGTCCCCTTGGGCCCGCGCAGTTTGTGCATCGCCTGATCGACGGTCCAGCCCTTGGCGTCTTCGCCGGCCACTTTGGCCAGCACGTCGCCGCGGCGGATGCCTCTCTTGTACGCCGGCGATCCCTCGAACACGTTCATCGCCGTGACGTCGCCGTCGTACACCTGAATGGAGACGCCGATCCCGTAGTAGCGGCCTTCCTGCCGCTCGCGCATCTGCGCGTACTCTTTCGGATCGAAGAAGCTCGAATGCGGATCGAGCGTGCCGAGCATCCCGCGCACGGCGCCGTACACGAGGCGATCGGAATCCACTTTGTCGATGTAGCTCGTCTCGACCACGTTCAGCGCGGCGGTGAAGGCGCGGTAATGTTCGGGAACCTTGTCGTCGGTCGCGAGCGCGCTGCGTCCGAACAACCCGCCGACCAGGGCGGAAACCAGGATCGCAAAGAGCACGGCGGGCAGGGGACGGTAGCGTCGCATGGTTTGCATCCTAGCAGATAACTTCCTTACGAGCAACGACTTCTGGGCATCTCGCACGCCCGGAATTCCTTGACCTCGCCACGAACACGTTCCTATAATGACAACAGCCGACCCGCCTCGGTTTGAGGAAAGTAGGAGTCTTATGTTTGGTTCTATCGGAATGCCGGAGCTGATCATCATTTTCGTCATCGCGCTGATCATCTTCGGACCCAGAAAGCTTCCGGAATTGGGCCGGTCGCTCGGCAAGAGCATCGCGGAGTTCAAGAAAGCGTCGAACGAGCTCAAGAGCACGCTGGAAGAGGAAATCCGGCTCGAGGAGCAGCGCTCGACGATTGAAGCCTCCAAGGCCACATCCACGCAGGCGACGACGACGAGCACCGCCACGGTTCCGCACGCCGACGAGCCGGTGCCCGTGCCGGTGCGGAAGGTCGACCAGAGCGCGTAAGCGCCGCGCCCCATGGCCCTCGTGCCGTTCCCGAGCCCCCAGTCGGGGGCTCTCCCGATTCCTCCGGACGAAGACGACGACAGCCCCGCCGTGGGGAAGATGTCGTTTCTGGAGCATCTCGACGAGCTCCGGAAGCGCATCGTCAACTCTGCGATTGCGATAGCGGTCTGCGTCGTCGCCGGTTTTGCGTTCATCAACCGCATCGTCGACTTCATCTTGGCGCCGACGCGCCAGGCGCTCCCGCCCGGGGTGAAGATGATTTACACCGAGCCGGGCGAAGCGTTCTCGCTCTATGTGCAGATCGCGCTGATCATGGGGGTGGTGCTCGCGTCGCCGCTCATCATGTATCAGGTCTGGATGTTCATCGCGCCCGGCTTGTATTCCAACGAGAAGCGGCTCGCGATTCCGTTCGTGCTCTTCACCACGATCGGCTTCGTGCTGGGCGCGGCGTTCAATCACTACATCGCGTTCCCGTTCATGATGGCGTTCTTTGCGAGCTTCAACACGCCCGACCTGGCGTTCATGCCGAGGCTCGAGGATGTGTTCGGCCTCTACACGAAAATGCTGCTCGGCATGGGGATCGTGTTCCAGATGCCGGCCGTGGTGTTCTTCCTCGCCAAGATGAAGATGATTTCGGCGTGGTTCCTGCTCAAGCATTTCAAGTACGCGTTCCTCATCATCTTCGTGGTGGCGGCGGTCATCACGCCGACCGGCGACATGATGACGCAGACGATTTTTGCCGCGCCGATGGTCGGGCTCTACATCATCAGCATCGTCATCGCCTGGATCGTTGGACCGAAGCGCCTCAGAGCGCCCAAGGACACCCTCGGCGCTTAGCGCTGTCGCGCCGAGCCCTTCTCCTGTACGATCGCGCCCGTGGCGATCCGGGCATCCGCTTCCAGACAAATCGACGCGCTCGTGGCGGACCTCGGCGGCGCGAGCGCGGTGACACGCGAGGCGGCCGTCGCGCGCCTCACCGTGCTGGGCTCGCGGGCGGTTGAGCGGCTCATTGCCGCCGCGGTGTCCGGCGGCGACTCCGAAGCACGCGCAGTGGCGTGGCGCGCCCTCGAGGCAATCGGCGATCCGCGGGCGCTCGAGCCGGCACTGACCGCGCTCGCGGCCGCCGAGTTGGTTCCGGCGGTCGGGATCGCGGCCGCCGGGGTCGCGCGCGTGCACCTGCGCGGCGCGCATGGGGCGAACGCGGTCGATCGGCTGGCGACGGTCCTGCTCGATCGGGGACGTCCGGTGGAAGTGCGCCTCGCGGCCATCCGGGCGCTGCGCGACCTGGATGCGGCGACGATTGCGCCGATTCTGGCGTCGCTCGCCGACGACCCCAGCGCGACGATCCGGACGGAAGCCGCGCTGACGAGCGGGACGGCACCACGCGGGCCGGACGACCCGGCCGCCACGATTGCACGTGCCGCAGAGACCGCCCTGCCCGACGATCCCGAGGCGCTCCGGCACGCACTGAGCCGATCCGGCAAGGCGATTCCGCTCCTTCTGCTGCTGCGGATCGTCGAACGCGTGCGCGAGCGCGAAGCGTCGGAGCCGGCAGCCGGGGGGGAGGCGTGGATGCTGGCGCGCGCGGCCGCGCAC
>JRHI01002220.1_pt1 | contig 13829 bp, 13 predicted proteins | sample 215371 | NCBI WGS metagenome assembly JRHI01 (sample SAMN02929681, study PRJNA255918) | sediment metagenome | biome: cave system; feature: Ice Cave; material: Sediment; isolation source: sediment from deep within a dark volcanic ice cave with no known source of... ...
GGGGACTACTACGACGATCAGGACTTCGACGGCTCGGAGATGAGTGCGCTGACCGGCTATTACATGGGCGCCCCAAACGCGAGCCATGACCAGAGCGTCGCGCTGCTGGCCGGTTCGTGCCTGGGGGGCGGCACCGTGGTCAACTACAGCACTTCGTTCCGGACCCCCGATGAGGTTCGCAGCGAATGGGCGGCGAGCGGTGTCCCGGCGTTCGGCTCGGAGGACTACAGCGAGAGTCTCGACGCCGTCTGCGATCGCCTCGGGGTCAACCAGGAGCACAACGACCCGTCCACACGCGACCAGAAGCTCCAGCAGGGATGCGTCAACCTGGGCTGGCATGTCGACGCGATGCCTCGTGGGGTCCGCCATTGCGCGCAGGGGAAGGAATGCGGCTACTGCGGCCTCGGCTGCCGGGTCGGAGCGAAGCAGTCGGTGGTCAAGACCTGGCTTTCAGACGCTCACTCAGCCGGCACGCGGATGATCGTCCGCACCAAGGTCGAGCGCGTCCTGGTCGACGGCGGTGCGGCGGGTGGAATCGTCGGCCGGACCGCGGAGGGTCATCACGTGACAATCCGCTCGAGAGCGGTGATCGCGGCCTGCGGTGCGATCCACACGCCGGCGCTGCTGAAGCGCTCCGGACTGCAGAACCCGAACATCGGCAAGCACTTGAAGCTCCATCCGGCGAGCGCGGTGTTCGGCGTGTTCGACGAGGAGCTGAAGCCCTGGGAAGGCGTGATGCAGGCGCTCTACTCCGATCAGCACCGGAACCTGCACGACGGCTACGGCCTGAAGTACGAGACGGCAGCCAATCATCCGCACCTGTTCCTGGCCTTCAGCCCCTGGCGCGGTTCCAAGCAGCACTTCTCGCTGATGGAAAGCCTGTCGAACACCGTCCCGATCGGCGTGCTGCTGCGCGATCGGGACGGCGGCGAAGTCCGGGTCGGGCGCGACGGCGAGCCGGTGGTCCGCTACAAGCTCTCCGACTTTGACGCGGGACACGTCCGCACCGGGATCGACGGCGCCGCGCAGATCCTCGAGGCCGCGGGCGCGCGGCGCATCTTCAGCTCGCAAACCAAGTGGGTCTCCTACGAGCCCGGCAAGGCGAGCAGCCGTCAGCGGTTCATGGCCGACGCCGACGCGGCGGGATATGGCGCCGGGCAGCTCTCGATGGGCTCGTTCCACATCATGGGCTCGGCCCGGATGGGGGGGACCCCCGAAACCTCGGCCTGCGATCCGACCGGACAAACCTGGGACGTGCGTGACCTCTACGTGTTCGATGGTTCGGCGTTCCCCAGCGCCTCCGGCGTGAACCCGCAGATCTCGATTCAGGCGATCGCCCACATGGGCGCCCGGGGACTGGCTGCGCGCCTGAGCTGATCTCCGCTGACGCTGCGCCGCTAACGTGCGTGCAGTGAGGAAGCGGCGTCGGTTGAACTTCCGCACGCGGCGGCGGGGCAAGCGGTCGAACGTGCTCGCGCTAATCGCGGTGGTGGTGATGGCCTGGGTGGTGGCGTTGACGACCACGGGCTCCGCTCTCCGCGCGCCAAAGCCCCACCGTGCGACGACCGCGGACCGAGGCCTCCCGCGGATCCGCGTCAGGCCGCCGACAGCCACACCGGCGTCGCTGGCGCAAGCCCGTGCCGTCAACGACGTCCTCAGCTACACGCCGTTCGTGGCCCTCGGCACCCGTAGACGCCGCGTGCTCGCGCTGACCTTCGACGACGGGCCGAGTCCGTACACGCCGGCGATCCTGCGGATCCTCACCCGCATGCAGGTGCCCGCGACGTTCTTCGTGGTGGGTCAGCAGCTGCACTATTTCGCTGCCGCGGTTCGGGTTGAAGTGAGGCGCGGATTTGGCGTTGGCGACCACACCCAGAACCACGCCTGGCTGGTGCGGCTGGGGGCCAGCGCGCAGTTTGCCCAGATCCACGACGCGGCCACCGCCGTGCAGCGGATCGGCGCCCCGTTCCCGGCTCTGTTCCGGCCGCCCTATGGCGCCTACAACCGCCAGACGCTGATGACGTTGCACAAGCTGCGGATGCTGATGGTCCTGTGGTCGATCGACCCCGGCGACTGGCGCCGTCCGGGCACCGCGGCAATTGTCGCGAACGTGCTCGCGCGCTCGAGGCCCGGGGCGATCGCGATCCTGCACGACGGCGGCGGGGACCGAAGCCAGACCGTGGCCGCGCTCCCGGCGATCATCAGAGGCCTCCGCCGACGTGGTTACACGCTGGTGAGCGTGCCGCAGCTGTTGGCGATCGACGCCCCACCGCGCCATCAGCGACTACCGCGGCTCGGGGGCGCCTAGCTGGTAGCGGCCGGTTGCCCGCCCGAGCGCGCGGTGGAATACTGAGTCGACCCGTATCCGCATCGCCTGCCGGAGGTGTTCTCATGTCAGAGCCGGCCCACGTTCTCGTCGTCGCCCACCAGACGGCGGCGACTCCAGATCTGCTCGATGCGGTGAGGGGTCGAGCGCAACAGGGCGAGGCCACGTTCCACCTCGTCGTACCACGCCAGGCGCATGGTATGCACAAGGTCGTCGATCCCCAGGACGCGGGCGAGGACGAGGCCCAGCGGGTGCTCGATGCCGCGCTGCCCAAGCTCACCGACGCAGCCGGCAGCCGCGTGACGGGAAGCCTTGGCGACTCCGAGCCGCTGATGGCGATCCACGATGCCATCAACCTCGGCCATTACGACGAGATCATCATTTCCACGCTGCCGCTCGGCATGTCTCGCTGGTTGAAGCTCGACCTGATCAGCAAGGCCCGCGCGCTCGGACCGCCGGTGAAGCACGTGCAGGCCTCGAGCAGCGTGGAGAGCGGGGCGGCGGTCGCCACGTAGCCGCGGGAGGCGCGGGTGGGTATAGGCTCCGCGGCCGTGAAGCTCGCCACGTTCATAGCTCAGGGCGCCGAGGAGCCTCTCGGCGGCATCGTCGACGATGACCGCGTCTACGCGCTCGCCGAGGACGTCACCGTCGTGGACGTGCTCTGCGACCAAGACAATCCGCCCGAGTCCGACACCCATGGGTGGCCGCTCGCGGAGGTCGAGTTGTTGGCCCCGATCCCCGCTCCCGCGACGATCTACGCGATCGGTCTCAACTACGCGGCGCACGTCGCCGAGACGGGCGCCGAGCAACCGGAGGTCCCGCTGGTGTTCGTGAAAGTGGGCGCTTCGGTCGCGCCACCCGGCGGGCCGATCTGCTGCCCTGCAGTCGTCAAGCAGCTCGACTACGAGGGCGAGCTGGCGATCGTGATGGGGTCGGGTGGCAGGATCGCGGGCTACTGCATCGCCGACGATGTGACGGCGCGTGACCTTCAGGGCCGCGAGCCGCAGTGGACCCGCGCCAAGGGCGCCGACACGTTCTGCCCCTTCGGGCCATGGATCACCACCGTGGACGAGGTCGAGAAGCCGGAGGACCTTAGCCTGCGTACGTGGGTCAACGGGGAGCTGCGCCAGGACAGCCGAACCTCGGATCTGATCTTCGGTTGCGAGGAGCTGGTCTGGTTCATCTCTGAGACGTGCACGCTGGTCCCCGGTGACCTGATCCTGACCGGAACTCCGAGCGGTGTCGGCGTGGGGATGGACCCGCCACAGTTCCTGCAATCCGGCGATGTCGTGCGGATCGAGATCGAGCATTTGGGCTCGATCGAGCACGAGGTTCTCAAACCGAGTTAAAGACCCGCCCGCCGGGGTAGGACGCGGGCGAGGATATTGGCGAGGAGAGGAGGGAGGCGGAGTGCTGACGCTGCACCCGACCGTGCTGGACTATGGGATCCTGGCGGTCTACTTCGTGGTCGTGCTCGGGATCGGCCTCGTGGCCCGGCTCACGATCAAGACCGATGTCGATTTCTTCCTCTCGGGGCGCTCGCTCCCGGCCTGGATCACCGGTCTGGCGTTCGTGGCCGCGAACCTCGGCGCACTCGAGATCCTCGGCATGGCCGCCAACGGCGCGCAGTACGGAGTGGCCACCCTCCACTTCTACTGGGTCGGCGCCGTCCCGGCGATGGTGTTCCTGGGGATCGTGATGATGCCCTTCTACTACGGGGCCAAGGTGCGCAGCGTGCCGGAATACCTGCGGCTGCGCTTCGGTAGGTTTGCCCATGCCTGGAATGCCGGCAGCTTTGCCGTGGCGACGGTGCTGATCTCCGGCGTGAACCTGTTCGCGCTTGCCCTGGTGCTGCACCTGATGCTGGGCTGGACCATCTTCATCTCGATCTTCGTCGCCGCCGCGATCGTGCTCGTCTACATCACGCTGGGCGGCCTGACCTCGGCGATCTACAACGAGGTGCTGCAGTTCTTCATCATCGTCGCGAGCCTGGTGCCGCTGGTGATCGTCTCGCTGCACGCGATGGGCGGCATCGCGGGATTGGATCGGCGGGTCCGGCACACGATGCTGGGCGATGCCGGCCTGCATGCCTGGCGCGGCCTGGGCATCGGCCATGTCACCAATCCGATCGGCGGCAACTGGCTGGTGATGGTGATGGGCCTCGGGTTCGTGCTCTCCTTCGGCTACTGGACGACCAATTTCGCCGAGGTTCAGCGCGCGCTGTCGGCCAAGAACCTCTCGGCTGCCCGCCGCACCCCGCTGATCGGGGCCTACCCAAAGATCTTCATCCCCGCACTGACGATCATCCCGGGCCTCGTCGCCCTGGTGGCGATCAAGGGCCTTGGCGGCACCTCACCCGACCGCCAGTACAACTCGGCGATCCCGCTGCTGATCGGCAAGTACTTCCCGGAGGGCATGCTGGGGATCGCCGTGGCCGGCCTGATGGCCGCGTTCATGGCCGGCGTCGCGGCCAACGTGACCGCGTTCAACACGGTCGTCACCTACGACCTGTGGCAGGCGTACGTGCGCAAGGACCGCGACCCTGCCTACTACGTGAGGGTGGGCCGAATCGCCACCTTTGGGGGCCTGCTGGTCTCGATTGCCACTGCGTTCATCGCCAAGGGCAACTCGAACATCATGAACTACGTCCAGGACCTGTTCTCGATCTTCAACGCCCCGCTGTTCGCCACCTTCATCATCGCCATGTTCTGGAAGCGGGCCACCTGGTTGGGTGGTGCGCTGAGCATGATTGCGGGTTCGATCACCGCCGAGGCCGTCCACCTGCTGGTATCCAACAAGGTGATCACGATCAGCTCCAAGCTGGCCGTGACGTGGTGGCAGGCGATCGCTGCGTTCGCGGTTGACGCGATCGTGCTCGTGGTGTTTTCGCTACTTACCAAGCCTAAGCCCGACGAGGAGATCCAAGCACTGGTGTGGTCGCTGCGAAAACCCGATCAGAAGTCCGACAGCGTGATCGGCGACGACACCTGGTATCGCTCGCCGGTGGTCTTGGGCGCTGGGGCGATCGTCCTGATCGTCATCCTCAACATCATCTTCATCTAGGAGCGTCGCGATGGCAGATCCAGAGAGAGACCAGCCCTTCCGCGGCCCGATGACGGCCTCGGTCGGCGAGACCGATATCGACGAGGTCGCCGCCGCCCGCGCCGCCAACCGGTTCGACATCCGCCGCATCATCGGCGGACTGTTCGTGCTCTACGGCGTGGTCCTGGTGATCGCCGGCATCGTCGGCAGCCACCTCGTCAAGCACAAGGCCGCGGGGATCAACATCGACCTGTGGACCGGTGTGGCCATGCTGATCTTCGGCGCGTTCATGATCGCCTGGGCGCTGCTGCGCCCCGTGGTCCCCGAACCGGAGGAGACCCGGGGACAGGGTTCGGGGCGCCTGAGGCGGGCGCCGGCCACGTGATCGGTGTTCTGGGGGGCGCATCCGCCCAGGTCTGCATCCCTAGTGCGTGTGGATGACGCGGTCGATCAGGCCGTACTCGACCGCCTGATCGGGCTTGAAGAAGCGGTCGCGCTCCATGTCGGTGTGGACCTGCTCGAGCGGCTGGCCGGTGTGATGCGCATAGATCTCATCGATTCGAGCCCGGATGTTGAGGATCTCCCGGGCGTGGATCTCGATGTCGGTCGACTGGCCCTCGAAGCCGGCTGAGGGCTGGTGGATCAGGATCCGGCTGTTGGGTAGCGAGAAGCGCTTGCCCTTGGCACCCCCGGCCAGCAGCAGCGAGCCCATCGACATGGCGATCCCGACGCAGATCGTCTGTACATCGGGCTTGATGAACTGCATCGTGTCGTAGACCGCCAGACCGGAGTAGATCGAGCCGCCCGGAGTGTTGACGTACATCGAGATGTCCTTGTCGGGATCCTGAGATTCGAGGTGGAGCAGCTGGGCGACGACGAGGTTCGCGATCGTGTCGTCGATCGGGGAGCCCAGGAAGATGATGCGCTCGTTCAGCAGGCGGCTGTAAATGTCGAACTCGCGCTCGCCGCGCGCGGTCCGCTCGATCACCATGGGGATGAGGGGCATGTCCCTAACCCTAGTAGGTCGCGCTGGGAGCCCCCCGTTCGCTTGAGTCACACTGAACGCATGTTCCGCTTCGGCCTGAGCTCTGATCACGCCCTGCGGCTGTTCGAGGAGGGCGACGCCGAGGCCCTCTACGCGCTGATCGATGCCAACCGGTCGTATCTGTCGCGGTGGTTGCCGTGGGCCGGGGAACAGACGCTCGAGGGCACCCAAGCGTTTATTCGCATGAGCCGAAAGCAGATCGCCGACAACGACGGATTTCAGGCGGCGATCCTCGAGCAGAACCGGATCATCGGCGCAGTCGGCTTTCATCGTGTGGACTGGCTGCACCGCAGCACCGGGATCGGTTACTGGTTAGCGGCGGGCGCACAGCGGAACGGCACGATGACTGCAGCCGTCAGTGCGCTGCTCGACTTCGCGTTCGGCGCCTGGCAGCTCAGTCGAGTAGAGATAAAGGCCGCGGTTGAGAACCTGCGAAGCCGGGCGATCCCGGAGCGGCTTGGGTTCCGGGAGGAAGGCACCCTGCGCCAGGCCGAGCTCGTCGCCGGCCGCTACCTCGACCACGTGGTCTATTCGATGGTGGCCGAAGAGTGGGGGAGCAGGACCGCGGCTCCCGCAAAAGCGCCTGCCCGCAGATCCGACAGCGCGTCCTCGGCGCGCTCCAGTGGGTAGGTGGTCACGGTGGTGCGGATCGGCACCCGCGGGGCAAGGGCGAGGAACTCCTCGCCGTCGCGCCGCGTGAGGTTCGCGACCGAGCGAATCGAGCGCTCCTCCCACAGATCTGCGTACTGAAACGAAGGGATGTCGCTCATGTGGATGCCGGCACACACCACCGTCCCGCCGGGAGCGAGAACCTTGAGCGCCTGCGGCACCAAGGCGCCGGCGGGAGCGAAGATGATCACCGTGTCGAGGCGCTCGGGCGGCAGGTCCTCGCTGGGCCCGGCCCACACGGCGCCCAGCTCGCGCGCAAACGCCTGCGTGCGGTCGTCGCCTCGCCGCGTGAAGGCGTACACCTCCCGGCCCTCGTGGACAGCCACCTGACAGATCATGTGCGCGGCGGAGCCAAACCCGTAGAGCCCAAGTCGTGGCGCGTCGCCGGCGAGCTTCAGCGCCCGATAGCCGATCAGTCCCCCACATAGGAGCGGCGCGGCCTGCGCATCGGAGAGCTCGTCGGGCAGCGGCAGGCAGAAACGCTTGTCGGCGACCGTCCACTCGGCGAAGCCTCCGTCGATATCGCGGCCGGTGAAGCGCGCATGCTCACAGAGGTTCTCCCGCTCAGAGCGGCAGAAGCGGCACGAGCCGTCGGTCCAGCCGAGCCACGGGACGCCGACGCGATGTCCGTCGGGGGTTCGGCCGACGATCTGATGGCCGAGGACCACCGGCAGCTTCGTCGCTTCGATCTCGCCGTCGCGCAGATGCAGATCAGTTCGGCATACCGCGCAGGCGCGGACGTGGAGGAGCAGCTCGCCCGGACCCGGCTGGGGATCGGGAAGCTCCGTGGCTCGCAGCGGCTGCCCGGGCTGATCGAGGACGACGGCAAGCACTCTGCAGATGATGACCGTTAGCGGGAGCGGCGAGGCGGGTAGGCCCTGATCGTGATCGAACAAGACCCACAGCGCGAGCATCCCGAAGACCCGCCGGAGGATCGCCCGGACGAGCCGGGCGCCGAGGGCGGTTCGGACAGCTCGGCGGCGGACAGTTTGCCGGGCGCGCCCGCCGATGACGACTCGCCGGCGGGCGACACCGATCAGCACTCAGACGCCTGATCGCGAGTCCAGCCTGCCTTAGCGGAGGATTTGGAGAGCTCAGGTAGCGTTCTCGGCAGCGATGGTCCCGCTGAACGTTCCCAACGTCCTCACGGTTGTCCGCATCCTGCTCGTCCCGGTCCTGGTGGTGGCGCTGGTCGCCAAAACCGGTGGTGGTGATCTGCTGGCGGCGGTCGTGTTCGCGGTTGCCTCGATGACCGATGCGATCGATGGCTATCTCGCCCGCTCTCGCAACTGGGTGACGACGTTCGGGAAGCTGATGGACCCGATCGCCGACAAGCTGCTGATCGTCGCGGCGCTGATCGCGCTGGTGTCCTTGAATCGCCTCGACGCCTGGGTGGCGATGGTGATCATCGCCAGGGAATTTGCGGTCACGGTGCTGCGCGTCGCCGCCGGGGCCCAGCAGGGTGTGATCATCTCCGCGAGCATCTTCGGCAAGTTGAAGACGGCGTTCCAAGTCGCGATGGTGTTGGTCCTGATCGGCGTGCACGGACGTCCGGCGTGGGTGGACGCGCTGGTCTACGTGACTGTGCTCGTTACTGTGCTGTCCGGGGCGGACTACTTCTTCGGCGTCTCAAGACGCCGCGTCGAGCCAGGCTCGCCGGCTCGTGTGAATCGCTGACGGCTCGCCCGTCGTGTACTCACGCCGAACCTCGCCGAGCGTTCCGAAGCGCTCGGCGACCACATTGTGCTGATGGATCGTCTCCAGGTTGACCTGTCGAGCCGACACGAACGCGCGGTCGTCGAGAGCCGGAAACGCCTCGATCACGCCCCGCACCATCTCACGCACGCAATCTTCGACGAAGCGCGGGCGGCGGTGAGCCTTCTCGACGACCCGGGCCTCGTCTGAACGTTTCATCAGTTCGTAGATCTCCGAGGACATCGACCCTTCGACTATCTCGAGCAGCGTCCTCGCGTCGATGTCGTCACCGCACAGCTCGGTGCAACCGATGTGCAGCGTGCCGAGGCCACGCTGATTGTGGGTCGCCACCGGGACAACCTGAAGAATCCGGTCGATCTCCTCGGCGCCGAAGCCGTCGGCCTGAAGGCGCTCGCGAGAGGACTGCGCCACCAGTTCCTGCGCGCACGGGCACGCCGTCATGCCCTGCGCGGTGACGCCGATCAGCCGGCGGGTGCCGAGCTCGGTGCAGATCGCCGACCCGTGCAGCGTGTACATCTCCTGGGTCTGGATCCCCGACGCCGGTGCCGGTTTGTGCTCGGGAAATCTGGCCTCGACGGTGACCTCCGCGCGCCTGGCGCCCTGGCGCTCGCGCACCAGTTGCGCAATGTGCTCGGCCAGGGTCTCCGCCTTGAACGTGGACTCGCCTAGCACGACCTGGCCGATCGCGTCGTTGACGACTTCCTCGAAGCGCGACATGTGCGCGCCCTTCTGTTCAGGACCGAGATCGACGACGCACTCAAACCGCGCGGAGAAGAGCTGCTCGGTTTCGTGGTGGCGGATCCGGATCACCTTCTCGACGCCGGTCACCCCGACCCGGGAAAGGCTGAGCTGAACGCTCGGCAGCTGCGCCTGGACATCGATGGTGGGAAGCGGATGTGCTCGCTGAAACGCCATTGCCTCTCCAAAGGGTAGAGAGCCTGCCGCTTGCGGTGCGTCCGCGGGCTCTGGACAAAGCTCAGGATTGTGGTATCACTCGGCGCTGAGGTGGAGGACTTGGAGAGAGGGAGACGCCCTTGACCGGGTGGGCTCAAAGTTGCGTCAGCGAGGAGCTCAGGGGCCGTGAGCGATAAAGGAATCGTGCTGTTGACCGATGAAGCTCCGATCGCGGAGCTCGATGAGCTGCGTCCGCTGATCGCGGAAGCCCAGGAGCGCGGCTTCCTGACCTTCGCACAGATCCAGGCGTGTTTGGAGGAGGTCGACGTCACCAAGGAGCAGGTCCAGGAGCTGCATGCCTACCTGGACGAGCAGGGCATCGCGGTCATGGAAGCGGATGGCCGACTCGCCAAGTCCGAGGGCGGGAGCATCGAGGCGAACGTGGCGCAGCAGGCGGAACCGCAACCCGACCAACGCAAGAAGGTCGAGATCGACTTGACGGTGGAGCCGAGCCTCGACTCGCTGCGCCTGTACCTGCGCTCCATCGGCAAGGTAAGTCTGCTCACCGCCGAGCAGGAGGTGACACTGGCACGCAGGATCGAGCGCGGTGACATGGCGGCCAAGCAGCAGATGATTGAAGCCAACCTCCGGCTTGTCGTCTCGATCGCCAAGTCGTATCTCGGACGGGGCCTGACTTTTCTCGATCTGATCCAAGAGGGGTCGATGGGCCTGATCCGCGCGGTCGAGAAGTTCGACTATCGCCGGGGCTACAAGTTCTCCACCTACGCCACCTGGTGGATCCGGCAAGCCGTCACGCGCGCGATCGCCGACAAGGGCCGCACGATCAGGATTCCCGTGCACATGGTGGAGAAGCTCAACAAGGTCGTGCACGTCGAGCGGCAGCTCGTCCAGCAGCTCGGCCGAGAGCCGACTCCGCACGAGATCGCCGCCGAGCTCGAGACGACCGTGCGTGAGGTCCGAGACGTCTTGCGGATGGCCCAACAGCCGATCTCGCTGGAGAAGCCGATCGGTGAGGAAGAGGAGTCCGAGCTCGGCGACTTCGTCGAGGACCACACCGCCGAGTCGCCGTTTGAGCAAGCCTCGGAGCACCTGCGTCGCGAGAACCTTCGCCGCGCGCTGGCGGCGCTGCCCGAGCGCGAGCGCGAGGTGATCGAGATGCGCTTCGGTTTGAGCGGAGAGCGGCCGTACACGCTGGAGGAGGTCGGCCGAGCCTTCAACGTGACGCGCGAGCGAATCCGTCAGATCGAGAACCACACGCTGAAGAAGCTCGAGGCGCTGCCAGAAGCCCAGCGGCTTCGGGACGCTTCGTAGTCGGCGCGGACGAGGTAATCGCACGCCGGGCGCGCCCGGCGCCCCGCGGGTCCGCGAGCTAGACTCACGCGCCTCCGGGCGGGATTCCCGAGCGGTCAAAGGGGACGGACTGTAAATCCGTTGGCTCAGCCTTCGCAGGTTCGAATCCTGCTCCCGCCATCAACAGCCTGCGCCACCGCCAACCCGGCGCCTGGGCCGCACCTTTATCCTCGGCCGTCGATGGCCTCAGAAGAACCCGTCAGCCGGGATGAGATCGAAGCGGCGGCCCAAGGGGGCACCGAGCGAATCTCCCGCGTCCGCCGAACTGCGGTGCGAATCGATACGCAGCCGACGCTGCTCTCGGCCGCCCGGAGACTGCGCCGCCGGCTGCCCGGCGACGAGCGCTTTGGGGACCCATTGTCGACCGCCGGGCTGACACCGGTCGAGCTGGTGGCCCGCGGCGTATCGGCGCTGCAGCCGGAGCGCGAGAGCTTCGTGCAGGAGCTTGGACTGGCCGGGTTGCAGCTCTGGCAGTCGCTCTCCGAAGCCACCGGGAGAGGCCGAGGCGACGTGGAGATGGCGCTGCTGTTCACCGATCTGGTCGGATTCTCCTCGTGGGCGCTTCAGGCTGGGGATGCGGCAACGCTGGAGCTGCTGCGAAAGGTGGGGATGGCGGTGGAGACCGCGGTGCTCGCGTGCGGCGGGCGGATCGTCAAGCGTCTCGGCGACGGGTTGATGGCCAGCTTCGCCAGTTCCCAAGCTGCGGTTCAAGCCGCGCTCAACGCCCATGACGCGCTGCAGAGCGTCGAGGTTGACGGCTACCGCCCGAGGATGCGGGCGGGGGTCCATTGGGGCCGTCCACGCAAGTTGGGTGGCGATTACCTCGGTGTCGACGTGAATATCGCCGCGCGGGTCGGTGATGCCGCCAAGGCCGATCAGGTACTGGTTTCCGACCCCGTTCTCGAGCGTCTCGATGCAGCAGGTCTCGACGTTGGCCGCCGCAAGCGTCTGCGCGCCGAGGGTACGCCTCGGGATCTTCACGTCGCGACGGTCGAGCGTCAATAAGCCCGCCCGGGCGCGTTGCAGGTTTCCGTGCACGCCGGTCGCGCGCGGCGGCCCGCGACCCGCTCCTGTTACCTTGAGCCCGTCCTGCATGCAGCACGTGCAGGAAAAACGCGCCACGTGTCGAGTCGCGACGCAAAGCGCTTTCGCCCAATCATGCGCAGCCCCGTCAGGCCATACACCCGTGCCGTCTGCGCGCTGCTGCTCGCGTTGGCCGTCAGTGGCGCAATCTTGATCTCCGCGACCGCGCAAGCCGCCAGCACGGGACAGCTTCAGCAGCAGATCAGTGCCGGCCAGAGCCACATCTCCGGGCTCGCCGGCGCGCTCGGGGCGGCCTCGAGCCGGTTGGCGCAGGTTGACGCCAGCATCGCCTCGCTGCAAGCCCGGATCACCCGGATCCAGGCGGACCTCGATGCCAAGCGAGCCCAGCTGTTGAAGCTGCGTAGACAGCTCGACGCCGCCCGAACACGGCTCGCCCAGCTACAGGCGTTCGAGGCCCGTGCCGAGCAGGTGCTCTCGCAGCAGCTCGTGAGCGCCTACGAGAACGATCGTCCTGACCTCGTCAGCGTGGTGCTCGAAGCACGCGGGTTCAAGGATCTGCTCGAGCGCCTGGCATTTGCCCAACGCGTGCGCAAGCAGAGCGTCAGGATCGTCGACCGGGTCAGGACCGCCCGCCGTGCCGTTGCTTCCCAGGCCATCCGGCTCGGCGCCCTCGAGGCGCGCCAGCAGGTGATCACCACGCAGGTGCTTCTGCAGCGCGACGCCCTGTCGCGCGACCGCATCAGCCTCGTGCAGCGGCAGATCTCCGCAGCTCAGAATCGCGACCAGAAAGCAAGCGCGCTGGCCAACGCCCGGGGCCAGGTGGCGGACCTGCGAAACCAGCTCTCGAAGCTCCAGGCGGCCCAAGCAGCGCAGGCCGCCGCCGCCGCGGCCGCGGCCGGTAGCACCGCTTCGAGCGGTTCCGGCGGCTCTTCGGTGTCCGCCGGACAGGTGTCGAGTGGTGGCGGCTTCACCTTTCCGCTGCCCAAGGGTGCCGCCGTCCCGCCCGGAGGCTGGACCCTCGACCAGGGTGTCGACATCGCCGCCCCGGGAGGAACTCCGCTGCTTGCCGTCTGCTCGGGCACCGTCGTCCTGCACGGCATCGGCGGCTTCGGTCCGGACGCGCCGGTGCTCCATTGTGATGGTTCGCTGGCCGGTTACAGCTACGTCTACTACGGCCACGCAGGCCCGGCCAACGCGGTGTCCATCGGTACGCACGTCGGCGCCGGCCAGGTGATCAGCGAGGTCGGCCCGGGCATCGTCGGCTTTTCCACCGGACCTCACCTGGAGATCGGGTTCTCGGATGGCAGCGGAACTCCGGTCGGCAGCGGCTCCGCCTCGACGATGATGTCGTTGCTTCAGAGTTCGTACGGCGGCTGAGCTACGCGCCGACGAGCGTCGTCTCTGTCAAGTGGTGGGCGTTGGGGCCCGCCAGGGCCGCGGCCGCAATAGCGCCCAGGCGGGCCGCGGCCGGCCGCACAAGCGGCAGTTAGTCCGGACGCTGATGCGGTACGCGCACCGGGCCGCGGGCCGGCCGCATTCCGCCCCGGAAGCGATACGCTCATCGGCGAGCGCCCTCTTAGCTCAGCTGGTAGAGCACTTCCATGGTAAGGAAGGGGTCGTCGGTTCGAGTCCGACAGAGGGCTCTGAGGAAGGCCTGTAAATCAGGGCTTTTTGGTAAGCGTTCAGTTTCCGGGGCCTCAGGCGGCCAGGGCGGGGAACGGG
>JRHI01002221.1_pt1 | contig 13828 bp, 13 predicted proteins | sample 215371 | NCBI WGS metagenome assembly JRHI01 (sample SAMN02929681, study PRJNA255918) | sediment metagenome | biome: cave system; feature: Ice Cave; material: Sediment; isolation source: sediment from deep within a dark volcanic ice cave with no known source of... ...
AACCCACTCCGGTCAATTTGTGGTTGCTCCGACGCTTACGAAGCAGCTACGCAAGTACTACCGGCTACTGCTTGTGTCTTACGAAGAGTAACCCGCCAGGCCCACATCAAACGCACAAAATTGTTATTAGCCCCTGCCAGAGTGACGCGGTCGCGGAACGTGTAGTGACCGCGAACGGGCGATTGCAGCGTTCTCAGCTGACGAGCAGGTCTTCTGCGACGGTGATGCGGCGGAACTCCGAATGGAGACTGCGGGGTGCCCGGTCGCTGCCAATCGGTTCAACGCCGTTCTCGATCAGAGCATTGAGCAATTCTGTCATGACCGAGTCCCGGCGCCGCACGAACGCCGACGCGAAAGATCGCCAGAATGTCCACCCAGCTCTTTCGAGAACTCTCTGACGGTCCATGTCTTCGATCCATTTGTCGGAACCGTGATACCTGTCGCCATCACATTCGATTGCCAGGCGCATATCGTTATGCCCTTCAACGACGAGATCGATCCGATACTGTCCCACCTTGACTTGCGGCGTTACCAAATAGCCGCGCTGCGTCAGTTCGTCATAGAGTTCTCTTTCGAAGGGTGATTCGCACAGATTTCGAAGGTTCTCGACGCGCGTCTCGTCCTGCGCGAACGGGGTCGAGAAATGCGTAATGAGGCTACGGCGCAGCCGGTCAGCTGAACTCAGATGATCAAGCTCGACCGAACGCACGAGGTACATCCGATCCTGCGCCCGCGACGCGGCAACGTTGAACCGTTGCGCGAAAGTATCTCTCGATAGGGGAGCCCCGACTTCATTCGGGGCGGAAACCATCGTGAGAAACATGATGTGCCTTTCCTTACCCTGGAAAGCGCGGGCGTCGCCGCACTCGACCCGGTGACGGCGCAATTCCTCAGGACCGATTTCCTCGATCAACCGCTCCCAGACTTTATAAGCTTGCTTGTCGCCAAGCAGCGAGACCACTCCGATGGTCCGGTCCGCCATCGTTTGATCTGAGACTATGCGCTTGATCTCTTCCACGATGAAACGTACCTCGGCGAGATTCAGATCACCTTTGCGGTAACCATCATCGACGAGGACATCAATGAGAGGCGGGTCGAGCCGCTGGGAGGATCGAGGCACGCGGAGCGGCCTGAGTTCATGATTGTAGAACTCGCGCTTGGAGTATTCGATAATCGGCGCTACACACCGAAAATGCTCTCTTAGCATCACGTTGCTGCGGGCAAATACCACCTTAAAAAGGTCGTACATGGAACGATCCGGGGACATCTGTGGGCGATAAGTCGTTACCTGGTCGGCGAGAAACCGGTTCATCAAGCTCTTAACCTTGTCCTCCTCTAGACCAACGCCCTCGGGTGAGACTTGCTTGTCATCGCCGACAACCAGTATTTTCCGTGCTCGGAGCAAGGCGGGGAGCGCCGTCAAATCGGATTGCGAAGCCTCGTCAATAACCACCAGATCAAAACACCCCAGCTCAGCCGGCAGTGTTTCCGCGATGCGGTGATGCGACATGATCCAGCATGGGACCGCAGGATTTGCTTGCATAGCGGCCATGCGGGCATCCTGACGGTAGCGGACAGCTCGCTTACCTGTGCCCTTGCCGATTTTCTGGATTGCACCGAGATAAGCTTGCAAAGCGGCGCGGATGGCGGGAGAGGCATTCTCAGCAAGCTTTAGCCAAGTTCTCTTAACGACAATGTCATGGTAGGCTCGTGCCAACGAGGTCTCGGCGTCTTTGCGAGCCTTCCACAGAGTACCAAGCGCATCCTTGGCATCTATAGCCTCTAAGTGGGTTCCAAGCCTTTTCAATCGCCAGCATCGCCGCCAGTTGTCGGGCAAGCCCGGGTCCGTTGTTCCCGTAAGGGGCTCCCTCAACATACTGGCATACAGAGGTGCGCCGGATTCTTCTATCTTGGCGGTAACATCACGGACGATTCTCAACTGCGGTCTCAGGCTATTGATACGCACCAGCTCACTCATCAGGTTGGCCCATGCCGATTGCATGTCCGTGTCGCTGACTGCGGGATTCCCGAATGCGTCTCTCAAAAACGACGTTATCTGCGTGATGACAGTTCCGACGCGATCCTGCAATACTCGCTGGAGCGACTCCTTCACCGCCCAGACGCCGATCAGCCGTTGCCTATTGACGTGGTGACGCAATACACTTTCAAGCTCTGAGAACCTGCCTCCGTCCGAGGTCCGATGGAATTCAATCCACGTAGGCAGAAGATCTCTCGCATGGGTTTGCAGCGTCGTTTCGAGGAACACTTGGTGTTTGACCTTGCAGACAATTGCGTACAGCTTGGCTGCTTCCAGCCCGTGGCTCGGAGTCATTTCGCCGAGTGCAGCCAGCCCCAACTCCGTCGCGAGACTATTCCACTTATAGGCGAGCTCGCGCAACCGTCGTTGAGTGTTGACGTACCGCAGAACATACTGCCATTCCTGTTCCGTCTTCGGTGGATTCCCGGTAATCAGAACCTGTTTGATTTTCTCCTTCTGCTCGTTCTTCCCGTACAGGCCTTTTATGCCGAATGCGCTCTTCCCAGAGGCGAGATTGTCGACGGCTTCCAGGCACCCGTCGTCGGTCTCAATGCCGGCAGGAGCAAAGACCGGCTCAGAAATGAACGCTTCCCGCTCCTTCGCACATTCGGTCAATTCACGGCCAAGATTGTCGAGCGTTTCAAACAACGGCCCGTACTCGCTGAGATGAAGTTTCGCTCTTATCGACGCGGTCCATTCGAATCCCGATTGCGACAACGCGCCATTAAGCGCGTGCAGCGACTCGGCCAAGAAGTTGGCGCAGTACGCGGTGTCCTGGCTTCCGTTTTGTCCATGATCGAAAGCGGAGCAACCCACATCGGGGTTGCAACCGATCACGTTGTGGAGTCGTTTCGCAACGATCTGTATCCCGGATACAAGACCAGCGAAGGCGTAGCTCCCGAGTTGCTCTCTCAGTTTCCTGTTCTTGAGGAAGCGCTGGAGGCAATGGGAGTGATGGTATGGCCTATGGTCCACTTCGAAGCGGATGATGCGCTTGCTTCCGCGGCCGCCAAGGCAGCACAGGATGACCGTGTAAAGCAGGTGTTCGTTTGCACGCCGGACAAAGACCTCAGTCAGTGTGTCGTGGGCGCACGGGTCGTTCAACTCGACCGTAGGCGGAACATTTCGCGCGACGAAGCCGGCGTTGTGATGAAGTTCGGGGTAAAGCCTCAATCGATTCCGGACTACCTGGCTGTGGTCGGGGACAGCGCAGACGGCTTCCCGGGCGTGCCGGGATGGGGAATAAAGGCTGCGGCTCTTACCTTATCTCAGTATCCCCACCTTGAAGACATTCCGAAGGATTGGCAAGAATGGCATCCATCAATCAAAAGGACACGCGTGCTCTCGGAATCGCTATTCAACGCATGGAGCGACGCTCTGTTGTTTCGCACTCTCGCAACCCTGCGGCTCGATGTGCCCGTTTTTGATACGGTCGAGGATCTTCGCTGGAAGGGACCACGTCCGGACTTTGAGGAATGCTGCCGGCGAATGAAATCACCCAATTTGTTTGGTCGCGTGGCATCGGCAAAATCGATGATCACGGAACGTGTAGGTCGGTCTTGAGAGTCGGCGGCATTGTTCGTACGCTGAGCAAATTCATCCTGTGTTTCGAGAAGCAAATGTCATTCCCGTAGCGTAAAGGCGCTCAATTCCTTCGGGCAGATCTGGTCGCCGCTCGACTCGTCGAGTTGGTAGCCAAATTCCTCTCTTAGGCTGGAACAACATGTCGGCCTGCCATCCGGCAGAATCTGTGATCGCGAAAGACAGGAGTAGACTTTGCTGCATGGCAGTAGTGGTGGAGCTGCACAATACCGGCAATCCAGGGGCGTAAATACGGTCTCATTGCGGGACACGTGACAGCCACGAGTCCGGAAGTTCATGCTTGGTAAAGCCAATGGAACAAGTCGACCCACTCCGCCGCGAATCTTTTTCTAAATGGGCGCGCCGAGGCGCTTGGCAGGTCGCTTCGATCGCCCTCACTGTGGTCTCAGTCGTCCTCTTCATTGCCGTATTGATCTCTAACCTTCAAAGACCGAGGGTGTCGCTGGCGCTCCTGGTCGCCATGACAGCGGCCTTTTGTCTTTTCAGCGTTCTTTTGGCTAAAGTGTTGCTCCAACTGCGCCGTGATCAACGCAACGCGGCCAGCGTCATCCAAACCGGAGAGCATGAATTCCACCAGATGGCGAGCAATATCCAGGAGGTTTTCTGGATGATCGATGCCGACAGCAAGAAGGCGCTTTACGTCAACCAAGCCTATGAGACCATCAGCGGGCGTTCGTGCCAGTCTTTGATGGAGAACCCCTCTTCTTATGAAGAAGTCATTCACCCCGACGACCGTAGTCACGTGCTTCGAAAACTGCACGAAGCGGCACAGAACGGACAGTTTGATGAGCGGTTCCGGATCGTAAGGCCCAACGGCGAAGTGCGCTGGGTCTGGGCGCATGGCTTTCCGGTGCGGGATGCAGGAGGCAAGATTGGCCGCCTCGTCGGCACAGTTCTTGAGATTACGGCGCAAAAGCAAGCGGAGGAACAAGGCGCAACCAATCTTGCCCTAGCCCAATCCTCATCGGCCGAAGCCGACGCTTTGCGCAAGGCGACTCTTGGCCTGACCCAAGATCTCCGCATGGACTTCGTTCTCGATGCGCTTCTCCAGTCTCTGGCTGATCTAGTACCGTACACCTGCGCTCGGGTCTTGATCCCGGAAGGCGGTCCCCATGTGCTGTCGCTGGGGGAAAGACTCTGCCACGAGACTCCAAGGCCTCGTTCGGAATTGTCCCTGACACTCAATGCCGACGACTCTCCGTTCTTGCAGCGCATCTTGGCTGGACGGAGAAGTGTCTTGATTGCAGACACCAGGCAAGAAGAATCGTGGCAAACCTTCGAGGGACATGCACATCTGCGTTCCTGGCTCAGTGTTCCGCTGGTCGCTTCCGAGCATTATTTGGGATTTCTTTCCGTTGGCCACACGGAGCCCAATCGCTTCACTCAAGACCATGTCCGGCGGGCAGAACTATTGGCAATTCCTGCGGCGGCGGCGATTCAGAATTCCCGTCTTTACGAACGCGCAGAGATCTATGGTGAGGAACTGGAAAGACGCATAGAGGACCTTCGCCAGGCGCAGGCCGCGTTGCTGCAATCGGAGGAAGGACGCCGAGTCTCTGAGGAGAAGTTCCAGAAGGTCTTTCGTTCAAGCCCAATTCCGTTCTCCATCACAACATTGGCGGAAGGGCGGTTCCTGGATGTAAACGCAGCATTCGAGCACCGGTACGGCTATTCCCGGGCAGAAGTGCTCGGCCGCACCGTCCATGAATTGAGGATGTGGGAAGATCCGTCAGACCGTGCACTGATGGTCGCGCAGCTCCAGCGCGGTCCAATCCGCAACGTCATCACGCAGCTTCGCACGAAGTCCGGCGAGATCAAGACCACGGCTTATTCCGCAGACAAGTTCCAGTTCGACGGGCAATTATGCGTTCTGGCCGTATCAGAAGACCTGCCGGAATATGAGCAGCCCTTAAGCAACTGAGACATTTCCAAGTGCGATCGGAAACGTGCAGGTGCAGTTTCCGCCCTCGATTTGCAGCAACTGACTGACTCCATCCTTCCTTGTAGCGTTTCTCTTTTGACGCCTCTGCTGTCCGGAATTCCGACCGTGGAAGAGAAAAATCACCACCTCTCAACGGAAGTGCGGCACGATGGTTCTCATCTCTTGACGTCGGATGGCGGTGTCGCAGCAAGCGTGGGGTGAGTCGGGAGACAGCAAACGCGGGACGGCGGCGGCTCCTATTAGAGGTACTGTACGGGCCGCTCTTGGCAAGTCCATAAGAATGCACCATTTCGTTTGACGGCCAAACACGGCATTGGGCCAGGAGTTTCGCGATGGATTGGCCATTGAGCAGCAAGAGCGCAGTCTGCAGACGAGATCGCGGGCTCCACGCGACCCTCTCTAGCCGGCAGAAACCCCCTCAAACCACGTGGGAGAGCGTCGTGTTGTCCGGTTTCCCGACCGCTGGAGAACCGTCCCTTTCACGCCGCCTCTGCCCAGGAACTGACCCTCGTGCTCTGCCTTCAGATTGGAAGGGAAGCCAACTGCCGCTGCCACGGGATGACATCCCGCCGCAGTTTCTCTAGTCACGTTCAGAGTTTTCCGCCTCCGCCTGGCCCGGATGTGCCGCTGTGAGAGTTTGTATGTCCAGTGCCGCCGAAGGAACGCGTAATCAAGCCACCATCAACCCTCGATTGCTGCCTGCCATCGATCGTTTGCTGATCGCTGGGATCAAGCTCGGACCAGCGAGAAAGCACAAGGCGATCAATAAGATCTTGCAACTGGTGCCGACGTGGACACGCGGGGATTGCTGGCGGCGCATCCGTCAGTTGCGAAGGACTTCTGAGCTTGCAGGTTTTCCGCAGACCCCGTTACGCGACAAGTTGGAAGAGTCCGCTGGTGTCGCCGCCGTTCGGCGGGCACCCTCCCGGCCCTGGATCCCTGCAGATGATGACAAGCTATTGAATTGGGCTGGGTACGAACCGGTAAAGAAGATTGCCCAGCGGCTCGGCCGTTCCGTCCGTGCTGTCCGCTTCCGGCTTGGAGCGCTGGGCATGAGCGCTAAAGTCACTGACGGATGGTCGCAGCGCGGGTTGCGGACGCTGTTGCGCGTAAGCCCCGCCCGGCTTCGATATCTCATCGGAAACGCCATGCTGAGAGTTCGCGATTCACGTATTACTTCGAGCTCTTTGGCGGTTTTGTGCGAGAAGAGCCGTCCATCAACGGATCCCTCCACCGTCGAGAGACTCAAGGCTGCGATTGCCAAGGATGACGCGCACTCCTGGGAGCGGGCAGCCGGTCTCTTGGGCGTTACGGTCGCTCAGGTGCAGAATCTGATTTCCGTCAGTCAGCTGAAGCTCGTGGATATGTTTGTCACCGACAGGTCATTTGAGGAGTTCTGCGGGAAGCACGGAGGCGAAATAAATACCTCGCTGATGGATCCCGCGACGGCAAAATGGCTGGCGAGCGAATATGGTGTATCAGGATCTGGCAACGGCAGGATTGTCTCCCGCGCTCAAAAGCACGCGTTGGTGACCAGAAGGTGCAAGTGCGGAAAAAAAATAGCTGGCAATGTCTATTTCAAGCACGTGAAGCACTGCCGTCCTGTGGAAGGGCCGGCGATGCGTAAGGCCGGTTAAGAATACAGACATCTATACGATTGGACCAACTCAGTCTTTGATGATCCGAGCACGCAGTTTCCGAAGGGAATCATCTACTTTAGCTTGGGTGACTATGAATCTCGAAAGTTTATCTTCAATCCACAGTCTGTCTGCACTTCTCTGTAGATTCTAGCTAATCGGCGGCGAGTTCAACGTAGGCGTCCGCATCTCTCCGCCACGCTTCAAATGATGGGTACGGGTTTGGTAGGTGCGCTCCCCACATCTCATCGCAATGATCCGCATATTCCATGGTGCGAATCGCGCGCGGGTGGCTTTGTACTTCGATAAGAATGGCATCGAACCATTCTTCAGCCTTTGCATGCCGGAAGAAGTTGTCGGCGATCCAGCACATGAGTTGGTGCCAGCCTTGCGAACTAGCCTTGCCGCCTTGTCCGGGTTGACTGTCGATTAGGCCCAGGAATCCAGGACAACGGGACCGCAGCTCGCCTCGAACTTCGGAGGGAAGTTGGGATGAACATTCCAGTGCTGGTCGAGCCCAATACGCAAAAGCCTCCCAGTCCATGTGTTGAGATACCGCCGCAGCCAGGCGATCCGGATCGACGAGCTTAGAAGTCGCTCTGGCTCTTCTCTCATGGGGCACAAGATGGGCCGTGTCGTCACTTTGCGACGCCATGCCTCTCCATTCCTCGAATGAGGGATAGGGGATCGGTTTAGTCCTTCTCCACTTCTCCACGCACTCCGACCAGCAGACTTCGGCTCGCTGGTAGCGCGGATCTCGCACGGCGTAATACGTAATCGCGTTGAACCAGCCTTCGTTCTTGGCAAAGCCAAAGACGTGCTCATCAATCCAATCCTCCAGGCGGAGAGCAAGAGGCTTCTCCTTCAGGCCTTTGCCGTGAGTGTCTTGTCGCGTTCGAGAAATCCTGGACAACGCTCCTTCAGAATATCAACGAGCCAATCCGGGATTTGTTCTTCGACTTCCAAGATCGAGCGGGCCCACAGGTAGAACTCCTGCCAGCCGATGTACTGGGTACGTGTATCTAGCAGGCGTCGCCAAGGGATACGGCGGGCTTGTTCGTCTGCACGTTCCCGGGCTAGGCGTTGGAGTTGGACGGCAGTGTTGTGTATCGAGGGAATTTTCGCCTTCTTCAACCGCAATCTCCGGGGGAACAGGATAGCTCCCGATAACACTTAGCTGTGGGTCTGCTGCCTTCTGCGTCGAGTCTACTCAAATTGGCCGGGCGCGCAACCGACTCACTCATGGGGCATCGGCACTGACTTTGACGTTCCCAGGTTGTCAGGTTTTCGGAACATTCCAGACTGGATCTGCGCTTGGACCGGGAACGGCGTGAGGGTTTTCGGTTCAGCCTATCGCGGTGTTCAGTTTTGCGACCGTCAGGCCATAAGGTATTTGATCTGCGCTGGCATCAGGACACACTGAGGATATCTGGCGGCCCTCCGATGCCGTCACTGGTCGCGCGGTCGGAAAGGCCTCCAGGGGGTAGTGGAATAGAGCCTTGTTCTTCAGGATCTGAGGCGACGAGGTGCAATGCTTATACCGATGTATGTCGTTGAAAATAATTACCGTGATGATTGATGTTACTATTTGTAATAGTTTCACCGTTCGGTGAAATTAGCGATTACAATCATTTGTGTTTCACTTCTATGCTACAATCACCGTACGGTGTAATCACCGATTATAGTGAAACAAAACCGTCAATATGCTAGAAGCAGAACTCATCGAAGCCTTCGAGCCACAGTTCAGAGATTTCCTCAACAATGTCGGTGGAACCCTCAAAGCGTTCTGCAGAGAACCGGTGCGCCCGGGCCCAGACCTGCTCATCGATGCCGTAATCAGAGGCAAGCCAATCACACTTGTGGCAGAGGCGAAAGCGCAGGGCGAACCTCGCTACATTCGCCAAGCAGCAGATCAGCTGCGCGACTTCATGGGTCGTTTCCCCGGCGCCTATCCCATCGTCATCGCTCCCTACATAAGCGGTCAGACCGCCGAGTTGCTACGAAGCAGGGAAGTGGGCTACTTCGACCTTGCAGGCAATGTTTTGATCGACGCTGGGCCGCTCTACATCAGCTTGGCTGGTAAACCAAATCCCAAACCCGCACAAAAAGCACTGAAATCGTTGTTCGCCCCAAAGACTTCCCGCATTGTCCGTGTCCTCCTTACGAACCCGGGCAAGACGTGGTACGTGCGCGACCTTGCCGCCGAGGCGGCCATTAGCATCGGACTCGCCTCAAGACTCAAAAAGCGGCTGGTCGATCTTGAACTACTGCGTGAAACGAAGGGCGGCGTCAGCCTCGCGAAGCCGGGCGAATTGCTCGACCTGTGGGCCAAGGAATACAGTTACCAGAAGAATAGAATACTCAAGTACTACTCTCCGAGTTCGCCGTCAGACTTGGAAGCTCGGCTGCCCGAGTTTGTCCGATCACGCCGGGTTCGGTACGGGCTGACAATGTTCTCCGGCGCAGCCCGCGTTGCACCGTTTGTCAGATCGAACTTCGGAGCTTTCTATTTTTCCGGAGCAACACCCGAGCTTGAACAGGAACTCCAACTGAAACCTACAGCGAGCGGCGCCAATGTTTGGGTATTCCGCCCCTATGACGAAGGGGTGTACTACGGAGAACAAACGATCGAGACCCTCTCAGTTGTCTCGAACGTCCAACTCTATCTCGACCTCATCAATTACCAGGGAAGAGGCGAGGAACAGGCTACGGCGATTCGAGAGCGACTGCTGAAGTATTGACATGGCCCAATACCGCCAAGACGAAACCGACATCAGTCTTTCGATGTTACTCGAGGTGGTTGACTCTCTGAAGGGCTATGGCGCTGACGTGGTCATCGTTGGCGGCTGGGCTCCATACCTGCTCCTACAGAAATTCGGCTCAAAGAGCGATGAACAGCATGTAGGCTCCCTCGATGGCGATCTGGCCCTGAACTTCAAGCGAATCCCGGAAGAGAAGTACGAGACGATTGTTGAGACGCTAACCAGAATTGGCTATGCGCAACGAACCAATGCCGCCGGAAAGCCCATACCTGCCAGCTTTCAGAAGACGATCAAAATCGGCGACGTACCCTTCGCGATGCAGATCGACTTCCTCGCCGGCGAATACGGCGGAACGGCGAAATCACACCGCCATCAGAAGGTCCAGGAGATGCTCGCTCACAAGGGGCGCGGGACCGATCTCGTATTCGACAATTTCTACACGGATGAGATCCCGGGCAAACTGCCCAACGGGGCAGAATTGCGTGTCCGTATCAATGTGGCCAACGAAGTCGCAATCTTCGCCATGAAGGGAATCACAATTGGACAGCGGACGAAGGCGAAGGATTACTACGACCTCTTCATGCTTGCCAAGCATTTCAAGGGTGGTCCCAAGTGGCTCGCGCAAAGCCTCATTCCATTCTCCAAGAACAAATTGGTCAGGGAAGCGATAGAAAATGTGCGCAAGTACTTCGATTCTACGAAAGGCCTGGGGCCCACATCTGTTGCTGATTTCAAAGACGAACAGGACCCAGCGGCGCGGGAGATCCTTCAGCGCGACGTATTCGAGGTCGTGCAAACTCTGCTCAATGATATTGATCACCCAGCGACCACCTCGGTTCCTAGGTCCTAGACCCGGAGTCGACGTTCCGTTTCTCGGCTAGATTTCATCTGGCGGACGGCGCGAGGTTTGCTTTGCTGGCAGAATAGCCAATTCGAGGTTTACGAGTTCTCGTTAGGTGCTCGAGGGCAGCAGCTTAAGAAGGAGATGACGGATGGCCTCGGGCTGGTGCTGGCCGGCGCCGCCGATGAGCGTGTATGACCGCTCGAATCCTTTCGGTCCCTCGATTTTCAATTCCCAGTTGTCATTCTCCCGCGAGCCGACAATTGAAACTCGCCATTCCCCGGGTCGATCGGTCAGCACATGCTCGATCACGAGCGCAATCTCTGCACGAGCTCTGGAATCACCGGTATTCTGCATCTCGACCACGACCGCCATAGTGTCTCTTATATTGTAGCGACGCGGAAGCGGGTGGAACCTCCGTTTTGGCGATTTTGGTTTTCTCGAAATGCTGTGTACGGCAAGCTCAATTCTGCGTCGGCGAGAAAAAGGTTGGGAACAGCTGCTCCTCCTTTGTGTTTTGCTAGACTGAGAGTCCATGTGCGGACGATACCGCCTGCGAAGGAGCGTTACATCCGCGACCATTTCGGTCTCGGCGAAGATCTGTCCTGGGCGCCGCGATGGAACATTGCACCCACACAGAAGGTTCCTATCGTCCGTCAGGACAGGAATGAGCCCGAGCGCACCTTTAGTCTTGTTCGTTGGGGACTAATTCCAGCTTGGGCCAAGGACGCATCAATCGGATTCAAGACCATCAACGGGATGTCAGAGACCGCTGCGGAGAAGCCCGCTTTCCGCGATGCCATGAAACGGCGCCGCTGCCTGATTCCCACGGACGGGTTTTACGAATGGAAAAAACTGGGGACGAAAGAGAAGCAGCCCTACAACTTTGGCATGATAGATGACTCGGTGTTTGCCTTCGCTGGCTTATGGGAACGCTGGCGAGATCCGGCCGGCGAAGTCGTCGAAACATGCACGATCCTTACCACCAAACCGAACTCACTGGTTGCCGATGTGCATGACCGTATGCCAGTGATCCTGAAGTCAGAGGACTACGACCTGTGGTTGGATCCTGGTGTAACAGATGCAGCGCTCGTCGCCGACTGCTTCAAGCCAATCGAACCGAGATTGATGAAACAATATCCTGTAAGTACGCGAGTCAACCGCGCGGAAAACGACGACCAGGACTGTGCGCGCGAGGTTCCGCTAGCAAGCACGGCCCAGACATTGTTCTAAAATCAATCGGGTACATCAACGACCCGATGCTGGCTGTGAGGTACGAGTTTCGGCTCCTTGGCCCTCCTGCCTCCTCAATCGCGAAACTGGTCTAACTGCGTCAGTTCTACCGGGCGCTCGAGTTGTCGACCCACACCTTCTGCCACGAGCCGGGCCAGATTTCTCCTCCAATACGTTCCTTGCTCCGCCAGAGCATGCTGATCTTCGTCCAAATGCTTCTTGGGACAGCCGTCCCAGAAGATCGGAAGAAAGGAGCAGCGCGAACAAGACGGCAAACTTGGTGGGATCAAATTCGTCCCACCAAGTTTTTCGGGCCAAGATTGACGCTTGCGTGAGAAGGACTCTGGAAACCAAGCCGCAGCTAATACAGATTTCGGCGGCGTGGAATTCCCGCGAGGGCGCTCCCTTGGGACGGAATCAGTATGTGGAGTTGGAGATCAAGAAACTCAAACCAATCGGCGCAAGCGCCAAGCTCTCACCCGTTCAGAAACCTTGCGAAAAGATGGCCGAAGCGATTGTCATGGACGGCGGTAAGCGCGGACAGGTGGTCAAGGTTTGCGCCGATCCGACCTGCCGTGTCCACCATCCCAACACACCCTCTCCGCAGCAAGTCGAGCGGGAGCGTGCGGAGGAACGGAAGCGCATCGAAAAGGAGAAGCTGGCCATTACGACTCGCCACCGTGTTTTGGCTACGATCCTCCAACGCGTGTCGGCCCCATTGAAGAAGGCTGACTTGCTAACGGTCGCCCACTACTTGATCGGCCATCTGCCCCACAGCCAAGTGCCGATCTTGGCCAAGCGGCATAAAGTCGAAACTGAGAAGGTCTCCAAGACTCCGCAGGAGCTGCTGGCAAAGCGAGTCGGCACGTATGACGAGGCTGCGCTTTGCGGGATTCTGCTCGAAATCAGCCTCTTGGACTCAGCTTACCAACGCTCTGGCCCATCAGACGACTTCCTCGCGGACACTGCCAAGCGCTACCGCGTGGATGTCGAAAAGCTGCAAAAATCCGTAGCAGCAGAGTTCACAGCCAAGAGGGAAAGAAGCAAGGCAAAGGCAAAGGGCAAAGCTGCGGCGTCGTAGAGCACTTCAATCTATGGCGGGGTGCCAAGAGCACTCCGCCTTGTTTTCTCTTCAAGTGATTCGTCCCAGCGTTGTCAATCCGCACATCTGTTCTCAAACACCCGATGAGGTCAACAGCTTCAGTATCGAACAAGTGGTAGGGTAGTTCTTTCAGTCAGGATCGTAAGGGCTTGGTCAATCAAATCGATGTGACTCGGGAGATACCGATGCCATCACAACGTATTACAGAGAAGATCCGGGGAAAGAGTCTAGCCGAAGGAGAGGTCTTCGAGGATTTTGCTTATCTCTTCGACACGTTGATGTGGCTCCGAGAAACCTACCACGCCAAAACCGAAAGCTCTGAAGATGTCGCTGGAAGAATATTGTGTGTCTTCCCTCCGGACAAACCGGAACAGTATGCTCGAGCAATGCAGCGGTTCAGGCTCCGCTTCGCCGGGGTGTCGGGAAATGCAAGGCTTCGGGTGGAATTCTACAACTGTGTCAGGAATGCCACGATCTTCCTGAGTAACCCGGAGGACGTGGAGTGGCGTCCCTCACTATATTTCGCTTTGTCGCGGGAGATGCAGAAGGACCTTCCGGACTGGTTCTAAGTGACCCCAATCGGAAAAGAGTGGCCTTTCCCCCGCGCAGTTTCGAAGCTGGACAGGCCACAGCCTGTCGCCGCGCATTAGAAAGCGCGGTTTTTTGGACGC
>JRHI01002222.1_pt1 | contig 13827 bp, 16 predicted proteins | sample 215371 | NCBI WGS metagenome assembly JRHI01 (sample SAMN02929681, study PRJNA255918) | sediment metagenome | biome: cave system; feature: Ice Cave; material: Sediment; isolation source: sediment from deep within a dark volcanic ice cave with no known source of... ...
GCCCTCTTCTTCTGGCAGCTCGGCTGGCGGCCCGATATCGGAGAGGCCCGCGGGACGCTGCCTTTTCTCTTCAAGTTCGTGGCAACCGCGGCCCTTCTTATTCCCGCTGCTCTACTCACCGCTCACCTCGCGAGACCTGACGCCACACCAGGGTTGTGGGGATGGGCCTTGTTGATCGCACCGCTATTGCTTGTCGCCGGCGTAAGCGCCGAGCTGGTAGCCTCGCCGATTAATGTCTGGACGGCAAAGCTCATTGGCACAAACGCGGTCGCCTGCGTGACGCTAATTGTGCTGCTCTCGACTTTGCCGTTCGCCGCGCTTTTTTTTGCGCTGTCGCAGGGAGCACCCGCGGAGCCGGGGCTTGCGGGCGCGGTTGCCGGAATCGCAGCTGGAGCGCTCGCGGCGACGCTTTATGCCATGCATTGTACGGACGATAGTCCGCTCTTCGTCGCGACCTGGTACACCATTGGGATTGGCATAATGGCGCTCGCCGGAAATGTACTAGGTGAACGCCTGCTGCGGTGGTGAGACGTCGCGGCCTGTTGCGCTGAAGTCAGCTTCGCGTTGAAGGCTAGCGCGCCAACATCATCACGGCTTCCGCGATGGCCAACAGTGTCAGTTCGACGCCGCAGTTTTTCCCTCTCATCGGCACTGTAAAGCGCGAACACACGTTCAGCTTACGGAAGATCCTGCCGATAATATGAGGTCTCAGCACTCGTCAGACTTGGCACAGTCGAGCCTCGGGTTTGGCTGCCACGATCTATTCCAAGATTCCAGTTGCGCGCCTTGAACGAAGGGGGCCATAGCGGCACGCTATCGAATCCGAAGGAGCTCGATATTTCAGATCATTCCCGCGGGGAGGCATAACAGGCGTCGGAAGCGCTGGCTTACCCCCGGCCCTATCCTAGAAGTTGAAACGCTATTGCAAACCTCGAACCCAGGAGAAAGACCATGAAGACCATCATCCTCGCCACGCTGCTCGCTGTTTCCGCTATTGCCACTGGCGCTCCGGCTTTCGCCGACAGCTCCCTGACCGTGCACGGCGTATTCGGCGGCAACAGCTACGGCCGCTAATCCGCGCCTCACAGAGCAAGCAGCGGCCGTGGGCAGCCTCCACCTGCGGCCGCTTCTTTTTTTCAGACCGTGCCATGAAAAGGTTGAGCGACATCGTCACCGTGAGCCTTGGCGCTGCCGCGCTGGTGACGCTCGTGTACGCCAAGGACCGGCCGACCCCGACACCGGGGGTTCGCACTGCAATTCAGCTTATCGGCTACAAGACGCAAGCGCCTTATCCCAACGCCCGGCGGGTTCGCGCGCCCAGGTCAGCGCCCCTCGTGGTAGGCTCCCGCGAATGAGCCTAGCGGAAAACCAGAGGTTTTCGATGGTGGCGCCTTATCCTGACGTGCTCCAAGATGCCTTCAGGCAAGCGCGCGATGCGGACGCGTAGCTGAATGAGCGCTTGGAGCACTTCGCCGAAGCGGTTCGTTCCTTCAGCGCTTCCTTCGCTGACGCAGTCGACCGCCTAAATTGCCAGATTGAGGCAGCACGGCACAGGCCTGAGCGTGCCTGTTCCCGGAGATGCAATGCCGCCCTTCGTCCTCACGGACGATGATGGGCACACTGGTGCCCCTACTGCGGTATCAATTACCTGGTGACCCTTGATGAAGTTCTGAGTCGAGGACCTGCAGCCCTCGCCTTTCACCGCGGTCACTACGAGTGCGCTTGCGGCTGCGCATATTAAAGCTCGGGCTAGCGGCGGCCAGATTGTTGCAATAACGCCAGAGCGCCAGCGCTTCACAATTGATCTCAAGTCCGATGCTGCAGCGCCATTCCCGATCTTGACCGACCTCGACAATGCCTATGCCCTTTCACTGAACCTGGCCTTCTCCGTCGGTGACGAGATGAAGAGGTTGCTTGAACGCTTTGGACTAGATCTTTCGAGCTACCAGGGCAATGACGCCTGGATGCTACCGATACCAGCAACATTCGTGGTCGGTACCGATGGCCGAGTAACGGCGCGCTTTGTTGACCCCGACTACCGCCGACGCATGCCCATCGAGGATCTTCTCGAGGCATTGCGGAGTTTTATCTAGTACGTGCCGAAGAGATCTTGTCGGCGATCTTGAGTCCAGCAAGTTGCCGCATGACCCCCCAAAGCCCGTCGATCGGAGGCTTCTAACCGGAAATGCGAAATCATCTTAAGGATGGGGCAAAAGGGGTTGGCGAAACCCGCACAGCCCTCTACGAAATTCTCCGAGCGGGCCCCCCTGAGGGAGCCCGCCTATTAAGAGCAACAGAACTTCTTACTTCTTGCCCATGTCGGCGAGAATGCCGTCCCACACGCCGTGAGGCGAGAGGGCGTCGCCGGCCATGCATGCGTCGTACGCGCCAAGCCCCTTGCGGATGTACCCCGCGAGCTCATCACCGCTCATGTTGCTGAAGTGGGAAGACATCTTTGTAAGGAAGTCCTTGTAGCCACCGTTGCAGTCTTCCTTCGCGAAGGCAGGGGTGACGCCGGCGAGCAGGGCGGCGGCGAGCGCGGCAATTGCGATTCTCTTCATGGTGAGTCTCCTTGAGTTGAAACAGGGGTTCTCCGCATCTTCGGTCGCGTTCTGAGGCGACGTTGTCTGCGTGCAAGTGGACGCTATCGACGCCCGGGCTCGAACTGAAATATCGTTTGGGTCGGGATTCGATAGCGGGAAGCTATCGAGAGATTTTTAACGCCACTGAAGAAGGGATCATCACGGTGTAAAAAATGGGGATCTGAGGCGAAGCCGCAAAAATTGCCAAAAGCGCCGTCCGCGCCGCGCAATAGCTTAATGGAAGACGCGTCTTTCAGCCCGCGTCAGGCGGCCGTTGCGCGCGGCTCGAGCCGAAGCGTGAGCGCAGCGGCGGCAGCGAGGGCGAGACCTATTCCCGCGACGCACGCCGGCCAGCCGAACTGATCGAAGACGACGCCGAGGATGGCGCTCCCCGTCAGTCCACCCATGAAGTAGGAGGCGAGATAAATCCCGCTCGCCGATCCGCGATCGATCGTCGCCGCGCGGCTAATAAAGCCGGTTGCCGCTGCCTGCGCGAAGAACGTCCCGGCGCCGACCAGCACCATGCCCATCAGCACCGCCGTGAGATTCGGCAGCACCAGCAGCGGCAAGCCGATCCCAGCGACGACCAGGCCGCCCCAGATCGTCTTTTGCGTCCCAAACATGCGCACGGCGTGGCCCGCCATCGGCGTCGTAATGATGGAGGGGAGGAACACCAGATAGATGAAGCCGAGCTCCATCATGCCAACGATGAGCGGCGGACGCGTCAGGACGAAGTTGACGTAGGTGAAGGTGCCGATGAAGGCAAACAGGATGCAGAAGCCGATGCCGAAGTCGGCGCGCAGCCGCGGGTTGCGGCAGTGTTCGCGCCAGGCGGCCATCGGCGGCGCCGCGACGATCGTAGCCGGCTTCATGCGCGGCACCTTGTCGACAGTGAAATAAACGAGAGCCGCGCCCAGTAGATTGAGGAGCGCAAACACATAGAAGTTCACGGCAAGGCCGGCAATGTTGACGACCTCCGCCGCGATGAAGCGGCCGATGAGGTTGCTCGCGACATTTCCGGTGATGTAGGCGGCGAAGGCCCCGGCGGTATCCGTTTCCGTGCAGCGCTCCCCGAGGTAGGCAAGCGTCAGACTAAAGGCCGTTGCCATGAACAGCCCCTGCGTCACGCGCAGTGCAGCGAAGAGCGCGAGATTAGGAGCAAATGCCAGCAGCGTCGTTGGGATCGACAGTAGGCACAGGCTGATGAAAATGCCGAAGCGCCGCTCGATGCGCTGGCTGTAGAAGGCCATGGCGAGGCCCGCCGCCGCCATACCGAAGGTGCTGGAGTTGACTGCTAAGCCCATCGCCGCCGGGGACACGCCGTAGTGCTTGGTAAGCGAGGGAAGGATCGCCTGGGTAGCGAAGAGATCGACCAGCGTAAAAAACGCGGTCAGCGCGATGACGAGCGATCGTCCAAAGGCGGCGCTGCGTGACCGCTGCATGAGGACCTCTGCGCTGATCTGGTCCACCATCGCTCTCCAGGCCTTAACACCGCAGGACGGCAGGGCACCTCGCCCATTGGACTCGTGCGCCGCGCTTTCGCTGAGGTGATGGCAGTCCTACATGCCCTTCTCGTTCGGATCCTTGGCGATGTCGGCCGAGATCAACGTCACAGGCTCCTTCGTCATATTCTTCCACCAATGCGACAGGCCGGCCTGCTCGATCGACAGGTCGCCGGCATCGTGCTGGATCGGCACCGAGCAATGGCTCGAATACTCTATGATGGTGCCGGAGATGACGTAGATCAGCGCCGGACGGTCCTCGTGGCTGTGCCACGCAACCTCGCCGCCCGGCTCGATGACGAGGCGACGCATGCGCAAATGGCGGCCGGGAAGGTTGACCTTTTCCTTGGCGAGGTCGATTTGGCCCAGAAGCTTCTCATCCACGCCCTTGTGCGCGGTGGCGCCGGGCTTCTGACCGTCTGTGGTCTCCTTACCGGTCGGGCACGCGGCGCTCGCCGCCGTGGTGCCGATCACGAACAGGCTGGTGAGCGTTCCGGCGGCGAACAGCGAAAGCCAGAAGCCCTTGAGATTGCTACGGGTATGGGGCATGGGGTCTCTCCGTGTTGTGAGATCGGGGGCGGCCGAGCCGCTAGCCTTCACAACATGGCGCAGGGCGAGACGCATTTGAAATATCGATTGGGTCGGATATCGATAGCTGCAGGCTATCGGACTCGTCGTTGAATCCACATGCCACGCAAACTGTGCGGGGATCCACGGCGATCCAAAAATTCGCGTTGCCGACGCGAGCCCGCTTCCAAAATAAAGCGAGCGTTGAGGGTCGTTTCGGCTCCTGAATGTTCATTGTGCCGTCCAACCGCCTTCTATGGGAAGCGGCGCCCCGGTGATCGAGGCGCCGGCGGAGGTGCACAAGAATACGGCCAAAGCGCCGATTTCCTCAGTCGTCACGAACTTTCGCGTCGGCTGGGCGTGGAGAAGCACGTCGCGGATGACCTGCTCCTGCGTGAGATTGCGGGCTTTCGCGGTCTCCGGGATCTGCTCTTCAACGAGCGGCGTCAGCACGTAGCCGGGGCAGATGGCGTTGCAGGTGATGCCGAATTCCGCCGTCTCCAGCGCCACCGTCCTGGTGAGGCCGAGGATGCCGTGCTTGGCCGCGACGTAGGCTGATTTGTAGGGGGAAGCGACGAGCGCGTGCGCGGAGGCGATATTGATGATGCGGCCCCACTTGCGGCTTTTCATGCCGGGCACGGCGGCGCGGATGGCGTGAAAAGCCGCCGACAGGTTGATCGCTATGATGGCGTCCCACTTGGCGATGGGGAATGTCTCGATCGCCTCCACGTGCTGGATGCCGGCGTTGTTGACGAGCACGTCGACCTTGCCGAACGCTTTCGCTGCTTCGGCAACCATGCCCGCGATCTCCTCCGGCTTGGTCATGTCGGCCGCCGAGTAGGCGACCTTGACACCGAACGTCTTCTCGATCTCGGTGCGCGTGCGCTCGATCTCGGCCTTGTCGCCAAAGCCGTTGAGCGTGACCGTCATCCCCGCTGCGGCAAAGGCGCGCGCGATGCCGAGCCCGATGCCGCTCGTCGAGCCCGTCACGATGGCGGACTTGCCGGCTAGACCCTTGGTCGAGAGGGGAGCTTCCGTGGGAGAGGTGGTCATGGCCGTTGCCTTTCTGCCGAGCGCATCTAGCGTATGTCGGAAAGCGGCGGCTGCCTTCGATAAGAAGAGCGGAACCCGGACGGCGCCCGGGGGACGGGGAGAAGCGCGCCGTCCGGGTTCCAGAGAGCTGAGGCCGCGGGGGAACGGCCGTCAGCGGGGATGGTCGTGGTAGGCAGGCGACCGGTCATAGGTGCCTCTGCTTCGTGCCCGCGACCTTTAGCGGGCGTTCGGAGAAACCGAGGTCGAGGCTGTTCTCATTGGCGCGGGGCCGGTCGAGAAGACGCAGGCTCTGTGCGGCGGCAGCAGCGGCGATCAGGGCTTCGGAGGGAAGGCATCCCTCCCTCGTGACAAACGAGAGCACGCCCACTCCGGCGCCCATGACCGCGATGTTAGCTTGCATTGGCTTGGGCACCTTGGCCTCCTAAACTTAAAATCCGTTTCGATCACGCTGCCGGTCCGGCGCGCTTGGCATCCCTCGAGTTCGGAGGAACTTGCGTAAATTCACGTGAGCCGTTAATTGCTTGTTCCGTTTGCAGAAGCTTCCCCTCCGCCACTCAAGCTTTGATCAACCTTTCCTTCAGCCGAAACGTAACGATCGAAGGCTTCGAGCGGAAATATCAAGTAGATTGGAATTCAATAGCCGGTGGCTATGGGGTGGCCGCCAGCTGCTGCTCTCGGCAAGTAGCAAGGCCCTTCCATGGAAATGCATCAGGTGCGCTACTTCCTGGCGCTGTCGCGCACGCTCAATTTCACGCGTGCCGCCGAGGAGTGCCACGTCGCTCAGCCATCCCTGACGCGCGCCATCAAGCAACTCGAGGATGAGCTCGGCGCCGAGCTCTTTCGACGCGAGCGCAACCTCACGCATCTGACCGAGTTCGGTCATCGCATGCTGCCCATGCTGCAGCAGTGTTACGACAGCGCGGCGTCCGCGAAAGCGCTCGCGTCCTCGCTCAAGGCGGGTAACGTTGCTCCGCTTTCGATTGCGATCTCGGCGGCCGTCGACCTCGCGCTGCTCGTTCCCGACCTCACCGAACTGATGCGCGCCTTTAAGGGACTGGAGCTGCGCTTCCTGCGCGGCACGCGCGAGCAGATCGTCGACTGGTTGAAGAAGGGCGAGGCAGAGATCGCGGTGGCGGGTCCGCTCGGCGAGAGCTGGGACCGGCTCGATGTCTGGCCGCTGTTCACTGAGCGATTCTCGCTCGCCGTCAGCGCCCAGCACCCTTTGGCCGACCGCAAGAGCATCGACCTTGCTGAGCTCGTCAAAGAGCGGTTGCTGATCCGTACCTATTGCGAACTCGCGGGCGAATTCATCGACTTCTTCAAAAGCCGCGAGCTGCAGCTGGGCATCTGCCACAAGATGGGAGCGGAACCCGACCTCATCACACTTATCGAGGCGAACCTCGGCGTCGGCATGTTGCCGGAAAGTACGACGAAAACGGATCGCATTCGCGTCATTGAGGTCGATGGCGCCGAGTTCAAGCGCACGATCTACCTTTACGACGTCGCGGGGCGGCAGCGCTCGGCGGCGGCGAGTGCACTGGTACGCCTGATGCGCGCCGGCGACTGGTCCGCACACGCCGCGGCGTGACCTCCCTTATGCGCGCAGCACGTTCAGCGCGGCGACGATATCTTCGATATCCATGCGGTTGCGGAAATCAGGATCGACGTGGCGCGCGACGATCATGCCGCCGCGATCGACGACAAACGTCGCCGGAATCGGCACGAACCAGTTGGCGGTGTTCTGAAAGCGCTCGAGGTTGAGGCCATGCGACAGGTAGAGCATGCGCACGCGGTCGCCGAGCCAGATCGTAAGCCCTACAGTCAACGCGTAACCCGTTGTCGATGTCGGACAGAACCTTGAATGCGTTTCCGGAATCGGAGGCGGCCTTCGTCGTAAACGCCTCCGATTCCGGCATGATCGAGACGACCTTCGCCCCGCAGGTGGCGATCTGGTTCAGCCCCTGGCGAAATGCCGTCAGCTCGATCTTGCAATACTCGCACCAATGCCCACGGTTGAAGCTGATGACCGCGGGTCCCTCCCCGCCTCACCCGAGCGGATCCGCGCCACGAGATCGTCGTAGGCTTCGGCGTAGGGCAAGCCGAATTCGCGCACGGCTTCCGAAAAGGCCGCCATCCGCTCGTGCAGCGGGGCCTCCATCGCACAGATCTTCTCGAACGCGTCTTGTACACTCGTGGCCTTCATCGGCTCCTGACTGCTGTTGGTTCGGGCACCGGTCCGATTCGCAGATTAAACCGCCGGGGCGGGCTCGAGGGTGACGAGCCGGCGCGGATAGGCGGGCAGCCGGAACGTCGGCATCATTTCGCCGACTAGGGGGGCCATGGAGCCAATGTCGCCCGCCTTCAGGCGCGCGATGAGGTCGTCGTAGGCTTCGGCAAATGGGAAGTTCAGATCGCGCAGCGTATCTGCATAGGCGGCGAGCCGCTCGTTGAGCGGGGCGTCCATTTTGCAGATCTCGCCGAAGGCGGCTGCTAGGGTGGATCGCTTATTCAAGTCCTCTGTCCTGCTGCGAACTGCGTCAAAAAGCCAAATCCCGGTTCAAAAGGTTGCCCGGCCCTGGCCTCTTCGGCGGTGTCACTGTTATATGCGCATCTGCGGAAGGACAAAAATATCGTCTTACTTCCAATTCCATAGCGAACCGCTATCACTCCCTGGCTGAGCAACGGTCTAGTGCGGTGCGGAGAAACGAGATGCTATCCGTCGCGGCAAATCGTTGAGCGTGGCCGCAGCACACCTCGAATTGCCTTGCGGGCGACAGGACTGGCGAGCTCTGGAGCCTCGAATGAACTCGAAGACGTTTGCCGAAATCCTCGACGAGGCATTCGAGCAGAGCTGCCGCATGGACGCATCGCTCAACGAGCGGCTGCAGGCGTTCGCCGACACCGTGCGCAAGCTCAATCCAACCTTCGCGGAGGCAGTCGACCGGCTGGTGGTGCGGCTGCAGGAGACGGGAGCCGGAATGGCGGCCCCGGCGCCGGGCGACGTGATGCCGAACTTTCTGCTCCCTGATGACACGGGCCACCTTGTCAGCCTGGAGGAGCTATTGCAGAACGGCCCCGTGGCCCTCGCCTTCCACCGCGGCCACTGGTGCCCCTACTGCCGCATCAACACCAACGCGCTGGTCGAGGCGCAGTCGATAGCCCAGGCCGAGGGCGCCCAAATCGCCGCCATCCTGCCCGAGCGGCGCCAGTTCGCGAGCGAACTCAGGGCCGAGGCCAAGGCCCCTTTTCCCATCCTGCTCGACATGGACAACGGCTATGCCACGTCACTCAACCTCGCGATCTGGGTCGGCGAGGAGATGAAGCGGATGATGGCGGAGTCGGGCTGGAACCTGCCCGCCTACCAGGGCAACGACGCCTGGATGCTGCCGATCCCTGCCACCTTCATCGTTGCCAGCGACGGATGCGTGACGACGCGCTTCGTCGATCCCGACTACCGCAAGCGGATGGCGATGGAGGACATGCTCGACGCGCTCAGGGCCGCGCATTGACGTTGCACAGCGCTTCAGACCGGCCGTCATAGCCTCGATCTATCAATACGGAAGCCGGCCGGCATTTCCGCTCCAAGCATTCTTTCGGCAGATTCCCGCTCGCAGCCCGCGCGGGCCCCGCGCGCATGTTCGAGAGGATACGACGATGCTTGCACGCACCCTCACGCTGGTTCCGGCCCTTATTCTATCGTTCTTGATGCTCCTGCACCTGCCCGCCACGTCGAGCCCGGCTCAGGCAGAGGTCGTGCTTGCCGGCGACGGCATCGTGAAGGTTAAAAGCGCCCACGGCTTCGACGAGACGATCGAACTCCTGAAGAAGGACATCGCGGACAAGGGAATCATGTTCTTCATGGCGGTCGATCAAGCAAAGCTCGGCGAGAAGGCAAGCATCAAGCTGCCGCCGTCAACGCTTCTGATCTTCGGCAACCCGCCGCTCGGCATCCAGTTCCTCACCTCTAATCCTAACGCGGGGCTCGACTGGCCGGTACGCCTCCTCGTCACGCAGGACGACAAAGGTCAGGTTTGGGCGGTCTACACCGATTTCGACTGGATCAAACGCCGCCACGGCATCGAGAATCGCGACGATGCGTTCAAGATGGCGTCCAGTGTCATCGCCTCGATCACCTCGAGCATCGCGGCCAAATAATTCCGCAATGCGAAGCTCACGCCGCAGCCGCTCGTGCTGCTCGGATCGCTCGTCTACTTGAGAACAAGACTGGGAAGCATCGGGAGGTGGCCATGACCGAGCATTACGACGCGGCCATCATCGGGACCGGTCAGGCCGGCCCTCCTCTCGCCAACCGGTTGTCGCAGGCTGGGTGGAAGGTTGCGGTGATCGAGCGCGGACCCTTCGGAGGCACCTGCGTCAACACCGGATGCATGCCAACCAAGACGCTGGTTGCCAGCGCCTATGCCGCCCGGCTTGCCGCGCGCGCAGCCGAATACGGGGTCGTGATCGACGGCGGCATTGCCATCGACATGGCGAGGGTCAAGGCGCGTAAGGATGCGGTTTCGAATACAGCGATGAGCAACATCGAGACGTGGCTCAGGGCCATGCCGGGCGTCACCGTCTACCATGAGGTGGCCCGGTTCGTCTCGCCGCGAGAGATCGAGGTGGGGGCCGATCGGATCAGCGCCGACAAGATCTTCATCAACGTGGGCGGCAAGGCGGTCGTCCCCGCCATCGCCGGGCTGGGCAGCGTTCCCTACCTGACGAACGAATCGATCATGGAGATCGAGTTCGTACCGGAGCACCTGATCGTGCTCGGTGGTACCTATATCGGCCTGGAGTTTGCGCAGATCTACCGCCGCTTCGGCAGCAAGGTGACCGTCATCGAGGCGGCGCCGCGCCTCGTTGCCCGCGAAGATGAGGACGTGAGCGCGACGATCAAGGACATCCTCGAACGCGAGCAGATCGCGATTGCGCTAGAGACGAAATGCACCAGCTTCGAAAAGACGGGCGCAGGCATCCGCGTCGCTGTCGACACGCCTTCAGGTTCAGCCGAGATCACCGGTTCCCACCTTCTTCTCGCCGTCGGCCGTCGCCCTAATACCAACCAGCTTGGTCTTGAAGCGGCTGGCGTTGACGTTGACCGCAACGGCTTTATCGTCACCGACGAAATGCTGAGGACGAACGTTCCCGGCATCTGGGCGCTCGGCGACTGCAACGGCCGCGGCGCCTTCACTCACACCTCCTATAACGACTTCGAGATCGTGGCCGCCAATCTGCTCGAGGGCGATACTCGCCTCGCGGGCGACCGTATCCTGACCTATGGCCTCTTCATCGACCCTCCGCTTGGCCGCGTCGGTATGACGGAGCGCGAGGCCCGCGCGACGGGCCGGCCGCTGCTCGTCGCGACGCGGCCCATGTCGCGGGTTGGCCGCGCGGTCGAGCGCGGGGAGACGCTGGGGTTCATGAAGATCGCGGTCGATGCCGAGACTCGTAAGATCCTGGGTGCTGCGATCCTGGGCACATCGGGAGACGAGGCCGTGCAGTGCATCACCGCGACAATGTCGGCCGATGTTCCCTACACGATGCTCCAGCGCACCGTACTTATCCACCCGACGGTGTCGGAGCTTATTCCGACACTTCTGGGGAGCCTCGCCCCGCTACCGGCGGATAAGCCCAGGGTCTAGACCTCGACGCCTTCAAACAGATCGACGCGGGCGGTGTCGAATGCGAGATAGCCTGCGATCTTGGCGGCGGCGGGGAGCGGATCTTCGTAGGTCCAGATGGCGTTCTCAGCGACGCCATCGGTGGTCACGATCGAGTAGTATGACGCATCGCCCTTGAACGGGCATCGCGTCTTGTGTGTCGATTCCTTGAGCACCGTCATGTCGACGTCCGCGCGCGGCACGTATCGCACGCCCGGATACGAGGCCTCGAACAGCGTCAAAGCACGCGCCGTGTCGGCGACGACGCGGCCGTGCAGGCTTGCACGCAGTCGCTTCGGGTTGGGGACGATGCGAATGGGATGATCGTCGACAGCGGACATAAAGTGCTTCCTTTCGCGGAGACGCACCGGCGCGACGTGCATGAGGTGATCGTTGGTGAAGGCCATGGAAATCTCCGGGCTAGGGCAGGGGGTTGGTTGCGTATTGATCGCTGGCAAGTGAGATCGGCTGACCCATGCCCTCGGACGAGGCCACGGCGGTCAGCGGCATGCTGCCTTTCGGCTCGTGCAGGAAGACGCCCTCGTGCGGATCGAAGTCGCCGTTCCAGGGCGCGCTTTCGATGGCCCGCATGGCCATGTCGTAGCCAGACTGCCAGCGCTGGCGGATACCGGCGGGTGAAAAGTCGATGTCCTTGGTGTGGTCCTCGTTGTCGAAGCGAGGCGACAGAAGGCGCACGAAGTGCATGCGGGTGAGGCAACCGTACGCGGCCAGAGCCTGCACCTCTTCGCTGTTGCGCATTTCCTCGGGTACGTATGCCGCGAGCTCCTTGATCACGTGACGAAGCCGATGAATCTGCGCCTGGCGCGCAATGTGCGTGGCCACGCGGCTCGAGTACTGGATGTCCTTCTGACGATGTAGAACCTCCCACATCGTTCGCGGCGCTGGTCCTGCCGGGTTCCACATGTGCACGGCGAACACCAGCGAGTTGCGGCGCGGGTTGTCGTCGAAGACAGCTTCGGCGGGTGTATTGGAAAGGATGCCACCGTCCCAATAGTGCTCGCCGTCGATGCATGTGGCCGGAAAGGCCGGGGGAAGCGCACCCGAAGCCAGCACATGCTTGACGTTGATCTCGGTCTTGAGGCTGTCGAAATAGCGCATCTGGCTCGTCTCAACGTGGGCGGCACCAACTGTCAGGCGCGGCTTGTTGCGCTTGATGAGCGAAAAATCGACGATCTCCGACAGCGTTCTTTCAAGCGGGGCCGTCGTGTAATAGCCGGCGTTGTCGGCCCCGAGCGGCACGTGTGCGCCAAGGAAGGCGAAGGGGTTCGGCGCGAAGAAGCCCGGAAGACCGGCGGTAACCGTCATCCAGTTTGCGAACGATTGCGCGATCTGCGGCGACCAGGCCCCCCAGATCGACTCGCGTGCGACGCGCTGCCAGAATTCCTGCAGGGCGGCCAACCTGTTGTCCGGCTCGTTTCCGACGATGATCGAGGCGTTGATGGCGCCGATGGAGGTGCCGATGACCCAATCCGGCTCGACGCCGGCATCGTGCAGCGCGTGATAGACGCCCGCTTGGAACGCTCCGAGCGCACCTCCGCCTTGCAGAACGAGCACGATCTGCCCATTGCCGGAGGCAACACCCGCCGTCGTGCGGGAGCGGGGTGTTTCCTCAGGCTGCGACTTGGTGAGGTCCGTCACGGCGCCCTCCCGTAGCTGGGTTCACTGCGAATTCGTTCGTCGCCGAGCTTGCCTTTGTTTCGTTAAAGGCATGTCGTGTCGCCAAATGTGTAGGCCCCGCCCCCCCAAGGCCAATACCTTCTGGCTATAGATTTTGGTCGCTAAGTCCGTCGGGTTTGGGTCCGAGCATGTTCGTTGCATGTCGGCTGCACCCCTGAGCCGGAGCGCAGACCGGGAATGCCTGATAAGGGCCAAGGCGGAATTCAACCACGAAACTTCGCTCTTAGACTGAGCGGAGGGATAGCTGGAATATAACGCGGTGCTACCCGGTCGCGAAGTTGATCGGATTTCGTTTTGACTCCACCTGTGCCTCCATAGAGCGTGGTCACTACGTCATGGCGCGCAGAGCTGGGCAGGCGTCCGTTCCGCTTTGCCATACACGCGGGCGACTGCTTGATCTCCACGACGCGGAGATGGACAAGCTGCTGGCTCCCTTCAAGCACGCTACAAAAGAGCAGCAACGCACGAAATCGGCGAAGTATGAGCGGCCGACCGACGGCGCCGACGACTGGCGCGGCTTCAAGGCGGCGGATGCGGCGGCAGACCTGCTGCCGATCAGCACTGACAAGCGCGCGGCCCTGCTTTGAAGACGGTCGGACCTATCCAACTCAATTGCAGGAGTACTAACGAGCGGCGCGCGTCTTCAGCTGGCGCGCTCGCTCGCCAGCGAGTTCCACAATGCGCCGATCATGGTGGACCGCACCTTGCCGAGCTGGCCTGCCCCTCATCACGATACCAGGATCTAAGTTAGAACCCGGCCGT
>JRHI01002223.1_pt1 | contig 13826 bp, 15 predicted proteins | sample 215371 | NCBI WGS metagenome assembly JRHI01 (sample SAMN02929681, study PRJNA255918) | sediment metagenome | biome: cave system; feature: Ice Cave; material: Sediment; isolation source: sediment from deep within a dark volcanic ice cave with no known source of... ...
GAGCCGGTCGAGACGCTCGCGGCTCTCGATCCGCTGGTGGCGGCGCTCGTGCCGAAGCTCGCGGAGATGGACCCGGACGCCACGTTCGAATACGGGATCGACGTCATCCTCGCCGGCCTCGAGGCCAAGCTGGCGCGGTAATCTGTCGGCGCGGGACGGAGGTGAGGCGGCGCGAGGTCCGCCGGAACGGGCGGTCGGAGCGATGTCCCGCGAACGGTTCCCGCGTCGCTATGGAGGTCGGTGATGGCTCGGGTGATCTCGCTGCAGCTGCATGCGGACCATGGCGAGCCGCTTCGGCCGGCGGGCGAGGTGCGTGGCCGGATCGGTGGCGGGCTCGAGGGCGACTCTCATGTGACCCGCGAGAAGCGCGGCGTGGTCGTCCTCGACCACTCGACGAACGACGCCCTGGGCCTGCGGCCCGGTGACCTGCGCGAGCAGATCACGGTCGAGGGCCTGCCCGAGCTCAACAGCCTGGCTCCGGGCACCGAGCTGCGGCTCGGCGGCATCCGGCTGCGGGTGAATGGACCCTGCGAGCCGTGCACGCGCATCGGTGGCCTGAACGGCGTCGCCGACGTCGAGGGATTCCAGGCGCAGCTCGATGGCCGCCGCGGCGTCATCTGCACCGTGCTCGCGGCGGATGCGCCGGCACGGGTCGGAGACGAGGTGCACGTGCAGCAGGCGGTGGCCACGGCGTAGTCGGGCAGGTGCGCCGATCGACGCGGTCACTCAGCCTCGGCCTGTACGCCCTCCTGACCGGCCTGGGCTTCGGACTCGCGATCTTCCTCTGGCGCGTGTGGAGCGACAACGCGTTCCTGTACGTCTACTTCATCGCGCTCCTGCTGCTGCTCGTCGGGTCGATCGCGGCGCTCGTCGCGCTCGCCCGGGTCTGGAGCCTGCCGAAGGCCATCGCGACCCTGGTCCTCGCCGCGGTCGCGAGCTTCCTCGTCGTCGGACCGCTCGCCGGGGTCCTGGCCGGCCCGCTGGCGGAGGGTGGGGGCAGCCAGAGCCCCTGCATCGCCGCGGCGCGGCAGCGCGGCGGGCTGCCCCCGCATCCGGACGAGCCGCCCGGCTACCGCCCACCGGACGCGGCGCAGATCGTCGTCTACGAGCGGGCCGCCGTGCAGGGCGGACTCTCGCAATTCCTGCTGCCGTTCATCGCCGGCACGATCCCGCTGGCGCTCGCGATCCGTCGCGGCCGGCCGGCCCGTTCGGTGCTGCTCCGCGGTGCCGGCGCCGCGGCCACGGTGGTCGCGTACGTCTACCTGCGCGGTCCCAGCGCGTGGTGCGGTCAGCTGCTCGGTCTGGACGGCCTGATCGCCCTGATCCTGGGCGTCATGTACGCGCTCGACACGCTGCGTCTGCCGGGCCCCCGCGAGCGCCCGGAGCAGGCGGTCTAACGACTCACTCGCCGCCGCACAGAGGCCGGATCGTGTCTGGCGGCGCCATAATGTCGGTGTCCAACGGGGTGTGGCGCAGCCTGGTAGCGCGCAACGTTTGGGACGTTGAAGTCCCGGGTTCGAATCCCGGCACCCCGACAGATTTTCACCATCGCGACGATCGGCCACGGCACCCGCGACCTCGCTGAAGCCCCCGCAGGCAAAGAGATGCGCTCGACCTAACCCGGGCGGCCGTGGTTCGCGAGCACGGCAAGATACGCGGCCTCCGGTCCGGCGATCCGGGTCGCGAGCGTCGCGGCGTCGGGGCCGAGGGCCCGCAGGACGCGGCCGCCGCCGGCGAGGGCCAGCTCATCCGGATCGATCCCGCCCTGCGGCGCCAGGCCGAGCAGGCAGAGCGAGGCGTACGCGCGCGCGCCGGCCAGGACCGCGGCCGATGCGCGGCCGGCGCCGTCCGGATCGATCCGTACCGCGTCGTGCAGGAGGGGCCGGCCCTCCTGCTCGCAGCGCAGCGTCGCCTGGTAGCGGCCGGGCGCTTCACCGTGCCGGCCGAGGATGAGCACCTCGCGGGTGAACGCGGCCGCGCCCGCCGCCAGCGACAGCGAGACGGTCGAGACCAGATCGCACCCCGCCGCCAGGATGAGCGGCTGCGGGAGCCAGCTGAGGCGCGCGCCCTGTCCGAGCATGATCGTCAGCGCCTGATGGGCCGGCGCTGACGCCGGAAGGGCAACGGTCGCGGCGTTCGCGGTCAATTCCAACGCCGCGCCCGGGCCGACCTCCACCTCGATCGAGACGCGATCGCCGGCCAGCGGACCGGCGATCGTCTGGACCAGGAGGACCGAGAGCCAGCCCGGCGGTGACGGGCCGATCCGCGGCGCATACGGCACCTGGCCCTCGGCCTGCACCAGCACCGAGCGCCCCGCACGGAGCTCGACGCGCAGGCGGAGCCGCCCGGTCTCGGCGAGCGCCGCATCCCCAGCGGGCGTGGCCGCGCCGCCGTGCCGGGTCGAGATGCCTTCCCTGAGGGTGGACACCGGCGTCCTACCGGACGACCCGCGGCTCGTGCGCATGCTCATGCGGCAGCTCCGTGCCGGCGGCCTGCACCCGACGCCCCCTCGCCGCATGCGCCGCGACGCGCTCCCGCACCCAGGAGGCCACCGGCGCGACGAGCGGATCGCGCCGCACCGACAGGAACTGGACCGGGAGCGCGCCGCGCCGCTCGCGGGCATCCCGCCACATCCGGTCGAGGTCGGCACCGACGTGCTCGGCGAGATCCTCCTTGTTCACGACCAGGAGGTCGCTGCGAACGATCCCCGGTCCGCCCTTGCGCGGGATRTCGTCGCCGCCGGCGACATCGATGACGAAGATCTGCGCGTCGGCGAGCGCCGGACTGAAGATCGCGGTGAGGTTGTCGCCGCCGCTCTCGATGAGCACCAGGTCCAGGCGCGCCGCGCGCTCGAGCTCGGCGACCGCCTCGAGGTTCGCGGACACGTCGTCGCGGATCGCGGTGTGCGGACAGCCGCCGGTCTCGACCGCGAGGACCCGCTCCGGCGCGACGACGCCGCTCCGGCGCACGAACAGGGCGTCCTCGTCGGTGTAGATGTCGTTCGTCACGACGCCGATCTCCAGCTCGCCGCCGAGCGCGCGGCAGAGGGCGATGACCAGCGAGCTCTTGCCCGAGCCGACCGGCCCGCCGATCCCGATCCGCAGCGCCCGCTCAGGAGGCAAAGAGCCGGCCATCCTGACGCGCGTGCGCCACCGACCGCAGCTCGTGCGCCGGCGCGAACCCGGACGGCAGCAGCCGCGGGTCGTCAGCCACAAGCGCGGCGTCCGCGGCGAGGCGTTCGACGAGCGCGCTCAGCTCGACGAGCCAACCCGCGGTCGTGGCCGAGTCGACCGGAAGGAGCCGCACCGCCGCGGCCGCGACCGTCGCGGCGTCGTCATAGAGGGAGGCCTGCGCGAGCTCGCGATCCTCCAGCGCCGCGGTGGCCGCGACCACACCGAAGGCGACCGGACGCGGGGTCCGGGCGCTCGCCTCCCGGTAGCGCGTGAGCGCCGGTGCATCCGGCCAGACCGTCGCGGCGGTGCGCAGGAGCTGGGCCCCAAGGCGCCGCAAGGTGGCCCGCAGCGGCGGGCTCGGGCATCGGGCCTCGGCCTCGAGATCGAGCCGTAGCAGCAGGGCGAGATCACCTCGGCGCGCGGCACGTGCGGCGCAGACCGCCATCCCGGCCTCGGCCAGGGCGACGCCCCCGAGCCGCCCGGCGATGAACAGCGGGACGTCGCGGGCCGCCAGCCCCGCATGCACCGCGGCCTCGAGCCCGCCGGAGTGGGCATGGCTGCCGGTCGGGAACCGGCCGTCGGACAGCAGCAGGAGCGGAAGCGTCACCGCGGCCGCTAGAAGAGGAAGTACCGCTGCGCGAGGGGAAGCTCCGCGACCGGCGCCGGCACCACCCGCTCGCCGTCGACCCAGACATCGAACGTGTCGGGCTCGACGCGGATCGCCGGGAGCGCGTCGTTCAGCGGCAGGTCGGCCTTCCCCAGGTGCCGGGTATCCGCGACCGCGCGCAGCGCGCGGCGAAGCCCCAAGCGCTCGGCGAGTCCGTCCTCGAGCGCCGCGGGCGACACGAACGCGAGCGAGGCCTCCGCCGCGGCGCGGCCGCTGCCGGCGAACATCGGCCGGCCGAACACCGGCTGCGGTGTCGGGATCGATGCCGCGGGATCGCCGAGCGCGGCCCAGGCGATCGACCCGCCCTTCAGGACGGCCTGGGGCCGCACCCCGAAGAAGCGCGGCTCCCAGAGGACCAGGTCCGCGAGCTTCCCCACCTCGACCGAGCCGACCTCCGCGGCGATGCCGTGCGTGATCGCCGGGCAGATCGTGTACTTCGCGACGTAGCGGCGGGCCCGCGCGTTGTCGGCCGGGCCATCGTCGCGCTTGCCGTACCGGGCCTTCATCGCGTGCGCGGTCTGCCAGGTGCGGATGATCGTTTCGCCGGCGCGGCCCATCGCCTGCGAGTCGGAGCCGATCATCGAGATCGCCCCAAGGTCATGCAGCAGGTCCTCGGCCGCGATCGTCGTGGCCCGGATGCGGCTCTCGGCGAAGGCGAGGTCCTCGGGGACCCGGGGGTTCAGGTGGTGACAGACCATGAGCATGTCCAGATGCTCGGCGACGGTGTTCACGGTGTGCGGCCGCGTCGGATTGGTGGACGACGGCAGGACGTTCGGGAACGAGGCGATGCGGATGATGTCCGGCGCGTGCCCGCCGCCGGCGCCCTCGGTGTGATAGGTGTGGATCGTCCGGCCGGCGATCGCCTCGACGGTGGACTCGAGGAACCCGGTCTCGTTCAACGTGTCGGTGTGGATCGCGACCTGGACCCCGCTCTCGTCCGCGACCTTCAGGCAGGCGTCGATCGCCGCTGGGGTGGAGCCCCAGTCCTCGTGGAGCTTGAAGCCGCCCGCGCCGCCCCGGAGCTGCTCCCAGAGCGCCTCGCGCGACACGGTGTTCCCCTTGCCAAGCAGCAGCACGTTCACCGGGAGGTCGTCGAGCGCGGCAAGCATGGTCGCAAGGGCCCGCTCGCCGGGGGTGCAGGTCGTCGCCTTCGTGCCGTCGGCCGGCCCGGTGCCGCCGCCGATGAGGGTCGTCACGCCGGAGGAGAGCGCCTCGGTCACGACCTGCGGGCAGATGAAGTGCACGTGCGCGTCGATCGCGCCGGCGGTGAGGATGCGCCCCTCGCCGGCGAGGATCTCGGTGCCGGGCCCGATCTCGAGCTGCGGATGGATCCCGTCCGCGATGTCGGGGTTGCCCGCCTTGCCGAGCGCGACGATCCGGCCGTCACGGATGCCGACGTCGCATTTCACGATGCCCCAGTGATCCAGCACGACGACGTTGGTGATGACCAGGTCCGGCGATCCCTCCGCGCGCGTCGTGCTCCCCTGATGCATCGATTCGCGGATCGTCTTCCCGCCGCCAAAGACGGCCTCCTCGCCGCCGAAGCAGTCGTCGCGCTCGACCTCGATCCAGAGGTCGGTGTCGGCGAGCCGGATCTGGTCCCCGACGGTCGGGCCGTACAGCGCGGCGTAGCGCTCGCGGGAGATCCTCATCCGAGCGTCTGCTCCGGCCTGAGGCCGGGCACCCGCCTGCGGCCGGCGAGGGTCACCAGGTCGACCGACCGCTCCGCCCCCGGCTCGAACCGGACCGCGGTGCCGGCCGGCACATCGAGCCGGTGGCCCATCGCCCGGTCACGGTCGAACTCCAGCGCCGGGTTGGTCTGGGCGAAGTGCACGTGCGACCCGACCTGGATCGGCCGGTCGCCGGTGTTCACGACACGGAGCGTGATCCGCGCGCGCCCGGCATTCAGCTCGAGCTCACCGGACGCGGTGCGGATCTCACCCGGGATCATCCGGCGGCTCGTGTGGCGATCGTCAGGTGATCGGCTCGTGTCGCGAGGGCCCGATCGGCTCGTGTGGCGACCATCAGGTGATCGGCTGGTGCAGCGTCACGAGCTTGCGACCGTCCGGGAACGTCGCCTCGATCTGCACCTCGTCCACCAGCTCGGGAACGCCGTCCATCACGTCGTCGCGACGGAGGACCTCGCGGCCGGCCTGCATGAGCTCATCCACCCGGCGCCCGTCACGCGCCGCCTCCAGGACCCAGCAGGACAGCAGCGCCACCGCCTCCGGCTCGTTCAGCTTGACCCCGCGGGCGCGCCGCTCGCGGGCGACCATGCCGGCCACCGCGAGCAACAGCTTCTCCTGCTCGGACGGTGACAGTCGCATCTACGTCGTTCCGACGACCCGTGGCATCCGGGAATTCTGATACAGGGAACGCCGGCGCGCTCGGCAGCGACGCCGGCCGAGCCGCTGCGCCCGCCTCGCAGCGAGATGAGCCGGCCGGTGCGGCCGCGGGGCTACCGCTCTCCGGCGAGCGCGGCCCGCAGCTTCGCCGCCGCCAGGCCGCGGTGCGAGATCCGGTCCTTCTCCGCCCGCGGCAGCTCGGCCATCGTGCGGCCGTCGCCGGCGATGATGAACAGCGGGTCGTAGCCGAAGCCCGCGGCGCCACGCGGCGCAGCGGCGACCTCCCCGCGCACCTCGCCGTCAAAGGTCACGACCGTCCCATCGGGCCGCGCGAGCGCGACGACGGCGACGAACCGCGCGCTCCGGTCAGCGACACCGTCGAGCAGTGCCAGGAGCCGCGCGTTCCGCTCGGCGGCGGTCGCGTCCGCGCCGAAGAACCGGCGGCTGCGCACCCCCGGCGCGCCGCGGAGTGCGGCGACCTCCAGGCCGGAGTCGTCGGCGACGGTGGGCAGACCGCTCGCCCGCTGATAGGCGACCGCCTTCGCCACCGCGTTCTCGCGGTACCCCGGGGCATCTTCCGCCGGCTCGGGGAGCCCACCGAGGTCGCCCGGGGTCACGAGGTCCAGGTCCAGACCGGCGAGCAGCTCGCGATATTCGGCGAGCTTGCCGGGGTTGGTGCTGCCGATGAGGAGCCGGACGGTCATCGACCGCCCTGWCGCGCGGCCCGGCGGCGGCTCATCGGCCCGCCGGGCGCGGTGGCGTGGCGGATCACGCCGGCGGCGCGAGGGCCCTGCGCTGCGCGGCGACGAGCTCGCCGATGCCGGCCATCGCGAGCTCGAGCACCTGATCGAAGTCGGCGCGCGAGAACGGCCGGCGCTCGGCGGTGCCCTGCACCTCGATGAGCTCGCCGTCGCCGGTGGCGACCACGTTCACGTCGGCATCGGCGATCGAGTCCTCGGCGTACGCGAGGTCGAGCATGAGCTCGCCGGCGACGAAGCCGGCCGAGACCGCGGCCACGTTCCGGGTGAGCGGGCTCTTCTCCAGATTCCGCAGCGCGTGCGCCAGCGCCACGTAGCCGCCGGTGATCGCCGCGGTGCGGGTGCCGCCGTCGGCCTGGATGACCTCGCAGTCGATCGTCACGCTCCGCGGACCCAGCGCCTTCAGGTCGATCGCGGTGCGGAGCGCGCGGCCGACGAGCCGCTGGATCTCGAAGGTCCGTCCACCCGGGCGGCCGGCGATGCTCTCGCGCTGGCTGCGCTCCGGGGTGCTGCGCGGCAGCATCGCGTACTCCGCGGTGATCCAGCCGCTCCCCTTTCCCTCGAGGAAGCGCGGCACGCCGTCGGTGAGCGTGGCGAGGCAGAGGACGACCGTGTCGCCAAAGGCGATGCGCGCCGACCCCTCGGCGAACTTGGACACGCCGGTCTCGATCGTCACCGGGCGGAGCGCCGTCGCGGCGCGGCCGTCAGGCCGGCGGAACGTGGACATTGCCGTCCTCCCACATCGCGCGCAGCTCGTCCGCCGGATAGGACTCCAGCTCCCGGCCGGCGGCGCGCGCCCGCGCCTCGACCCGGCCGACGCGCGCGGCGAAGCGCGCGTTCGCGTCCCCGAGCGCGCGCTCGGCATCGAACCCGCGATCGCGCGCTTCGGCGACGAGATCGAAGAGCAGGTCGCCGAGGAATGCCGGGTCATCGATGTCCAGCGGCAGCTCGACCCGCGGCGGCACCAGGCCGACCCGCGCCGCGCGCTCCTGGAGCCGTTCCGCGGCGAAGAGCGCCGGGAGCGAGCGCGGCACCCCGTCGACGATCGAGCGCGCCGGTGCGGCGGGCGTCGCATCCCGCGCGTCCCGGTCCGTGGCGTCCCGGTCCGTGGCGTCCCGGTCCGTGGCGTCCTGCGCCTCGCGCTCGGTCCGCTTGATCTGCTCCCACTGGAGGAGCAGGTCCCCGCCGGCAATGGCCGTGCCCGCGAACACGTGCGGATGCCGGCGGACGAGCTTCTCGTTGATCGACCGCGCGACGTCGCCGAGATCGAACGCGCCCGCCTCGCTCGCGAGCTGCGCGTGGATCACGATCTGGAAGAGGAGATCGCCGAGCTCGTCGCGGAGCTTGACCGGGTCCCCCGAATCGAGCGCGTCGAGCGTCTCGTAGGCCTCCTCGAGCAGGTGCGGCCGCAGCGACGCGTGCGTCTGCTCGCGATCCCACGGGCAGCCGTCCGGCCGGCGCAGGCGCTCGGCGATGCGCGCGAGCTCGCGGAGCGCCTCGAGACCCGAGTCGCGCGCCGGTGGCGACGTCGGCGCTGGCCTGGAGACCCGGACGGCCTAGAACTCGAGCCCGGGCACGAGCTTCCGCACGTTGTGCGCGCGGGTCTGCTCATCGAACCAATGCGAGTACACGTTCTCCTTGAGCTTCGTCCGCTGATCGTCGTCGAGGGCGCGGGACGGATCCTTGCCAATGACCTTGTACCAGGTCGTCTGCGCCGAGGTCGCGAACTGGCGGCTCACCGCGCCGACATCGAGGGCGAACAGCTGGTTCTCGGTCTCGACCCCCAGCATCCCGCGCGCGAACCAGCCGACGTCACCACCGAGCTTCGCCCGATCCGCATCCTCGGAATACTGCTTCGCCACCTCGGCGAAGTCGGTGCCCTTGCCGAGCGCGGCGTTCACCTCGGCGATCTTCTTGAGCGCGGTCGTGAACTCGTTCTGCCCCTGATTCGTCGGAGCCGGCGTCCCAACGATGATCTCGAGCAGGTGGATCTGCGGCACCGGCGAGACGATCCCGGTCTCGAGCCGCGCGGTCTTGCGCGCGCGAAGCAGATCGTAACGCTCGTGGGCCTTGATATCGTCGATCGAGTAGCCCGAGGCGAGCCAGCGCTTCACGCTCGCGCTGTTCTCCGGGCCACGCCGCTCCTCGACCTGGATGACGTGATAGCCGAAGGTCGTCTTCACCGGGTCGGAGATCTGGCCGATCGGCGCGGTCCGGGCATAGTCCTCGAATTCCTTCACGAACCCGCCCTTGCCGACGAAGCCGAGCTCACCGCCCTTGTCCTTGGACCCGGGGTCCGCCGACGACTCTTTCGCCAGCTTGTTCCAGAGCTCCTGGTCGTTCGGCGCGACGCGCAGATAGCCGGCCACGGTCTGGGCCTTCGCGAGAGCGGCCTTGTCCGCGGCCTCCTTGTCGGTCGCCGCCTTGTCGGCCTCGATGAGGATGTGCCGGCTGCGGAACTCGCTGAAGTCGGCGGTGAAGCGCTCGTCGACATCGGCCGGCGAGACGTCGAAGCCCTCGGCGCGCGCGGCGTCATCCAGGAGGTCCTGCTCGATCACCGAGGTGAGCGCGACCCGGTCGTACTGCGTCTTCTGGGCCGCGATGCGCGAGTCGTTCTCGAAGCCCACCGGGACCCCGGCGTCGACATAGAACTTCACCAGCTCGTACCCGAGCTCGCGGGTATAGACGCGGTACGGGATCACGCGGCCGTCGATCGACGCCGCCGGGCGGAGGTTGGCGGTGTAATACCGGCTGGCCGCGGCCCAGGCCAGGAGGCCAATGGCGACGAACAGCAGCACGCCGAACACGGTGATCGTGATCGCCTGCTGGCGGCGCTCGCGCTGCCAGCGCGCGCTCCGCTGGCGCTGGGTGAGGCGCGGCAATGGGATGCGACGTGCCAAAACGAGATCTCCCCGGCGCAGGATCGGCCGGCCGAAGGCGGGCCGCGAACGACCAGTCTACCGTCGCGTCAGGCTGTCCCGCCACGCGCCGTAGGCCGCCTCGGCGGTGATCCCGAAGGCCGAGCGGAACGCCTGGGGGAAGGGATCGTTGCGACCGGCCTCCCAGGCCGCGATCAGCTTCGCCGCGCCGTGGGTCGCCGCGAGGTAGCGCACGAACGACGAGGCCTGCGCGTACCCGGCGAAGAACTCGGTCGCGTCCTTCGGACCGGCGACGAGATGGTCGAGCGTCCAGAACGCGTTCGCCGCGACGATCCGGTCCAGCTCCGGCTGCCGCCGGTCATCGCTGAGCCAGAGCGGCAGTCCCTCGCTCAGGACGAACGGCCCGGTCCCGCGGCTGAACAGGAGGACATGCGCGAGCTCGTGCGTGACCACGGTCTTCGACCACGGACCGGAATCGTCCCCGCCGGCGATCGACGATTGCGATGAGAGGAACGTGATGACCTTCTCGTTCGTGTAGGCCGAGGCGAGGGGCGGGAGGTCGGGGACGACCGTCGGCGCGAACGCGAGTGTGATCGCGACCGTCGGCCGGTAGGGCTCCCCGAGGACCGCGACGAGCGCGGGGATCGCCCGCTCGGCGTAGCCCTGCGCGGTCGCGGCCTGTTCGGCATCGATCGGGCGGGCCTTCGTGACGAGCTGCGCGCCGGGGACGGTGATCTCTTCCCCAAGGGACGCGAGGGTCGGCTCGGTGAGGCGCGCCGCCGCGCCGCTCCCGGCGATGAAGTACCGCTGCCGCCGGCTCCGACCCTGGCTGTCCAGCTCGACGACGTTCACCACCCGGAGGTCTCCGGTCCGGTCGAACGAGACGAACGAGCGCCGCTCGGGCGCCAGGAGCACCCCGGCCGCCGCGATCTCGCCGAGCGTCCGTTCGCGCAGACGGAACGCCGGCGGCGCGTCGGGAGCGACGAGCGCGGTGGCGGCGGCGAGGTCCTTCGCGCGCCACGCGGCATCGCGACGCGCCAGGAGCGCGAGCGCCGCGCCGATCTCCGGATCGGCCGTGGGCGGGGGGAGCGGCTGGACGACCGCCGGTGATGCGGGTGGCGCGGTCGCGATCGGGGGCTCGGCCACGGAGCACGCGGTGAGCAGGAGTCCGAAGAGCAGGCCGGCGGCGAGTCGGCGCGCGCGCGATGTGGCGGCAGCCATCGGCCCCGCCAGACGCCGGCTCACCCGAGGGCGCGATAGACCGCGAGCGTCTCGGCCGCGGCGCGGTCCCAGCTGAACGCGGCGGCGCGCGGTCCGGCCTTCGCCCGCAGCGCCGCCGCGAGTCCCTGATCGTCGAGGAATCGTACGAGCGCGTCACCGAGCGTGTCCGGGCCCGGATCGACGAGCAGCCCGGCATCGCCCACGACCTCGGCGACCGCGCCGGCACGGTACGCGACAACCGGCGTCCCGCAGGCGAGCGCCTCGAGCGCGGTGAGGCCAAAGCCCTCGAAGTGCGCGGGGTGGAGGAGGCATTCGGCGCCGGCATAGAGGCCCGCGAGCAGGCGATCGTCCACGCCGCCGGTGATGACGACCTTCGCCGGATCGAGGCGCGAGCGCTCGAGCGCCGCCCGGAGGAACGACGCGAGCTTCCCGAGCGTGCCCACGATGACCAGGCGCAGCGCGTCATCCCGCGCCGCGGCGCGCGCGAACGCGGCGAACAGCGCGTCCATGTTCTTGCGCGGATCGAACTGCCCGACATAGAGCACGTAGCGACCGGGGACGGCGATCCGCGCGCGGGCGGCAGCCCGCGCGGCCGCGCTCGCACCCGTCGCGAACGCCGGATCGGCGGCCTCGGTCACCACCCGCACGCGCTCCGCCGGGATCCGCAGGCGCGCGATCACGTCCTGGCGGGTCGCGTCGGACACCGCGATGATCGCGTCCGCGCGTTGCGCGAGGGCGTACTGCCAGGCATGACCGACCCGGCTGTACGGGAGCCGCAGGTACACCTCCGGCCAGTGGAGCGGCGCGAGGTCGTGGATCGTGAGCACCACCGGCAGCCGCCGGATCGCCGGCAGTCCGAGCTGGACCGAGTGATACAGGTCGCCCTGACCGGCGAGCTCGAACGGGAGCAGCAACGGATCGAGCGCCAGCATCGACAGCTCCGGCCGGCGCAGGCGGACCGTCGCGCGCACGCGATGCGGCGGGAGCGGCGACGGGTCCGCCGGCGCGAAGCTCCGCAGGGTGAGGAGCGTCCACTCGATATCGGCCGGAGCCTGGCGGGCGAAGGCGTCGAGCAGGTTGCGCGAGTACCGCCCGATGCCACGGGTGCGGCTCACGGTCTGCAGATGGCGCGCGTCAAAGACGACCCGCATGGACCTCGTAGAGTACGGGCGAGCCCGTGATCTCCATCGTCATCCCCACCTACAACGAATTCGGATCGCTGCCGCCACTCGTGGATCGCCTCGCCGCGGCCCTGCGCGGTCGCGACTGGGAGCTCATCGTCGTCGACGACGGCTCGCCCGACGGGACCGCCGATCTCGCCGCGGCGATGGCCCCGCGGCTGCCGGTCCGGGTCGTCCGGCGGGCGGGCAAGCTGGGCCTGGCGAGCGCGGTGCTCGATGGCTTCGCCGCCGCCGGCGGCGACGTCCTGGTCTGCATGGATGCCGACCTCTCGCACCCCCCGGAGGTCGTGCCGCAGCTGGTCAACGCGCTCGCCGCCGGCGCCGAGCTCGCCGTCGGCAGCCGCTATGTCGCCGGCGGTGGCGTGGAGGATTGGCCGCTGCAGCGACGGATCGTGTCCCGCGTCGCCTGCCTCTTCGGGAACGCGCTCGTGCCGGTCCGCGACGCGACGAGCGGCTTCTTCGCCCTGCGCCGCTCGGTCATCGACGGCGTGCGGCTGAACCCGATCGGCTTCAAGATCGGCTTCGAGGTCATCGCCCGCGGCCGGTACACCCGGGTCGTGGAGGTCCCGTACACCTTCCGCGACCGCGCGCACGGCTCGTCGAAGTTCGGGCGGCGCGAGGTCGCGCAGTACGTGCGGCAGCTCGGACAGATCGCGCGCGACAAGGCCCTGCGGCGGCTCCGCTGAAGATCGCCGACCGCGAGCTCCGGCCGGCGACCCTCGACGATGCGACGATCGCCGCCGACGTCGAGACCGAGGCGAACCCGGACGACCCCGAGGAGCGGCGAGAGCGCTAGACCGAACCGAGCTCCTCGCGCAGCGAATCGATGACGTAGGTCTGCTCCTCGTCGGTCATCGTCGCGTACAGCGGGATGAGCATCGTGCCGTTCGTTGCCGCCTCGGTGATCGGGAGCGAGACCCGGCCGTTGCGGTCGGTGTACGTCTTCTCGAGGTGCGAGGCCATCACCCCACGACGGGTGGCGACCCCGCGGTGAAGGAGATTCGTCATCAGCGTCTCGCGATCGAGCGCGCAGTCCGCTCCCAGGCGCAGGCAGTAGCTCTGGTACGTATGTGTCGCGTAGGGGGGCACGAACGGGATCTCGAGGCCCTTGATCCCCGGGAGCTCGCGGTTGTAGCGCTCGGCGCGGGCGACCCGCAGCGCGAGCAGCTCGGGGAGCCGGCGCAGCTGGACCAGTCCGATGGACGCCTGGATATCGGTCATCCGGTAGTTGAAGCCGAGCTCGTTGTACTCCTCGATGATGATCCGGTCGGCCTGGTGGCGGTCGAGGTCCGAGACGCTCATCCCGTGCGCGCGCAGCTTGCGGGCCCGGTCCGCGAGGGCCTCGTCGTCGGTCGTGATCATCCCGCCCTCGCCGGTGGTGATGACCTTGCGGGGGTGGAAGCTGAACACCGTCTGATGCGCGTTGCTCCCGACCCGGCGGCCCTTGTAGGTGCTCCCGATCGTCGGCGCGGCGTCCTCGACGACCTCGAGGCCGTGCTTCGCGGCGATGGCGTTGATCGCGTCCATGTCGCAGGAGAGGCCGATCTGGTCGACCGGCATGATCGCCTTGGTCTTCTTCGTGATCCGGTGCTCGATGTCGTT
>JRHI01002224.1_pt1 | contig 13822 bp, 17 predicted proteins | sample 215371 | NCBI WGS metagenome assembly JRHI01 (sample SAMN02929681, study PRJNA255918) | sediment metagenome | biome: cave system; feature: Ice Cave; material: Sediment; isolation source: sediment from deep within a dark volcanic ice cave with no known source of... ...
TGGATGAGCGTGTCGCCGCCGTCCCGGAGCTGGATGTCGGTCAACACCCGCCTGGAATCGACCGTGGCAATGGGAGTCGACGTGTCTGTCTTGGCCGGTCTCGTCGAGGAGACCGTCGACTGGCTTCGCTCGGGAACTGCCGAGAGGCGAGATCCTGCGTATAGCCCCACTGCAACCAGCACAGTTAGCGTCACCAGCGCTCCCAATCGTCGGTGCCACCGGTGTGGACTCGTTGCTTGAGCAGGATCGTTTGTCACGTCCCCTGATGCGATAAGGCCGCTGCCTGCTGTTGCGGAATCCGCAAGATGGCTGGCAGGTGAGGCGTGGTCGCCTGGCAAAGATCGGCCTCGAGACCAGATATCTGGGTCGCTGTGCTCCTCGTCTCGGGGGCGAAGAACCACGAGCCCACGTGCAACAACGAGCACCGCTAGCCCTGCTAGGGCGACGACCGCCAAGCGATAACCATTGCTCATTGAACTCGTGAAGCGGATCTGGCCGAACTGGGCGGCCTGGGTGGCAGTGAGCTTCGCTATCGCCGAGTTGAATCCCGTGACGAAGTCCGAGAGGCTGGAGTGGCGACCGATCGGACTGGACACGATGTTGGAGAGCCAGGGAAACAGCATTCCCAGGACGAGTCCGACTCCCAAGGCGGGCCGAACAAGGGCGGCGACGATCGGCAACAGGACCGCCAACGCCATGACGAGGCACCCAACCGCAATAAGGGCGGCCGGCTGAGCAAACTGGGTGCCGGAGGAGTACGAATAAGTTCCCTTTTGGTCGGTAACGCCGTAGTAGTACCAGGGAAATGCATAACCGACGGCGAGAGCGATCCCGAGCGTTGCACCGATAGTGCCGAACCAGACGTAGCTCCTGTCAGAGGATCTTCGGTTGGCAGACAAGGACAATATTCCCGTGAGGGATCCGAGGAGGCAGAACGCATACCCCGCCATTCCCAGCCAAAACCCGGTCGCTGGCGAGCTGAGATGCCTCACTACGGACACCACGTCTCGGCTGTACCAACCGAGGGCGGCTGCCGTCACTCCTACGGCAACCCCGACCCCAACCTGTCGAATCCTGCCCCGACCCAGGAGAAGCACGAAGCCAATACCCCAACCGACGAAGGTCGGCACGTTGAACCATAGATTGGTCGAGCTTGCGACCAGCGAGGTCCCGCCCCGGTAGTACTTCGGATAGAGGGCGGCAACGCTCAGCCCAACACCGATGAGCAGTAGGCCTGCTGCAATCGGAGGGAACACCCTTCGACGCTGGGCCTGGGATCCTTCGACCGCAGCCGGAACCACGTGAGTGTCTCGGACGGCCTGATGTGGCTTGGACTCGACTCCGAAGCTCGTGTCGGACGTCGACGTCCCACACTCTCGGCAGAAGAGCCAGCCCGAGCCAAGTGACGCTCCACAAGATGTGCAGAAACTCACGGCTAACCGCCTGACCGGTGAATCCTCATGACCCTCTCGGCCAAGGGCTGAGTGTACGGCGCTTGCAGTCTCCAGGTTCCGTCATCGGTCCGCATTCCGATTGTACCCCTGGAGATCGACAGCTCGATCCGAGACGAGGGCCAATGCCTTGGTGCGCTTGCGCCACTCGGCTACGGAGTCAACGCCGATCTTGACGTAGCGCTGGGTAACTGCGATTGAGGAGTGGTTGAGGAGAACCCGGACCATCTCGATGGGCATGCCGGCTCGGATCAGATGCAATGGCATATGACTGTCGCACAAGGATGACCTCCGTCGTGCCTCTCCCGTGCCTCACCGCTTGCTGGACGCTGCGAGATTCGACGCCCGTCGTTCTGGTCAAGCGCCGCTTGACGGGGTACCCTCTGCGCCAGCCACCTTGAGAGGGTGGTGTCCTAGGCCCCTAGACGATGGGGCCAGGGTGCCGGGCGAGTGTAGTCGAGACCAAAAAGATGCAGGTACAGACCCTAAGCGGGCTCCGTAGAGCCCGACCAGGAACAACTCCAGGCTCCCGTCGTGCCAGTCCACGTGCCAGACCGAGTGGCAGAGGCCTCCCACGATGAGCCGCAAGCGAATGTTCGGGACGATCCGACAGTTGCCGTCACGACGTTGGCAGGCTCGCCATCGAGACGTCTCGGGGCGAATGATCGCAGCGCCGCACACCTTCGCCAGCAAGGCCGAGGCCGGGCGTTACCTGGCCACAGTTCAGGCCGACATTCACCGGGGTGCGTGGATCGATCCCCGGGCGGGCGAGATCACCCTTCAGGAGTTCTCTGGGCGATGGCTTGCGTCTCGCTCGCTCGCTCTCCGGACCCGAGACCTGTATGAGGGACTGCTCCGCAACCACATCAACCCGGTCTTCGGCGGAATCCAACTCGGCAAGCTGACACCGAGTGCCGTTCGCAGTTGGCACGCAGGCATGCTCGCCGCCGGCAGACCGGGAGAGGTCGTGGTGGCCCGCTGCTATCGGCTGCTTCGCTCGATCCTCACAACAGCGGTCGAGGACGAGTTGATCGCCCGGAATCCGTGCATCATCAAAGGTGCCGGCGTCGAGCGCAGCCCGGAACGTCCGGTCGCAACCATCTCCGAGGTTTACGCCCTGAGCGAGGCTATGGACGTCCGCTTCGGACTGATGGTGTTGCTGGCCACCTTCGCAGGCCTTCGACTCGGAGAGTTGCTCGGCCTTCAGCGCCGTCATGTCGACCTCCTTCATGGAGTGGTCATCGTCGAACAGTCCCTTCAGGAGTTGCCGGGCAAACGGTGGTTCGGACCGCCGAAGACGGAGGCCGGGCGAAGACGGGTATCCCTTCCGGAGGCTCTTCGTCCCGATGTCGAGAAGCACCTTGACCTCTGGGTCGGCAGCGGGCCTGAGAGCCTCATGTTCGGCCGAGAGGACGGCTCGCCGTTGGCCCGGAAGCTCGTTAACCGCCGATGGACCGAGGCCACGAAACGGGTCGGGCTCCCCTATCTTCATTTTCACGACCTGCGCCATACCGGCAACACTCTGGCTGCCGCCACAGGTGCGAGCACCAAAGAGCTGATGGCCCGCATGGGTCACGCCTCGCCTCGGGCTGCCCTGCTCTACCAGCACGCCACCAGGGACAGAGATGCAGCCATTGCTCGTGCCCTGAACGTTCTCATCGAAGACCGAGTGGTCGCTCCTGCGTCTCGGGCTGCCGAGGGCCTGGCTCCGTAAGCCCGTTGGCCCGCTGGCCGACGAAATGGCTCTTGCCGTCGGGCCGCCCTTGTACCCTGTGCCACATGAGCCTTTGTGCTACCCGGTCCGTCGGCTGACCCGAGCCGTACGAGGACCAGCATGTAGTGACCGAGTGCCTCCTGGCTCGGTTCACAAACCGCAATCCGGGGACGGGACGGCTGCGGTGCTTCCGACTTGGTCAATGGTGTCGAGGAGCAACGGGAGCGAGCCACGGAGAAGGCCGGCGTGGTCCCGCACTTCGTGCGTTGGATGCCCGAGGAGACCGAGCGCCTTTGGTGCCAGAACGAGACCGACCTACCTAAGGTGTTCAAAGCCCTCAAGGAGGGGGCGCTGCTCGAGCAGCCCGCTCTGGTAGCCAAGGCGAAGCAATGCATTGCGCTTCACTTCGCCCGCAGCAAGGCGGTATTCGCAGTCCACGTCCAGTCCGCCAGAAACGCAGCGTCAGACCGGGCTCGGAAGTTGTATGCACAGCCTCAAGTGCTTGACCAACTCTTCCATCAGAAGACTGGTCTGTACCCCCCCACCCGACGGGAGGACACCGAGAGCTGGTGGTCGACTCTCTCGTAGATCCGTTCATGAGATACGTCGATAGCGGCGAGGGATTTCACAACACCGTCCGTCGCATCTACCGACAGGTGACCGATTGGCTCGGGCGTGCCTCGCTTCAGATTGCCGTGCCGGCCGAGGGCGCCGGTGAGTTCCTGATTGGTGATTGCCCGGCGGTGACCGTTCGCTACGACCGGGCGAGCGTCGGCCCACTCGGCGGGATTGCTCTCAAAGAGGCAAACACCGTGATGCTGCCGTTGGGTCCTCGTCACCTTGCGGCCGTGGCTAGGCGAGATGAGTTCCTGGCGCTAGATGCGCCGACCGTGGATCTGGTCAACAGTGCTCAGGTTTCGAGTGCCGTCGAGCACGTGTACTACCGCCCCGCAGCGATCTCGGCACTTTCGTCGAGAAGTTGTGGGCGCACGCCCACGCAGCCTGAGTGGTCTGGTGCTGTTCTTGGGTTGCCTCCTCCTGCCGCTCAGAGGGCCTGATTTGGGAATAAAAAGGGGGTGGTCATAACTGTCCACCTAGCCCGTTGGGGGCTCCCGGGCCAATGCCCTGACCAGCGGTTATGCCCCCGTTAGAACCAGATTTCGAGGTCCTGCCGTTGTTCGGGAGTCGGCCCCCTTTCGCCCCGTAGAGGCCCTCAGGGCATCCGGGGTCGTTGGAGGGCATCTTTACCGCCGGGCCAGGTTCAATCTGCCGGAGGCGCCCCCCGGGTGCGAATCAGTCGAGAAAGCGCTGGTCAGCCGAGATGCCTTCGCCATCTCTGCCGTCACGGCCTTGGTGGCCTGCGGGTCTTCGATGGTCTGCCGTCCCGGAGATGAAGCTGGCCGGCGGTGCGAAGGCTAGGGGGCAGTGCCGCTGGTCCATGCAGGTGCACGAGCAGGTGCAAACCGCCGTGAGGATGGGTGCGTGGATGCAGTACGTCCAGTAGCCCCCCGGCTCGCACGTGGGCGAGTGAAGGGATGCATCCGCAGCTTCCCACTCACCGGTCACTTGTCCTCCGGTGTGTCCCAGGTACACCGGGTTCTCTACGAGCAAGTCCAGTTCGCCCCGGTCCTTGAGCACGAAAGGCGCAGCATCTCTGTTGTCGTGCTGGCGCACGGCCCACTTGACCAAGGGAAAGAGGTTCAGGTCGAACAGGATAGTGAGATCGAGCTGGCGTACAAGAAGGCGGGTCAGGAGGCCCGCACGGGAACGGTGACAGCCCTCTCGGGCTCCATGCTCACGGTGACGTCCGGGCAGGAGTCGATGTTCGTCCCCGGGCCGGGCCAGGGTCGTTGACTGTGATTGGTCGGGCCACGAAGAAGAGGGCCAGCTGCTGTTCAACCGGAGAGAGGAGTCCGTGATAGTGTCGAACACGTGTTCGGGAGTTCGGATCCCTGCCGTCGGTTGAGCTGATCGTGCTGGTCTCCACCCCTACAACCATCACATTCGTACCGGGTGCCGTCCCGGACGGAGACCACTATCGATTCATGCCGTGCTTCAGGATCACACGGGGCGACGAGGTTGTCGGCAACGTCTGGGTCCGGCTCACCGGATCGGCGGTTCCCGTCGCTCTCGGTCGACTTGGCGCTGGTCGAGAGCAACTTCTGGACGAGGCGGTGATCGAGTACGGCGTGAGCCGATTGGTCGCCGCACTGAGTGCACCCGACGGTGAGGGGCGGCTGTTCGGCCAAGACAAGACGGCGAACTGGACGATCCATGCCGACGACGTCCCAGGCCTCATTGCCGAAGTCGGGGGGGCCAAACGGTGCGACTACCAACATCAGGACGGGCGGGATCTCCTCTGCTTGGCCGCCGGCAAGAACGACGAAACGGTAGTCGCCGTCGTCGGATGGCGGAGGGCGGCTCCGACATCACGTCCGGTCTGTGCCAACTGCAACCTCCCGGACACTCAGACGATCTGCTCGCACCTCCTCCATCCGTCGGTGATTGGTCGCAAGTCGATGGGGTCGACCCTGGCCCGAGGGGTCTTCGGTGCCCTATGCGATCTTGGCAAGGAGGAGATCCGGGATCCGTCGCAGTGTCGAGCAGGAGGCCACGACTGCTGGCAGCGGGTCGTTGTCACCGTCGAAGAGCCACCCTCTCTGGTGTCACCCCTCACCCTTCCGGAAGCTCTGGACTTCCTCGATGCCACCTGGCGTCTCGCCTTCGGCAAACGCCATCGGCTCCTCAACCTCTCGACCACGTCCGAGCCGGCGGGCCTTGCGCTCCCGGCGTCGTCGTCTGAAGAGTTCGAGGCTCGCATCAGCGACCTCGCCGACGTCCTCGACCGACTGTTCGTTCCTGATGACTTGATACCAGCCACGGCGTCGGCCCAAGACAAGGACGGCAGTCTCAACCGTCTGCGCACGGTGTTGCTCGCTCAACCAAACGTGAGCCCGGACGTCGTTGAGCGTGCCGTGCGAACCCTCCAGCGGATCCGTGGACTGCGCCACACGAGACAGCACAGCCGTGTAGCGGCCGACCTTCCTCGGCTGCTCTCGAAGCTGGGACTTGGCGCACCGTCAGGCGATTGGTCGGGGCTTTGGAACGGCGTCAAGGCACGAACCGTCACAGCGTTGATTGCACTGCGGGCGGAGGTGCGGCGGGTGGCCGACGATGAGGCCGGGTCGCCGCACGTCGGGCACACCCCGAGGACGTAGAGAGACTGCCAGTTCCGCTCACCGACGGACAGCCCCGATTGTGGTTCTAAACGGGGGGGTGGGACAACCGTGCCGGGACCCCGTTTTCCCTTCACAAACGTGCTGGTCAGGGAGATTTTAGAACCAAGAGAATCGAGGGTCTGCTGTTGTTCCGGGGTCGGGGTCTTCGTGCCCCGTAGGAAGCGACCGGCCTGCTGGCCAGACACACCCAGAAGGGCCCCCAGCTCGGCCTGCGTCAGCTTCCTGGGCTTGCCGAGCAGCTCGGCCTTGCGGGCTGCGCTGATCTGGGCTGCACTCCACTGGCGCACGGATGCGCCCGCCAGACCTAGGTTGAAGAACATTCTTTCTCCTCGAACGAACGAGGTAGGTGCGTGAGCCCATTCAAGAAGGCGGAGTCTCCCGAGCATGTCCCGGGTCACCTGTTCTTGGATACGGGTGCCAGTTATCTCGGCGGCCACCCCGGATTGAAGAACTCGCCCGGGTTCCAACTTCCGGTGCGGCTCAGGATCACCGACGCTGTTGTCCACATCAGTACTACTGGCCGGGGAGAACCGCAGAAGCTGGTCATCGGCCTAGACGAGATTGTCAGCATCGATGTAGAGGAACTCCAGGCCGGTGCCGTCAATGCGACCAACTGGTCACCGGGTGTCGCCGGTGGCATCGGACAGACGTCGGGTGTGACAATCTCGCTTCGCACCGGCTACGGCATCGTCCTTCGAGCGGGAGCACCGGTTCCCCTGGTTCGCACGACGTTAGAACCTGTCAAGCGCCTTTTGGCCTCTCGCCAGACAGGCTGGATGCCCGACCCAACCGGTAGACATGAGCTGCGCTACTGGGATGGAACCGTATGGACGGCGCACGTGTCCGATGCCGGCGCCCAGTCGACCGATCCGATCTGAGAGGGTCGGTCAGGAGGCGACACGAGATGTGACCGTCACGCTGCCCAGGTACCCGCATTGGTACCTGGAAGCCCCGGAGAGCGTCTGGGGCGTCTGCGGGCGGTAATGGCTCCAGGCAGTGAATATACCGGCCAGGACGAGGCCTGCGTGGGTTGAGTTCATCGCCGATTGCCCTCCGCCACCAACGGGCGGATAGGCGACATGAGACATCTCCGAACCAAGATCGCAGCTCTCGTCATGGGGTTGCTGTCGGCCCTCATTCCCTCAGCGGCTCACGCCTACCCGAATCCGCCGCCGACGTGCTCCGGCTTCCCCAACACCAGTGTCGGCTTCTACACGCCGACCGCCTCCAACAACTCGATAGGCACTGAGGCGCACATCCAGGCCCGAACACCGGGTGGCTGGTGCTCAACGTCACTGCAGGGGCAGCAGATCAACTGGAGCTGGGTGGCCATCGGCTCCCATGACGGCCAACACGGCTTCGCTCAGATCGGGCTCTCCCAGACCAAGGGCGAGCCGAACCCCTACTACTTCTACGCCTGGTCCTATGACGGCCACACGGTGTCGGGGGGCGTCTATGGCGACCAGCAGTACTACGGTGGTGCGCTCTGCGGGTCGCACTGCTGGGGGCCCGTCAACAACGGCGACGTTCACGACTTCTGGGTCGGCCTAAACCCGATCACCGGCCGCATCCAGATGGGCGTCGACAGCATCACCTTTGTTTCGATTGCCAACCCGGGCTGCAACGGCTTCATGCACCTGCCCGCCCTCCGCAAGGCCCTCGACGCCGTATTCGCCGAAGGTGTCACTCCCATCGAGTACAACAAGGAGGACGCCGCCTGAACATCACCGGGCCGTCACCGAAGTTCCACGGAACTCGGGACATCCTCACTGCGGGTAGGGCAGTGCTTCTGGTCGATGCACCTGCAGGCGCAGACACACGGCGTTGTGATCCGGTCAGCGTGCAGGCAGTAGAACCAGGTGAGGGGCGCCGGTTTGACCGGCGGCTCAGGCTCGGGGGTTAGGTCGATGACCTCGAGGTCGGTTCCGTAGAGCGGGTCCCTACCCATCGGCCCAGTGTGCCACCTGGAGATGGGATGGGCCACGACATCCTTCGGGTCGTTCACCCAGCTAGACGACGGCTCGCTTGCACCTGTGCCGGGTAGCGCACGCAGCACGTACATCTTGCAGGGCTCCAAAAATCCCGGCCGCCTGGCGGACACCTCGGTCGTAGGCTGGTCTTTTGTGGCAGCCGACGAGGAGCCTGCGAACGAACCGGAGTACGCCGAACCTCTGACGATCTGGTCGAGGATCTTGTGTGGTCTGGTCGGCGTCGGGGGGCTTGGCGCCGGCACGGCGGCCGTGTTTATCACGAAGAACTCCGCCGGAACCGGAGTCCTTCTCGGAGTCGGCGCCCTCTTTGCTGTGATGGCTGCGACCGGCAACCCCATAACACGAGCCAAGCTGGGTGATAGCGAGCTGACGTGGCGATACCGTCGGCTGAGCAGGGTGGTAACCGCCGTGATGGAGGAAGGTCTACCGGAGGTGAAAGCCGAGGTGGCCGATGCCGTGTTTGAGGCCAACCTCCCCGCCGGTGATCCAGTCAGGCTGGCGGCTCTGGGGGTCGCCTACGAGCGAAGCGTCATCGAGGCCCTGAGGCGCCTGGGCGTGGAAGACGTCACCAGCGAGGAAGACATGGACAATGTCAGTCACGGAAGGACCGACATGCTGGGCCTTTACAAGGGTCACTTCGTGGGCTTTGAGATCAAGGGAACTGCACGTCCGCTGTCGGACGGAATGGTGGCCAACGTGATTGACTTGGCGTCGAGCGTCACCGACCAAATGCGCCGCTCAGCCGCCAAGTTCAATCGTCGCTTCGCCAGCGTGCTCATTGTGGCGGGCAGCCAGCCAACGTCTCGGGCGTGGGAGATCCTGAGCCGGCATCCTGACATTAGGTGGGTGAAGTGGACGGGCGCTCACGACGACGAGGCGCTGCGGCTCGTGCTCGACCAGCTTGTCGATGACGCTGCGAACACCTAGGAAGTCGCCCGTCCAGTGAGCGGTTCATGCCGACGACACAGGTCGAAGATTCGATCGAGCCTGGCTACGATTCACCCGCCGGGTAGGCGTCTATGTCTTCGTCGTCTGAAGAGGGGATGAGTTTGGCCGGAGCAACGCAGCCGGGATGGTACGCAGACCCGTCGGGTGTTCATGAGTATCGGTATTGGGACGGCTCTAACTGGACGGATCATGTGCCCGGACAAGCGTCAGAGACGGGCCCGACCAACCAAGCCAGCACGGAGCCCGATCACCCGGCAGACCAGCCGGTTGACCTCGTCGTCGAATCTGGGCCGGAGCGTCCAACCCGACCTGCCTCTCGGTTGATCCGCTCTGCTTCGGATGCAGAGATTGTTGCCGCCAAGTGGAGCGGTTCTGGGGTTTCTCCGATGCCGTGCGCACGCCGACCGGTCCGGATGGTGGCAGCGACGTGAACAGTGGCCGAGCAGTCGCCCAGGTCAAGGCGCACTACAGGCCCGTCGGCCGGCTAGACGTCCAGAACTTGTTTGGTGTCGCCGCTGCCCACGCCAAGATCGCCTTGTTCTTCGCTCTGAGCAGCTACACCCCGGAAGCCGTCGTATGGGGCGACCAGGTCGGCATGGCTCTGTTTCGATTCGATATGCAATGCGCCCCCGAGCCAGTCAATGCCGTCGCAGGAGGCATCGCCTCGAACCGGTCTGGCAGCACAGTTGTGTCACCAAGCCCTGCAGCAGCGGTACCAGGCTCAGCTGGCGGCCATCGGCGTTCCCCGCCTCCGCCATGACCATGAACCTAGTGGGCGAGAGCATGGTGCTGTTCCCCGTCTTCGTCGGGATGCTGCGCCATGCGACGGGCCGCCGAATGATCGTTGTCACTGGCGTCACCGGGAGTCACAGCCCCGCTCTCACGTCCTTCATGACCAGGCGCTTGAACGATATCGAGGCAGAGCTGGGCGGCCCTGCCGTGCGAACAGTCACCTAACACCAGGGATGTCGATGACCCATGTGGCCGAAGGGCAGGGCGTCTAATCGTCCCTCGTTCGACTGTGCATTGGCAGCATCGTTCCCTCGGGTTCGTCCCCATCGATAGCAGCCCTGTCAACCAGGTACTCGAGCAGGGGAGGCTGGCAGAGGAAGCGGGCGTGAACGTAGGCTGGGGTCCACTCCGCTCCTACTGCGAGCAGATGGTTCGGTTTGTCGCTACGCCCCCTGCGCCCGTGATCCACCTACCCAGGGTACCTGGCCTCTTTGCTCGTCAACACGAGTTTCGGAGCACATCGGGCAAAGTCATGACGGCCGCAGAGTGTGATGAGCACTTGCCGCAGGCCTAGTTGAAGCCGGCGAGCGTTAGGCGGAGCCCAGACTTGGTGTGCTATTGCCGGTCGTTCCGCCTTGTGTCCCCCTGGTCGGGACGAGGCGTCGGACATCGTCCCGTGTGCGGACCGGGCATGATTGTCCTGAGCCGATCAAAACGGAAGATGAGGGAGCGAGCCGTGGCCGAGACGAGCCGCCGAAGGCAGGGCGAGATCCTCCAAGCGACCTTCACGGCGCTGGACAATGACCCCGAGGGTCTCCCGGCGAAAGAGGTGATCGAACGTGTCGAGCGCATTCTCAGTCTCACGGACTTCGAGCGGTCGAACTACCCGGGATCGTCCGTCCGGCGCTTTGACAAGATCATCCGGTTCAACACCATCGCTCCCGTCAAGGCTGGCTGGCTGGTCAAGACCAAAGGTCGCTGGGTGCTGACAGACGAAGCTCGAATCGCCAAGGACAAGTTTCACGATCCTGCTGAACTGATGCGAGAGTCAGTGCGGCTATACCAAGCTTGGCGAAAGGGTCGTGCTGTTGACGACGAACATCCACTGGAGGAGGGTGTCCCCGACCTCGACGTTGAGGTCCCTCAGGCCGCAATTACGCTCGAGGAGGCTGAGGACACCGCTCGGAGCGAGATAAGAAACTATCTGGCGAGCATGCCGCCATATCAGTTCCAAGAGCTTGTTGCGAGTCTTCTACGAGCCATGGACTACCACGTGGCGTGGGTCGCTCCGCCAGGCCCCGACAGGGGGATTGACATTGTCGCCTACACCGATCCACTAGGGGCAACCGGCCCTCGCATCAAGGTCCAGGTGAAGCGGAGGGCAGACAAGATTCCCGTGCAGGAAGTGCGCTCCTTCATGGCTGTGCTGAGCAACAACGACGTTGGACTCTTCGTGACCACCGGCGGATTCACCTCCGAGGCCCAGACCGAGGCCAGGCACCAAGAGAACCGCAGGATCTCCCTGCTTGGCCTCGACGAGCTGTTCGACCTATGGGTCGAACACTACGAGCAGATCCCGGAAGCCGAGAGACAGTTGTTGCCACTGCGACCCGTCTACTTCCTTTCACCGAGCGAATAGCGAGAAGGCGGCGTTCGGATTCATCGCTCGATAGTCCGAGCTACGGTCCGGCTGTCGGGGCACCGGCCCCATCGCCCGAAGCTGGACGGTTGTCGTGATGGCCGTTTGTCACCGGCGACCTGCCTGGTGAAACGGAAATCCTTCGGGAGTGCTCAGCCACCGTCGGCCGAGGTCAGTCAAGCGACTCCGCTGCGACTCGTCCTGGCCCACACGAACCGGATGATGCCTGCACGAGCCAGGGCAGAGGACAGACTGCCGAACTGCTCCGGTGTGCCCCCACGTGTGCGGATGGCATCCTCTCTGGAGAGCTGCCCGTTCTCTGACTCGATCAAGGCACAGAGGAGCCGACCGGTGGCTCCGTGTCGAGGGCCGAGGTAGCAGGACGAGTGCAGGAGGTATTTGCCGAAGATGTCGATGCCGATGCCCTCGTCAAGGGTTGTCGTCATCGTCTCAGATCTCCCTCACGGGAAGCACGGGTGACAGGACCGCCGATTGATTCCACGGCTCGCTCGCCATGTCGGCATGAATGAACGAGACCATGTCTTCAAGGCGAGCGAGCCGCCTGAAGCTGGTCAGGTTCACAAGCCACTTGCCCTTGCCGGCCCGGTTGCCTCGGGCCCGCTCGACGCAGGCCCATTCGGTTATCGAGCCAATGAACAGTCGGCTGGTGGGCAGGTCCCGAACGAGGATGTAGGCAATGGGCCAATGGCGTAGCGCTCGGCGCACCGATAGCTCGTCCATAACGAAGTGGTCCTGCTCGTCTACCCCCGGGAGTAGGTGCCACCGAGGCGAGAGCGGCTGCCTCTTCTCTTTCACCTCGACGTAGTAACCAGGGACCCAGAAATCGAGGTCGTCGGGCGCAGACAGGCGACTGATCTTGTACTCCGGGAGGTGAGAGCCGACGATCTCCTCAAACTGGTGAGCAGCAGCAAAGTCGTGCTGTCTCTGCTCTGGAGTACGGACATACGCCGTGCTGTCGGCCGACTTCACAACCCCATGAAGGGACCCATGAAACCCGTTATCCTCCCCACTCATAAGGCGTCCTCTCGCAGTACTGCTGGTCGTCTTCGCCGCCTCCTGCGCATCCCACCCCGGTCCCATGTGGATCGGACCGCCGTGCCGTCCGGTGCCCAACCCGCCCGGCACTGGACCCGGACCGGGGTATCCGCCCGGAGGCTGCCGGCACTAGCGGTGCTCATGCGACTGACTCCGTGGACTGACCGAGGCTCAACGATGCTTGTCCCGACACCGATATCTCGACAACACTGCAGTTGCGAATCGCTCTGACCTGCTTGGGCGTAGGACGCCAGTCGGCGAACCGAGCGTTCCGTTGCATCCCGAGCATGAACCCGAACCTGCCCGTGTAGGCGAGCGCCGTCTCCTTGGCCCACTCCTGCTCGGCGGTGAGCGGTTTGGGCCGGCGAACCTTCTTGCGGCTGCGCTGCACGTCCCAGTCGACCTGACGAACACGAGGAGGACGAGGCCGGTTCCAATCCAACTTAGTCATCTGCGGCTCCCAGTCGTGTGGCGGGCACGGCCACGATGCGGGCCCGGTGCGGTTGTCTTGCGTCTCCAGTACGCCAAGGCGTTGTGGATGCCATTCGCCTGGGGCCAGGTGGGAACCCACCCGGGGTCTGCGGTGGCCAACGCCTTCATGGCGGTGAGGAACTGCGACCCTCCATCGCAAGATTGCCTTCAACGCCGCACGCCTGCTCGGGTGAACCCCGTCATCGGGTCGTGGGTCGACGCTCTGTCGCTGCTTCTGGTCCTCGTGGAAGCGGCCGATCACATTGCGGGCCGACCGCACCGTGATGTCGTGCCTCGTGACCTTGGCCAATGCCTCCTTCAGAATCAGGAGGTCGACATCTTCTCCGTCGTAGTTGCGCAGCAGTGCCTTCGCATGTTCGATGGTCGTGAAGGCGTCGTGAAGGTGATTACCCGACTTACCGCACCAGCACTGCGTGGGCGGTCGGCTGATGATTGTCGTCATCGTCCGGACCCACTGCGCTTGGGTTCAGCGCCCAGAGGCTGATTGCTCTCCGCACGCCGGCAGTTGAGGAAGTTGAGTCCCGACGAGTGGTGTATGAGCCGATGAGGGCCTGACGGTC
>JRHI01002225.1_pt1 | contig 13817 bp, 15 predicted proteins | sample 215371 | NCBI WGS metagenome assembly JRHI01 (sample SAMN02929681, study PRJNA255918) | sediment metagenome | biome: cave system; feature: Ice Cave; material: Sediment; isolation source: sediment from deep within a dark volcanic ice cave with no known source of... ...
CTCAAAGACCATTCCTGCATCGGCTTCCGTTTCAGCAACGGACTCTATCGCTGGCAGTTCGAAAAGGGAAGGAAAGCGCTCACTGTCAGTCCGCTGGGGCCGGCCTCTTTCGACGATCCTGACCTTGTGATCCAGGCGGTTCTAGACGGTGTCGGTATTGGAACAGCCATGGAGGTCACCCTCAACGACTTAATCGCAGCCGGGCGATTAGTTCAAGTGTTGAGGGACTGGTGCCCAATATTTCCGGGCTACTTTCTTTACTATCCAAGCCGCCGCAATCAGCCTGCTGCCCTGGCGGCCCTTATCGATGCCCTGCGAATTTCAAGCTGATCGTTGTCAGCGCCGCCACTACCTACGGATTTACGGGCGTCCTGCACGCTGCGCCCGGCGTAGTCATCGCTTCTTTCCCCCGACGAAGGGCATGGTGGCGGCCTGCTTCATCCACGACGCCAATTGGCGCTCGTCAAAATCGTCAACCGATGCTAACTCGACTCCGCGGGTGGATTTGCCCATTCCGATCGGCGTCAATGGCGGTTCCGGCTTGATCTCCGTGCCGCGTATGAACATCAGTTTCACATGGCCGACGAAGGCGCCGGAACAGAAGCACCAGCCCCGGTCGACCCCGTAGTACGCCATGCCCCACTTCACCGCTCGCTGGATGTCCGGCAAACTTTTGGCCGCTAGGGCATCGATGCGCTCGGCGATGCCGCGCTGCGGCTGCGGCAGGCTAGCAATGTACGCGAACACGGGTTCGTCGCCTTTTGCGGCCTTCGCGGCGCTTGCCTTGCCAGTCATGGCGACCAGCAGCTTCGCCGGGGTCTTGCCTTGGGCGGTTTTCTTACCCTGGCGGCCAGCCACGCGCTTCGTTGATGGATGGGTTGACCGCGTCATTTTGTCACCGAGCTTGATCCCAGGCTGGCGAGAAGCTCGTCGAGCTGGTCGAGCGCCTCGGGCATCGCGCCCGTCGATCCGGAGTCAAGCGCTTCCTTCGAGGGATAGAGATCGTGCACGACCAACAACGTCTTGCCGGCGTTTTCATCGAAGGTCACCGTGGTGACGGTCTTGCCGTTGTCACCTTCCTCATTGGTCCAAACGAGGCGCGAGTGCGGTGTCACTTCGAGGTACGTGCCGAAGAACTCCATCGTCGAATCTTCGTGGCGAAACACCAAACGATACTGCCCCCCAACGCGAACATCCATTTCGCAGGAAAGCAGGTTCAGCCCATACGATTTTGGTACCCACCACCTCCTGAATAGTTCTGCCTTGGTCCACGCCTCGAACAGAGGCGCGCAGGCGCGTTGACGGTGCGTGTGACGACGAGTTCGCGCTCGGACATCCGTTCCACCGCCGTGCGGTTCTTCGTGGGGGTGGCCTCACTTTCTCTTCTTTCGTCCATCGACTTTCTCCTTTCGTTTCAATTCTTCGACAACCTTGTCCAATTCGTGGAAGCGTACGCCCCAGAGCTGGCGGTAGCTCTCGATCCATGCCGACTCTTCTTGCAGTCCGCGTAGGCCGAGAATGCAAGTCCGCACGCGCCCGACCTTCTCCGTGGTGACGAGCCCCGCTTGCTCCAAGACGCCTACATGCTTCTTCATGCCCGTGAGGGTCATGTGGAACTTCTCGGCAAGGGCCGTGATCGAAGCGTCTGCACGCCCGAGCTGCTCCAGAACGCCGCGGCGCGTGGCGTCCGAGAGCGCGCCGAACGAGGCATCGAAGCGGGTCTGGCAATACTGAACCATGCGGTTCAGTATACATCATGGATTGACGGCATGCAATGTTAGTTTGAGCGCGCACTGCGTTGCCGGCCATGCACCTAAACTCACGATCAACGGCACAGCGTTTACCAGGAATAAAGTTTGAGTCATTTCTATCGAATCTGCTAAGGAGAGGACAGGACGAAAAAACAGTCAAACGGCGTGCCGGAGAACCTGCTCCCAGAACAGGTCGATAGGTGACCGTCGGCGTTATAAGGACCGGCACGCGCGGCGCCTCATCATGATCATGGCCCGGAGAACAATCTCCAACCTAGAGGCCGAATACGTTTGCGCAGACTGTGCTTCGCCCAACAAATCTCCCCTGCAGTCCGGCGGCGGACCATACATTCTGGGAAGTGGGACGGGAGCCGGACTGCGATGCTCAACTTCCCCGAATGCGACGCATTATAAAAGGGCGCCCCTTTGAGGTAGGTTCTGAGTGCGACACAGAACTCTACCGGAAGGAGCACCCGTATGGACGTTAAGAAGTATATCGGCATGGACGTTCACAAAGAAACCATTTCGATCGCAGTGATGAACAGCGAGGGAAAGCTGGTGATGGAGTCGATCATCGAAACCAAGGCGAGTACCATTCTGCAGTTTATCCAGGGCGTACGCGGTGAATTGCATGTGACGTTTGAGGAAGGAACCTGGGCAACTTGGTTGTACGACCTGATGAAGCCCCACGTGACGAAGCTGGTCGTGTGCGATCCCCGGAAAAACGCTCTGCTGAAGGAAGGCAACAAAAGCGACAAGATTGATGCGCGCAAGCTCGCCGATCTGTTGCGCGGCGGATATCTGCACTCGGTCTACCATGGCGAGAACGGGCTCCGCACCTTGAAGGAGCTGGCCCGCAGTTATCTGACCATCAGCAAAGATCTGACCCGGGTAATGAATCGGGTCAAGGCGCTGTATCGCAGCTGGGGCATTGGCTGTAAGGGGCAGCAAGTCTATGCCCCGCGTCATCGTGCGGAGTGGTTGGACAAGATCGGGGAAGCGGGCGTGCGCCGGCGGGCGGAGTTCTTCTACCAACAGCTCGATGCTCTGCGGGGTTTGCGCCAAGCCGTGCGACGGGATCTTTTGACCGAGAGTCGAAAACATGGCGCCACGAAATTACTGCGGCAGATTCCCAGCATCGGTCCGATTCGGGCCGCTCTGTTGATCGCGCTGATGCAGACTCCGCATCGGTTCCGCACCAAGCGGCAACTGTGGACCTACAGCGGTTTGGCGATCGACACGCGCGACAGTGCGCAATTCCGTTACGTGGCCGGACAGCTGCAACGCTCCAAGAAACCTCAGCAACTGCGTGGGCTCAATCAAAATCATAATCACGATATGAAAGACATCTTTAAGAGTGCGGCCACCATGGCCAGTGGCCGGGAGGGACCGTTCCACGATTTTTATCAAGGCTTGCTCAGGAAAGGGATGGAGCCGGCGATGGCTCGTCTCACCTTGGCGCGAAAGATGGCGGCGATCACTCTCATCCTCTGGAAGAAAGGAGCGCATTTCGACGCTAAACAACTGAAACCACAAGCAGCTTGAGCGTCTCGGACCGAGAGTCCGTTCCATCCCTTGGGTTTCATCCTTGGCGGTGGCCAATCGGGTTCTTGTTGAGACGCTCGGATCGAGGGAGAGTATCTAGCCAGAAGTTAGGCGATGGATGTGCTTCGGCACCGAGTCTCCAACGCGACCCTATGCCCCCTCGCATGATCCAAGAAAGCTATAGGCCACGAGTCTCAGATAGGACCATGGTTGGCAACTTTGCAACCACGTCAGCTTGTGAGTTTCAGAGAACCGAATGGCGCCGTCCTGTCAGCGAACATGAAACCATCGGGAGGAAGAAGCATCGCGGGCCCGTCGCTCCGCGGCTCGCAGGGCCGCTCCGCGACAGGCAAAAACAGTCAAGCAGCTAAAGGAGAAATGCCCCTACTCGGGCGGGGGGCTGGATGTCGGAAAAATATTTCTGGCCTTCCGGCGGGGAGAAGTGTTTTTCACTTGACATCCCCTTTGATAGGACTTCTGGCCGGCATTCACTTCAAACGTGAGGGACTTTCCTTCTACAGGTTTTGAAGTCATAAAACGCCCATAGAGATCGAAGAGATAAGCACGTGCGGACGGAGTCTTATTTTCGCCTGTGCCATGAAATTCTACGTTGACGCGAATTGATTTTTGGTCCGCGCTGTTATCGGAAACGTTGCTCTTGTTCACCATGATGTTCTCCTTGAAAATCAATTCGCTGTTTGGCAAGAGTGAAAATTTGAACCGCTCCACGCGCAGCGTTTGCACTTTGGAGGGGGCAGCCACGCTAGGAACCGATTCGGTGGCATTTCTTTCCAGCTCATCCAGATAGTGAGAGCAGAGTGAGGATCGTTTCATGTGGAAGCCGGCGGGAGCAGATGTCCCACAGATATGATTTGCAGAACATCAGTGCGGATACGAAGCGGAGACGCGAAGGCCGATATACGAGGCCGGAAACTTATGGCGGACCGTATCTCATTCCCTGGAATTGTGAGGTGAATGACGGGCCAACTATGCGGTTGTCTTGGTGATCTGTGGTGTGTCGATTACATTGTTGTCGTAACGTGGGACAGCAGTTTCTCAAGCCGGTTGTAGCCGGCCGTGCCCGCTCCACACATTCAAAGGCTTGATCCCCGACGCCCTTATCTTGCCTTTCCATCGACCGCTTTGGCGCCGAACCCCACCAAGACGGTCGATGATAGCTTGACCTTTCTTGCCTACATCTGCGTTAATCAGCGACGGAGATCCCAATGCGCGAAGTTATTTTTACTAAGGACGCCCCTCAGCCTATCGGCCCTTACTCGCAGGCTGTCAAAGCGAACGGATTCGTGTTCGTTTCCGGTCAGGTAGCGTTCGATCCCGCGACCCAGCAAATAATTACCGGCGACATTGCCGCGCAGACCGACCGCGTCTTGCGTAACTTGTCAGAAATCCTCGAAGCCGCGGGCAGTGGCCTCGGCAAAGTTGTGCGCGCCACGGTGTTCCTCAAGAACATGAGCGAGTTCGCAGCCATGAACGAGGTGTACGGCAAATATTTCAGCTCCGCGTTCCCAGCCCGTTCAACGGTCGAAGTGGCGCGCCTGCCCAAGGATGTGCTGGTGGAAATTGATGTAATCGCTCTGGCGTGAAAGAAACTCTTTACCACGTGGGACACCCGGAACGCAGAATTCCGAATGATTGAGATGAATCGCCGAGCTCTGTGTGGTTAGGACGTCTGCTGCATCCCGTAGACAGGATTGGTTTGCGGTTGAGTGCTATGCCTTGACCACTTTTCCACTGCGGATGCACGACGTGCAGACGCGCATGCGCTTGGTGGCCGCTCCCACGCGGGCGTGCACCGGACGCAGGTTCACGTTCCAACGCCGCTTGGTCACGTTGTGGGCGTGACTGATGCGGTTTCCAGCTTGCGGCTTCTTGCCGCAGATCTCACATTGTTGTGCCATGACTGCTCCCAGATAGGTTCAGAACTTGTAAGCCAAACCTTGATTTTACAGGAACTTCGACCGATTCAGCAATCCCTGCGGCGTCCTAGTCGGGATATCCGCCGGTTCAACCAATGGGCGCGGCCTCAGGCGGTATTGGTGGCGGCTCAAAAGGCGGAACGGCAAATGCTCCCGTCGGTGCCGGCGGAGCCTGATATAACACTGCGGCTAACGCAGGATATCGCGCCGCAAAGAAGTAAATCGAATACGCCGGGAAAAATACGATCACCGGCACCGACAGCAACGAGACGAGATAGAGAAATCCCGCCAGCAGAATACTTCCAACCACCACTGCGAGCGTGATGGTAAACGCATTCCACGTCAGCCCCGCCGATTTTCCGGTGAGGACCGCCAGTATGCTCAGGCCGATCGTCGGGATCGCGATCACTAATCCCAGGATCATGGCCGCGATTCCAACCATGACAGCCGCGCCGATCGCCATTACGATCTTCATACCCAGATAGCCTGCGTAGACCCCCTTTTCAGCCTTGATCATTCCCCATAGCCGGCGCCACCCCTCGGTGACGCTGATGTTTTCGAGCGCCATCTGCGGTACTACAAAGTCTTTGGTAAACACGAATATTATTGCGAGAGCCAGCACGAATCCAAGCAGCAAGAAAAACAAAACGATCCCGCCGAAAATCAGCGGCAGCAGATGTTCCTTCGGAGTTTTTAGCCATCCCACCGCGAAGGCGAATGCCGCCGGGATTCCGACCAGTATCACAACGCCGCCGAGGGTCGTCAGCAGATACAAGAGCTTGAACAAGAAATATTTCAGCCCCGGAGCCTGTCTGCGGGTCCAACTCTGGCGAATATGGCACTCTTTCGTCACCACACTGTCGAACAGGATGAACCGCATCACGCTGCTCACATACATGAGCAGAATTCCGAACAGAAGTCCCGCGACGACAAGTACTGCAGTCAGCGCGGCAAACAGTGCAGGATCGGTCGACCACAATCCCGGATCGAGGAAGTGTTGCGAGCCTCCCGGGTGATGCGGAATATTAAAATTGCTGGGACCGCTGCAGCCGCCGCTTGATCCAAGTTCGCCTGCCAGCAATCCGACGATGGCAAGCCGGTTCCATTGTCCAAAGCGAAACGGCTGCAGCAACTGCTGTTTGGTATGCCGAAACGCAAGAGGAATCGTATCCACGGAAGAAATCGGCAAGGTCTACCTCGATGCGAGTGCTCACAAGCAAGGTACTGCGAATCGCCAGGCGTATCAAATCAAATCTGGAAAGTAAAGATGCGGGGCAAAATGCAAAATCAGGACGCGGCGCTATAGAACGTTCAGTCTACATTCTGAACTGTTACTTCCGACTACTCACTCTTCGTCTCATTCGTACCGCAGCGCCTCAACCGGATCCAGCTTCGAGGCGCGCAGCGCCGGAACCATCCCGCTGACCACTCCCACAATCAAAAGCACGACAGTCGATAGCACCACCGTCAATATGGAAATTCGCAGGTGGATGTCACCCTGCCCCGAATCGTCCTCAAAAAGGGGCCCCATCATCGGCAGAGTGCCGACCGCCGCCGCAATGGCATACGAGAGCACAACCCCGATTGCGCCGCCTGCAATCATGATCAACAGCGTCTCGGCCAGAAACTGCAATTTGATGTGCCTTTTCCGAGCGCCCAATGCGCGGCGCAACCCAATCTCGCGAATTCTTTCGTCGACCGACACCAGCATGATATTCATCACGCCTACGCCGCCGATTCCCAGGGTTAGTGTCCCAATAAAAGTGAGCAAGACCTGTAAACCGATCGTCAGTGCATCAATCACAGGACGAAACTCATCTCGCCCAAACATCTGGAAGGCTTTCGGATCGGTCGGCGAAAACTGCTGCCGGGTTGCCACCGCCGCCAAAACCTGAGCCATCGCCTTCTTTTCGAACTGGGGTGCGATGGGCTCAAACAGCATCACTGCTGCATATCGCGTGTTCCACAAATCACCCGCCGCGGAGTAAGGAATCCACGACGACTCGTCGTCGCTGCTGAAATAATTGCTGAGCTGGATCTTGCGCGCCATCACTCCGACCACGGTGAAGCGCACTCCGCTTACGAGCACCGTCTCCCCCACCGCCGGACGGCCGCTGAAAAGTTGCTCTTTGAGACGGCCCCCCAGAAAAATCACGCGCCGACGTTCCAGTTCGTCCTCCGAATTAATCCAGCGTCCTTGCGAAGGCACTTCGTTTCGCATCTCGCCGTACTCGGGACAAACTCCGCGCACCGGCGCCGTCCCCACCATGCGGTCACCATAGGCAATCCCCGGGCGCTTTACGGTTTCCAAACATACATGTTTTACTAACGGAGCGGTCTGCTTCACCATCTCCAGATCAGCCTGCTCAAGAAGAACTTTCTTGCCCGCGCGCTGCCCACCCGGCTGCTCACTGGTCTGCTGCGGCCAGCAAATCACCACGCTCTTGCCGAAGGCATCAAACCCATGCACTAGAACGCCGCGGAAGCTGCTGCCATACGCGATAAGCAACGTGACGGTGGCAATCCCCCACACGATCCCCAGCATGGTGAGCAGACTACGCGTAAGATTTCGCCTTAGCGCGATCCAAGCCTCGATAATGATTTCGATCAGCATTCGTTAAAAATCTCTAACCACTAAGGTCACGAAGTCACAAATTCAAGTTCTTCTTCGCGACCCTTATGTAGAAGCCCTAACCTCCGGCCTCATATCGCAAGGCCTCAATTGGATCGATGGAAGCCGCGATCCGCGCCGGATACAGCGCCGCGCCTACGGCAATCATTCCCAAGAGCCCGGTCGCCACCAACCCTGAAGTCCAACTCGGCAGCAGACCGGCAAAGAAATCGGGCATAGGCAACAGATTCACAAGAGCGCAAAATCCGAATGCGGCTCCCAGTCCAATCACTCCGTTGAGAGAAGCAATAATCAAAGCCTCGAAAAAGAATTGCCGCAAAATAATTCCCGACGGAGCCCCAATCGCCTTGCGCACACCAATCTCTCTCGTCCGCTCGCGTACAGCCACCATCATCACGTTCATCACGCCGATACCGCCCAGCAGAAGCGTAACAATTCCTACCGCCCCCAGAAAATATTTCATTCCGTCAGTCATCGTCTTAAAGGCCTGCGCCTCCTGCACTGTGTCCCAGATGGGGCACGCCTCTTTGTCGGTGGGGTCATAGCGATGCATCCGCGCAAGGGCCACGCGTACCTCGTGTTTGCAGGCTTCGTGCTGCTCGACGGACTTAGGAGTGACGAGCAATTGATCGAAGGTGCTCGACGTTCCGGGTGGCTTGTCGGGAAAATCGCGCCGCATGGCCGAGAAGGGAACGAAAACCTTGTTTACGTCCCACCCGTCGTAGCTCGAATCCTGTTTCTTCTTAGCCATCACACCGATGACGGTGTAAGGAAAAGCGTTTAGGTAAACCGTATCGCCCACGGGGTTGCGCCCCTGAAATAGTTGCTTGGCCGCATCCGATCCCAAAAACGCCACGCGTCTTTCTTCGCGCATATCATCCCAGTCGTAGAATCGTCCCCTTCCCACATCGAGACTTCGGATATATGCGAACTGTGGATACGACCCGGTGACGGTGAATGCTGCGTTGTTGAAATTGCTGTGAGTGCGCACCGTATCCTGCTCTAACTCCGGAATCGCGTATTCGCAGTCCGGAGACTCAGACTGAACTACCGGCACATCCTCATACTCCCAGTGCACCACTCGTCCTGCATGCGTCCCGCCCGCTTGCAGACTGGTGCGCCCGTGGAAAACAATCATCACGTCCTTGCCCAGATTTCTGGCTTGATCTTCCTGGCCCTTGCGAAGGCCTTCCCCCGCCGCCACCATCAGCACAATCGATACAATTCCCCAGGCAATGCCAAACATGGTCAGAAATGCTCGCAACTTGTGTGCCCACAAGGTCCGCAGGACATCGAAAATGAGATCGCTCAAAGACATGGAACGGTCTGGCGGTTGGACGCGGGACAGGGCGGAAGGTAAGCCTCTTCGGGATTCCCCATCGTCCATTGTCTGGTACGAAATTCACCACCATTTTGTTGCAGAAATAGTGAGGAGGAAAGAGCGCCTTCGGCGCGAACATGTAGGGAGGCATTGCCGCTGCTCCCGGAAGGTAACAGGGTTGGTTGCGCAACGCTCTATCGAGAGAAGGTATTCTCCAACGTGAGCACCAGGGTGTGCGGCAAACCATGCTCTACGTAGAGGGCCCTGAACGCCGTTAAGAATTCGCGAGACAGCGTTTTCATGGGCAACTCAACCCGCCGCCACCAGCTGAGTTTTTTCCATCCACTCATCAAAATGACGAAGGGCAAGCTCGCACTGCATCCGGTGCCGTTCCTTCCGGTCGCGAATTTTCTTCTCTAGGGCGGGCAAGAGGTCAAACGTAATGTTCGCCGGCTGGAAATTGTTCGGGTCCGCATGCGTGACGTAGTGGGTCAATGATCCAAATGCAGATGCACGCGGTGGAGCCACCGGCTGTGTGCCAGCCACCATCGCGGAGGCATGCATCCCCGCGACGAGCCCGGTCGCAATCGACTCCACATAGCCCTCCACGCCACAAATCTGCCCGGCAAACAAAACTCGCGGATGCGCTTTCATTTGTAACGTCTCCAGTAGAAGGGACGGAGAATTGATGTAGGTATTGCGGTGAATTTGTCCATAGCGCAAAAATCGCGCATTCTCCAGTCCGGGAATCATTCGCAGCACGCGCGCCTGTTCCCCAAACTTCAGGTGATTCTGAAATCCCACCAGGTTGTAGGAATCGGCACGAACGTTTTCCTGCCGCAACTGCACCACCGCATATGGCATGCGTCCAGTTCGCGGATCTTTCAGCCCGACCGGCTTCATCGGCCCAAAGCGCAACGTATCGCGGCCGCGTCGCGCAATTTCTTCGATGGGCAAGCAACTTTCGAAGTAGTTCAGCTTCTCCCAATCACGTTCTTCCACCGACTGCGCAGCCAGCAACGCGTCCAGAAAGCGATCGTAGTCATCTCGTGTCATGGGACAATTAATGTAATCTGCCGACCCTTTGTCATATCGCGCCGCCATGTATACCCGCGCCATGTCGATTGACTCCGCCTCTACAATTGGACTGATCGAATCATAGAAGTACAGATGGGGACCGTGCTGGCTGGCGTCGTGTGGAGCAAGGTCGCGTGGGAGGCGGTTCGCTTTCGATTCCTCTCCCCCGACACTCAAGCGCGCAATCTCATCAGCTAATGCCTCCGACGTGAGCGGCCCTGTAGCGATGATGGTGATCTGCTCGCCCACTTCTTCAATGGAACTCACCTCTTGCCGTCGCACTGTAATCCGCGGCGCGCGCGAAATTTCCTCGGTAACCTTTGCCGCAAACGTTACCCGGTCCACGGCCAGGGCATGACCTGCTGGAACCGCACTGGACCGGGCAATCTTCAGCAGCAGAGATCCTGCCCGGCGCATTTCTTCTTTTAATAACCATGGAGCCGTGTTCTCGCTGTCTGATTTCAGCGAGTTGGAGCACACCAACTCCGCGAAGTCTGGCGTCTGATGCGCCGGCGTCGACCGCACCGGACGCATCTCAAACAGTTCCACCTCCACGCCCCGCCGCGCGCACTGCCAGGCCGCTTCGGAGCCCGCCATTCCCGCGCCGATAATTCTGACCTGGGCTTTCACAATGCTTGCTCCGCCAACCGCCGCAGCGCGTCATCGGTCAACAATGCCAGCCGCCAGTGGTCGAGGAATTTCCTCCCAGCCGTACTTCGCAGTTCGCGGATCTTCGAACGCAGCAGTGCGGCGTCACCCACGGCCTCGGGAGAAATGAGGCAGCACTGAAAGAATACATGACGAGGGAACCGCCGTCTTTGACTAGGGTGGTGTGCGTGTTGAAAAGGTGCGATGTTCTCCATCGCAACCCAAGAAATCAAGGCCTGGGAGCGCAAATCCTCAGGGCTGTACCAGCGTTGCTTGAGCTGCAACGCAAACCCAGATTCGATTCTTGAATATCCACGTATCGATGAAGCGTCCACGCCGGTTGTAGGGCTTCCCCGCGTGCACGCCACGCTCGCGGTAAACCCCTGTGACAATTGCCGTCGTCCCCCAGATATGAGCCGTCATTCCTTCCGTCGTGACCTTGTCCGGGTCTCCTCCGGTGCTCTTCACCGTGGCCAGATACTCCGCCTTGCTCATCACACGCCCGTCATGCTCTACATAAACCAGGAAGTCGTCGAAGATTGCACTCAATGCCTTCGTGTCCCTGGTCTCAACTGCCTGGTTCCACGCACTTTCCAGGGCAAAAATTCTGGATTGAGCGTCGGCATCGGAGATTTCTTGCGCAAATGTCACCGCGGAAAGTAGCATCGCTACCCGGATTGCGGTTCCAATGAGTCTCATTCAGAAGTCCTTGACATAAGATATCGGCATCGACTCTTGTTTGCTTGAACCATTCAGACCTTCGCCGCGCAGAAACCTGTTCAATCTGCGATGATGGAATCCTCGACCCCTGATATTCGGAGACTTTGATGGCCCGCATCAGCTTGATCGCCCCTAACGCCGCATCCCCGGAAGTTAAGGAAATCTACGAAAATACATTGCGCGGCAAGCCCGGCAACGTGCAGAAGGCGCTCGCCCATCGTCCCGAGATGCTTAAGAATTTTCTAAGCTTCTACGCCAGTGTGGGCCGATCCCTCGACCGCAAGCTCTATGAACTGATCTACATCCGGGTTTCACTGATTAATGAGTGCCGGTATTGCACCCAGCATCACCTGGCATCATCAAAGAGGATAGGGCTTACCGCAGAAGACTTGGCCGCTCTTAAGGTGGGCAATTACTCGAGGTTCACCCAGAAAGAACGGGCAGCACTCGACTACATCGACAAGCTCACTCGTGCTCCGCATGAGATAAGCGACGCCGACTTCGGACTTTTGACCAGGAATTTTTCGGAGCCTGAAATCGTCGACATCCACATGCTTGCAGGCTTGGCCAACCTGACAAACCGCCTCACAGACCCGCTGGGATTGGAATTAGAATTCCCGGAAGAAAAGATCTAACCTAGCTTTGCACGGGTCCGCGCGGATTCTTACCGATGTGGGCAGCGTTCTTGCTCTACCTGTGTCACTTGTGCCCCTGTGCTCAAGATCCTGCAATTTGGGCAGCGGTTAAAGAATCTCTCTCGCATCTCCGCCGCGCCTGGTCACGCGCTCACGATCCAGATACTCGAGCAACGGGATGGCATACTTGCGGCTTACTCCTGTCAGTTCCTTGAACTGCGCCACATCAATCTTCGAAGATTTTATTCGGTAAGCGGCGATCTGACGCCGCAACTCATCCAGGGCGATCTTGTGAAATACAAGTTCCTCGGACACTTTGACCAGCATCTTATCCCGCAGCAAAAGAGTCACAATTTTTTGAGCCCGAACTTTGTCAACTTTCAGACCCGCGATTACCTCCTGCAGAGCCGGCACCTTTAACCCCGCTTGCCTGAAGGCTTCTTCGATGTTCTTCTTCGCCGCCGCCTCCTCGTCTTTCATGACCACGCCTGCTCCGGTCAATTGCACCAGATCGCCCGCGACTTCAATTTGTTTTTCCCGCACCAATATCGCGGCTAACGTTTCGAAAACCTCTGGACTCGCCTTGACTTGCATTCGCAATTCTTCCTTGCCGATTCCCCTCACCAGCGGATTTTTCACGTGGAAGTTGCGCACGCTGCTCACGACGAGCGACTTCAGCATGTCGAGCGCGGATGATTCCAGGAAGATGTCTGCGATCCTTGCGACGCGTCCCTGTTTCAGCGCGCTGCTTAACAGGGACTCGACCCTTCTTTTTGTCCAGCTAGTCTCACCAACCAGCCGGGACAATGAAATTCCGTCCCGCCCCCTTCGTGCAATGCGCGCCTCCAGAATGGCTTCTGCATTGCCGCCTGCGAGGGTTTGCAGGAAGTCGTCTTGTACAGGCCTGCGCAGGATCGGTGCCGCGTCCAACACAACTCCGCCTCCGATCGTCACCACTGGCGAAAACTGCCGGATGATGAACCGGTCTCCGGGCAACAGCAGCGCCGGATCGGGCAGCTTCAGTCGAACAAAAGCTTCCTCGCCGGGCGCAATTGTTTTTGTCCCATGCAGCACGGCCTCCACTACTGTCTCCATGGTGTTGGAATGAAAATGAAGGCGCGCCCGGTTTTTCAGCAGACGCGGCGCAGATAACAACAGTCGCAAACTGACGTCCGCACGGCGTGTTGCTTCGAACGTCCCGGCGGGCGTCAGCGTCATCCCCCGGGACAAATCTTCCGTGCTCGTCCCCGCCACGTTCAAAGCCGTCCGTTGTCCCGCGATTGCCTCGTCCGCATTTTGGCCGTGCACCTGTAATCCGCGCACTCGCACCCGCCGCCCGGTGGGAAAAACTTCCAGCTCGTCTTCCTTGTAAATCGTCCCCGCAATCAGTGTTCCGGTCACCACGGTTCCGAACCCCTTCATGGTGAATACCCGGTCGACGGGCAACCGCGCGATCGCTTGCCAGTCCCGCGGACGAACTGCTGCGGCGGCATCGACTATCGCTCGCTTCAGCTGCTCCAGCCCCGCCCCGGTCAGCGAACTCACTGCGAT
>JRHI01002226.1_pt1 | contig 13815 bp, 15 predicted proteins | sample 215371 | NCBI WGS metagenome assembly JRHI01 (sample SAMN02929681, study PRJNA255918) | sediment metagenome | biome: cave system; feature: Ice Cave; material: Sediment; isolation source: sediment from deep within a dark volcanic ice cave with no known source of... ...
TGCCGCCGGCGAAGGAGCCGATCACCCCCGACTCCCCATCGGTCAGCAGCAACGCGCCGAAGAGTTCGACGGAGGCGGCCGCGTCGCTGTAGACCGTCACCCGCGCCCGCAGCGTGTAGGAGTTCAGCGCGACGGGCAGTCCCCTGGCTGCGTTGGAGATGAGGTGACGTCGCGACTCCACGGTGCTCAGCACCGTCTCGGCCTTGGCGCGCATGTCCGCCTGATGCGCCGGCGCCGCCATCACCTGCAACGCCGCCCGGTAGGCATCGGGGTGGAGCAACAGGCCGCTTCCGAACACCCGCGTGAAGGTCACCGCCGCCATCAGCGCCCCGTCCCGGCTGTGCGCGTATCCGACCGGGACGCCGTGGTCCACCCGCGTCGGCCCGGCGCTCGTGGCCGCAGCGATCACCTGGGGCGGCGGCCCTACCACCACCTGCCCACCAGGCACCACGGGGATCGTCGACGTCGCGGATGAGACGGTTGCGCCGGATCCCCGCCCGATGGCCACGCCGAGCCCGATCAGCAGGCTCGCCACCACGACGGCAGCACCCACCCACGCGAGACGTGGAACGCTGCCGTCGGAGCCCATGTCGGAACTGCGATGGAGGCCGGCCATCTCAGTTGAAGACCGTCCCGATATGCAGGACGAACTTGTTGAGGGTGCCGGCGGCGCCGACCAGGAACGAGCCCAGCGCCGCCGCCACCACCACCCGCTTGCCCAGGGCCGCGGCGCGGTAGTTGTCACCGAAGGCTCCCAGCGCCACCAGGGCGCCACTGGCCACCCAGGCGATGACGCAGAACCCCACCGCTAAACCGGCGAGGTAGCTGATGAACGTCTGGATGGCGCCGCCACCTGGACCCTGCGTGATGTCCGGGGCTGTGTTGAAGTCCGCGAGGATCCTCCCGAGCATGTCCAGTTCCTCAGCTGCAGCGGCCAAACGAACGACCACGGAGCAGCTGATCCGCGGCGCTCAAGCTGCCGCTCGCGCCACGTCGCACCCCAGATCGCGACCCGCAGCACACGGCTGGACGGGGGCGGGGTAGGGCTGAACGAGGTGCTTACGACCGGATCCATGAGACCCGGCGGGCTGCGACACAGCTGCTACGCAGGACTGTCACAGGGCGCTGTCACAGCCCGCACGTATTCGGCGCACCCGTCCGGCCAGCCTCCCGACCGTTCCGAGAGACGGCCGCCTTGCATGCCCGACGGGCTGTGACACGGCCGTTCCAGCGCAGGCCGGTGACCCGCTAGGTGGGCTCGCCCAGCCGGCGCTGCCCTGCAGAAGGCCGCCCCTGGCGGGCGGCCACCGCGATTACGCCGTCATCGCCAGTGGCCCCGACGCGGTGAAGGCGTGTGGGCAGGCTGCGGGCAATGAAGACGGCCGGCTTAGCCACGTCAGCGGTCGACACCCGTGGCTCGAGGCCGTCTGGAGCGAGCAGCTCGTGGAGGAGGCTGGCGGACGATCACCGCCACGCGGAAGCGTTCTGCGCAGAGGAGCGGCCAGACCACGAGGAGCGCTTGCCGTAACCGGAGCGGCCTCACGCGCAAGCCTCGGTTGCACGCCGCCGCCATCCCCGTGGCCGCCGTCACCCGGCACGCGCTCCCTCAGACTGCCGTCCCGAGCAGCCGGTCACGGAGATCCCGGGTCTCCTTCTCCGGCTCGACCCCGAGGTCGGCCAGGCGCGCTTCCAGGACCCGATAGGTGCTCCGCCCGCCCTCCCAGCAGCCGAGCTGGGCCTGCAGCCGCATCATCCTGCGGTAGAGGTGCTCGGCGTCGGGGGCCACCTTGATCGCCTTCTCGATGGCGGAGACCGCGCCACGGAGATCGCCCGTTTCCTCGCGCAGGGAGGCGAGTTCGTCGACCAGCTGGCTGGCACGTCGACGCAGATCCTCACGGTCGGCGATGACCGTCTCCCTCAGTGCCCAGTCCCACGGCTGATCCTCGAGCAGGTCGCCCCCGTAGGCCGCCACCGCGGCTTCCAGAGCCGCCACGCGAGATTCGGATCCGCAGGCGAGCACGGCCTCTGCGTGCTCGAACTCCCAGAGATCGACCCGCGCCTGCGGGTCGAGCCGGTAGAGGCCGCCCTCATAGTTGATGCGTTCTCCACCGGCGTCCCCGCTCGCGAGGGCGGCCCGCGCCGCCGCCACCGCGGCCCTCCACAGCTGGTGCGACTTATTCCGGTCCGCGGTGAATGGGAAGAGCCCATCGAGCGCCTGCTCGAGCGTGACACCGTGGCGGTGACAGGCCAGGAACGCGATCACCTCTCGCCCGCGGCTGCGGCCTGGGCTCACCGGGCGAGCGTCCACCTCGATCCGCAGCGGGCCGAGCACGCGGATGCGCACCCTCGGCGCCGGCCGAGTCCCGTTCACCGGTGCCGGATCAGGAGGCGACACGGCGGAACGCACAGCCGGCGGGGCCGCCGGCCCGGGCGGGGGCACGGCGCCGCGCCCGGCAGCCACGACCTCGAGCAGCCGCGGGGCGGCGGCGGGTGTGACCACCGGCAGACGGCCACCGTCGACCAGTACCGGCAACGACCCTCCGGTGTCCACCGCCGCGGTCAGCTCACCCGTCGACGAGACCACCAGGGACGCACCGACGGGGGAGGCACCCACCCACACCATGCCGATGCCGAGCCGCCGGCCGCGCTCGACCAGCTCTCGGGTGGCGGTGGGAACTGCGGGCGCGGTGTCCTGAACCACCACCAGCAGCGCCACGGCCGCCTCCCAGGGCACCGTGGTCGCCAGCGCTGTGAAGTCGGCAACGTTCTGCTCGGCGAGGATGTGTTCACGATGCCTGGCCTCGTCCTCGAGGCGGCCAACGACGCTGCCCAGATCGGGGACAACATCGACACCCGGGACGCGCTCCAAGCCGGCGATCAGGGTGGCGGCCTCGCCGACAACCACCAACCCCGCCTGCTCGGTCTCCGCGTGCATCAGGAAGGTCAGGATGAGCGCCTGAGCCGCCCCGAGTGCTCCTGGTCCCTCCAACCCGGCGCCGCTCAGAGCGCCTATATCGACGGCGACCTCCGCTCCATCCAGCTCCGCGCCGACGACCCAACCGGGCACCCGCTGCTGGATGACACCCGTCCCGGCATCCGCCACCGCCGGTGCGTCGTCGGAGCCCGGCACTCCTTGCTCGTCGGGCTGGACCGCCGGATCGCCCTCCAACTCATCGGCCAGGATGGGCAGCCGAGACCGCATGCGCATGTGCTCGAGCGCTCGCACCGGCTCCGTCACCAGGGCGTCGACCGCGCGCAGCGACGCGCCTCCGTCACCAGGACGCCAGCGTCGCCAGGCGTGCCGCCGCGCCATCACCAGCGCAGCGGCAATGGCGCCGGCCAGACCGAGCCCGACGACGCCCACCTCGGGCAGGTCGATCAGCGCGCTCGACCCCGTCTGGGGCACCGCGGACCCGGCTCCCCGGCCGCCCGCGTCGGATCCCACACCAGCTGGCCCCGGCGGCCTCGCAGGCGGCAGCGGCGTGGTGCCAGGGGCAACCGCGCCGGACGGCGGCGTCGGTCGCGGCGGCGGTGACGGCGTCATGGTCGGCGGCGCGGGCGTCGGTGGGGGTGCAGAAACCGCGGCCGGCGGCGGCCCCGGAGCGGCGGACAACGGTGGGTCGGGGGGAGGCACCATCAGACGCTGCCCGGGAAAGATCAAATCGGGGTTGGTGAACACCCCGGTGCCTCCGGGCTGAGGCTGCCCGGCGTTCTCCGCAAACAACGGATGCCAGTCCGGCGTGTGCCGCTTCGTCTCGGAGATGCCGGTCAGCGTGTCCCCGCGCTCCACCACGTACAGCTCGTCCGTCCCGGCCGGCGCGCTGACGGGCGACGGCCCGTCGAACGCTGGCGCCGCGGCCGGGGGCCGCTCGGCCTCGCCAGCTCGGCCGATCGTCGTGGGCGGACGGGTCCCCACGACGGCAGCTGCGCGGACGGCGGCCCTGGGCGCGAGTGTGGTGCCGGCGCGACCGTGGTCGCCGCCCGCAGCCCGGTCATCGGAAGGCGCGCGCAGCATCAGCTGGGCGGCGCCCCGGTCGGCGAGGGCCCCGCCCGTCCCATGACGACCGGAGGGAGACGTCAGCGAGAGGAGGAGAACGGCCACCAGCGGGGCCAGCATCCGCTGCAGGGAGCCCAGGCAAGGGAGCCGCAGCGTCGAGCCGCGCACCTGGCCGACGAGCTCGCCGACGAGGGCGACGCTCACGCTCAGCCAGGAGAGCCAGCACAGGCGGGCGAGGATCCCCATCCACAGGGCGGTGGGGATGTCGCTCTGCTGCAGGGTGATCAGCTCATCCCGCGTGGGCACGTGTCCTGGCAGCGGCCAGCCCGCCATCAGCCAGAGCGCCACCGGCGCGCCGACCAGCAGCGCGCTGAGGACCAGCAGAGCACCCATCCCCTTGAGGAGACGGCCGATCACCATCGGCATCAGGCCGCCACCGACTGAACCTGCCAGGCGCGGCCGTGGCGTCGGCGGCGGCGAGGGCCCCGAGGCGGACGCAGCGAACCCAGCAGCAGCAGAACGCCGACCACGAGGCAGACTCCGCCGGCGACGCTGGCCAGCAGTCCGCCGACGGCCACGCTGACGTGCACCGGCCGGGGCGCATGCGCCGCTCTCAGTCCATCTGCGCCCAGCCTCGCCACCAGGCTGACGCCGATCAGCACCGCGCTGCACAGCAGGTACCGAGCAGCTCGCCGGGCGCGGTAGAAACGCAGCGCCGCCTGCCGCATGGTCTCGATGCTGACGAGGCAGATGGCGGTCCACATGCAGTCCACGCCGAAGCCGTCGAACGGACCCGGGGTCACGGGCCGCCCCCCGACGCAGCCCGCGGATCGGCGCGGGCCTCTCCGTCGCCGCTGACGGTGAGGCTGCGGATCCCGACGATGGTGAGGATGTGGGCCGGCACCCTCACGCTGACCGTGACAAGCACCCGGTCGCCGGTGACGGTGACGACGCCCTGATCGCCGGTCGCCGCCAGGAAGCGCTGGGCCGCGTCCAGCGCCGCGGCCTGGTCGAGAGTGACCTGACCGCCGGCGTGGTAGACCGCCATGTCGATTCGCTCCGAGCCCGCTCGGGCCGCGGCCTGCGCCTCATCCATGGCACGCAGGCGCCCCGAGAGGGCTCGACCGCCGTCATCGGTCAGTCCGGTGAAGCAGATCAGCCCGGCCGAGGCAATGACGAGAAAGGCGAGGACGTAGCCACGCTCGCCACGGCGCCTCACGGTGTCACCTGCCGGTACACATCGATCGGCGAGACGACGCGGTCATCGAGGGTGACCGTGCGCACCGGAGAGATCTGCACCACGTCGGCGAGGTCGACGTCGCAGCGCACGGTCACGGCCACCACCCCGCCGGCGCGGAAGTCGCTGGTGTCGGTCTCCACCCGAGGGTTGCCGCAGGTCGTCTCGTGTCCGGCCAGGAAGGCCGTGACCGCGTTCTGCGCGGCGGTCGTGGCGGCGACGGGCGAGCGTGCCAGTGAGGCGGCTCGAGCGCCGGCGGCGGTGGCGCTGTCCAGCTGCGAGCGGGCCTCCGCCACCCGACCGACCGCGACGGAGACGTAGATCAGGGGCACCACCACCAGCGGGGTGAACAGGACCAACTCGATGATGGCCTCACCGCTGCGGCGGCGATCGCGACTGCGCGTCATGGCTCGAGCGGAGCCTCTGCGTCACCGTGCACCGAGGCCGGCAGGAAGGGCAGCAGCGACACCGTCCGGCCGCTCACCTGCACGCGCACGCTGGTGGCGCTCCGCGTCACCGTCACGGTCGGCTCCAGCACGACGCCACGACCGACGGTGGTCAGCACCCGGTTGGCACGATCCTGGCCGGCGGCGTCGGTGCCACCCTGCACCCGGGACGACGCCGCTCCCTCCTGGGCGGCGGCGTCGAGGACGTGCTGCCCGTACTCGTACAGCGCCACGTGGATGAGGGCGGCGATGAGGACGAGCAGCAGTGGAAAGCTGACCACGAATCCGGGGAGGCCCGAGCCGCGCTCGCCTCGGCGCCGAGCCCTGCGCGTCGCGACCAGGCTCATCGGCTGGGGATGCCGATCATGGGCGGATGTCCGCGGACGAGGTCACCGGCTGGTGATGTCCGTGGACTTGGTCGTGACCCAGCTGTAGATCGCCGTGCCGATGGTGATGGACGCCACCACGCCCAGGGCTGTGAGCACCACCCACTGCGGCAGCTCACCCCGCTCGCCGTCGCGCTGAGGGCGGCTGGATGTTCGCGGAGCGAACATCAGGATCAGCGTCAGACGGACGAATTCCAGGCCGTAGAGCACGTCGAGTTCCTCCGTGGTGGTCAGGAGCCGAGGGTCAAGCCCAGGGGTGGGTACATCAGGAACAGCAGGAATCCGGCTGCCATCAGGCAGAGCGGCAGGGTCAGCCGCTGGCTGGCTCGGTGAGCGCTGGCCCGGGCCTCGGCCATACGCTGCGAGCGCAACGTGTCCGCCCGGGCGGCCAGAGTTCGCAGCACCTGGCCACCGCGGCGTGCCGCCAGGTCCACGTTGGCGGCCAGCTCCTCGAGCTCAGGGATCGAGAGCTCAGATCCCAAGCGGCCGAGCGCCGTCCAGGAGGCCTCCTTCCGCGCCCGGGCGCTGGCCAACGTCCGGCGCAGAACCGTGCAGGCCCAGGAGTCGCTGGCGTCCGCCGCGCTCGCCACCGCCTCATCCACTGTCCTGCCCGCGCCCACACCACTGTGGACCAGGTCGACAAAGCCGCTGAGGGCGAAGCGGAACTCCGCCCGGCGGGCCCTGGCCCGCGTCCTGAGCGCGCTCTGCGACAGAGGCCACCCGAGCGCCGCCGACCCCAGGATCAGGGCGATCTGGACGGCGGGCGGCAGACTACTGCCGATCAGCCTGACCACACCGTAGGCCAGCAGCGGCATCACCAGGCAACCCCCCAGCACCTCGGCGACGTAGGTGCCCGAAGACTGCTCGATCACCCGCAGATCGCTCTCCACCCAGGACGTGATGCGGCTTCGCGCCGGCTCGCCGAGCACCCGGGCAAGCGGTCGGCCGAGCCGGGCCAACACCCCTCCGTCGACGTCACCGCCGTCTCCGCCCCGCAGCTGCACCGGAGCCGGCGCGGGCGCTCGGTTGAGTATCGCCAAGGCCTCGCCGAGCGAGGGTCGCGCCGGCCTCAGACCGGTGACCATCAGCCACATGCCAAGACCGAGGACCGCCCCCAGCAGTGCCGCTGTCATGGCAACACCTCGCGGGCCCGACGCGGCGGGAAGTGGCGCTCCGGCGTCCCCGCGCTGGCGACGCGAGCAAAGCTCACCACCCCACCGGCGGTGAGCGCCATCACCACCAGGAGGACCACCTGGCCGCGCGCCGTGTCATAGGCCGCCACGAAGTCGCGCGCAAAGGCGAAGAAGAACAGGAACGCCCCCACCGTCCCGCCGATCACATAGAGCGCCGAACCCCGGGCCTCGGCCCGCTCGGCATGCACCGTGCGGCGCAGGTTCGCCTCGTCGCGCGCCGTGGCGGCGAGGGCGCTGAGCCGGTTGTTGAGCTGCGTCGCCTCCCCCTGGGCGGCCGCGATCAACTCGTTCACCACCAGGTCGCACAGCGGGTCGGCGATGGCGTCGGCAAAGTCCACGAAGACGTTGCGCTGGTACCCCAGCACCGCCCCCAGGGAGGCACCGCCCCCGGCCCCGGTGGCCCGCGGGCGGGCGCTCAGCCGGGCGGCCAGCTCCATGACGGCACTCCGGATAGCGGCCGGCGCCAGCGGCGCGGTGGTGGCGATGGCGTCGGCGAGGCTGCCACCGCCGGCCATGGTGTCCCGCAACATCTCCGTCCAGCCGGCAACCCCGTCGACGGTGGCGATGGCGCGCGCCGGCGAGCGGAGATCGTCGGCGACCCGCCGGGCGATCACCACGGCCACCAGCACCGCCACCCCGGCTGCCGTCCAGCGGGTGAGCGCGCCGACGGCGAGCGCGGCGACCACCGCCAGGGTGATGACGCGCAGCGAGGGCGCCTGCCGGGCCGCCAGCCAGCGCCGCAACCGCGACGGCAGAGTCCACGGCGCACGTTGCCGCGGCACCAGTCCGTCGATGAGGAGCCACAGACCGCCGCCCCCGGTGGCGCCGAGCAGGCCCATGCCGAGCACATTCGCGCTCACCAGCGGCCCCCCTGATGGGCCAGCGCCCAGCGGGGATCCAGGCCCGCCTGGAGCAGGTCCTCCTGGCACAGCAGCGCCGTCCCGGTCCGCAACGCGCAGCCGTCGGCGTCGGGCGCGTAGATGGTCCCGGTGTGCACGGCGTCGGTCTCCTGCCGGTAGCCCTCCACCTCGATCACGGTGATCACCATGCGTCATTCACTCGCTCGCTCTTCTGCCCCAGCGCGTTCTCGCCACACCGCGAACCAGATCACCCGTGCCCGACGTCGTTCCCGAAGGCGCCAGGCCGGCGCCTTCATCGTCTTCATGTGCATTCTGCTCGGCATGGTCGCCCTCTTCATCGCCGCCGCCATGTTCGCCGTGACACGGTGACCGAAACGCCGCCTGGCCGCCGCGGCCCTCATAGCCGTCGCCCGGCCCGGCAGTGCCACCTCGGCCACGCGACGACCCTGCTTCCGTCCTGATAGGCTGGCTATCGTGCGTCGCCGGGCACGTCGAGGGCCTGTCCGCCGACACGCGAGTTCGAGACGATGTCCGTTGATCGCCGTGCCGGACGCGGACCGTGGCGCCAAGGCAGCCAAGGCCGCACCCTGGGACGACGCCAGAGGGTGAAAGGGTCCGGCTGTGTGCGGTGACCCCGGCCACACCAGGCTGTGCCCGGTGGCGGGGTGTCTGTTCGAGATCCTCCTCCCTGCCTCCGGGACTGAAACGGGCGGCTGGGCTTTCGTGGCGGAGGTGCTGGTCGACCCTCCGCTGGTGACCCTCCTCGCTGTCATCGAGGCCGAGCCTGGCGGCACCCCGGTGGTGTGGGCGGCTGCCGGGCGCCGATGGCGCTTCCGCGCCGAGCGCCCAGGTATCGCCACGCTCCGGTTCGAGAATCGCGGCGCGCTGCCAGCGTCGACCGACATCCTCGCCATCGATGTCGCGATCGTGCCCGAGAAGGTTCCGGAAGAGGGTTGAGGCCTTTCGACAGGCCTTCGCGGCGGCGTCCGATCAGCCGGTCAGGAGGCTCCCCCGGCGATCGCGGGGACGGCGGCGAGGGTCGCCAGGGCGCGGCCCGACTCGGGGTCGAAGAGACGCATGCCGGCGGCCAGGAAGCCGACGTCAACCGTCTCGCCCGGGCAGACATGGACGTCGAGGCCGGCACGGATGGACAGGGTGACGTCGCCGCGATGGACGTGAACCAGTCGCTCGTGACCGAGGAGCTCGACGCGGTCGACGGTCATGACCAGCAGCTGGGCCGGCGGCAGGTCATGGCCCAGCCGCAGGTTTTCGGGGCGTATCGCTGCAATCACCTCCGAGCCCTCGGCGGCCACCTCCGCGGCGAGCCCGCGCATCGCCGATGTGGGAAAACGCAGATGGATGTCGTGTGCCTCGAGATCGACCTCGCCCGCCTGCCAGCGCACTGTCATGCGCAGGGTGTTGATGGCCGGCGAGCCCAGGAAATCGGCGACGAACAGGTCGGCGGGATCCTCGTATGTGGTCTCCGGGGATGCCAGCTGATGGAGGCGACCCGCGTCGATGACGCCGATACGCTGACCCATGGTCATCGCCTCCACCTGGTCGTGCGTCACATAGATGGTGGTGATGCCGAGCCTCTCGTGCAGCCGCGTGAGGTCGAGCCGGGTGCGTGCGCGCAGCTTGGCGTCGAGGTTGGAGAGGGGCTCGTCCATGAGGAACAGCCTCGGACGGCGGACGATGGCCCGGCCCAGGGCGACGCGCTGCTGCTGGCCCCCGGACAGTTGGGCGGGACGCCGGCGCAGGAGCCCGTCCAGCCCCAGCATCTCCGCCGTCTCCGCCACCCGCCGGCGAGCCTCGGTGCGATCCACACCGGTGCTCCGGAGCGGGAACGCAAGGTTGGCCGCGACGGTCATGTGTGGGTAGAGGGCATACGACTGGAAGACCATGGCGACGTCGCGGAATCGCGGCAGGAGGCGGTCGATTCGCCGGTCCCCGAGCCAGATCTCCCCGGCGTCCGGGCTGTCGATCCCGGCGATCAACTTCAGCAGGGTCGATTTCCCGGAGCCGGAGGGCCCGAGGAGAACCAGGAACTCCCCGTCCGCCACCTCGAAGGACACGTTGTCGAGGACGGCCGCCTCCCCATAGCGCTTGGTCACCCCGCGCAGGCTGACCCCGGTCACGGACAACCCCCGGGGAGGCCGATCACGGCGCCCCCGGGGCCACGGCGTCACGCCCCCGCAGGCCGCGTGCCAGGAGGCGCTGCCCCACGAAGAAGACGATGGCGCAGGGGATGACGGCCAGGAGCGAGTCGGCCATCAGGTAGTTCCACTGGGTGTTGTAGATGTCGCGGAAGCTGGAGAGGCCCAGCGGCACCGTGTAGGTATCGCTGTCGTTGAGGTAGATGAGGGGCCCGAGGAAGTCGTTCCACTTGGAGGCGAAGTCCAGGAGCCCGACGGCGAGCAGCGCCGGCACCGACTGGGGAAGGATGATCCGCCAGAAGATGCGGAAGTAACCGGCCCCGTCCACCAGCGCCGCCTGGTCCAGCTCCGCTGGCAGGGTGAGGAAGAACTGGCGCAGCAGGAAGACATTGAAGGCTCCGCCCCCGAGCCACGAGGGCACGATCAGCGGAAGGTAGGTCCCGTACCAGCCGAGGTGCTGGAAGATGAGGAACTGGGTGATCAGCAGCACCTGCCCGGGCAGGAGCAGGGTGGCAATGACCACCCCGAACATCACCCTCAGCCCGGGCGCTCGCAACCGGGCCAGCGCGTATGCCGCCAGGGCGGCGGAGAACACCGTACCCGCGGCGCCAAGCCCGGCCACGAACGCGCTGTTGGCGAGGTAGCGCCAGAACGGTATGAGGCTGGTGGCGGTGCTGAAGTTCGACCATGCGGGATGGGACGGGACGATCTGAGGTGGCTCGCTGAAGACGGCGTTGTCGTCCTTGAGCGCGGTGGCGATCATCCACATCACCGGCAGGAGGATGGCGACGCTGCCGGCCACCGCCACGCCGTAGACGAGGGTGAGGCGTGCCCGGCGGCTTCCCTGCCGGGTTCGGGGCAGCCTGAGGCTGCGCGTTGCCATGCGGCTCAATCCGCGGCGGCGCGGGCCTGGTAGAAGACCCAGGAGCGGCCGGTCCGAAAGATGAAGACCGAGATCAGCAGGGTGCCGGCGAGCAGCAGCCAGGCCAGCGCCGACGCGTAGCCCATGCGGAAATAGAGGAAGGCGTTGCGATAGAGATAGAGGACGTAGAAGAGGCTGCTGTCGCCGGGGCCGCCCTGGGTGATCACATACGCCGAGGTGAAGCTCTGCAGAGCGGCGATCATGTCGAGCAGGAGGTTGAACATGATCGCCGGCGACAGCAGGGGCAGGGTGACGCGCCAGAAGCGCCGCCAGGCGGTGGCGCCGTCCACCTCCGCGGCATGGAGGACGTCCCTGGGCAGACCGTGCAGGGCGGCGAGGAAGATCAGCATCGTCTGCCCCACGCCCCAGAGGCTGATCAGGGCCAGCGAGGGGATCACCAGCCTCGGCGAGTAGATCCACAGCTGAGCCGGGATGTGGACCAGTCCCAGGACGTAGTTGAGCAGGCCGAAGCGGGGCTGGAAGATCCACAGCCACAGCAGCGCCACCGCCACCGAGCCGCCCCCGGTTCCGGCGATCATCACCGGCAGCAGGAAGATCGTCCGAAAGCCGGCCAGGCCGCGGATCCCGCTGCTCAACAGCAGCGCCAGGACGAGCCCGACGCCGACATCGAGGGGCACGGCGATCACGGCATAGAAGATGGTCACCAGCACCGAGTGGATGAGAACGGAGTCGTGAACCGCCTCCTGGTAGTTGGCGCCCCCGACCCAGTGCGTGCTGCCAGGTTGGATGACGTTGTAGTCGGTGAACGAGGCGGCCAGAGACAGGAGCATCGGCGCCAGGGTGAAGGCCAGGAAGCCGACCAGCCACGGTGCCACGCAGGCGAGCGCAGCGGTCCGCTCCCTGGCCTGAAGGCCGAGTGGAAGGCGGGGCCGCGGGGGTCTCCCGCGGCCCTCGCCGTCCGCCGTCAGCCGTTCGGCAGGGTGTGCGTCTTGAACCACTGATCGATCGCCGCCTGAGCCTGCTGCTGCAGCTGGGGAAGCGCCGCACTGGCCTGGGCATCTCCGTTGGTCACCTGGTCGAAGGCCTTGCCGACCAGGTCGTTGACCTGGGTGAAGGCCGGGAACCAGGCCTCGTTCTCGGGCGACGCGGAGCTGAATCCGTCCAGCCATTCCTGCGGGTTGACGCCGGGAAGGTCCTTGGTGATGCCGTCGGGGAAGGCACTCTGGTTGGCCGAGAGCGGGGGCACCCCGCCGTAGCTTCCGTAGGAGAGCTGGCGCTCGTTCTCCGGGGTGACGGCGAAGAACTTCAGGACCTCCCAGGCGGCGTCCTTGTTCTTGCTCGCCTGCGGGATGGCGCCCAGGTCCAGGTTCAGGAAGCAGAAGCGGCGTCCGGGCCCGGCGGGCATGGCCGCCGCCTTGAACTTGAAGGGCACATTGGTGCCGAAGGGGCTCTTGATGTCGCAGGTGCACATGTCGATCATGGCCAGCTTGCCGGCGCGCCAGGCGAACTGCTCGGCGTCGCCTCCGGCGGCCCCGGCTCCCAGGCTCGCCGTCTGGCTCTGCGAAGGCTGCACGTGCTCCTTGTTGATCAGATCGGCGGCGAACTGAAGGCCGGCGATGGCGCCCGACTGGTCGAACTGCGCCTTCTTACTGGAGGCGTCGTAGAGGTGGCCGCCGAAGTCGTAGAAGATGGTCTCGCGGAAGAAGTGCCCCAGCCCGAACTGCACGATGTTGCCGGGGTCGAACCCACTCTCCCCGGCATGCTTGCCGCCCTTGTCGATGGTCAGCGCGCGAGCGGCGTCGAGGAACTTGCCGCCCAGGGTCCATGAATCGTCCGTCCACGACTGGGGCGGCTCGGGCACACCGGCCTTGGCGAAGAGGTCGGCATTGTAGGCCAGGGCGTGGTCGTTGACTGAGACGGGCAACCCGATCACGGCCTTCGAGTTGGCGCCGTAGAAGTTCGGCACCCGGATGGCGGGGGTGCTGGCCTTGCTGAAGGCGTCCAGAGAGATGCCGTCGCGCTCGACCAGCGATCCCAGATCCATCCACACGTTCTGGTCCACGAACAGAGAGACCCCGTAGAGCCCGACCGGCATCACCAGGTCCGGGGGCGTGCCGCCTGCGAGCAGGGTGGTGAACTTGTCCCGCGCGCCCGACGGCACGCGCAGGAAGCTGATGGTGACATCCGGGTTCTGCTTGGTGAAGGCGTCGGCCAGCGCCTGCTGCACCGGAATCTGCGCGGGCTGGTTGCCGGTTCCGAAGCCGACGAAGATCTGCACCTTCCCGGACACCTTGCTGCTCGATGCCGCGCCGCTGCCGCTCGACGAGCTGGAAGAGCTGGAGGACGAACCTCCGCAGGCGGCGAGCAGCGTCCCGGCGGCGGACACGGAGAGACCCAGGCGGAGTGCCCCTTCGACGAAGCTTCGGCGAGAGATCTCGCCATCCTGCAACCTGTCGACCAGTTGCGCGATCGGATCCGGCATGGCCTGCTCCTCAACCTCTGCGAATACCCGGCGGCACAATACGCTGCCGGGCGGGTGGTCGACAGGGATTGTGGCGCGGACTGCGCCCCGCCGGTGTCGACCGCCCAAGGAGGACATCACAATCGGCTAGGAAATTGTTGAGAAACGCCCGTTCGGCAGGTCGCTGATCGAGACG
>JRHI01002227.1_pt1 | contig 13811 bp, 12 predicted proteins | sample 215371 | NCBI WGS metagenome assembly JRHI01 (sample SAMN02929681, study PRJNA255918) | sediment metagenome | biome: cave system; feature: Ice Cave; material: Sediment; isolation source: sediment from deep within a dark volcanic ice cave with no known source of... ...
ATCCGGCTCAACAAGCCGATCGTGGGCATGACCGCGAGCAGCGGCACCTGCGGCTGTTGAATCAGCGGGCGGTCGCCGCCGAGCGGAGACCGAGGATGTTGTTCCAGGTGTGGACCTCACCACTGGCCAGCGACGAGTAGTAGCCGATGGCGGGTCCCACCCGCATGTCGTACGGGGCCGAGCCCGGTGGAGGCACCTGAACGGCGAGCAGCACTGTGCCGGTGGCCCGATCGGTGGCCTTGACCCACCAGTCGCCGTAGTCGAGCTGCAGTGACACCCTGTTGCCATGCGCCGGCGCGGCCGGGGGCGTGCCGGGGTGGTAGGTGGTGACGCCGGCCACGTCAAGTCCCACTCGCACCGTGCCGCCGATGAACTCCAGCAGCCACTTGTTGTTCTGGTCGTAGTGCTTGAAGGTGATCCACCAGTGAGCCGACCCCGAGGTGCGATTGGAGGCGAAGTCGACCTGGATGCTGTAGTTGGGTGTGGCCGGCGTCAGCCCGAAGGTGTCGAAGCCGTTGCCGATGTCGGTGAACGAGACCGGCGCCCCGGTCTGCATGGTCATGGTGGGGGCGCCGAACTGGAAGATGAGTGGCGACATGGTGTGGTCGCTGCGGATCAGCGAGCGGGCGATGACCGGCATCAGGTGGCCACGATGGGCTGGATTCCGAGCTGGCCGACCACCGTCGACCAGACCGCGGAGGCACCGGCCGCGGTGATGTGATTCACCCCCGGGCCCTGGGGGAAGGATCGGCGCGGATCGATCACCGAGAGCAGGCGCACCACGCCCGGCGGATCGGTGTTGTAGACGGTGATCCTGGGGTTGTCCGCCGCGTCGAGGTCGAGGACCAGACCGAAGCAGAACCCGTCCCCGTCGCCGCTGCCGGGAGCGATCGTCACCGGTGCGGCCCCCAGCGCCGTGCGCGTTCCAGCGGTCATCACGAACACCTCGATCTGGTCGGCAAAGAAGTCGACGCCGTAGTGGTCGGCGGCGCTGAACCAGTTGACGCAGAGGGCGCCGCCTCGCCGACCCTGCGCCCTGGCGGCGAGCTGGAACCGCGGCATCCACATGGCGGTGATCGTGTACCCGCTGCGCAGGTTGATTCCCACCTCGGTGACGCAGTGCTGCTCACCGACGAGGTAGGCGTGGGCGGGATCACCGTCCTGGACGATGCCGGTCATGGAGTAGGCACAGGGGATCAGGGTCTCGGGATGGGCGGTCGGGGTGGTTCCCGAGCTGCTCAGGCGGCGCGTGGCCGCCAGCGCGCCCATGGGGTTGCCGAGCCGCAGCGGCAGAACCCCGGCGCCGACGCCGGCGCCAAGCCCCATCAGGAAGCGGCGGCGATTCATGTGGCGCGGCCTGGCTGGCGCGAGCCCGTGCACACGGTGCGGTGGCTGGACATGGGTGCTCCCTGGAGGTGCCCATCCGGGCTGCTGCGGCGGTCGATGCGTACCTGAGACCCGCGGCTAAGGGCCGCCACCGGGCGTTGGGCTCGCCCTGTCCGCGGCGACCCGAAAGTACCCACCGGCTCCCGCCCGGGGCGCCCTCAGACCAGCCTCCGCACCAGCCGTTGACAGGGCCGCGACATGCTGCGACGGCGCCGGGTACCGGCGGTCAGGCCGCCGGCGCCCCCTGGAGCGCCGAGGTGGCCCTGGCGAGCGCCGACGGCGTCGCGGGGCCGCCCAGGGCGGCATAGGCGGACGCCAGGCCCACAACGAAGGCGCCCGGGCCGAAGTCGGTCTCGGCCCGACGGCGTGCCGCCTCGGCGAGCCGGCGCCCGGCGGCGCTGTCGTCGAGGAGCGCGCCGATCCCGGCGGCGAGGCCGGCGGCGCCCGGCTCCACCAGCATGGCGCACCCGTCGTCGAGCACCTGGGTGTGACTGAGGATCCGCGTGGCCACGATCGGCCGCCCGCTCCCCATGTAGGAGTACAGCTTGAGCGGGGTGTTGGTCCCCGAGGAACGCGAGGAGACCAGCAGGTCGGCGGCCGCCAGGCAGGTGCTCATCTCGCGCGACGGTCGAACACCGGTGAGCACCACGTCACCGTCGAGACCGGCCTCGCGGACCGCGTGGCCCACCGCCCCGACCTGCGCCGGCGTGCCTCCGACCAGCACCAGGCGCGGCCGCCGCGGGTGGGCGCGCAGTGATGCCATCGCCTGCAGCAGCCAGGGGATGCCCTGGTACGGCTCCAGGGTGCCGGTGTAGACGGCCACCGGGCGCCCTCCCGCGCTCCAGCGCCCGCGCAGCTCGTCCCGCAGGGAGCTGTCGACCGGAGCGGCGACCGCCAGGTTGTGGATCACCGTCACCCTCCGGCCCGGCGCGTGGCGCGTCGCCAGCGCAGCCAGGTGCGGGCAGATGACGATGAGCTGGTCGGCGGAGCCGATGATGAGCCGCTCGGCCGCGCCCATCACACGGGTCAGCGGGTGGCCCTCCCCGAATCCGCTGTTGGTGACAGCCTCGGCCAGATCATCGTGCATGTCGTGCACATGAGGCAGCAGGCGGGGTCCCCGCAGGCGGCCCAGGCGGCGGACCAGCCAGCCCAGCGCACCCGCCTCCTGGTGGGTGTGCAGGACGTCGCACGAGCCCCGTCGATACTCGCGCAACGCGGTCGCGAAGAGCCCCGCGTCGAGGGCCAGCTTGGCCGGCGACGGCCCGATGCGCACCGCCGTGATCCCCGGCAGCCGGGGAGCGCGAACCACCTGGACGCCATCCAGCGGCAGGTCCGCGCCCATCGGGTAGGTGACCAGCACGACCTCGTGTCCCAGCGCCACCAGCGCGCGGCACCGGTTCTCGATGGCGAAGGACATCCCCCGGGGATCAAACACCGGCTCCGGAGCGACCATCAGGACGCGCACCGTCAGAGACCCGCGGCGTACGCGGTCTCCAGCGACTGCCCGCACAGGCCCATGGCCTCGGTGGTGACGAAGTCCTCCACCACCAGGGTCTTGCCCACCCCGTTCCGGGTCGAGAAGACGGCGAACGAGGGGGCGACGCGGTAGACGTACCCCTGCAGCGGCTGCTGCCAGAGCCTGTCGCGGACGACGCCGAGCATCTGGACGGCTCGGTCGTGCCAGCCGGGGGCGACGCGGTCCATGTGCACCAGCGCCTGCAGGATCCACCCCTGGCGAGACTCCTTGTAGTCCCGGTTGAGGTTGCCTCCGCCGCTGTCGATGGAGAAGAAGAATCCTCCGTTGGCCGGGTCCCACAGGCCGATGGTGTACAGGGAGTTGAGCGTCGCCGTGGCGGCCTGCAGGTAGGCGGCGTCGTGGGTGACGTCATAGGCGGAGAGCAGGGCGTCGACCAGCTGCGCCTGGGAGCCGACCTTGACCTGCGCCTGCTTGACGGTGTCGCCACCGGCGGCGGCGGTCATCTGCGTTGGGAACAGATGCGTGGTGGGGTCCTGAGCGCCGGCGAGGACGCGGCTCAGCGTCGACCGGCCGGCGGCGACCATGGCGGCGTTGGCGTGCCGCGTGCCCTCGTCGATCATGGCCGACCCGCACTCCACCGCCCAGTCGACCCGGTAGCTGCCATGGGCGGCGTCGACGACTGTCCCGAGCGCCTTGTCGTAGGAGCGCTGGAAGATCGCGGTGGCGTAGTTCGACGCGTACGTCTCCCATCCCCTCCCCGGGGCCGCGGCCGACAGGTCGCGGAACTCTGTGTAGAGCCAGCATCGGTAATAGGTGTAGCCGGCGAACTCGGCGCGCACGATGGCCTCGATCCTGGAGACGTCGCCGTCGAAGGAGTGGTCGGCGGGGAAGGCCGCCTGGTAGCGCACCAGTGTGTCGAGGTACATGAGGTCGGTCACCGGGTCGTGGCGCGTGGCGACGCTCGCCTCGTCGTCGCTCTGCCCGTCGGTGCGCAGGTTGGTCTGCGTGGCGGCGGTGATGGGGTCACCGTCCCAGGTGCCGACCCAGTTGATGAAGAGCCCGCCGGGGGCGGCTCCACCCTTGGCGGCCGGCGCGCTCGGGTTGAAGGCATGCTGATGCATCGAGACCAGGATGTCGGACACGCGCCGTGCCGTCTCCGGCCGGCCCGGCGTCACCGGAACCACGGCCGTCGTGGTGGGAGCGGGCGGCGCCGACCCCGTGGTCGTGGTGGTGACCGACAGGGACGGCGGGGCGGAGGTGGACGGCGCCACCCCCTCGCCACCGCAGCCCGCCAGCACCACGCTCAGCGCGGCGGCCGCAGCCCACGCTGCGGAGGCGGCGCGCCGGCGGCGCGGCGCGCAACGATCAGTCCGCACGGAAGTAGAGCGCAGTCGTCTCACCCTCGGCGACGACGGCGAAGTCGGCCGCGATCATGCGCTGCATCTCCCTGGAGACGCTGGCGAAGTACTGGCCCTGATCGGTCACGATCCACACCCTCCGATGCGCGTCGACCACCCGCTGCAGGTCGCCGGCGGTGAGGATGGTGGGTGTCCCGTACTCGGTGTCCACGACGCGGTTGCCGCTGAGCATGAGGAAGAGAAGACGGTTGGGGTGGGGCGCGATGATGTAGTCGGGCGCACGCCCGGCGTAGTAGGCGCTGATCACCGCCGGTCCGAGCGTCACGTACAGGTCTCCGGGGCGCTGGTGGGTCAGCATGTAGTTCACCACGACGTTGTAGTCGGCATGGCGATGCGAATACTCCGCACCGGTCAGCCTGGCCGCACCCACCCCGTAGTCGTGGACGCCACCGGTGAGGGTCGCGCCCACCCACACCGTGCCGGGGATCAGCATGGCGCCGACCAGGGCGACGGCGGCCGCCCGCGCCCGCTGGTCGGTCGCCTGGCCGAGCAGCCATCGCAGCCCGCCAACGATGTCGAGCGCCCCCAGGGCGGCCAGGGCGAAGAGGATGGGCAGGGTCACGTAGGCGTAGCGGCTGATCTTGGGTGAGAAGACCGTGCTCAGCGCCACCACGGGGAGCCAGAGGAACAGTGACAGGTAGAGACGCAGGAAGTCGCGCCGTCGTAGGCCCACGATCCCGGCGACCACGGCGAGAGAGCTGACCGCCACCAGGCTGGCGCCATGCGTGGAGGCCGGGAAGTACACGTTCGAGATGTAGTAGAAGACCTGGGAGGTGTCGAGCGTCACGTAGGGCTTGTTGCTCAGGTCGTACCCGAAGAAGGCGGGGCGCACCAGCTCGGTGGCGAGGAACTGGGTCCCGATGGCGGCGAGTGCGCCACCGCCGAACACCCACCACCGCCAGTCCCTCACCCAGCGCAGGCGCATGGTGGCGAAGAAGATGATCGGGATCACCGGCAGGAAGATGAACGTCTCCTCGTGCGAGAAGTACATGGCCACCAGCGCCACGGCGCTGCCGGCGATGGCGCGCGTGCTCTGCCCGCGGAGCGCGTGCAGGAACAGGACCACGAAGATCACGGCGAAGAACTGGGCGAGCTGGTACATGCGCACATCGCGAGCCCAGACCAGCTCCACCGGCGCCGTGGCGAAGATCAGCGTGGCGGCCACGTGCAGGAGGCGCCGTCCGGGGAGGACGAGAGGCATGAGCACCAGGCCGAAGAGCAGGACGGTGGCGGCGTACCAGAGGACATTGATGGCCCGCAGCGCCACCGGTCCGTCATTGACGACACCACCCACGACGGCCAGCAGCACACTGTAGAGCTCGCCCTTGAGGTACAGCATGCTGGATGGCAGGCGCGGCAGGCCGTGCGCCCTGATGCTCTGGCCGGCGACCACGCTGGCGATCTCGTCCTGCCACAGGGGCTCGTAGTCCAGCCGGTAGGCGTTGAAGAGGGTGACCACGCCGGCGATGGCGCCCACCCCGGCCATCGCCGCGGTGACCGGGCGCCGGGCGCCCGTGCGCAGAGCGCCGCGCACCGTCGCGACCACCCGCCGGGCTGCCGCCTCCACAGCTCGGAGCGCGCCCAGCACATACAGCGCCGCCCCGGCCTCAAGCGCGATGAGCACGATCACGAGCGACGCCAGGACGGACGGCTGGTACGGGAACGGCGGCGTCACCGAGGTCAGCAGCGAGATGCGGTCGAGGGCCGCGACGGCGACCAGGACGGGGAGGTGGGCGGCGGCCAGAGCGCCGGCGGCCTCCAGCGCAGACAGCGGCGCGACGCGAGCCATGAGCACGGCGAGGAGCAGCCAGCCCGCCACCACCGCGGCGGCGATCGCCAGCGGCTCGCCGAGACTCAACCACAGCGACAGGGCGCGGCCGGTGCGGACCACGACCTTGCTCAGAGGGTGCGGCCAGGTGGATTCCACCGAGCCCACCGACAGCCCGGCGGTGGGAGTGCCGTCGAGACGGGTGGCCTGCGTGCCCGCCCCGGTGGCCGTCGAGGTCATCCCCGAGCCGCTCCAGCTGGTCACGTCGGCGTAGACCGCCGCCACCGTGAGCGAGCTGACGTGGATGGCGACGGTGTTGCCGCCGGAGCCGAGGAGCGAGCCCAGGTCATAGAGGAACAGTCCCTGCGAACGCCCACCGGCGGTCATGACGTCCGCCACCTGGCTCTGGTACGCGACCTGCTGGCCGTTGACACGGACGTCGAAGGGCCCCGAGGCCGCGACCCGCAGCCAGGCGTCGGAGGATGCCGCAGGCAGCGGGACGGCGAGGCGGACGACCAGATCACCCGGGGAGGCCGGCGCCGTGACCACCTGCCCGAAGGCCGGCCGCTCCATCACCGTCTCGGGCAGGGTGGCCCGGTCGTCGTGGGCCACCCGCGCCGCCCGTCGCGCCTGGGACCATTGCGAGTCGTCGAAGAGGGGCGAGGAGAAGGAGGGACTTCGCAGGCTGCTCCTCGGCTTCACCGCCGTCACATCCGACGTCGCCCGCCAGTAGGGCGACTCGGTCGAGAGATCGATCCGGCCGCCTGCGGTGTGCACCGTCAGGTGCGCCCGGAAGGCTGCGACGCCGGCGTCGTGATTGGTGACCTGCACACCCACCTCGTTGGTGCCGGAGGCGAACGCGGCGGTCAGGTCGACGGCGTGCACCCGCGGGATGACCCCGGTGCGGTGCTCGGTGGGGTTGGCGGCGAGGCTGTGCCCGTTGGCCCAGACGGCGAAACTCTGCTCGGCGTCGATCCAGAGCACGGCCGAGGTCGGCGCCGCCTCGAGGGGCACGGCGATGCGGAAGTACGAGCGCACCGCGGGCTGCTCGGCCTGCAGCCAGGGTGCGGCGGCGACCGGATTGTCGTAGAGGCCGTTGCCGCTGGCGTCGAAGGTGCGCACCGAGAAGCCGCCGAGCCACCAGCCGGTGAGGGCCACGATGCCCAGCCCCACCAGGGCCCGAAGCCGGGGACCCATCAGCTCGCCGTCTCGTACAGACCGGTGCCCAGCGAGCGCGCCAGGGTGTTGGCGTACGCGCTGTCGACGGCGATGGCCCGCTTCAGCTCCGCCCGCGCGACGTCGACGTGGCGCTGGTGCATATCACAGAGCGCGATGTAGGTCCATGCGGACGAGGCGACGTTGCTGTCGGGCGACAGGGCGGGCACCTTGAGCATCTCCACCCGGGCCGACTCGAAGTCGCCCTGGGCGTAATAGATGCGTGCCAGGGTGTAGCGCTCAGCGGCGCCGTCGGCCTCCGGATGCGCTTTCAGGAATGCCGTGAGCAGGTCCGGGCTGCCGTTGGAACGCGCCGCCTTGCGCGCCTGGCGCCGGGCCTCCGCCAGCACCACCGGGTCGGCCGGATAAGCGTCCAGCACGCCCTCCAGGGCGCGGTACTCGGCGAGGCTGTCGCCCGACCGCCCCATGGCGGTGGCGGCGGAGAGCCGCGCCGGCGCGGAGCGTGTGTCGCCCTGGAGGGCGAGGAGCTGGCCGACCGACAGGGTGAAGGACCGCGTCGACCAGAGCGACGGATTGAGTGAGGCAGCCAGGTCGAAGCGTGCCCGGGCCGTGCCGTAGTCGCCGGCATGGGAGGCGTCGACCCCACTGGCCACGACCTCCCTGGCGACCACGCCCCGGCCGACCAGGACGAGCAGTACCACCGCCGCCAGCGCGGGCACCGCGACCAGGCGTCCCGGCGCCATACGGTGGAGGCGCACCCGGCCGCGGGCGCCGAGGAGCAGCAGCAGGCCGCCCGCCAGCGTGCTCCACCAGCCGGGCATCATGGCGGTGAGCTGGTCGCGCCAGGCCGAGGGGAGGGGGATGAAGCCGAGCGACTCCAGCTTGCTGGTCGGGATGCGGTAGGTCATCTGGGAGGTGATGCCGCCGTAGGCGGTGCGCTGCACCTCGAGCCGGGCGATCAGGTCGCCGTCGGCGACCACCGACTGGATCACCGCGAGCACCGCCACCACCACGGCTGCCAGGCCGGCCCAGGCGCCGGCGACGCCGGGCCGCCCCCGTGCCACCACGGTGGCCAGCGCCGCAACCATGGCGCAGACGGCGACCAGCATGCCGTAGGTCAGGAGCCGGTGGGTCGGCACGCCGGCGAACGCCAGCCGCATGGAGGTCGACCGCAGCGGGTCGTCGAGGGGCATGGTCATCCAGGGCAGCACCACCCCGGCGACCAGGAGCGCGATGCCGATCAGGGTCAGCGGGCTGCGTCCCGCGGCGAGCTCGGCGCGCCGGGCCCAGAGCCGCCGGACCCGGGGTCCGAGGCTGGTGAGCGGCTTCACACGCTCGTGCTGACAGTCACCGTGGTGCCGTCGGTGAGCTGCTGGTTCCCCTGGATGACGCAGACATCGCCGTCGCTCAGCCCGCTCAGGATCTGGACGTAGGTGTCGTCCTCGACGCCCAGGGTCACCGTCCGGCGGTGGACGACCTTGCCGGCGTCGACGACGTACACGCTGGGGCTGCGATCGGAGTTGAGCACGGCGATCTTGGGGATCACCACCGCCGCCGGTTGGCTGGTGGCGATGCGCACGTAGGTCTGCAGCCCCGGCAGCACCGCATGGTCCGGCGTGTTCGCGGCCGTGATGGTGAGCGTGAAGGTCTGGCCGTTGGGCGAGGCCACCGGCGAGACCGAGGTCACCGTCCCGGTGAGCGTCACCTCCGGGAGGCTGTCGAACCCCAGCACCGCGGTGGCGCCGACCAGCTTGGTCGGCCGACTCCTGATCGGGATGCTGGCGGTGGCCACCAGCGTGGTCGACTCGACGAGCTCGATGAGCGGCTTTCCGGGGGTGATCACCTGCCCGGCCCTGGCGTTGACCGAGGCCACGTCGGCCTCGATGGGCGCCGTCAACTGCCCGCTCTGCGTCTTGGCCTGGTCGACCAGCTGCTGCAGGAGGGCCGCCTGCGCCTGCAGCGCCTGGACCTGAGCCTGCAGCCCGGGAACGAACGACGGGTTGCGGACCTTCGCATCCTCCACGAGGGCCCGAGCCCGCAGCAGCGCGGCGTTCGCCGACTGGAGGCGGACGGCCGCCTGCTCTGACACCGACTTCAGCTGTGAAGCGTCGAGGGTGAGCAGCGGCTGGCCGACCTTGACGTGGTCGCCGGGACTGACGGCGACGCTGTTGACCGTCCCCCTGTAGTCCACCACCACCGGAACGTCCACAGCCGCCGCCACCTTCCCCAGCCCCCCCACCGCGGCGCTCACCGTGCGTGGGCCGGCGGCGGCCACCACCACCTTCTGCGGCGGCGAGTTCAGGCCGCAGTCGGCGACCAGCAGTGCCGGCATGACGGCGACAAGTGCCACCGCCAGCCGTAGCCGCCCGGTGGCGATGGCGCCCCTGCGTCGGCTAGGGAACATCGCCCGGGTACGTGGTGGTATCGGTGCCGTCCGGGCCGAGGAGCTCGCCGGGCGCCGGTGTCGGGGTGGCATCGGCGGCCGCCGGAGCCCCCGGGTCGCGAGCTACGTCGGCCGGGAGGTCCGCCGGGGTCGACACCTGGTCCAGACCCGGGTCTGCGCCGGTCGAGGTCACGGTGGGCGCGGCGCCGGCGGACACCGGTGGCTCGCCGGCGATGTGGTCGCTGACGCTCGATCCCGCGCACCCCGCAAGCGCCGCCCCGGCCGCCAGAGCGGCGAGGAGAAGGACGGTTCTCATGACACCGCCTGCGCGGCGGCGGGCTGCGCCGAGGACGCCGGCCGCCGCGTCGGCAGGACCCAGCAGGCGAGGCCGATCAGGGCCCACAGCAGGCTCTGGCCGGTGAGGCAGAGGCCGGCCGCGAGCGCCGCCGACTGGGAGGCCGTGCTCCCGCCGGCGAGGAGGAGAACGAACCCGCCCTCCCGGATGCCGTACCCGTTGATCGACACCGGCAGCATGGTCAGCGCATTGATGGTGGTCACCACCACGGCCGCATAGCCGATGCTCACATCCAGGCCGACGGCATGCATGAACATCCACTGGTTGACGACCGAGAGCGACCAGAAGGCGGTGCCGCGCAGGCACGCGGCCAGGAGTTCCCGGCGCCGCCCGCGGAAGGCGCCCAGGGCGCCGAGCAGGGTGGCCGCCATCCGCCCCGCGCGGCTGCGCCCCAGCCAGCGCACCCGCCCGAGACGGGCCGGCGCCGGGCCGAAGCAGACGGCGATCAGTCCCACGCCGATCAGGCCGCCGGCCAGCGCAGCCGGGCGGGCGCGGGCGGCGCCGGGGTCACTCAGCGTGGCGACCAGGCCGGCCGTGAGGACGACGATCATGCCCGGGAAGTTGCAGATGCGCTGCAGCACCACCGAGGCGGCCGCCGCCACCCGCTCGGCAGCAGCGTCGGCGACGATACCGACGCGGACCACGTCGCCACCGATGGAGCTGGGCAGCAGGGCATTGAACAGGTTGCCGACGAACACGAAGCGCAGGCACCGCGCCCAGCCTCGCTGCAGCCCGTTGGCGGCGAGCAGCGCGCGCCACTGGGTGGTCTGCACGCCGGTCGCGGCCATCCCGGCGGCGAGCGCGCCGATCGCCCACCATGGGCTGGCGTGGGCCAGCGCACCGGCGATGGATGACACGCCGAGGTGCACCAGCAGCCACGTGGAGAGTCCCACCGAGAGCGCGACCCGGATCGCGCCCCAGTGCCTGGCGACCAGGCTCATGCCTCCGCGCCTCGTGGTTCCTGGAAAACACCGCCGCGAGGCATGGCCGGCACCACCGCCCCGGCGACCTCGCCGGTGGGCTCCTCGCGCTGCCGCGACGGGGTCACCACCGGCCGGCGCCGGCCCGGGTCCCGCAGGACGTACCGTGGACGGTGAGATCCCTCGTGATACACGCGGGTCAGAAGCTCCCCGACCAGACCCAGCGAGAAGAACTGCACGCCCACCAGGGTGGCCAGGACGCCGAGGATCAGGATCGGCCGGTCGGCGATGCCGTCGCCTGTGACCACCCGGCTGATGACCATGAAGCCCAGAGCCCCGCCGCCGAGGAGCATGCTGAGCACCCCCAGCAACCCGAAGAACTGCATGGGCCGCACCAGGTACTTGAGCAGGAACTTCACCGTGATCAGGTCGAGGATGACGCGGATGGTCCGGCTGATCCCGTACTTCGAGGTGCCGCGGGTGCGCGGCCGGTGGTTGACGGGCACCTCGCACACGGTGGCTCCCGCCAGTCCGGCGAGTGCGGGCAGGAATCGGTGCAGCTCGCCGTAGAGCTCGAGGTGGCGGACGACATCGGTGTGATACGCCTTGAGCGTGCACCCGTAGTCGTGCAGGCGGGTGTGCGTGGTCCTGGAGATGAGTCGGTTGGCGATCTTCGAGGGCACCCTGCGCAGCAGCAACTTGTCCTTGCGCTGCCAGCGCCAGCCACTCACCACGTCGAAGCCCTCATCGATCTTGGCGAGGAGCAGCGGGATGTCGCGAGGGTCGTTCTGCTGATCGCCATCCATGGTGATCACCACCTGGCCTCGGGCGTGATCAAAGCCGGCGCTGATGGCGGCGGTCTGGCCGAAGTTCCGGCGCAGGCAGAGAAACCGGACGCGCTCATCGCGCTCGGCCCAGGCCGCCGCCAGCGCGGCGGTCCCGTCCCCGCTGCCGTCGTCCACGAGGATCAGCTCGGAGCGCAGGTCGAGGGTGTCGAGCACCCCGAGCACCTCGGCGACCGCCGGGTCGACGTTGCCCTCCTCGTTGTAGAGGGGGATGACCACGCTGAGGTCCATCTGACCGCTGTCGGCCGGGTGCGGGGCGCCAGTCGCCGTGGTGAGCGTGGTGGTCATGCCTCGCTCGCCTCGAGCGCGCCGGGCACCCTGGCAGCCATCGTCTGGTACCACGGCACGAAGCGGTCCAGGCCTGCCTCTATGGTCACCGTCGGATGGTATCCGAGCTGCTCTGACGCCGCCGTGATGTCTGCGAAGGTGATGGGCACGTCCCCCGGCTGGGCGGGGCGCCGCTCGATCCGCGCCGGCAGGCACAGTCGCTCCGCGATCATCTCGATGAGATCGGAGACACGCGTGGTCACGGTTGTCCCCAGGTTGAGGATCCGGTAGCCGCCGGGGCGGTCGAGGGCACGGACCACGCCGCCCACGATGTCGTCGATGTAGGTGAAGTCGCGCCGCGCCGAACCGTCTCCGTAGAGCGTCACGGGCTGGCCCCGGTGGATCTGTCGGGTGAACTTGTGGATCGCCATCTCAGGGCGCTGCCGCGGGCCGTAGACGGTGAAGAAGCGCAGACACGTGATGTCGTGGCCGTAGAGATGGTGATAGGTGTGCGCGGTCAGCTCATTGGCCCGCTTGGTGGCGGCGTAGGGCGACGCCGGGCGGTCCGCCGGCTGGCTCTCACGGAACGGGACCGGCGTGTCCGATCCGTAGACCGACGAGGACGAGGCCAGGACCAGGTGGCCGAAGCGGCCGCGCCGCGCCAGCTCGAGAAGCATGCTGGTGCCGCGGACGTTGACATCCTCGTAGAGCAGGGGTTCGTCGATGGAGGGCCGCACGCCGGCACGGGCCGCCAGGTGCACAACGCCGTCGTACGGGCCGGCGGCGAGCACGCGCTCCATGGCGCACCTGTCCCTGATGTCGCCCTCGACCAGGCTGAAGCGGGGATTTGCCAGGGCTGTACCCAGGTTCCGACGCTTGATCGCCGGATCGTAGAAGGCGTCGAAGGAGTCGATGGCAACCACGGCATCGCCGCGGCGCAGGAGCGCCTCACCGACATGGCTGCCGATGAAGCCGGCCGCGCCCGACAGCAGATAGCGGCGGCCGGCGCTCATGCGACGCTCTCCCGAGAGGCTGCCCCGGGGTCGTCGGTGAGGGTGGACGCGCGGGTCCTCCCCTGCTCCATGTCGAATCCCGAGCCGGTTGTGCCCGCCCTCGCCTGTGTCATGTGCCCCCCAATTGGCTACTGCCTGCGTACCCCCGGCCCAGCAGCCGCTGTGCGCCCGCTCTGCGTCCACCAGGTGCGCTCGTCAGATATGTTTGTGTGGCCGCGTCCGCACCACGTCGGCCACCGCCTGTCCGCCCACCGGCGCTCGCGCTCAGCCCAGCGATCGCCAGTCAGCCAGTGGCGGGGAGTGACGATCCGCCGGGTCCCTCTTGCGGCCTGACACCCGCAGAGTCTCCGCTCGGAGCAACTTCCCATCCCCAATGCTCAACTCGCCTTGAAACCACTCCCCTGTGTACTGTCCTTCCTGGGCCAGCATGATACGGGTCTGATCCTGATCTGTCCATGCACGGTAGCGGGGGGGCCCGGCGGCGATCACGTGCGGCCCGCACAGGAATGGCGCGGTGCCGGTTGGACGTCGCCAGTGATCTGACCGGCCGCCTGGTGGCTCCCCCTACAATTCCGCCGCATCGCATGAACACCGCTCTCATCACCGGCATCACCGGGCAGGACGGCACCTATCTGGCGGAGCTGCTTCTCTCCAAGGGATACAAGGTCTACGGTCTGGTGCGCGGCCAGAACAACCCCCGGCTGGCGCTGGTGGAGCGGCTGATCCCCGGCATCGAGTTCGTCGAGGGCGACCTGCTCGACCAGTCCTCGCTGATCGCGGCGCTGGAGTACTCGCAGCCCACC
>JRHI01002228.1_pt1 | contig 13803 bp, 9 predicted proteins | sample 215371 | NCBI WGS metagenome assembly JRHI01 (sample SAMN02929681, study PRJNA255918) | sediment metagenome | biome: cave system; feature: Ice Cave; material: Sediment; isolation source: sediment from deep within a dark volcanic ice cave with no known source of... ...
AGCAGATACAGCGGCTCGAGCGAAGCCTGGACCGCGTCGCCCGCCGCGAGGCCGACCTGCACGAGGCGATGGCAGCCAGCGCCACCGACCATGCCCGGCTGCGCGAGCTCCTGGCCGAGCTGGCGGCGCAAGTGGCCGAGCGCGAGCGGATCGAGGCCGATTGGCTGGACGCAGCCGTCACCCTCGAAGGGTGACCGCGGATTGTCATAAAGTTCGGGGGCGTGCTCCTCTACAACTCCCAGGTCTCGGGCAACTGCTACAAGGTTCGGCTCCTGCTCGCCCAGCTCTCACTCGACTATGAGCGGCTCGAGGTGGACGTCGTCGCTCGCGCCGGTCGGATGGATCTCCTCGGACATTTGAACCCGGCGCTGCGTGTGCCGACGCTCGTACTCGACGACGGCCGTCCGCTCGCCGAGTCGAATGCCATTTTGTGGTATTTCGGCGAAGGCACGGCCTTCGTCCCGGAGGATCGCTACGAGCGCGCCCAGGTCCTGCAGTGGCTATTTTTCGAGCAGTACAGTCACGAGCCGTACATAGCTGTCGTGCGATTCTGGGTCGCCGTCTCGGGTGCGCCCCCGCCGGCGGCGCAGATCGAGGCGAAACGCAGCGGCGGCTATGCGGCCCTCGATGCGCTCGAGCGGCACCTGGCGACTCGATCGTTCCTGGCTGCCGAGCGCTACACGATCGCGGACGTCGCGCTCTACGCCTACACGCATGTGGCCGGCGAGGGCGGCTTCGATCTCTCGCCCTACCCGGCGATCGCTGCGTGGCTCGAGCGCGTGGCGGCCCAGCCGCTGCACGTGCCGATCTCCGCTTGACCGACCGGACGAGCGCGGCCGGGTCGACGCGGCGGATGGCGAACACGACTACGGCCGCGGCGCCGTCATCGCGTGTAGACGAGGACGCGCGTCGCCTTGCTGTGTGTGGTACCGAACGAGCGCTGGAAGGCCGCGTTGAAGCGGCGGTGGTCGAACGAGTACGCGCTCTCAACCTCCAGGCCGGCGGCTTCCCCGAGCTCGCGAAAGCGCTCATCCATCAGAAACAGCTCGCCGCGGATGACAGCGTCAGAGACGACGAACACAGCACGGCCACCGGGCCGCAGGCACCTTCGCACCTCTGAGAGCACGCTGGCCATCGCGCCGAGGTAAGTGTCGATCGGCTCCTTCTTGTCAGAGTGTCGGTTGCGGGATCCGATCTCGGCGGCCTGGACGGGCGCGACGTCGTAGCCGAGCCAGAACATGCGGAGCTTGTTGTACAGGTAGTAGTCGTGCGAATTTGCGTACGGCGGGGAAGTGACGACGAGGTCGACGCTCTCGTCATCGAGCGGCGCCGCCCGAGCGTCGGCCGTGATGATGTCAACTTTCCCCGGAGCGGCGCGGGCGTACTGTCGCAGCGAGATCAGCGATCGCATCACCTTCCGCGCGAAGCGCAGCAACGCCTCCCCGGGACGCACCTCGCGCGGCTTTGCGCACCAGCGCGTCTCGCTCTCCTGGAACGAGAGCACAACGATCACCGCCGAGAGGGCGCAGCGCGATATCAGGCGGGCCTGGGCGCCGTTCATGGCCGCTGTCAGCTGGAGCACGTGAGCCAGCTCACGGGCCGTGTCCCGTGCGAACCAGTGATCCCGGTTGGGGAAGGCGGGGAGCTCGCGGTCCGCCGGCAGCATCGCACTGCGCGCCAGTCGCCGGCCGTCAAGCAGTTGCTCGCCAAGCGCGGCCGTCGTAGCGACGAGCCGGGCGAGCTCGACCTCATCTTCAGCGTCGAGGATCGTCGTCTTCGCGCGGGCGACCAGGGTCGCGATCGGGTTCACGTCGGTGCCGACCGCGGCGCGCTGCGAGATCGCCGCCTCGACGATCGTCGTGCCGGAGCCGGCCATCGGGTCCCATACTCGTTGGCCGGGCGCCGTGAATTCCGCGATCAGCCGTCGGGGGATGTGGGGGATGAACTTCGCCGGGTAGGGATGCAGCCCGTGGGTCCATTCCGACTTGGCCGTCGCCTCGTCAAGCCGCGCGAAGAAGGCCTCCAGCGCCACGTTCTCGAGCGTGGCGGCCGCAGGCATTGACGGGGGCCGGCTCACGCCCTCTTGAAGATGACGATGTAGGAGTGGCCCATATTGAGATAGAAGTTGCGCGACGGAAAGCCCAGGCAGACGAGTGGCCGGAACCGGGTCTGATCGTAGATTCGGATGTCCCACAGAGTGAAACCGGCGGTGCTCCCCACGGCCGCGATATCGCCGTGAAGATTCACGTAGGGAACCCCGTGCCTGAGCGCACGGAAGTCTTTCACGACCCACGCCGCATAACTCTTCGGCTTGAGCGCCCGATGGGCCACGGCGAAGACCTCAGCGATCGCTTCGAGGAACTCGTCGTATGACAGATTCCCGAGATCCTGCGGATCGTCGGAGTAGGGCCTCGGATTGGCGACGGCGTCGAGGCTGCTGTGTTCCTGCCACTTATGGGCAAACGTGCCCTTCACGTTCTTGAGCAGGTCGCCGTAGGGCGGCGACGTCAGCAGGAAGTCGACCGATCCCGGCGCGATGTGGGCCAGCATGTTCCGGGCGTCATCCAGGATCAGACGTTGCGTCTCGGCGTCTAGGTCCTGCTGCGCGAGGTCGAGATAATCCCGGCTGAGGTCGATTCCGACGCCACGGCGTCCGAGCCGCTGGCAGGCGTCCAGCGTCGTCCCGACGCCGACGAACGGATCCAGGACCACCGCGCCTCGCTTGGTGTAGATCTCGATCTGCTGCTCGGCGAGGATCTGCGGAAATGCCGCTCCATGCTGGCGCTGCTTCTCAGACCGCGTATCCGGGTACTGCATGACGCTGCGGCTGGCCTGGGCCCAGTCGCGTCCTTCGAGGTCGTTGAGATCTCTCGGGCGCCGGTCCTTGCCGGTGCCGAAGCACGGGCTGCAGAGCCTCTGCGCGAGTCGGGTTGTGCCGATCGGGGCACTGGTGGGCCGGCCGCACTGTGGGCAGTCGAATCTCTCGCGCCGTCGGCGCCGGGCAGTTTCGGGCATCGTCGAGAACCCTACGAGTCGAGCCAGACGCGTCGGGGAGCCGGTGGGACATCGGGACCGGTTTTGGGACACGCTTCAGTCCCGGTCGCGACGCGTCACCTAGTTGACGTGGAACGTCGCACGTTCGCCCGGGTTGAGCTCGCGGACGCTCTGCTTTGCGGCGAGTGCGGCCAGCGCTGCCGGGTTCTCGCAGACGGCGCACGTGTCCCACACGCGCAGGACGTTGCCGCTGTCCTCCACCGCAAGTTCGGTGCTGTCGGGCGAGAAGACCAGCCTCTGGATCGGGTCGATCAGGGCGTGGTGGCGTACGAGACGCAGCGATCGAGCGTCGTAGACGTCGACCGTGCCGTCCTGGCGTCCGATCGCGTACCAATGACCGTCCGGGGAGATCGCAAGGACCTTGCCCTCGGTCTGAGCGCCGGGAACCTCCTTGACCTCGCCCGAGGAGAGGTCGACGCGCACGAACGTCCCGCCCTGCACGCTGACCAGGACGTAGCGGCCATCGGGCGACATCTGCGCGCCCGACCCGTTGGACCGGTCCGGAAGGGCGATCGTGCGCTGCACCCGCCCGCTGCGCAGGTCCCAGACGACGACGTGCAGGCAGGCGTCGACGATCGCCATCAGGCGGCTGTCGGGCGTGAACGTGGGCGTCGTCGCGGCGCACCCGTCGCTGCTGTCGCCCGGTGGGAGGTCGCGGACGCGCCCGGTGCCCGGCTCGATGACGCGGGCGAACAGCCGGTCCTGGCTGGCGTAGGCCGCGACGATGGCACCATCGGGCGCAACGCCTTGTGCGTCAAGCCGCGGGACGGTCACGGTGGTGATCGGCCGGCCGGTTCGGCCGTCGATCTCGAGGATCCTCGGGGTCGCGGAGGTCGGGTCCAGGTACGTCAGCCAGCGCAGCCCCGGGGACGCAGCGAAGCACGCCGCGTTGCAGGAGTTGAAGACGCTGCCGGCCGCGAACCCCGGGAAGCGCCGCACCACCCGCGCGGTGCGCCGTTCGACGACTTCACCGCGCTCGCCGACAAGCACCAAGTCCTTGCCGTCGGGCGTGAAGTCCATTGCCGGGTCGGCCGGCGCCTGGAAGCGCAACTGCTCGCTGCCGCGTGCCGACCACGTCCGGAAGACGCCGTCCAGCGACACAGTCACGAGCTTGTCGTCGCCCGGCGGGAACGCCACGTCGCCGGCGACGATGCTGCTGCTGCTGCTATCGCGCACGACGCGGCGGCCGGTCGCGGCGTCGAGCACATCGGCTGCTCCCGAGCTGTAGGCGACGGCGACGCGCCTGTTGTCGGGCGAAACCTGGACCGGGCTGCCGAGGGCCCCGAGCGGCCCGGGGGCGGCCCATTTGACACGCCTGGTCTGCGCGTCGACGGCCCACGTCGTCGCGACCTGGGCGTCGTTGTTGGTGTTGATGTCGGCCCCCGTGACGTACCAGGTGCGCTGATCGGGCGAGACTCGCAGAAAGTTCACAGCGGCTACGTGCGGCGACGCGGTGAACGTCACCGCGCCACGCGTACCGTGGGCGACGTCCAGCACGGTGAACCTCGGCAACAGGTCGCCCTGGCCTCGGCTCTGGCCCAGCGTGGCGACGAGCAGGAGATCGGCGGACGCCGACATCATGCCGTTGATCGCGTTCGCGCTGGCGTCGCCGTGTGCGATCACGCGCACGCGGTGTCGCTTGAGGTCGACGAGCGCGACCCTGCTCGTATCGGCGATCGCCAAGAAGTGGCCGGGCGAGCCGGCGATCTGCTCGATCGGGAACGGAGCCGTGATCAGGTGGCGCACCCGCCCGGTCCGGATGTCCATGCTCACCAGGTCGTTCCCGGTGCCGATGATGAACGTCTGACCGGTCGGACCCAACACCATGTCCGTCGAGGTCGGGCCGACGCGCACGCTGCGGGCGATGCGGTTGCGCACGAGGTCGGCGAAGACGACATGGCCATCGCAGGTGTTGTCGGCCGCGGTGTGCCCGTGATCGAGGACGAACAGGAAGTTCGCCACCTGGCAGTTCTGCAATCCGAAGGATGGGAGCTGCGATCGGGCCGTGTTGGCATCGAGCGCCTCGGAGGCAGCGAGCTCGGCTTCTGGGGTCGGCGCCGCCTTCAACGCGGCGCGTGCAAGGAGAAGCGCCCGTTGCGGGTCGCCGCCGATCTGGCTTTCCGATTCGGTGGCGAGCGCCTGGGATCGGGCAGATGCCTCCGACTGTTTCGCGTCGTGCCGGCTGACGAGCGCGAAGACAAGCAGCGCGCCAGCGGCGAGCAGCAGGCCGGCGCTTGCGCCGAGCGCCCGGCGTAGCCGGCGGTTGGCGCGCAGCTGGCGGCGGTGCGCCAGTGACGCGTCGTCGATGCTGGCGTTCAGGAAGTCGCGCTCGGTCGAGTTGAGCGCCGTGCCGTTGAACCTCGCCCACTCGACCGCGGCGTCGAGGCGCGTGCCCCGGTAGAGGTCGGCTGGCTCGCGCTCGGCGACATCCCAGAGTCGAGCTGCGTCGCCGAGGCGCCGATGCAGGCGGATGCCTTCACGGTCCTCCTCGAGCCACCGGCGCAGGGTCGGCCAGCGACGGATGAGAACTTCGTGGGCGACTTCGGCGGTGCCGTCGCCGAGCGTCACAAGGCGCGCTCTGACAAGCCGCTCGAGCAGCGTGTTGACCGCCTCGGCTGAGAAGTCCTGCGGTACCAGCTCCTCGATGCGTACGCAGCGGCGGGTGTCGTCCACGCCGTCGCCAATCTCCGTCAGGCGGAGGAACACGCTGCGCAGCAGCGGTCGGTCGGACTCGGGCGTTCCGTCAGCAACCGCGTCGGCGGTCTGGGCCACGGCCGAGCTGACGCCGCCACTCTCGTGGTAGGCCTCGACGGTGAGCGTCCGGCCGTCCCGGCGCTCCCAGGTCTCACGCAGCGCGTGGGACATCAACGGCAGCGCGCCCGGTTCGCCGGCGACGTCGCGCAGCACGACGTCGATCAGACCAGGCTCGAGTCGCAGCCCGGCAAGCCGGGCAGGCTGGGCGATCGCGCGGCGCAGGTCATCGTCGCGCATCGGGCTCAGCAGCACCTGATTCTGGGCGACCGCCCCGGCGAGCTTGGCGTCGCCACTGAGCTCGCCGTAGAAGTCTGCTCTCACGCCGATCACGACAGGCCCCTTGCGTGTCAGCAGCGCAGCGGTGAAGCGCGCCCGGCGCGCGGCGTCACGGCACTGCGTGTAGAGCTCCTCGAACTGGTCGACGATCAGCAGCTCGTGTTCGGCACCTGAGAGTTCAAGTGGTGGCTCAGCACCCGGCGTGATCAGCCGAGCGACGCCCACGGCGGGCAGCTCGCCGGCGTCCACCGCCGCTAGCACGCCGGCCCGCAGGAGCGAGGACTTTCCGCTCCCTGACGCGCCGACGACCGTGAGCAGCCGCCCCGGGGCGATGCGCCTCAGAACGTCGGCCACCACCTCCTCGCGGCCGAAGAAGAGGTGCCGATCGCGCGGTTCGAACGCCAGCAGGCCGCGGTAGGGACATTCGGCGACCGCCGTCCCGAGCCCGGGGCCGGTGAGCGCTTTGATCGCCTGAGGTTGCCGTATGCCTTTGAGTCTGTGCAGGCCGAGACCGACGAACGCGTATCCCGCGGGAAGGTCGCCGGACGCGAGTGCCGCAGTCGTCTCCGAGAGCAGGATCTCGCCGCCGCTCGCCTCGCCTCGCACCCGGGCCGCGAGGTTCACCGTCGTGCCGAAGTAGTCACCGTCGCGGCGCTGCGCCTCACCTGTGTGCAGGCCGACCCGAGCCCGGATCGAGATGCCGTCGGGCCACGGTTCGCCGGCCAGCGCGCAGGCCGCGTCGATCGCCGCACCGACGGCGTCCGGAGCCGAGTCGAAGACCGACGTCGTGGAGTCCCCTTCGCCCATCGACTTGAGGAAGCGGCCGCCATGGGCTTCCACGGCGCCGGCGATCAGCTCATCGTGGCGGACCAGCGACTTCGCCATCGCGCCCGGGTGGCTGTCCCAAAGCCCGGTCGACCCTTCGATGTCGGTCATACAGAAGGTCATGACGCCGGTTGGGAGAGTGGATGCCCAGCCTGACCGCAGGCGCTCCACCAGTTCGCCGGGCGTGCCTGGACGAAGCCCGGGGTCCGCGGCCAAGCCGACCTTGATCACAGCGTCCAGCACCGCGACTGATTCGAGCGCCGCCGGGTCGTCCGCGGGTCGCGCGCCCGTGAGGAGCGCGAAGGCCGTCGCCGCGAGCGAATACACGTCGCTGGCCCGAGAGGGCGCTGTGCCCGCCTCGATCTCCGGGGCGCGGAACCCGGCGGTCGCTCGGTGCTCGCCTTCGATCGAGACGGTCGAGGAGAGCCCGAGGTCGACGAGCTTGACATGGCCGCCACGCGTGAGAATCAGGTTGGCCGGCTCGACGTTTCCGTGGACGATGGGCGGCTCCTGTTGGTGCAGGAAGGTCAGGGCGTCGGCGGCCTCGGCGAGGTACGCCAGGACACTGGACAAAGGCAGCCCCGGCGTGCCCTGATCGCGCAGCAGCCGCCCTAGATCTGTGCCGTCGACCCAGTCTGTGACGACGACGTACCGGTCGCCGTCGAAGAAGTCCTCGAGCACGGGCGGCAACGACGGATGGGGCGCCAGCGCGCGCAAGGCGCGGGCCTCCCGCAGCAGATCGTCGCGACCCTGGTCCGAGCCGACCGGTCTCAGCGTGAGCGCCACCTCCCGCTGACGCTGATGGTCGATCGCCTTGACGACACACGCTTCGCCGTCGGTGCGCGGCGTCTCGAGCAGCTCGTATCGACCCTTGAGCGGGACGCCCCGGCCAGCCGCCTTGGACACCGTCCCTGGGTCCTCGGCATCGTCGTCGCGCATCGCTGGTTCGGGATCCTCCCACGGAACTGGTGCGGACCGCAACGCAAGCGCGAGGCTCCGCGGTTTGGCCGCTCACGCCGAGCCTAGGGCGGCCGCCTTTCCGGATGGTGACCCGCCCGTAGAGCCAGACCTTGATTCGAACCTCTGACCTTGTCGGGTCGCGACGCCCAGTGACCCAGCGGTCCGTCGGCGAGTTTCCGCGCGGTGAGTGCCGTCAGGCGTCGGCCGGCGCCGGTGCTCCGGTGAGGTGGTCGAGAACCGGCTGGAACTTGTGCGTCGGCGAGAAGTCGACGTATTCGCTGTCCTCCAGCGCCTCGGGGGCGTGCCCGGGAGCCCAGTAGAAAGCATCGCCGGCGGCGAAGTCCTGATGACCGTCGGCCGTGTGCATCCGCACCCGGCCCTTGAGCATGTATCCCCAGTGCGGGCACGGGCACAGGTCGTCAGGCAGCCCCTTCGTGGCGGGGCGCAGGTCGGCGCCGGCCGGAAGCCGGACGAAGCCGATCATCATGCCGTCCTGGTCGAGGACGCGGACCTCGAGATCGCCGTCGGCGACGACGACGGGTACGTCCTGGCGGGAAATCGAACGCATGGAGACCTCCTGGGTCCTCGGTGGCTGGGTTGGGCGCATCACCCGGCGCGACGGGAACCACGTTCTCAAACCAGCGTTCCTCAGACGTTCCCTACATGTCCGCCAGCTCGACGCACCGCTGCGCGTCGAGCGGCTGGCCCCACGTGCGAAAGCCGTCGGCGGCCGTGAGGAAGTGCCCGCTGGCGTCGGCCGGCCGCCCGTCGGCGTGCGTGACCCAGCCCCGGGCCTCCTCGACGGCGGCGTGCCAGGCCGGCGGGAGCGCGACGATCTCGAGCGCCCTGTCGCAGTCATGCGCGTAGCGGTGCGCGCGCGCGAGATCCCCACCGCGAGCGGCCGCGATCGCCGCTGGAACGATCAACGCGATCCGGCAGGTCGGGCATGTCTCGGCCGGTCCCTGGATGGCGATCTCGGCCTCGCGCACCAGCCGCAATCCGTCGGCCGCGTCGCGGGCTCCTTGGATCATCGCTCCGTAGATGCGGTCGAGCGTGTGATGGCCCACCTCGGACTCGCGAGCCATGAGCAGCGCGTCGGCCAGGAACGGCCTGGCGTGCTCGGGCCGGCCCCGGAAGATCGCGACTTGCGCCCGGCCCAGCAACGACAGGGCCTCCCCGGCGATCGCACCGATCTGGCCATGCAGCCGGGCGCCCTCGGCAAAATCGCGGTCGGCCTCCTCGAGCCGTCCGGCGAGGATGGTCGCTTCCCCGCGCAGGGTCAGCGCAAAGGCGTGACCGCGAGCGGCTCCGATGCGCTGCGCCTCGGCTGCGAGACTGTCGGCGAACGCGATGATCTCACCGTTGGGCAGCCCGCCGTAGAGCATGCGCTCGGTGACGCACAGCTGTCCGTCGAAGACGCGGGTCGCGAGCTCGGGCAGATCCTGGGTGGCGCGCAGGTACTCGCGAAGACGGGCCGGCAGTTCGCCCTTGGCGTGTGCCGCGAGCGCCTGAGCCCACGTGGCGTCGAGGATCGCCCCCGGGTGCCCGAGCTCCACGGCGAGCGTGTAGGCCTCCTGCGCCTTGGCGGCAGCGGTGTCGGGGTCGCCGTAGCGGCCGATGGCCGCCGCCGCGCTGAGAGTCAGCGCCTCGGCCAACCGGCCGACAGTCGTCTTCGGGGTGACTCCCTCGAGCGTGCGCAACGCGCTGTCCGGGTTGCTCGCCTTCAGCTGTGCGAGCGCCTGACGGGCTCGGAGCTCCTGGGCCTCGGGGTCGCCCAGCGCGAGCGCGGCGGTCGCGTAGGCCTCGGGCGCTCGCCCGTCACCCAGCGCATCGAGGATCTCGGCGCGGAGGCAGAGCCCGTCGTGATGCGCCGGCTCCTCGAGCAACACGCGCTCGACCTGCCCGAGCGCGTCGGCGAACGCGCCGACCCTGACAGCGCGCCGCGTCGCGGCCACCAGCCACGGAACGGCCTCGTCGGGACGCTCGCCCTTCAGCCAGTGGTGGGCGATGAGCTCGGCGGTGCCGCCAGCGTCGACCATCCTCCGGGCGGCGTCGCGGTGGAGCTCGAGGCGACGATGTGCGGAGAGCTCCTCGGTGAGCGCCCGTCTGACGAGGCCGTGGCGGAAGCGGTACCGCGCCCCGGCGACCACGAGGGCGCCGGAGTCCAGCGCGGAGTCGAGCAGCGTGAATGCCTCGCGTTCCCCCAGCCCCGTGAGCGCGAGCACGCTGGCGAGGTCCAGCTCGTCTTCGGCGATGGCGAGCGTCGTCAGTGCGTCCACCGTCGCGGGGTCGAGGCCGACGAGGCGCTGGGTGATCGCCGCCCGCACCGTCTGCGGAAGCGTGTCCGTGCTACTCCACGTCAGCGCGCGAGCGAGCTCGAGGGCAAAGAAGGGGCTGCCCTCCGCCGCGCGGACAATCCGCGCTACGGCGTCCGGGGCGAGCCGGATCGGGGCGTTTTGCGCGACGAGCTCGCCGAGCTCGTCGTCTTCGAGCGGGCCGAGCTGCACCGTCAGCGTGCGGTCGTTGCGCGCGACCTCGATGACGCCGCGCGGGAGACTCGTCCGCATCCATTCCGCGCGGTAGGCCAGCAAGACGAGCAGCGGCTCGCCGCCGCCGCCGGCCACGAGCTGGTGCAGCACATCCGCGGTCGCCTCGTCGAGGAGATGGGCGTCCTCGACCACCAGCACCGTCGGCGACCCGGGTCCCGGCAACGCGAGCGCACGGCGGAGCGCCGCGACGACCTGATGGCGGGTCAGCGCGCCCTGCAGCGGCGGCGCGGGTCGCGCAAGCGGGCTCAACTCGGCGAGAACCGTCCGCGTGCGCTCCGACAGGGCGTCGAATGCCGGCCGCCCGTGGACCAGCAGCTGCTCGATGACAGATCCGATCGGGGCGTACGGAGCCGCAGAGGCCGCGGCCGTCACGGTGGTGACGCTCCACCCACCCCTTTGCGCCCGCTGGACGACTTCGCGGCAGAACGCCGACTTCCCGATGCCGGCTTGGCCGCGCACGAGCAGCGCCGCCGTCCCGCCGCCGGTGATGGACTTCAGTTGCGCGGCAGCCTGGGCGAGCTCAATCTCGCGGCCTACAAACGCCTGCTCGCTCAGGCGGACGCCCGCGGTGCACTCGTCGTAGAGCGCCAACGTCGCCGCGTCGGGCCGGACGCCGAGCTCGCGCAGCATCGCGATCCGTAACCGCTCAAAGCAGCGGATCGCGACGTGCCGCCGGCCAGTGTCGAGCGCCGTCCGCATCAGCTCACGGCACGCGGCTTCGTCTGTGGGCTCGACGTCCATGAGCCGTTGCCAGTTCTCACCCCGGCGCAGCAGCTCGGTGCGGAGGGCGTGGACCTGCCGCCGCGGCTCCTGGGTCCACGACTCGTACGGGGCGTCGGGCAGCAGCTCGCCCGGGCAGCTGGCGGCGACCTTGGCGCAGGCGTCGGCGTCGGCGTCGCGCAGTGCGAGTTGGGCGTCGCACACGAAGTCCTCGGCGTCGACGCTCACGCTGCGTGCGGGGAACAGCTCGACCCGCCCGGCGCGCAGCACGATCGCCTCCTTGTCGCCCAACGTACGTCGCGCATGGTGGGCCGCCTTGCGCAGGTTGGCCGCGCCAGCATCAGCCCCGAGGTGCGGCCAGAGCTGCTCGACGACCTGATCGCGCACGAGCGTGCGGCCGTTCGCGAGAGCCAGCAGCGCGACGAGCTCGTGCGCGCGGCGCGACGGCCAATCCCGCTCGCTGACCTGCCGGTCGCCGAGCACGACCAGGAACCGTCCGAGCATCTCGATGCGCACATCCTCGGGCTGTGGTTCCACGCACGTCCATCCTCGCAGCTGGGGATCGGCACGGCGGGGCAGACAACCCAGGCTCGCTTGAAGCGGGTTCGTCGCGGTTCGAGCCCAGCGCCGAGGACGCCACGCGCGAACGCGACACTGCCAGGCCCGCCGTTGCGCTCAGCGCGTTGGATCGTCGGGGTGGGGGCTGAGTTCGCGCTCGACAGCGTCTAGCCAGTCTGCGTGGGCTTGGAGCAGCCGACGGCCGAGGTCCTGCTGGAGCAGCATGTAGCGGGTCCGGTGTGGCAGGCTGGGCGCCCGCTCGATGTTCGTCGCGACGACGGCGGACATCTTCTCGAGCTCTGTCCGGAGTGCTTGGAGGCTGGTGAGGATCTCCTTGTCCTCGAGCATGTCGCCCGCGAAGAGGCGGACGGATGCCTCGTGCTGCAGCTTCGGGAAGCCCGCGGGGGCGCGCAACCAGGCGCGCAGCGCCTCGCGTCCAGCTGGGGTGAGGTGGTAGAAGGTTAGGCTGCGCGTTTTGCCGGGCTGCTTGTTGCTGGTGATCCAGCCAAGCGTGATGAGTCGTTTGGGTTCGGCGTAGATCTGGCTCGGCGAGGAGGTCCAGAACATGTGCCCGCGACTGAGCATGTCGACGAGCTCGGGCGTCGAGGCGCCGAGTTCGCCGATTGCGGCAAGGACTACATAGCTGAGCGGTATCGGGCGGCTTGACATGGGGGCGCGTTCGCGAGAAACTCCGTTATCGTAGTAATAGCCAAGGACGGGTCCCAGATTCGAGGAGGAGCCATGATCGTCATCCGCTTCAAGGTGCAGTGTCAGCCCGACAGGATCGAGGAGGCCCTGACCGCGTTCGCGGCCGTCGTCCCCCCTAGCCGGGCGGTCGAAGGTGTCATCAGCTTCGACATCGCCCGCGACCTCGTCGATCCGGCGTCGATCCTCGCCGTTGAGGTCTTCGAGGACGACGCGGCGCGCGAGCGGCAGGAGTCTTTGCCCGAGGTCGCTACGGTCATGAGTCTCCTCCCGGACATCGTGTCCGCTCCACCCGAGGCCACGATCTTCGAAGTGGCATCTTCGGTAGACGCGTTCGCGAATGCGTGAGCGCCGAGCGACCCAACCGGCTTGCGCGGCTCGCCGCGCAAGCGGCGGCACCGGCACGACCTAGAACCGCTGGGCGGAGTGCTGCTTGCCATGCCCAGGAGCAGCCGGTCGGGCGAGACGGCGCTCCCCGCCAGCTTCGCTCCCCATGCGCTCAGCGCCGGACCACGTCCTTGACGGGAGTAGCCCAGCCGTCGAGGGCGTGCTCGCTATTCGCGCGCAACGCGATAGTCGCGGCGGCCCTTCTGCCGGCTGCACTCGTCCGCTGCTCCGAGGGCTGATCGTCGTCCGATGCGATCGCCGGAGATCGGCCCGCTTCGAGGATGGCGTCACCTGGCGCGCCTTGCCGCTCTCGGCCATCGTTTCCAGCCTGCATGCCACCGGCGGCGGCGGCGCCGGGATCTTGTGCACTGCGACAGCGGGCAGGGAACGGGCGGCTTGCAACGCGAGTGCATCTCATGCGAGGCGAGCTCGAAGCGCGCATCCTCGTCATTCTGCGTCGCGTGACCGGGAAACACGATCTGCAGCGGCTGTTGGCGTCGATGGACCCGGTGCTGCGGCCCGGTTCCTATGTCTTCTTGGTCGTCGGCGATGAGTCGCTGCTGCGGGGCGCGGTGCCAGAGGCCACAGTGCGCGAGGACGAGGGTTTGACGGTGATCGTTCGGCGCGAGCAGGCAGATGCGTTGGGCTTGCCGTACGTCTACGTCACGGCGTGGATCACGTTGCGGGTGCATTCAGCGCTCGATGCGGTCGGGTTGACAAGTGCCGTCAGTCGAGTCCTCGCCGATGCCGGCCTGAGCTGCAACGTGGTTGCCGGCTATCACCACGACCATCTGCTGGTCGCCGCGGATCGCGGGCAGGAGGCGCTGGGACTGCTGCGCGAGTTGTCGCGGGCGTCCGCCTGACGAGCCCCTCCCGGGATTCGCAGGCGCAAGGAGTCGGGGAGCGTCCGCTGAAGGGCGGCTGCAACAGTCCGGTCACAGCGGGGACGAGCCGCCGCGGATCAAGGGGGCATCAACCTGACCGCCTCAGTCAAGTCGTATGTAGTGGTGTAACG
>JRHI01002229.1_pt1 | contig 13801 bp, 13 predicted proteins | sample 215371 | NCBI WGS metagenome assembly JRHI01 (sample SAMN02929681, study PRJNA255918) | sediment metagenome | biome: cave system; feature: Ice Cave; material: Sediment; isolation source: sediment from deep within a dark volcanic ice cave with no known source of... ...
CTCCGGTGCCGCCGGGTCCTGTGCCGCCGGGTCCGCCGGTGCCGCCGTCGGGTCCTCCTCCGCCGGTTCCGCCCGGCCCGGACCCTGGCCCTCCGCCGGGGCCGGTGTTGTCGCCGCTGGTCTTGTCCGCGGGTGCGCCCGTATCGCCGCCGGTCGTACCGGCGACGTGATCGGCGTTGCTGGGGGCGGGATCGGTCGAACCGACCTCGCCAGGTGCACCGACCCCGGGAACTGGAACCGGTCCCGTGCTGGCCGGAACACCGCCGCCTCCACCGCCGCCCGCGCCACTGGCGCCGCCGCCTCCTCCGATAGGCCCGACGGGTCCACCGCCTCCGCGGCCGCCGCCGCCGCCGCCAGTGCCCCCAGAGGGAGGAAGATTCGACATCGTTGCGTCACCCCAATTCGCACAGATGGATGGACTACCAACTGCATCGGGGCGACGAGCGCCTGGCCGAGTGGCGCTTAGAGTAGGAGGGAAGTGGCGCCGTGACAAGAAGATGTTGACGCAGGCTTGGACGTTGCCGCCGTACTAAGACTCATGACAGTCCACGACCAGGAGGCTGGCATGCGCAAGTTCGCGTTCGGTCCGACGCTCACTTTCCGGGGTCGGAAGTTCAAGGGTCTGCGCGGCTGGGCCGGCAAGCCCCTCCACCCTCCGCTCACCGACTTCCCGGTGGCCGCCTACGTTCTGGGCGCCGCCTTCGACGTCATTTCGACCCTGGGTCGGCACCACCCGTGGGCCAAGGAGTACTTCCACGCCGCGACGTTCGTATTCGTCGGTGGAGTCGCCGTGTCGCTGCTCGCCGCGCTGACGGGCTTTTTCGACTGGTTGAGGTCATCGGAAGCGGGGACCCAGGCTCGGCGCACAGTGAACAGTCACGCCACGATCATGATCACGGTCAGCGTGCTCGCCATTGCTGACCTCAGCCTCCGGCTCGCCGATTATCACACCCGCTCCTATCCCACCGTCGCCATTCTCGTACTGTCCGTCGTGGTGGCTGTGCTCATCTCTCTGGGCGCGACATATGGAGGCACTCTGGTCTACGACTACGGGTTCAATGTCGAGACCGCTGGCGACTCGCCGGTCTGGCATCGCAGTGAGACCGACGTCTATCCCGGCGACAAATCCAAAGGTTCGGCGGCCGGCTGAGCCGCTGCCGGGCCGGAATGTGAGACCCGTCACCCGTGTTGATCTGGGTATGAAGGTCGAGATTTGGTCTGACGTCGTCTGCCCTTGGTGTTACATCGGCAAGCGCCGCTTCGAGGACGCCTTGACGCGCTTCGATCACCATGACGAGGTCGAGGTCGTATGGCGGAGCTTTGAGCTTGACCCCCAGGCGCCGGTTCAGCGCCACGGAGATCCCGCCGATCGGCTGGCCAGCAAGTACGGAATGACGCGCGAACGGGCGCTGGCGACTCAAGCCCATATGACCGAGGTGGCGGCGGAGGAGGGGTTGGACTTCCGGTTCGACCTGTCGAAGCCGGGCAACACCTTTGATGCCCACCGCCTGTTGCACCTCGCCGCCGAGCGCGGCGGGCAGGACGCGGTCAAAGAGCGGTTCCTGAAGGCCTATTTCACTGAGGGCGAGCCGATCGGCGTACCTGAGACGCTCGTGCGTCTCACCGCGGAGGCTGGTCTGGACCCGGACGAGGTTCAGGACGTTCTTGCCGGCGACAGGTATGCCGCCGAGGTGCGCGCCGATGAGCGCGATGCTGCGGGCATCGGAATTGGCGGCGTTCCCTTCTTCGTCGTCGACCGGACCTATGCGGTGTCGGGAGCACAGCCCGCCGACCTCCTGCTCAAGGTGCTGGAGCGGTCCTGGTCCGAATCCCATCCGTTGGTGATGGTTGACGCTGGTGACGAGCAGGCGACGTGCGAGGGCGACAGCTGCGCCATCTGAGGTAGAGGTCAGACGAAAGGCGCCCGGGTCAGGGGCATCCCGCTACGCCCGTCGGCGGAGGGCTTCACGCCGAGCACCTGGTGGATGCTGATCTCACCCTCTTCGAAGCTGACGGCCGAGCCCATCATGTACAGGCGCCATACCCGCGCTCGCCGTTCGCCGACCAAGGTGACTGCCTCTGCCCAGCATTCCTCGAGGTTGGCCACCCAATGCCGCAGAGTGAGCGCGTAGTGCTCGCGAAGCGACTCGACGTCCCGCACCTCGAGACCGGCCTCTTGCATCGCTCGGCAGACCGCGCTGACATCCTGAAGCTCGCCGTCAGGAAACACATAGCGGGCGACGAATGATCGGCGATCGAACCGGGCGCCGTCCGGAGTCGAGATGGCATGGTTCACCAAACGGCCGCCAGGCGTGAGCATGCCGGCCAGGGCCGAGAAGTATGCCGCCGCCCGGCGGTGACCAACGTGTTCAAACATGCCGATGCTGGAGATGGCATCGAACTGGCCGTCGACATCTCGGTAGTCCTGGACCCGCACTTCGACGAGATCCTCGACACCCGCCTCGGCGGCCCGTTTGCGCGCCAGTTCCCACTGCGGAAGCGACAGGGTCACGCCGAGTGCCTCTACCCCACAGCGGGCGGCATGAATGATCATGCCGCCCCACCCGCACCCCACGTCGAGCATCCGCATCCCGGGCTTGAGCCCCAGCTTGCGGGCGACGAGGTCGTGTTTGGCATCCTGCGCGGCGTCGAGCCCGTCTCCTTCCGAGACGAAGCGGGCGCACGAGTAGGTCATACTGTCGCCGAGGACGAGGCGATAGAAGTCGTTCGACACGTCGTAGTGATGGGCGATCGCCGCCGCATCGCGCGATCGGGAGTGCAACACGCCACGGAGCCGGCACTCCTCCGGAGGAGGGGGAAGAGGACGGCCGATGATGCCAAGCCGGCGAGCGCCGCCCAGGGCCCGGAACAAGGTGGGCAAAGCGAGGCGCAGGTCGTCTGGTGCAGCGCGCACCAACAGGCGGAGGGCACCGTACGCGTCACCCTCCAGATCGATCTCCCCCGTAACGTAGGCGCGGCCGAATCCCAGTTCGTTCGGCGAGTACAAAATTCGCCGCATGGCGTCCGGAGAGCGCACGAGCACCCGGGCTGCCGATTCGGCGGGACCAATGGCGGAGCCATCCCAAAACGCGATCCGCAGCGGGAGTGGGTCTCCGAGGATGGCCGTGAAGAGCGGGGCCAGTAACGGTGCGGCTGTAGCGGTCACTTCCCCGAGGTCATCCAGACGGTCTTGATGTTGCAGAATTCCCGGATGCCGTGGGCGGAGAGTTCCCGCCCGTAGCCGGAGATCTTCACGCCGCCAAAGGGAAGCTCGGGGTACGACGTCGTCATCCCGTTCACGAACACACCGCCGGCTTCCAGGTCACGGATTGAGCGTTCCTGTTCGACAGGATCCTCCGTCCACACGTTGGAGCCAAGCCCGAACCCGGTGGCGTTGGCCAGGGCGATGGCCTCGTCGATGCCGGACACCCGGTGGATTTGGGCCACCGGGCCGAACACCTCTTCGTGGAACATGCGCATATCCGGCGTGACGTTGGAGACGACCGTGGGCGGGTAGTACCACCCCGGGCCATCCAGGCGGCGGCCGCCGCAGAGCACCGCCGCGCCCTTGTCAACGGCATCGGTCACCAACTCCTCGATGTCGACGCGTCCCTGCTCTGTCGCCAGGGGGCCGAGTTCGGTCTTCTCGTCCATGGGGTCGCCGATCCGAAGTCCGCTCATCAGCTCGACGAACTGTTCCTCGAAGTCGTCAGCCACCTGGTGATCCACGATGAAACGCTTGGCCGAGATGCAACTCTGGCCATTGTTCTGGCATCGGGACGTTGTTGCGGCGCGCGCCGCCTTCTCGAGGTTGGCGGAGGGCATGACGATGAAAGGATCGCTGCCCCCGAGCTCGAGCACGGTGGGCTTCACCTCGTCGCCGGCAATCGACGCCACCGCCTTACCGGCAGCTTCGCTGCCCGTGAGGGTGGCTGCCTTCACGCGGGGGTCCCGAAGGACGCGCTCCACCTGATCAGAGCCGATCAACAGCGTCAGGAACACGTCGTCCGGGAAGCCGGCTTGCCGGAAGAGATCCTCCAGGAACAGCGCCGACTGCGGCACGTTCGACGCATGCTTGAGGAGGCCCACGTTGCCGGCCATCAGGGCGGGGGCGGCGAACCGCATCGCCTGCCACAGGGGAAAGTTCCAGGGCATCACGGCGAGAACCGGCCCAAGGGGTTGGTAACGCGCAAAGGCCCGTTCGGCGCCGACTGCATTCGGGTCGGCCGGCTCGTCGGCCAGGAAGCTCTCGGCGTGGGTGGCGTAGAAACGGCAGGCCTTCGCGCACTTCTCGGCCTCAGCGCGAGCCGACACGATCGTCTTGCCCATTTCAGTGGTCATGGTCGTGGCCACTTCGTCCCGGCGGCGGTCAAGGCCGTCGGCGGCCGCCATCATCCAGGCGCGGCGCTGGGCGAAATCGGTCAGCCGATACGTCGTAAAGGCGGCCGAGGCGCGGCCGATCAGACCGTCGAGTTCCGATACGGTCAACGCGTCGAAGGTCTTGACCGTCTCGCCGTTTGTGGGGTTGATGGTGGCAATGGCCATGCGCCTCCTCCTCCAGGGTGGGCGGGACGAAGACGCAGCGTGCCACACACCGGTCAGGACCGCCTCACGCGGTTTTCGGATGGCCGGGACCGTGAACCATATGGTTTTGCCGCCCGGCCTGGGAACCACTCCCCAGGCCGTGGCGCAGGCGTCGAGCAGGCTCAGCCCCCCGCCCGCCTCCTTGTCGGACGTGGGCGGTTGTATTGCGGGCAGAAGAGGGTGGCTATCGGCCACTTCGATCCGCACGTCCGCACTGATGGTCATCCGAACCGTAAATTCGGTGCCTGCGTGGCGCACGACGTTCGTCGTCAGCTCGGAGATAACCAGGTCGGCAGGCCAACTCGACAAGCGGTGACCCTGAAGGACGTCGACGACGAAGTGTCTTGCCTCGCCGACGCTAACGGGGTGGCCGCGAAACTGCGCTCGAGGCGTTCCATAGCCTCCCGAACTTTCCCGAAATATCTGCACACGCGACTTTGCGATTTTCTGACCACCTACCGGTCGGAGAAGAAGCCAACCGAATGAGCGGACGTATACCTTCCTCGGGATGGCGCGGGAGGGTAGGGTCGGGATGTGAATTTTGGGCCCCTCGAACACGACATCCGGAGGGTCCCCGGTGTGCTGGCTCTCCAGTTCACGCCTTCCGACGTCTTCGTCCTGGTCGAGCCGTCCGCGGACGTCGCCCAAGTCACCGCCGCGGTCGAGGGACTCCTGGCTGTGGCTGCCGAGGCTCGGAGGGTGGCGGTGATCGGCGGAACTTCGGCGGCGGTGGTCTGGCCGCGCCGGCGGATCGCGTTCCTTGTGGGGGCGGCGGCGGCCTCGATCTTGACCGCCGGCGCGGCGGCGGCGGTGACCAGCGGTGTCTTCAATACCGGCGTGGCGGCGCGACCCTCCGCCCAATCGGTGGTTGGGCCGACGAAGACAACGCCAGTCACCAAACCTCCGGCCAGCACCACCGGCGAAGGCGGTGGGCACAAGGCGGTAACCCCGCCCGTCTCAACCGCTCCGGCCGTGCCGCCGGTCGTGCCGCCGCCCCAGATTGTCCGGATAGCACTTCCGTCTCCGCTCCCGGCGGCGGCCGCGGCGATGGTGCGGTACATCATCCTCCACCCGCCGGTCGTGCCCCCTCCGGTCGTGAAGCCCCCTCCGGTCGTGAAGCCCCCTCCGGTCGTGAAGCCCCCGCCGGTCGTGACCCCTCCGGTGGTGAAGCCCCCGCCGGTCGTGACGCCCCCTCCGGTGGTTCCTCCCGAGGACATCAAGTCCGATCGAAGAGAGCATTGCGAGGATGAGCGTCCCGAAAAGGGTGACGAGGCGCACGGCCTGGTGCACCGGGACCGAGACCACGAGCACGACATCTGCCGATGACCGAAGAGGACGAGTCCGGGGTCGCCGTCCAGGACTTGGCCTACGTCGGACTGGATGCCCTCCGGGCCATGGTGCCGCTCGATCTCTGCGCCTACCTCCACATCAGCCCGGCGCTCGGTTCGCAGCTGTACCTACGGGCGCCCGACCTGTCCACCCTCGATGCCACGTCCGCGTTCGACCTGTTCACCGCCCTCCGGGACGCATTGTCGACGGCGGTTCCCGGTAGCCAGCGCATGCAGGTGGCCTCCTTCGAGGCGCTGGCCGTGCTTACCGCCGGGGAGATCTCACGAGGCCTTTTCGTGCTTGGGCGCCGGGACGGGGCGCTGACCGACGAGGAGGAGGGCTTGGCCAGCGGGCTGTGCCGGGCGGTCGGCATCGCCGCCCATGCCGTGGAGGCGTCGGGCCGGCCCGCCGTCGAGAGCGGTCCGCTGAAGGTCACGGTCGAGGTCAAAGACGGGGCGGCCCACGCCGTGGTCGTCCTGCCCCTTTCCGGCGACCTGCGCATGGGAAGGGGCGACGGGCCTTCCCCGATTGACGCGGTGGCCAGGGCCACCCTGGAGGCGCTCGACACCCGCTTGAAGTTGGTGAGCATCACCGAGGGGGATGTGGCGGGGGAGCGGGTGGTCATCGCCATCGTGCGGAACAACCTCGACCAGTCGGCGCCGGGTGCCGCTATTGCCGGCATGGACGCCCTCCATGCCGCCGCGGTCGCCACTGCCGACGCGGCCGCCAAACTCCGACCCTGAGCCCAGAAGCCTCTACCTGACCTTCGTCAGGATGGTGGTCAGCGCCTCGGTTACGTGCCGGCGGGCGGCGTCCTCGGCGGAGACTTCGTCACGGGTCAGGAGGGCTTCGACGATCTCTTCGTGGCCGGCCACCGATGCCGTCGCCTCGGCGTCCGTGTACAGGACGCCGATGCGGTAGTTGAAGTAATACTCGCGATTGCGGCGGATCTGCGCGGCGAGGCGCCGATTGGCGGCGGCCACGATGATCGCCTCGTGGAACGCATCATTGACCTCGACCAGATGATCCCGTGGCGACCGGACGAGACCGCCCGCTTCCCGCCGGTGGAGGTCGGCGATGCGGGCGACGTCGGCGTCCGAGGCTCGGTTGGCCGCCAGCCGGGCGGCGTAGCCTTCCAGGGCAGCGCGGATCTCATAGATCTCGACGATCTCGTCGGCGGTGTGTTCTCGGACGACCCATCCCCGCCGCCGGCTGAGAATGAGCCCGTCCTCGGCCAGGCGCTGCAGACCCTCTCGTACCGGTGTGCGGCTGACCTGAAGCTGCTCGGCGAGTTCGGCCTCGATCAGCCGCTGATTGGGCCGAAGCGTCCCCCGAACAATGCGCAGCCTCAGCTCTTCGTAGACCCCGTCCGAACGGGTGGCGCCGGACTCCTCCCGCACGTTCGAAACCACATCCCACGTTGTACACGAAATGGCGCGCCCGATGCGGGGCGAAATGGCGCGCCGCGAGTCGCCGGGCGCCGGCGCCCCACGGGTGGGAACGGGGCCCCGCTTCGGCGAGGGGCCCCCCACCGGTGGGATAGGGGTAGCCCCGGCCGGGGCATGGACTCAGCTGGAGGTGGTGGGCGCCCGGCGGGCGTCGATGGCGGCGATGATGCGGTTGGTGACCTCGTCGGGGGGCCCCACCGCGTCCACCCGCCCCAGCAGGCTTCGCTTTTCGTACCAATCGAGGAGCGGCGCCGTCTGCTGTTCGTACAGCTCGAGGCGCCGGGCGATAGCGGCGGCCGTGTCGTCCGTGCGGACGACCACCGGTCCCCCGCAGAGATCGCACACCCCCTCCGTGACTGGGGGCTGGTCGGCGGTGTAGCTCGTGTGGCACTCCTCGCACTGGGCCCGGCCGGCCAGGCGCTGCATCACTAGCTCGGTGGGAACCTCAAGGTCAACCACAGCGTCGAGCTGCTCGGGAGCCAGCATTTCCTCGAGGGCTTCGGCCTGCCTGATCGTGCGCGGGAACCCGTCAAGCAGGAACCCCCGGTGGCGGGTGTCGTCGGCGGACAGGCGCTCCTCGACCACGTTGATGACGACGTCGTCAGGCAGCAGTTCGCCGGCGTCCATGATGTCCTTGCCCCGCAGGCCGACCTCGGTCCCGGCGGCCGCGGCGGCGCGAAACAGATCCCCGGTGGAGATATGCGGCACCACGTAGTGGCGCGACAGGCGTACCGCCTGGGTGCCCTTCCCGGCCCCCTGCCGGCCGAGGATGACGAGCTTGACGCCCGGAATCACCGGGGCCCGAAGATGGGGCGGGAACGAGAGGGCATGGCCTCAGCGTGCCACGTGGGCGGCGACCCCGTAGCCGATCAGGCGTACGCTGTGATCCCGCGACCGAACCGACGACCGCCAACCCTTTCCCCTTACGGGAGGTCTGCCATGGATCGGATGAGCCCGCTCGACGCGTCGTTCCTGCACGTTGAGGACAGCGTGAGCCACATGCACATCGCGTCGATTGCCATCTTCGAGGGCCCGGCGCCCGCCTACGAGGACGTGGTGGCGATGATCCGCGGCAAGCTGCCCCTCGTACCCCGCTACCGACAGCTCGTTCGCTTCGTGCCCCTCGATCTCGGCCGGCCGGTGTGGGTCGATGACCCGCATTTCAACCTCGAATACCACGTGCGCCACACCGCCCTGCCGGCACCGGGGCACATCGATCAGTTGCGCCGGTTGGTCGGGCGGGTCATGGCTCAGCAACTGGATCGCAGTAAGCCGCTCTGGGAAAGCTGGATGGTCGAAGGTTTGGAGGATGGCCACTGGGCCATGCTTTCCAAGACCCATCACGCCATGGTCGACGGCGTCTCCGGTACCGATCTGCTCTCGGTGATCTTCGACACTACGCCCGAGCCTTCCGAGCCCCTGGCGGACGGATGGGCGGTAGGCGAGGCGCCGAGCGGCCTCGGGCTCGCCGTGCAGGCCATCGCCGATCTTGTCCGGAGCCCGTATGAGCAGGCGCGGGCGGTCCGGGCCAGCTTGCGGGCGCCGCGCCAGGCTTTCGACCAGCTCCGGTCGGTCGCCCAGGGCCTCGCTTCCTTCGCCGGCGTGGTCCGGCCGACGCAGGTCTCCAGCCTGAACGGCCCCATCGGCCCCCACCGCCGCTACGCCTGGGCCGAGACCTCGCTCGATGACGTCAAGCTGGTGCGCAAGGGTCTGGGTGGAACGGTCAACGACGTCGTCCTCGCCCTCATCACCCGCGGGTTCCGCGACCTTCTCCACAGCCGGGAGGAATCGGTCACTGACCGGGTGGTGCGCAGCCTTGTGCCCGTGTCCGTGAGGGTCAAGGGGCAGGCGGGACCGGCCCAGGGCGATGGGACTTACAACAACAAGGTGTCGGGCATGATCGCGGAACTCCCGGTTGGCATTGCCGATCCGGCCGAGCGCTTGGCCGCCATCCGGCATCAGATGGAGGGGTTGAAGGAGTCCAAGCAGGCGCTGGCGGCAGAGGCCCTGACGTCGCTCGGCGGATTTGCTCCAGCCATGCTCTTGTCTTTGGGCACCCGACTGGCGACCCGCATGCCGCAGCGCAACGTGAACACAGTGACCACCAATGTGCCCGGTCCTCAGGTTCCGCTTTACGTGGCCGGTCGGATGATGCTCAAGGCGTATCCGTATGTACCTCTCGCGGGTCAGGTGCGCATCGGCGTGGCCATCTTCTCCTATCGGGGGCTGCTCACCTATGGCGTGACCGGCGACTACGACACCGCCCCGGACATCGACGTGCTGTGCCGGGGCATCGAGGACGGCATGGCCGAGCTTCTCAAGCTGTCCTCCTAGTATCCCCGCCTGTGATCGGGGCGGTGATCTTCGACCTGGACGGCTTGCTCGTCGATTCCGAACGGCTGTGGTGTCAGAGCGAGATGCGGTGTTTCGGAGCGGCGGGGATCAAACTCGACGAGGAACTCTGCCGCCAAACCGTTGGCATGCGCGTCGACGAGGTGGTGCAGCACTGGTATGCACGACAAACCTCGCGGTTCCCGTCGGCCGTGCTACCGCCAGCGACCGACATGGCCGAACGGATCGTGGCCGACGTGACCACCCGCCTTCACTCGGTACCGACCAAGCCGGGCGCCGAGGCGGCCGTACGGTTCTGCGCGGACCGCGGCGTAACGCTCGGGATCGCCTCGTCCTCGCCCTACTCACTCATCGAGGCCGCATTGGCGGGAACCGGTCTCGGCACCCTCTTCGATGTCATCCATTCGGCGGCCGATGAGGAGTATGGCAAGCCCAATCCGGCCGTCTACCTGACGGCGGCCGCCAAGCTGGGCGTGGCTCCGACCAACTGCCTGGCGATCGAGGACGCCTTGGCCGGCGTCATCGCGGCCAAGGCCGCTCGTATGCGGTGCGTCGCCGTACCGGAGTCGATTCCCGCCGCGGCGGGTTTCGCCGTCGCTGATCAAGTCCTGACCTCGCTCACCGAGTTCGGCCCCGCGATTTGGGCCGCCCTCGGAGGAGCTTGACGTGAGGGTCGTGATTGCCACCTGCTCGGTCGACTACGAGGGCAGGCTCAACGCCCACCTGCCCTTGGCCACCCGCCTGTTGTTGGTCAAAGCGGATGGGTCGATCTCGGTCCACGCGGACGATCGAGCGTATAAGCCGCTCAACTGGATGAGCCCTCCCTGCTCACTGCGGGAAGAACCGGGCCGGTGGGTAGCGACCAACGCGCGGGGTGAGACTCTGACCGTCGTATTGGCCGAGGTGCACGCCGACTTCTCGCACGATCTCGGCCAAGGCGCCGGCCTGGAGAAGGACGGGGTCGAAGCCCACCTCCAGGAGCTGCTCGCCGCTCACCCGGCGGCGCTCGGCGACGGCCTACGCCTCGTCCAGCGGGAGTACCCGACGGACATCGGCCCGGTTGACCTGTTGTGCCGGGATGCCGATGGCCGCGCCGTTGCCGTCGAGATCAAACGGCGGGGAGAGATCGACGGCGTAGAACAGTTGGCTCGCTATCTCGAGCGCCTCGACCTGGACGGGCGGCTGCGTCCGGTGCGCGGCATCCTGGCCGCCCAGCGGATCAAGCCGCAGGCCCGGGTGCTGGCCAATGCCCGCGGCATCGAGGTCGTAGAGGTGGACTACGACGGCCTCCGCGGCCTCGTGCGCGATGACCTCACCTTGTTCTGAGGTCTGAGTCCGGCGCCGGTTACTGGACAGCCCGAGTGCTCCCCTCCCAGAAGGATTCCCTGAGCTCGCGCTTCAGCACCTTCATGGCCGCCGAGAGGGGCAGGGGCTCGGTGCGGAACTCAACCGACTTGGGGATCTTGTAACCGGCGATCAGCGGCCGGGCGTGCTCCTTGATTTCGTCCTCGGTGACCGTCATCCCGTCCCTGCACACCACGATGGCATGGACGGCCTCGCCCCAGCGATCGTCCGGGATGCCGATGATGGCAACCTGGAGCACGGCGGGATGGTTGGCGATGGCGTTCTCCACCTCGGCCGAGTACACGTTCTCCCCGCCCGTCACGATCATGTCCTTCACCCGGTCCACGAGGTAGAGGTAGCCGTTGGCGTCGAGGTGACCGGCGTCGCCGGTGTGGTACCAGCCATCCCGAAACGCTTCGGCCGTCTCCTCCGGACGCTTCCAGTACTCCCGCATGAAGTTGGCGCTGCGGGCACACACCTCGCCGTCCGTGCCGACGGGAACCTCGTTGCCGCTCATGTCCTGAATGCTCAGCGTCGCGCCCAGCATCGGCCGGCCCGCCGACCGGAGCAGGTCACCGCCGCGCCGATGCTCCTCGGGCCCAAGGCAGGTCAGCAGGCCGCAGTTCTCTGTCATGCCGTAGCCCTGGAAAATGTCCATGTCAGGGAACATGGCGAGCAGCTTCTCCAAGAGGTTGCTCGGCATCGGGGAGGCGCCGTAGGTCAGGACGTTCAACGTGGCCAGCCGCTCCGGACGGAAGTCGGGGTGGCCCAGCAGCATGCTGATCATGGTCGGGACCATGACCGTCATGGTCACGCCGTTGGCCTCGATGACGTCGAGCACCTTGGCCGGATCGAACACGGGGACGAAGGTGGAGATACCCCCAACCGCCGGTATGGCCAGGATCCCGCCCAACGAGGCGGCATGGAACATCGGCGTCTGATGGAGGTACACGTACTGCTCGTCCATCGGCCAGCGGGTGGCCACCTTGTAGGTGTCGAGGATGAGCGCCCGATTGTCGATGAGCACGCCCTTCGGCAGCCCGGTCGTGCCGCCGGTGTACATCAGGATGGCGGCGTCGTCCTCGCCTGGCTCGGGTGGAAGCACCGCCTTGCCGGCAGCGAGCAACTCGTCGTACCGCGCGTCATGGGGCACGTCGCCGTCCCCCATGAGAACGACCTGTTTGATGCCGGCTTCCTTGCGAACCCCATCGATCAGGGGAGCGAAGAGGGCGTCGGTGAAGCAGACGCTCGTCCCTGAGTCCTGCAGGATGAAGGCCAGCTCTTTCGGCGCCAGTCGCAAGTTCAGAGGGTTGACCACCCCGGCGCCGAGGAAAGCGGCGTGGTAGAGCTCGAGGAATCGGTGGCTGTTCAGCGCCATGACCGCGAACCGGTCGTCGTGCCCGACGCCGAGCTGGCTGCCCATGGCATCGCCCAGCCGCAGCACGCGATCGACGTGGTCGGCATAGGTACTTCGGTGATCTCCGTCGATCACGCCCACCTTGTCGGGCATCCGCTCGGCGGTCGGCAGGAGAAGACGGTGGTAGACGAACTCCTTCATGCTGTGAGCGTACGCGTGCCGTAGCCTCGTCGCATCAGCGACGGCTTCGAGGAGACTGAACCATGCAACTCGGGATGATCGGGCTTGGGCGTATGGGGGCCAACCTGGTGCGACGGCTGATGCGAGATGGTCACGAATGTGTCGTGTTCGACGTCAACCAGTCCGCCGTGGATGCCCTCGTTGCGGAGGGCGCCACCGGATCGTCCTCCCTGGACGACTTCGTGGCCAAGCTGAGCGTGCCGCGGGCCGCCTGGATCATGGTGCCCGCCGCCTACACCGGCCAGACGGTCCTTGATCTGGTCGCCCGGCTCGGACCCGGCGACATCGTCATTGACGGGGGCAACAGCTACTACAGGGACGACATCCATCGGGCCAAGATGCTTCACGACAAAGGCATCCACTACGTCGACGTGGGCACCAGCGGCGGAGTCTTCGGCCTCGAGCGCGGCTTCTGCCTCATGATCGGCGGCGAAGAGGAGGTTGTCCAGCACCTTGACCCGCTCTTCGTCACCATCGCCCCCGGGGTGGACACCGCCCCCCGAACGCCCGGCCGCACCGGACCCCCCAGCCCCTCCGAGCAAGGGTATCTCCACTGCGGGCCGAACGGAGCCGGTCACTTTGTGAAGATGGTGCACAACGGTATCGAGTACGGGCTCATGGCCGCCTACGCGGAGGGCCTCGGGATTCTGCACAAGGCCAATGTCGGCACCGTCGCCCAGCAGGCCGACGCCGAGACGGCTCCGCTGACCGACCCCGAGTACTACCAGTACGAGTTCGACGCGGCCGAGATCGCCGAGGTGTGGCGGCGGGGCAGCGTCATCAGCTCGTGGCTTCTGGATCTCACCGCCAGCGCGTTTCGCGCGGACCCGAAGCTGTCCGGTTTCGAGGGGCGGGTGTCGGACTCCGGCGAGGGTCGCTGGACGGTGCTGGCCGCCGTCGACGAGGGTATGCCCGCCCATGTCCTCACGGCGGCGCTGTTCGAGCGGTTCAGTTCGCGCGGCGAGGCCGACTTCGCCGACAAGATCCTCTCCGCCATGCGCAAGGAGTTCGGCGGCCACGACGAGCGGCAGGCGGCCGGCCCCGCTGTGTAGCTAGCCCGCCCGGGGACCCCTATCCCACCGGTGGGGCGGGCCCGTCCGCAACGGCGGGGGGCCCCTCCCCTGCCGGCGGCCGTCCATAAGAGCGC
>JRHI01002230.1_pt1 | contig 13793 bp, 13 predicted proteins | sample 215371 | NCBI WGS metagenome assembly JRHI01 (sample SAMN02929681, study PRJNA255918) | sediment metagenome | biome: cave system; feature: Ice Cave; material: Sediment; isolation source: sediment from deep within a dark volcanic ice cave with no known source of... ...
GCGGGCGCTTCCGATGATCAGGCCGGGGTCGCCGCCAGGATCGCCTCCCAGGCTGCCCGGACATCCTCCGGACGGGTCCGGAGGTGGCCGATCGCCAGCCGGATGCAGAGCCGGTCTCGAACCGCCGTCTGCGAGATAAAGGCTTCGCCTCCGGCGTTGACCCGGTCGACGATCGACTGGTTGTCGGCATCGGAGCCCCGGTACCGAAACACCACCGTGCTGAAGTGGACCGGGGCCTGCGGCTCGAAGCGGGGATCCGCCTCCACCCAGCTCCGGAGTTGCTGCGCCATCGCCAGGTGACCGGCGATCAGTTCACGGATCCGGTCCATCCCCAGCGCCCGGAGGACGAACCACAGCTTGAGTCCGCGAAAGCGGCGGCCCAGCGCGTTGCCGAAGTCCATCAGGTTGCGCACCTGGTCGCCCTCGGTCGACGAGAGATAGACCGGCACCAGACTGAACGCCTGCTTCAGCACATCCTCCCGCCGGCAGTAGAGCAGGCTGCAGTCGATCGGGGTGAAGAGCCACTTGTGCGGGTTCACGACCAGAGAGTCGGCCCGCTCGCAACCGTCGAGCACCCAGCGGTGGGAGGGGAGCACGGCGGCGGCGCCTCCGTAGGCCGCGTCGACGTGGAGCCAGAGCCCGTGCCGGGCGCAGATTTCGGCGATCTCCGGGACCGGATCGACCGCGGTTACCCCGGTGGTGCCGATCGTCGCCACCACCGCGATCGGGGTCAGGCCGGCGGCCAGATCCCGATCGATCCTCTCCTGGAGGGCGGCCGGATCGATTTGAAAGCGGTCATCGGTGGGCACCTTGACGCACCCGGCCTGGCCCACGCCGATCGTGATGCAAGCCTTCTCCACCGAGCTGTGAGCCTCGGCCGAAGTGTAGACGCGCAGTCGCCGGCCGTCGGCTCCCTGCCGGCGGGCATCGAGCCCGGGCACCGCCTCCCGGGCCGCGACCAGCGCATACAGGGTGCTGGTCGAGGCGGTGTCGTTGATGACGCCGCTGAAACCGGAAGGCAGGCCGATCTCCTGTCGCACCCAGTCGGCGGCGACCTCCTCGATCTCGGTCGCCGCCGGCGAAGTTCGCCAGAGCATCGCATTCACGTTGAGGGCGGCGATCAGGAATTCAGCCAGGATCCCCGGCTCGCTCGAGCTGATCGCGAAGTAGTTGAAGAAGCGGGGATGGTTCCAGTGGGTGATCCCCGGCAGCACGGTCCGCTCGAAGTCGTCGAGCAGGCGGTCGAGCGGCTCGCCCAGCGCCGGCGCGGAATCGGGCAGGGCGGCCCGGATCTCACCCGGCCGTACGCGGGCCATCACCGGCCGATCAGCATCCCCGTCCAGATAGGTGGCGATCCATTCAGAAGCCCGCCGGCAGGCGGCCAGGAACTCGGCCGAGTCGACCACTCCAGTTGTGCTCATGCCGGGAGCTTAGCCGGGTGGCTGGTTGCGCGATCATAGGCGTCGTGGGCAGACGGATCGGAAGCGTGATCGCTGGCGTGCGAGTCGTGATCATGGACTCCATCACCGAAATCCAGCCCGAGGACCAGGGGCAGGTGGTGATCAGCGCCAGTCATGGCGGGGCCAACTCGGGCGAATACGCCGCCGGCGGGCAGCCGAGGCTGGCCTTCTTCAACGACGCCGGCCATGGCAAGGAGGACGCGGGCACCGCCGGCCTGGCCAGGCTCGAGCGGCACGGCATCCCGGCCGCCGCCTACGCCCACACCAGCGCCCGGATCGGGGATGCCGGAGACGCCTGGGCGAACGGCGTCGTGAGCCGGGTCAACCGGCTGGCCGCGGCCGGCGGCATCGCCGTTGGTGATCCGGTCCGCGCCGCCGCCGAGCGGGCCGCGGGCTGGACTCGAACCCGATGATCGGTCACGGCCTCCGCCTGGCATGGTGGGGGCTGACCTGGATCGGCCGCCGCCTGCTCCGGCCTCCCCGCTACGTGAAGTTCCTCCTGGAGACGGCGCCGACCGAGTTGCCGCCAGCGCGCCGGCCGTTCTGGCAGCGACGCCTGATCGCCCGCCGGGTACCCCCCGACCTGCTGGCCCTGGGCCAGGCATTCCGCACCATCGCCAGCGACCCCAGGGTGGAGGGCGTGATCCTGCATCTGCGACCGTTCTCGGCCTCTCCGGCGGTGGTCGAAGGGATGCTGGACGCGCTTGCCGAACTGCGCCGAGCGGGCCGCCAGGTGGTGATCTGGGCGCCGGCGCTGACCACCTCCACCTATCACATCGCCACCGGCGCGGACCGGGTTCTGCTCCAGCCGGGCGGCCATGTCGGTCCGCTCGGTTATGGCCGCGAGTTCCTCTTCCTCGGAGATGCTCTGCGCCGGATCGGGGTCGAGCCTCAGTTCGTGGCGGTAAGCCCGTACAAAACAGCGGCCGATCCGCTCACCCGGGGCTCGCTCTCGGAAGCCGGACGCGAGATGGAGACCTGGCTGCTCAACTCCCGTCACGCCGCCTTCGTGAGCGCGGTGGCGGCTGCCCGCGGGCTTGACCCGGCCACCCTCGGCGAGTTGCTCGACCGCTCCCCGCTGACCGCCCAGGAAGCGCTGGAGGCGGGGCTGGTGGACGGGCTCAGCCCCGAGCATGAGCTCCCGGAACGGCTCGGGCTCGACGGCAGGGCGGGAATCCCCCCAGAATGGCCGGCCGCCCGCCGCCGGATTCTGCCCCGCCCGCCGGTACGGCCCGGTGGAGCGGTGGCGGTGCTGCCGGTGAGCGGGATGATCGTCGAGGGCAGGGGCAGCAACCCGCCGGTGCGGCCCCCATTGCCGATCCCGTTTCTTCCCGGCCAGGAGACTGGCGATCTCGGTCTGGTCGAACAGGTGCGCGCCCTCAAGCGCAACAAGCGGGTGAAGGCGGTGGTCCTCCACATCGACTCACCGGGCGGCAGCGCGCTCGCTTCGGAGGTCATGGCCTCGGCCCTCGAGGACCTGGCCAGGGTCAAACCCCTGGTAGCGGTGATGGGCTCGGTAGCTGCCAGCGGAGGCTATTACGTGGCCACCCCGTGCGGCTGGATCGTGGCCCGGCCGGGCACCCTGACCGGGTCGATCGGGGTGCTGGCCGGTCGCATCGCCACCGAGGGCGCGCTGCGGCGGCTGTCGATCAATGACGAAAGCCTGTTCACCAGCGAGGGGGTGGCGTCGGCCTCCGCCTTCCGGCCTCTCAGCCCGGCCCAGATCGAGCGGTTGAGGGCAAGCGTGGAGGACATCTACGCGCGCTTTCTGTCCCGGGTCGTGGCCGCCCGCGGACTGGAGATGACCCGGCTCCGCGAAGAACTGGCCGGGGGCCGGGTCTGGACCGGCGAACAGGCGCTCGAGCGGGGCCTGGTCGACCAACTGGGTGGGCTTCGGGAGGGCGTGGAGAAGGCCCGAGAGCTGGCCGGCCTGGCGCGGACGGGCCCGGTCTGGGTGTGGGGCCGGTTGGCGGCGCCCTCGCTGGCCGCGCCGGCGCCGATGGCGTGGCTGGAGGGGATCTGGTCCAGCCTGCGGATGCTGGGTTCGGAAGCGCCTCTAGCCCTCTGCTGGCTCCACGAATGGCAATGACCCGGGACGATTCGGGCGGCGCGGGTTTTCACCGCCCGGACTCAGCGGCTGGACGCCCCGCCCCCGGCCTAGCCTGTGCTCACCCGCCGGGCGGCCCGGTCCCCCGCCGGCCGGCACTCACCGTCGACCGGACCGATGAGAAGGACGAGCACCATGAACGATCTGGCCCTGTCTGCCATGGCGCGCCGCACGATAGCGATGGCCGAGCTCCGCGAGCGGGCGGAAGCCGGGCAGGCCATGGCCGAGTATGCGCTGATCATCGCGCTGATCGCGGTGATGGCGATTACCGCGCTGGTCGGCTTTCGCCGCCAGCTCCAGGCCACCTTCACCTCGATCGTGAGCGCGATGGCGAACGGTCAGTAGGCGCCGCGACGGGCTTCGGCGCCGGGCGGCGATGCGGCAGGCGATCGGGGTCCCGGTTCGCCGGGTCGACCCCGAGATAAGTGCTGGCCAGCCGGAACCCCGGAGGCCATCCGACTGGCCAACCTCGGTGCGAAGGAAGGTCTCTACCTGCCCCATCTGATCCACGCTTGCGTGATCGAGGAGGCGGTCGCGGCGGTCAATGATCTGCGCCAGCATCTGGTCAAGCCAGCGAGCCATTGGGTGCCCGGTTCGAGGTGGAGCCGTCCGACCGTGCCCACCACCTGCCCGGGTCAGGCGACTTCCTGCTCGAGGCCACCCCCAAGCGTGGTCGGCTGGCTGGTTCCGCGGCCCCGGGCTGACGCACTCGCCTGCCAAAGGCCGGGCCCTGTCGGCGATGATCCTGGGCGATCGCCTGATCTGGACCTGACGTTGCTCAGCCGGCTCCAGCCGTAGCCACTGCTCGATACCTGCCGGCTGGCAACCGGCCGGGCTACTCGCTCCCGGCTCAGAGCGGAGATCGGGCGGCTGGCGGCTCGGCAGCCCGGGCCTCCTGGTCGAGCCGGCCGCCCAGGCTCATCCGGCGGATCGCCGCGGTGAGTTCGGCCCGGCCTGGCTCGACCAGCACCGTGCCATCGGGGAAAACGATGGTCGGCACCGTCCGGTAGCCGCCATTCAGCTCCAGCACGATCCGCACCGCCGACGGCTCCCTCTCGATGTCGATCCAGGTGTAGGCGGCGCCCTCGGCATCCAGCACAGCCCTGGCCAGCCGGCAGTCGGGGCACCAGCTGGTGCTGTAGACGGTGATCTCTGCTCTGTTCATGTCCTTCCTTTGCTGCTGGAGACGGAAAGCTAGCCGGATCCGGCCGGCGCGAAACTGTGAAACCGCCGTGTCGACCGCGCCTATTTCTCACCTGGCTCCGGATGGGGCCGTTCGGATCTCCGAAGCAAAGTATTCAGTTTAACCTTGATCTTATTTTCGGTATGCTTAACTCATGCTCCAGACGGCTGCCCGCCCCCGTCTCACTCCGGCTCAGGAGGACCATCTCAAGGCCCTCTACCACCTCCGTGGTCATCAGCGCCAGGTGCCCACCGGAGAGCTCGCCCACCGGCTCGGGGTCTCGGCGTCCGCGGTTACCGAGATGGTCACCCGCCTGTCCGCGCTCCAGCTGGTCGCCCACGACCGGTTCAAGGGCCAGGGACTGACCCCGGAGGGTGAAAAGGTGGCGCTCGAGTTGGTTCGACACCACCGACTGATCGAGATGTTCCTGGTCCAGGTGCTCGGCTACGGCTGGGACGAGGTTCATGAGGAGGCGGAACGCCTCGAGCACGTGATCTCGGAACGAATGGAAGAGCGGATCTTCGAGTTGCTGGGCCGGCCCGAGCTCGACCCGCACGGCCACGCCATCCCCAGCCGGGATGGCGAGCTCGCCGTGACCAGTGATCGCACCCTGAACGGCTGCGCAGCCGGCGACCGGGTGATCATTTCCGGGGTCTCCGACGACGATCCGGCCCGCCTGCGCGCCCTTCGCGACCGGGGCCTGGTACCCGGGGCCAGGCTCGAGGTGCTGCAGACCGGCGAGTTCGAGGGGCCGATCGAGGCCACCCTCGACGGACAGCGAGTGACGGTGCCGCTAGGGCTGGCCCGGGGGATCTTCGTCCGGGAGGACGTCACGGATGGCGGCTGAGATCGAACCGGTCGCCCCGGCCGGGCTGTGGGCGATCACCGAGGCCACCCGCCGGGCGGCCGCCGACACCCTTGCCGGCCGCCGGCGCGGCTGGCGAGCCGTACTGCCCTTCGTCGGACCCGCCTTCATCGCCTCGGTGGCTTACATGGACCCGGGCAATTTCGCCACCAATATCCAGGGTGGCGCCCAGTACGGCTACCGCCTGATCTGGGTGGTGGTCTTCGCCAACCTCACCGCGATGCTCTTCCAGGCCCTGTCGGCCAAGCTCGGCATCGTCACCGGGCGCAACCTGGCCGAGCTCAGCCGGGAGCACTTCCCGCGGCCGGTATCTCTGGCCATGTGGATGGTGAGCGAGGTGGGGGCGATGGCCACCGATTTGGCCGAGTTCCTGGGCGCGACCATCGCCCTCAACCTGCTCTTCCACATGCCGATGCTGCTGGGCGCCCTGGTCACCGCGATCGCCACATACGCGATGCTGACCCTGCAGCGCTACGGGTTCCGACCGATCGAGGCGGTGATCGCCGCCCTGGTTGGCGTGATGGCTCTCAGCTACCTGATCGAGACCGTATTCGCCCGGCCCGCCTGGGGGGAGGTGGCGCACGGAGCGCTGGTGCCATGGTTGGGCGATTCGGGCGCTCTGCTCCTCGCCGTGGGTGTGATCGGCGCCACCGTGATGCCGCACGCTATCTACATCCACTCCGGTCTGACCCAGGACCGGGTTCGGCCGGGCAACCAGGCCGAGCGCCGGAAGATCATCCGCTTCTCGCATCTGGACGTGCTGATCGCGCTCAGCCTGGCCGGGTTGGTCAACGTCGCGATGATGTACATGGCGGCGGCAACCTTCCATGCCCATCACTCCGGGGTGGCCGACATCGCCACCGCCTACCGGACGTTGACTCCGCTGCTGGGTGGCGCCGCGGCGGCGGTCTTCCTGGTGTCCTTGCTGGCGTCAGGCCTGTCGAGTTCAGCGGTAGGCACCATGGCCGGCCAGGTGATCATGCAGGGATTTGTCGGCTTTTCCATCCCGCTCTGGCTCCGGCGTGTGGTCACCATGCTGCCGACGATCGTGGTGATCGGCCTCGGGGTCAACCCGACCGCCGCCCTGATCATCAGCCAGGTCGTACTCAGCCTGGTGCTCCCGGTGCCGGTACTGGCCCTGGTCTTCTTCACGGGCCGCCGCTCGCTGATGGGGGATTTCGTCAACGGTCGCTTCACCTCCCTGTTGGCGGCCGCCTGCGCCCTGGTCATCCTCGTGCTCAACCTGGTCCTGCTGGCGACCACCGCCGGCCTGCACCTGCCGGGAATCGGCTGACCGCCGGCGACCAGGGGGAAGGGTGGGAGTGGCCAGGTCGGCGACTATAATCCCGTTCACCATCCACCCACAGGAGTAACGCCATTCCCGCCCTGAAGCCGGTGCGCGACCTGGCCACCGACCACGAGTTTTGCACCCGAGCCGGCTCCCACTTCGCCCGGTCGGCGTCGCGGGTGAAGCTCGAGCAATGGCCGGCCCGAATCCCGGAGTCCAGCCGCGCTTCAGCCGCGGCGGTGGGCCGGACCCGGGCCCTGGTACCGGCCGACCTGGCGCCAGTTCGGCCGCCGGCCGCCGGCCGGGCCCAAGCGGCGATTTCCGTCGGGGTGTGAGGGGATCGAAGCCACCCGGCCGGCCACCGGCCACCCCACCACCTACGGGCTCTACCTGGAGTCGGGGCCGATGCGCCGGAAGACGATGGTGCACGTCATCGACCTGCTCGGCTGCGTCGCCACCGGTCCGACCACCGAGGCCGCTCTGGCCACCACTCCGGCCGCGATTCGCGCCTACCTACGCTTCCTGAGTGCGGCCGGCGAACCGGTGGACCCGGCGGCACCCTTCGAGACCCGGGTGGTAGAACACGTCACCGAGGGGAAATGGGTTGGTAACGGTTCGCCCTACCTGATCTTCCAGCCGGACCTGCGACCCGTCGCCGGCCCGGAGATCGAGCGGATTCTCCACCGCTTCGACCTGCTCTCGGAGCGGTTCGCGAACTGGGCCGAATCGCAGACCAACGAGGCGCTGGATCTGCCTCCGCCCGGGGGCGGCCGGCCCGGCCGGGCGGTACTGCTGCACGTGCTGGGCGCTTCTGGCGCCTACCTCAGCGTCCCGACCGGCGGCGCGCCCGGCTTCAGCGCCGTACACGGGGCGGTCGAGCGGGGCCGGCTCCAGTTGCCGGACGCCTTTCGCCAGGTGTCGGCGATGGTCGGCGAACGCGTGCGCGGCACCAACTCCGAGCAGCGAGCGGCGGTGATCCGGCGTGAAAAGGACGTCCGCACCCTGCGCAAGGCGCTGCGCCGGCTGCTGGAGCATTCCTGGGAGCACCTGGTCGAGCTGTCGGTCCGCCCGGGCGGACCTCATCTGCCAGGTGGAGGTTCGCCGGCGGCAGCTCCCGCCGGCCCGGGTTGGGACGGGTGAGCCCCCGTCCAGACGGCGCCGCGGGCGCCGAGTTGGAGGTCACGCATGAACCCGAGCTTCGAAAAGGACATCCGGCCGCTCTTCCGGCCACTCGACCGAGACGAGATGAGATATGCGTTCGACCTGTGGGAACTGGAGGACGTCAAGGCGCACGCGAATGACATCCAGGCCCGGCTCGAAGAGGGCGACATGCCCTGCGATGAGCCCTGGCCGCCGGAGCGGATCGAACTCTTCAAGGCCTGGATGGAGGCCGGCTTTCCGGCCTGATCAACGTCAGCGCCAGGGCACCCGACGAGGTGAAGGCCATGACCGGCTGACCGCGCGATCCGTAGGAGGCGACACGCGCCAAAGGAGCCGACACGCGCCAACTTTTGGCCTGCGGCCGGTTTCGGCGCCGGCTCGCGACGCGGCACTCCCCTTCGGATCGAGCCGGTTCGGTCCAGCCGGATCAACAATTTTCCCACCCCGTCCGCTTGCGCGCCGTGTTTCCGGCATTGCCCACAATTCGATCCTCAAGAGGTTCGAAGAATGCGCGCCGGGCGACGCCGCCGGACACCTGAATCATCTGGAATCCGATCGCCCGCGACCTGAGGCCCGGCCGCTCGCAATCGAAGATTCCATATGGTCGTATTGTCAGACCATTTGTATAGTATTAGCGGGCAAGATATCGAGGTGAAAAAAGCGAACGACGTCGCGGGTAACGGCCGGAACCACGGATTGCGGTTCGCTCCGGTCGACGTTCCCGACGCGCCGGAGGTGCTGGCCTCGGTCTTGCGAGGGCGGATCCTGTCAGGTGATCTGCCTGAAGGGACGGTGCTCCCCCCGGAGCGGGTCCTGGTCGAGCAGACCAGGCTCAGCCGGGCCACCGTCCGCGAAGCGCTGCGGATTCTCCAGCTCCAGGGTCTGCTGGTCAGACGGGTGGGGCGCAGCGGCGGCTCGGTCGCCGCCCGTCCGGCCGCCGAGGACGTGATCGGCTGGCTCGATCTCTTCTTGCAGGGACGGCGGCTCGACACCGCGGTCTTGCTCGAAGTCCGCGAGATCATCGAACCGTGGTGCGCCGCCTTTGCCGCGGCCCGGCGAACCGAGGCCGACCTGGCCGAGCTGGAAGCCTGTAACTCTCGCATGCTCGAGGTCATCGACGACCTGGACGCTTATTTACAGGCCAATGTCGGGTGGCATATGGCGGTGGCCGACGCCAGTCACAACGAACTTTTGGCGGCATTGATGCATGCCTTGAGCAAGGCCGTCCTGCGGCAGACCGGCGGAGAGCATTTCAACACGGTCGAGGTCAGGGCTTCCGCGATCCGCGCCCATGCCCGGGTCATCGAAGCGATTCGAGCCGGCGACGCGGAAACCGCCCGCCGCCGGATGGCGCGGCATGTGCACGCCTTCGCGACGACGCTACTGCGCTCAGAACCCTGACCTGAACCGCGCTGATCAGCGCCGCGCCCGCAGCCTGGGCGCGATCGCGCCGGCGATCGCCTCCAGCTGATCCAAACCATTCGACAGCGGGGTCAGCACGTAGCCGTCGACGCGATCGATAATAACGGGCGGTTTCGAACAGACGATCCGCCACTTCGGTCGCGGTGCCGATGTTGTACGTGCGCTTGGCGTCGTTCCAGTCACCCGTGAAAAAAAAAACCCCTCAGCGCTTCCTGGCAGCGACCTACTCCGCCGGGACCGTCGAGCACGTATATCCAGTCGGAAAGGATGAACCCGGGGTCGCCGGGCTGGCGTCCAGCATTCTGGGCGGCGGCCAGGACATGCCGCCAGGCGGCGCCGAGGACCGCGGGATCGATCCGGCGCCGGTGCGACGCCGAGTAGATGAGCGGCACCCAACCCGGCCGCGCGGTCCCAGGCAACATCCTGCGGATAATACTTATTGTCAGACCAAATGTCCGGTGCTCCTGCCTGACCGGGTCCCGCCCGGCGTCACGCCCGCCCACGATCGATCAGATCGGCCGGGCCGGGTCAGCGCGGAATCGGACCCAGGATCTCCCGGGCGACCAGGATTCGCTGGACCTCGCTCGGACCCTCACCGACCCGGCGGATGCGCAGTTCGCGATACCAGCGTTCCAGGGGGAGATCCTTGGTGACCCCGTAGCCCCCGAAGATCTGGATGCAGCGATCGACCACCCGGCCGGCCGCCTCCGAGGCAACCAGCTTGGCGATCGCGGCCTCGGTCCGGAACGGCTGTCCCCGGTCACAGCGGAAGGCGGCGTCGAGAATCATCCATCGGGCTTGCCGGAGATCGATCTCATTGTCCACCAGCATCCACTGGATGGCCTGGCGGTGGGCCAGGGGGTGGCCGAAAGTCGACCGCTGCTTGGCGTGCTCGACCGCCAACTCCTGGGCCCGGATCGCCACCCCCAGGCACTCGGCCGCGTAAGGGATACGGTTACGGGACAGCTGGTCATTGGCGATCTTCAGGCCCTGCCCGACTCCCCCCAAAACGTTGCGCTGAGGAACCCGGAGGTTCACGAATTCCAATTCGGTCGCGTAGTGAGTGGACCGCAGGGTGTGGACTACCCGGCGCACGTGAAAGCCGGGCGCATCGGTGTCGACGATGAAGGCGGTGATGCTGCCTCGCTCCTCGGGATTGCCGGTGCGTGCGAAGACCAGGCAGAAGTCGCTCTTATCGGCCCCGCTGATGAAGGTCTTGGATCCGTTGATCACCCACTCGTCGCCGTCGAGCACGGCTCGGGTCAGGATCGAGCCAGCTGGATCGCTGCCGCCGGCGGGCTCGGTGAGCGCGAAGCAGGCCTGCATCTCGCCCCGCAGCAGCGGGTCGAGATAACGCCGCTTCTGGTCCTCGTCGGCCTCGTAGAGTTGGGCCAGGACGGTTCCCCCGAAGGCTCCATAGCAAGGCGCGTAGAGCCCCGCCCGGTGCTGCGACATCTCGATCGCCAGCAGGGCCCGGGTGACCATGTCGACGTCCGGACCGCCATGGAAGGGCGGGATACCGAGACCGTAGAGGCCCATCTGGCGAACCTTGTCGGACAACCGCCGGAGGACGGCGTCGGGCAACTCGTAGGCATCGGGATCGAGATCGGCCTCGATCGGCACGATCTCCTCCCGCACGAACCTCCGAACCGAATCGACAAGCAGCTTCTGCTCTTCACTCAACTCCAGGTCCATCGAGTCCTCACATGCAAACGGAAGGGGTCAGGGGCGGCCGGGATCCGGGCGACCGGGATCGAGGCGGCCCACCCGGGAAGGCCGGTCCGAACCTTGCCGCTCCGGCAACCGGCCATGATCGGTATGGTGGACCGCGAGCAACTCGTTCCAGCGGCTCAGGTACTGCACATTGACCTCGTAGCGGAAGCGGTAACCGGGCCCGAACAGCTCCAGCTGGCGCCGCAACTCCCCTCTCAGTCCGAAGGTAGATCCCCCGCCGGCATAACCGATGTAGAGAATCTCGCCGTTCCCGTCCGCGATCTGGTACACGCCCATTTCGCCGCCGACCGCCGCCACCTCGGGGGCAGACAGCTCCCGCCATTCCTTGTCGAGGCGGACCCTCATCGGGGATGCCGATCCTGGCCGGGCGGCGGCGGCTCCCGGCCCACCGAAACAGCGTGGTCGATTCGCATGCGCGTATGGTGCCAGAACCGGTGACATATGGTCAAACGGTCCGACCAAAAACAAAGTATGAGGGCCGCCGGGCGCCAGACACGCAAGCCAACCGGCCTCAAGTTCAGGAGGTGGCGGGGATGGATGGGAATCGAACCCACCTGAGACCCCTCATCAGGACCTCACAACGGTTTTGAAGACCGCGGAAGGCACCAGCCCCCGAACATCCCCAGGGCCCAAACCGGCTCTGGTCTCAGGGTACCCGGCCGCGCCTCAGGCTCGCTTGGCGGCCTCCGCGTAGCTGTTCAGGCGGCTGCGAACCTCGGGCTCCAGCTTGCTCCACCGGATACCCCTGACCGCTCCCTCGAGGGCGAGCAGGGTGCCGGGGCTGTCGCGGGATGGGTAGACCTTGCGCAGTTGCTCCCAGGCGGCGAGCGACCCCATCTCTTCCAGCTGCTCGATGGTTCGGATGCCGGCCGTCATCAGCTCTCTGGCCAGGACCGGGCCGATGTTAACCGCCTCCGAAATGGGTCGCATCCTCTCCATGATCTCTCCCTGGCCCACGAACGCCGGCCGGCCAGGGGGTCAGCCGGCTCGCGCGTCGTTGTAATGATAGCGTCAGACCGCCGGCCCGAATCAAGTCGATTACCTACGTTAAATTCGGTTAGCTCCCGACCCTTGAGGTCAAACCATCACAGGTGAGGGTGGACTTGACCCTCGATTCTGCTTGTCCGCAATAAGCCGCATCTACGGCTCTACGTAAAGATTCGTTAGGCGAGCCGAGCTCAGGCTTGGCGTGGTCTGGCGGGGAGGCTCCGCCATCACCGCATCATGCATTTTCTTCACAGGGGACGGGAGATTTTAGGTCAGCCGATTTTCCCATCTACAGGGACGTTCGGGCATGGCCCCGCTGCCGATGGCGGCCGCTCGTGTCAGCATCAGGTGGTGACCAGCCGGATCCGGATCAGTTCAGACCTGCTGGCGGTGCTGGCGGGCTTGCTATCCGGCCTGCTCGCCGGGATGCCTGCGGGCGGTCCTGTCGATCAGGTTCGGGCCGCGGCCGGCGAGCTGGTTGTGATCGGGGCCAACGACCTCGGCGGTCGGGGCCTCAACTCCGCCCTGACGGTGGCCGGAAGCTGCGCCTTCGCCGGCAGCCGGGGCCAGGGTCCGGTGTTGATCCTGGACGTGGCCGACCCCGCCCATCCGGAGGTGGTGGGCCGCATCGATGGCCACCCGCGAAGCACGAGCCGGGAGTTGCGGGCGGTCCCCGACGCCCGCCTGCTGGTGGTGATGAGCGCCGCTCTCGGTGCGGGCGGGGTCAACCGCTTCGACCTCTACCGCTGGGACACCGACTGCCGGCATCCATACCCGTCGGGTGGCCTCGATCTGGGGGCGGCACCGCATGAGTTCTTCCTCTGGCGGGGACCGGAACGGTTGCTGCTCTTCACCACCTTCTTCCACGGCGGCGCAGGCGATCTCCAGGTGATCGACGTCGGCGATCCCGCCCGACCTCGACCGGTGGCCACCTGGGACTCCCCCCGGGGCGCGCTGCATTCGATCTCGGTCGGAGCTGATGGCCGGGCGTACCTCTCGCTGTGGACCGGAGGCATGCTGGTGGCCGACGCCTCCGACTTCACCGCCGGCCGGCCGGGGCCCCGGCTGCGCCTGATTACCGCGCCCGAGAACGCGCTGACCGCCCCGGCCGGCGGCAACGTCCACAGCGCGGTGCCGGTTCCGGGCCGGTCCTTGGTGGTGGTGACCGACGAACGTTACGTGCCCGGTTGCCCCTACGGTCCAGCCCGGCTGGTCGATGTCAGCGATCCGGCCCACCCGCGGGCGCTGGCCACCCTCCAGGTCCCCGAGAACGAGCCGGGTCGGTGTGCGGGAGCCCCGCCCGGCGCCTACACCAGCCACAACCCCACCCTCACCCACGACCTGGCTTTGATCAGCTGGTACTCGGCGGGCCTCCAGGTGTTCGATCTCGCCGACCCCGCCCACCCGGTACCGCTGGCCGAACTGCGGCCGGCGGGGCAGCTGCCGCTCGAGCGCGACCGAGCGCTGGGGGCGACCGCGGCCGAGACATGGAGCTATCCGGTGATCGATGGCGGGATGATCTTCGTGGCCGATGTCAACCAGGGGGTGCGGGTGATCGGCTACCGCGGTCCTCACCAGGAGCAGCT
>JRHI01002231.1_pt1 | contig 13790 bp, 13 predicted proteins | sample 215371 | NCBI WGS metagenome assembly JRHI01 (sample SAMN02929681, study PRJNA255918) | sediment metagenome | biome: cave system; feature: Ice Cave; material: Sediment; isolation source: sediment from deep within a dark volcanic ice cave with no known source of... ...
CGCCACGGTCGCGTGTCCAGTCGTAGTGACCCGGGGCGACGAGGAACGTCGCCGGCGCCCGGTTGGGGTTGGTGACGCCCACACCGCCGCCGCCGATGTTGTAGCGGTAGCCGCTCAGCGCGATCCCGCTCTTGCCGAACAGCAGGTTGGCCACCTGTCGCTGAGCCTCGGGTGGAAACTCACCGAGGTCGTTGGGCCACCACGCCCCCGACGCGCCGAAGTGATCGATGCGTTGCGCGTTACGGCCGTCGACCGACACGGTGACGGGGCGCGTTCCGGCTCCGCTCGCCTTGTCGGCTCCGGCCGCCGTCGCGAACGTGGTTGCGAGCAGCGCGACGACCGTGGCCGCAAGGAGGGTCCGCCTCCGAACCGTGTGGGGAGCGGACCGCTGTGTGCGTGTCGATGGGAGCACCGGCCGGCACCGTACTGCACGACCACCGCCGATGGGCCCGAAACGCGGCAAACGATTACGCGTCGAGCTCGGCGAGGCGCTCGGCCATCGTCGACAGGAGCTCGGCCGACAGCTCCGGGTTGTCGGTCAGGAGCGTGGCGAACTCACGCCGGTCCAGCACCTCGATGATCACGGGAGTGGTGGCGACCACGGTCGCCGTCCGCGGTTGCCGGCCGAGCAGCGCGATCTCGCCCACGTAATCGCCGGGGCCAAGGGTCTTCACGACCGCGTCACCGCGCCTGACCTCCACGGCGCCTTCGAGCACGATCACGAACTCTGCACCCCGGGCGCCTTCGCGGGTGAGCACGGTGCCCGCGGGCTCGTCGAGACGGGTCATCAGCCCGGCGATACGACGGCGCTGCCGGGCGGAGAGGTCTCGGAACAACGTCACCTCGCCGAGCAGATCCTCGGTCGACCTCTGCATCTTCATGCGACCCCCCGATGTCGGCTGCCGTCGAGGAAGTCTGCCGCGCGCGGCGCCGAAGTTCGAGCGGCCTGGGCGGCACACCGGTTCGTCGCACTCGTGAGCCGCCGAGTAGAACGAGCGGGTGTTCGTGACCAACCATGTCCTCGCGGGAACGGTCATCGGCGCGGCGTGCCGGAAGCGTCCGGTGCTGGCCTTCGCGCTCGGGGTCGCGTCGCACGTCGCGATGGACCTGACGCCGCACTGGGGCTGCGAACCCGGCGACTCTGATCGGTTCCTCTCGGTCGCCCGCCGTGACGGTGTGCTGGGCCTTGGTGCCGTGACCGCGGTGCTCGTCGCCGCGGTCCCACCCCGCCGGGCGCTCGTGTCGGCCATCTTCGGGGCCGCGTTGCTCGACCTCAACAAGCCGTGCGAGCACTTCTTCGGTCGGAGTCCGTTCCCGGAGTGGGTCGACCGGTTCCATCGCGGTATCCAGCGCGAACGGCTCGAGCAGTTCACGTCCGAGCTCGTCGCCGGGGCCGCGCTCACGCCCGTGGCTGCAGCTGCGCTCGCGCGCCACCGCCGTCGCGCGGTCGAGGAGAGTCGCGTTCAGATCGCTCAGTGAGGGATCGGGGCAGTCCTGGCAATGGTCTCGATCCCACGTGCGTCGACCGGGAGCAGGAAGCCGCGGTCCTGAGCACGGTCGGTGGCGCGCTCGAACGTTGTCGACGTACACGTCGTGGGTCGGATACAGCGACGCGAGCGTCTGTGCACTGAACGGGATCGTCTGGCCGAACAGGCCGCAGAAGCCGTGGTCGTTGTTCTGCCCCGACAAGGTGGCGATGGGTACGTCGAGCTGCGGGGTGCGGATGCCACCACGGGCGTTGCCGAACAGGTCCCGAACGATGGTGCCGTTACCGTCGACGACGATTCGCGGTGAGTGCGGCGGACGGAAGTCGTCATCGGTCACCCAGCGACGGAGATCCGCGATCGCCGTACCCACATCCGCGCAACGACCCGCCGGGGTCGCCGGGCAGCTCTAGGAGCCGAAGGCGTCGACCCGGTGCTGTGTCGCGACGATGATGCGGTTCCCGGTGATCGTCGGCGTGGTGAAGTGCTCGACCGATCCGATGTCGGTGTGTGACTGCTCCCGGCCGGTCGCAGCGTCGTACGCATACAGAACCCCGGCGCTCAGGTCGACGGTCCACACGGTCGCGCCGCCGACGACGGGCGGTCCGGCGTCGAAGCCGGGGCTGTGCCACGCGACCTCGAAGCTCGCGCCGCTCGTCGTGAGCGCGACGAGTCCGCCGCGACACGGGACGAACAACATCGGTGCCGCGTACGCGGTGCCGCCGTAGGCACCGCCGGTGCAGATCTTTGCCTGATGCAGGGCCGCGGCACCGTTGAGGTGGTCGGCGTCGAGGAGGTACCCGACGCCTTCCTTCCCCGCCTGGAACAGACGGTTGCCGTCGAGCAGGGCCGGTGCCAAGGAGCCGAGGTCGGCGTCGGCTGCGCTGAGCGCGTCGCGGTTCGCGGGTGTGAACGACGAGCGCAGCTGCAGCTGGGGCGACAGCCGCAACACCGAGTTGGACAGATCGGGAGCGCCGGTGCCTCCGGTGGCATTCCCGGTCGACACGTAGATGTCGCCGCCGGGCGCGACCACGGGTCCGGGCGTCGCCCAGATCGCGGCGGCCGACGGAGCGGGTACCCGGTACGAGGCGCGAATGCCGCTGCCGTCGATCCCGGCCGACACGAGCGCCCCGTGGTAGTTGCCGCAGTCGCCGTACAGGCCACCGAAGGCCACGAGCACCTGGTCCCCGTCGAGCGCGAGCGCGGCGCGTTGCTGGTGAACCTTCGGGTCGGCGCCGGGCGGGTCGATGGTGGTCCGCCAGCGCACTGCGCCGGTGCCGAGGTCGAGCGCGACGAGGTCGTGGCGCGCCGGCTTCAAGAACGCGACCGCGAGCACAAGCCGGCGTGTCGTGTCGATCACCGGCGTGCTCGTGATGCCGCTCGGATCGATGTTGCCGCAGGGCAGCGAGCTTCCCGACACGGCTTCGCCGAGCTGGGCGTGCCAGCGGATCGCTCCGGTGTCGGCCGCGAGCGCGTACACGCTGTTGCGTTCGGTGGCCGCGATGATCATCCCTTCGGCGGCGAGGGGCTCCGCGTAGACGGCGGCGTCGAGCGCGGGCGACGACCACACGCGCCGGACGGCGGGTGACGGGCCTGACGGCACGCGGCCGGTGCGGGCCGCATCGCCGTGGTAGGTGGGCCATGCCGCGCCGGCGGACCCGCCGGTGGAGGCACTGGTGCTCGAAGCCGCGCCCGGCGCGACTGCGGTCGTTGTCGTGGTCGACGGTCGACCCGACGTCCCGCTGGACGAGCAGGCGGCGAGGCCGATCAGCGTCGCGACGAGGAAGAGCACGACGCGTGGGAGTCGGCGAGGCAAGGGCTGTCACAGTACCCGCGCCGTTCTGGTGCCGGTCCTCACTCCAGAAGCGATCGGCGCAGCGATTCCACTGCCGCGGGCTCGAGACCGTGGTGCACGAGGTACCCGGTCCCGGAGGTGTGCTCGGATCGCAGACGCTCGAGTACCGCGCGCATCACGGATGCCTCCGCCGCGAAGTGTGATTCCGCAACCTCGGCGACGCCGCCGGCCTCGGCCGCCCGGGCCCGGTGCCGGACGACGAGCTCGTCCATGCGCTCGGCCGTGATGGCGTAGTCGGCCGAGATGATCTCGTCGTCGACTCCGAGCACGGCGAGCAACAACGCCGCCACGAGGCCGGTGCGGTCCTTTCCCGCGGCACAGTGGAACACGACCGGTTGGTTGGTGGGCTCGGCCAATACCCGCAGCACCGCCGCGAACCGGCCACCGAAACGCTCGAGCATCATCGAGTAGATCCGATCGAGTCCGAGCGTCGACGGCGACCGCGTCCGGAGCCCGTTCGACCCGGTCGGGGCTGGTCTCGTCGACGATCGGGAGGTGGTGCACCGAGACGCCGAAGGTGCCGAGCGGGCCATGTCCGAACGTCTCCACCTCGTGTCCGGCGCGCAGGTCGACGACGGTCGCGACGCCGAGCACCTCGGCCACATGCCGCGCGTCCGCGTCGCTCATGTGCGAGAGCGAGTCGCTCCGAAAGACGCGCCCGTGTCGCAACCGCCTGCCGTCGAGTGTCGGATATCCGCCCAGGTCGCGGAAATTGGCCGGACCATCGAGCGCGATGCGCTTCGGTCCTGTCGTCGTCATCACGCAATGTTGGCACCCATACGGGAACGGCTGGTTGCGACCCGATGAACGCTCCACAGCCGGGTCGGCAGATTGCGGCGTACGCTTCGGCGATGCGACGGGGCGGGCGCACGGTCGCGGCGGCCACGGTGGCAGCGGTCATCGTCGCGGTGCTGGCGGTGACCGCCTCGACCACCGGCGCAGTCGCACGCGACCACGGTGAGCGGCGCGACGGGGAGTCGGGCGACGCCATCGACTGGGGCGCGCTGCGAAATCCGATCCTCGGCTACAAGGACCGCGCCACCAAAGACCCCGCGCTCGTACGGGTCGGCAACCGGTGGGTTGCGCTGTTCAGCTCGGTGGGTGCCGCGGGGCAGTGGCGGATCGGGGTCACGACCAGCCGCGACCTGCAACGGTGGTCGAGGCTGCGCTTCCTCCCGCACGACCAGACCGTCGAGGGTGAGGCGTCACCCGACGTGGTCCGCGCGCCCGACGGGCGCTTCGTCGTGACGTTCCAGTCGTTCGTGCACGACACCAACGGTGCGGAGGCAAAGCTCTGGTACAGAACGACCCGCGACTTCCGCTCGTTCTCCCGAGCGCACCGGCTCGGCTTCGAGCTCCATCCGGGCCGGACCGACCGGATGATCGATCCGGCGCTCGTGTGGGGCCCGGCCGGATTGCTGCTCGGCTACAAGACGGGCACGCGGGACGGTCCTCAGGCGTTCGAGCTCGCGCGCTCGCCCGCCGGTTCGCTCGACGGCCCATGGACTCCGGTCGGGCGTCCCGACATCCGCGTGCTCGGAGACACCATCGAGAACTACCAGTTCCTCCACCTCGACGACCACTGGCAGCTGCTCGCGACGAGCAACGTCCTCGACCGTCCCTATGTCTTCGATCTCGCGGGCGACGCACACGATCCGATCGGGTGGCTGCACTGGTCGCCGGGGCGCCAGCTCGTCGTGCCACAGGAGCCGTGGAACCCCGGTCGAGGTGTGACGGGCGCGACGTTCGAGCACGCCAACTGCTCCTTCGTCGTCGACGGCCGCCGCATCGACGGGCTCGTGTACCTGGTCTATGCCGACTCGCCGGAGATGACGACCTTCGGCGGTCAGGGCCGTGCCCAGCTGGGCATCGCGCGTAGCCCCGACCTCGTGCACTGGGACGTGCCGGCATCGCCACGCGCGTGAGCAGTGCAGGGCCGCATACGATGCCGCGATGCCCGAACCCGTCGACACGCCGCCGAACCAGGCCAACGAGGAATTCGTCGAGCCGTCGCGCGACGAGATTCCGGGAATCAGCCGGCAACACGTCGGCGCGATGGAGTCGTCGGATGCCGGGGAGATCTGGATCCTCGCGGGGATGCACCACGTCGTGCTCACGACCGTCGGGCGCAGGTCGGGGAAGGTCCACAAGGTCGCGCTGCCGTTCTGGCTCGACCCGGATGGACACCGGGTCGTCGTCGCCTCGTTTGCCGGTGCGCCGCAACACCCGTCGTGGTACGTGAACCTCAGCGATCCCACCGCGAACCCCGAGGTGCTCGTACGGGTGCAGGGCGGCGCGTTCTGGGCCGAGGCCCAGACCCTCGAGGGCGACGAATACGCACGCATGTGGGCGGCGTTGATCACCGACCGTCCCTACTACGCCGACTACCAGACCCGTACCGACCGGCGGATCCCGTTGGTGCGTCTCGTGGAGCTCCGACCGGCCTGAGGTCGCGCGGCCTGAGGTCGCGCGGCGTCAGCTCGCCGGGCGTGCGCGCGACCCGGCAAAGGCGGGACCGTCGACCCGGTCGACGGTCGTGAACGACTCCACTTCGCCGCGCGTCAGCCGGGTCGGCTGTCGCACCGGGTGACCGAGCGCGACGACGGTCGCGACCGCGAGATGGTCGGGGGCGCCCAAGAGCTCCTTGACCTCCGGCTCGCGGCGAAGCGGCATCGTCGTGATGACGCCCCCCAGCCCTTCGGCCCGCGCGGCCAGCAGCACGTTCCACACGAACGGGTAGATGGAAGCGCCTCCCACGAAGGTGTAGCGAGGGAGGTCGCGGTCGGCGGCGGCGAGGGCGCGGAGGTCGGCGAGCACGACGAGCAGCACGGGCACCGCGTCGAGATGCTCCGCGAAGCCACCCGAACCCTTGGCGGCGTCGGACGCGATCGTGGCGACGTCGTCCCGGGCCCGCGCCTCGGCATCGGCATCGGTGACGGGCGCCCACGGCACGAGACCGTGGCTGCGCATCGCGAGGTACTCGTACCAGCCGGGGAGGTACAGGTCGCGCAGGCCCCGCCGGACCCGCGGGTCCTTCACGACTACGACCTGCCACGCCTGGCGGTTCCCGCCGCTCGGCGCGAACCGTGCCGTCTCGAGGATGCGCACGACGACGTCGTCGGTGACCGGCTCGGGCCGGAACTCCCGGACTGTACCCGTCGTCCGTAGCGTCTCGATCAGGTCCATACCCGCTCCTCCTCTTTGGGGTCGGTGCCGCCGGCGCATGCTCGGGGCAGACTGTCGACCGTGCCGAGCTTCTGGATCACGTGGCGGCCCGCCGCGCTGCTGGCGGTGGGGCTCGCCGCAGTGGCCGTGTCGACGCTGCGGTCCGGGCGGCAGTCCCTGCGGGCGGTCGGTGGCGTCGCGCGTGAAGCCGCGATCGTGTTCGGGCTGTTCTCCTTGTGGCAACGCGCCGCCGAGCTGTCGATCACGCGTGTGACCGGCGGGATCGGCCATGCGAAGTGGGTGTGGCACGCCGAGCGGGTGCTGCACCTCCCGAGCGAGGTGACGGTGCAGCACGCCCTCCTGCCGTATCCCTTGCTCGTGAAGGTCAGCAACCTCTACTACGCGGGGCTGCACTTCCCGGTCACGATCGCGTTCCTCGTGTGGCTGTACGTCCGTCATCGCGAGAGGTACCCCCTCGTGCGCAACACGATCGCGGTGGCGACGGGCGCATGCCTGCTCGTGCAGATGATCCCGGTTGCGCCGCCGCGCATGCTTTCCGGGCTCGGCTTCGTCGACACCGGTGTGCAATACGGCCAATCGGTGTACGGATCGGTTGGTCGAGGCATCGCCGACCAGCTGTCCGCGATGCCCTCGGTCCACGTCGCCTGGGCGGTGCTCGTGGGCGTCGCGGTCGTCGGCGTGAGCATCAGCCGGTGGCGGTGGGTCGTGGTGGTGCACCCGATCGTTACGATCCTCGTTGTGGTGGTCACCGCGAACCACTTCTGGCTCGACGGCATCGTGGCGGTGCTGTTGCTCGGCCTCGGTTGGATTGTCGCGACCCGCGTGCCGGTCGCGGCCCGCAGCCTCGAGGTCCGGTCAACGGCCGGCACGCGCGAACCAGAACTGCCGGGCCGACTCGCCCAGCGGCCAGTGCGCCTCGTCACCGAGCACCGCGAACGACCGGTGCGCGTAGGCAACCACGTCCGCGAACGGTCGGTCGTGGGTCTGCGACCAGTCGGACCCCCACTGGAGCCGGCGGGGCCCGAACGCGCCCGCGAGGGCTTCGACGAAGTCGCGAGGGTCGCCACCCCCGTCGCGCGCGTGGTCGAGCGCGACGGTCGACACCTTGAGGTGCACGTTGGGGAAGCCGGCGAGGTCGAACAGCGGCCGGGCGGCCGGGTAGGGCGACCCTCGAGAGAGGTCGGGGAAGCCGCAGTGGTCGAGGGCGACGGGCGCGTCCGGAAAGCGTTCGAGCAGTCGGGGTAGTCGCGACACCTCCGGCGCGATGACGGTCGCGACGATGGGGACCGATCGGATGACGGCGTACTCCCAGAGCGCGTCGATCGCGCCGTCGTCGAGCCCGCCCGTGATGGCCACGATCCGGACGCCGGTCGCGCCCGCGGCCAGCCAGCGGTCGAGGGTCGTCGTGGGATCAGGTCCGTGCGCGTCGACGTACACGACCGAGGTGAACCGGGAGGGGTCGGTCGTGGCACTCTCGACGCAGTAGCGGTTGTCGTCGGAGTACGCCCCCATCGCCTGCACGAGCACCGCCAGGTCGACGCCGTTCCCGTCCATCAAGCCGGCGTACTCCTCGACGGGGCACGCGTCGTCGGTGATCCAGGTCAAGCCGGGTCGGTTGGGCTGTAGGGGGTACCGCGGATCGTCGCGCGCGACGACGTGCACGTGGGTGTCGACGAGCATTGCGGCAGCCTACGGGCCGGACCCACGGCGAATCGGGGAAGGTCAGCTGCTCTCGGTGTCGGTCGCCTTGCGGAGCTGGAGCACGGCGTCCTCGAACCCGGTTGCGAGGTCCCACACGTCGTCGACGAGCTCTCGGCAGGCGATCACACCGAAGTCGACGTTCCCCATGTTGCTCAGGACGGTGAGGTTGATGCCGACGCCTTCCATGAGCGGGCCCATGGGGTAGGTCGCCACCACCCGCGCCCCCGCGCAGTACAGCGGCATCGGTGGCCCGGGGACGTTCGACACGATGAGGTTGGCCATCGGGCCGTGCCGGTCGGCGACGTCGAAGTTCGAGTACAGGCGGATCATCGTGCTGACGATCGTCGGCGCGGTGTACTCGGCCCAGCCTTGGAGCACGTCGACGCCAAGAGCCTGGCTGCCGCGCTTCGCGCGAGTGGACGCCTCGTGGATGGCCGTGAGCTGATCGAGCGGATCGGCCAGCTGGACGGGGAGCGGCACCGTGATGATCGTCATGGCGTTCGTCGGTCGCTCCTCGCCTTCGGCGACGGGGACGGCCATGGGGCAGGCCGCGATCAACGGAACGTCGGGAACACCGTCGTGTGCGATGAGCCATTGGCGCAGCGACATGGTGCACGCAGCGAGCACCACGTCGTTCACCTTCGTGCCGGTCGCTTCTTCGTCGCCTTCACGTCGTCGAGCGACACACGCCCGTACGCGACGCTGCGGTGTGGTGTGATCGCGCCGTTGAAGGGAGTGGCGGGCGCGCTCGTTCGAGGCGGTGATGTCTCGACCGCGGGCTCACGACGTCGTTGCAGGCCGGCGCGCAACAGGCCCTGCCCGGTCTTCCATGCGGTGCTCGCGAGACCGAAGGGCAGCCGGGCCTGCGACGCGGCCGCGGCCCCGGCGAGGCGCAGTGTGGACGGCGGCTGCTCCGGCTCCCATTCGCTCTCGGGCTCCGAGGGGGCGACCTCGGGTGTGAGGTCGAACAGGTTCACCATCAGGTCGGCACCCGATACGCCGTCGATCGACGAGTGGTGCAGCTTCGCGACCACGCCGACGTACCCGTGCTCCAGGCCCTCGACGATCCACATCTCCCACAATGGCCGGTTGCGGTCGAGCGGCCGGCCCGCGATGCGCCCGACGATGTCGGCCAGCTCGCGCATCCCGCCCGGCGACGGCGCGCCGACCCGGATCAGGTGCGCGTCGAGGTCGAAGTCGGGGTCCTCGATCCAGAACGGGTGGCCGAGGTTGAGGGGAACCGGCACGAGCCGGCGGCGGAACGGCGGGAGGAGGTGCAGACGGCTGCGCAGCAGCTCGCGGAACGACTCGAACGAGTAGCCGCCCGGCATCGTCGAGGGGTCGAGCACGAGCGTGCCGACCACGTGCATGTGCTGCGACGGCGTCTCGATGTAGAGGAACGCGGCGTCCATACCGGACAGGCGCTTCATCCGGCACCTCCCCGGGTCGGCGTCGAGATGACCGTACCCAGCCCGTCATCCGATGTCGACGGGAATCTCCGGCGTCGTGCGGATGCCTCAGGACTCGGCGGCCTCGCCGGGCGGCGCGGCCTTCTGGAGCTCGGTGAGCGCTTCGTGGACGTGAACGGCCAGCGCGCCGACGTCGGGCATGGTGTCGTCGCAGCCGACGATCCCGAAGTTCAGCGCGTCGAGGTAGCTCCACACGGTGACGTTCAACCCGATGTTCTCGAGGATCGGACCCATCGAGTAGATCGCGAGCAGCCGCGCGCCCGAGATGAACAGCGGTTCGGTCGGCCCGGGAACGTTCGACACCACCAGGTTGATCGGCGGTCGGTGCTTCTTCGCGAGGTTCAGGCGCGAGTAGAGCCGGACGACGGCCGCGAACGGCTGCGGTGGAGTGATCTCGGACCAGTCGGCGAGCATGTCGGCGCCGAGCAGGTTGAGCTGCTCCTTGGCTCCCTTGGTGGTCTCGTGGATCTCGCGCAGGCGCGCGACCGGATCGGCGACGTGCACCGGCAACGTCGTGAACAGGTTCGACACCTGGTTGCCCGACTTCGAGCGGTCCCGGGTACCGCCGGCGCTTCGCGTGGAGATGGGGACGCCGGCCATGAGCGCGCGCCCGGGCAGCTCGCCCCGCTCGTCGAGATAGCGGCGCAACGCGCCCGCGCACAGCGCGAGCACGATGTCGTTGACCGTGCAGTCGAACGCGCGCTTGAGCGTCTTCACGTCGGTGAGTGAGAGCGACGTGGTGACGAAACGGCGTCGGGGCGTGAGCGCGGTGTTGAAGCTGAGCTTCGGGGTGGTGAACGGCAGGGGCGGGCTGACCGCGCGTCGGCGGCGTGCCCCCGCCGCGGCACGGACGCCGCGGAAGGTACGGACCAGCAAGCCGGGAAGGTGCGCGAGCTCGCGCGCGAGGTCGACGACCGCGTCCGCGAGGAGACGCCACCTCGACGGCTCGGGCTCCGGCTGCCACGCGTGCGGATCCGGGGCGGGCGCGTCGGCGTGCTCGTCGAGCACGGTGGCGAGCAGCTCCGCCGCCTTCACGCCGTCGGCCAGGCAGTGATGGATCTTGGCGACGAACGCGACATGCCCGCCCGCGAGGCCCTCCACCGCCCAGAGCTCCCAGAGCGGCCGGCTGCGGTCGAGCGGCCTGCTGACGACCTCGGACATGAGGTCGTCGAGCTCCTGGTCGCCGCCCGGAGCAGGGAGCACCGCGCGATGGAGGTGCGCGGCGAGATCGAAGTCGGGATCCTCGATCCACACCGGGTGGTGGAGGCGCAACGGCACGTTCACCAATCGACGGCGGAAGGACGGAACGAGGTGCAGGCGTTGCGCGAGCACCTCGGCGACGCGTTCGAACGAGTATCCGTCGGGGATGGTCGAGGGATCGAGGACCGCGACCTTGAGCGTGTGCATGTGCTGTGACGGCGTCTCCATGTAGAGGAAACCCGCGTCGAGCCCGGTGAGACGCTCCATGGACGTTCATTGTTTCGCGGGCTTACGATCCGGGCCATGTCGCTCCTGGATCGCGTCGACCTGCTCCGAGCCAAAGATCTCGGGACGGGCACGTTGTTGGAGCGTCTCGCCCGGATCCACGGCGATGCGGGCCTCGTGACCGAGGACGGCGAGGGGGGTCTGACGCTCAGCTACAACGAGGCCGCGGACCTCGTGGCCCGCTGGGGTGCCGCGATCGCGGCTCGGATCACACCGGGTGAGCGGGTGGTGCTCGCGACCCCGAACGGCTACGGCCTGTTCCTGCTGTGCCTCGCGGTCGGCCGCGCCGGTGGTGTGGCTGTTCCGGTGAACTCGAAGATGCGCGACGAGGAGATCGCACATGTGATCGACGATTCGCAGGCCGCCTTCGTCATCCGCTCACTCGACGAGCTGGAACCGGCACCCCCAGGGGACGCGGTGCCGGTCGCGTCCGACGACGTGGCCGCGTTGTTCTACACCTCGGGGACCACCGGCAAGCCGAAGGGTGCCCAGCTCACGCACCGGGCACTGGTGGGCCAGGCCGTGCGCGGCGTCCTGTATCCCTCGGGAATCCGGCGCGACGAGTCGGTCACCGGTATGCCCGTCGCGCACATCGCGGGCTTCTCCATGTTGGTCATGCAGGCGGCACTGGGCGTCCCCGTGTACCTCCTGCGCAAGTTCCGCCCCGACACTGCGCTCGACGCGATCGAGCAGCGGCGGGCGACGATGTTCGTCGGCGTTCCCGCGATGTACCGCATGATGCTCGAGGCGGGTGCGGAGCAGCGCGATCTCAGCTCGGTGCGCGTGTGGGCCTCGGGTGCCGACGCCATGCCCTTCGACCTCGCGCAGCGATTCCAGCGGTTCGGCGCGATCGTCACGGTTCCGGTCGTCAACAAGTCGTTCGGTGCCGCCGCCTTCTTCGACGGGTACGGCATGGTGGAGCTCGGCGGCGGGGTCGCGGTCAAGCTGTCACCACCCGGGATCCCGCTGCACCTCGGTGGTCTGGTCGGCTTCCCGATGCCGGGCGTGAAGATGAAGGTCGTCGACGACACGGGCGCGCCGCTCCCGCGGGGCGAGGTCGGCGAGCTCGCGGTGAAGGGTCCGGGCGTGATGCGCGGCTACCACGGCAAGAGTGACGCGACGCGCGACGCCTTCACGTCCGACGGCTGGCTGCGAACCGGCGACCTCGCCCGCCAACGGCGGTTCGGACTCGTCGAGTTCGCGGGCCGGAAGAAAGACGTCATCAAGCACGGTGGCTACTCGGTGTTCGCGGTCGAGGTCGAGACCGTGCTGCAACAGCACGAGGCCGTCTCGGAGGCCGCGGTCGTCGGTCTCGTCGACGAGCGCAAGGGTGAGGTCCCCGTGGCTGCGGTGATCCTGCGCGAGGGCGCCGCGGTCACGCCCGAGGAGCTCGTCGCGTGGGTGACGGAACGCATGACCGACTACAAGGTGCCGCAGCGGGTGCTCGTCGTCGACGACCTGCCCCGTACCGGCACCGAGAAGGTGCTGAAGGCCGAGGTCAAGAAGCTCTTCGAGGAGGTTCGCGCCGAAATGCCGGTCCGACCGGCGGCGAAGGGGTAGACAGGGCGCGACGGTGCCGATTGGGGGTTACGGCGTGAGGAACGTCGTCGGCTTGAGCCTGCAACGTGTGAGCGACACGATGTTCCCGCCGGGAACGCGCGTCGAGCTCCCCGGCCGCGGCTCCGGGTACGTGTACCACTCGCCGGCGCCGCCTGGCGCACCCACGCTCGTGTTGCTCCACGGCCTGTGGGCCACCGGGTCGCTGAACTGGTTCCCCGCGTTCGCTCCGCTCGCGGGCCGCTTCGGTGTGGCGGCCGCCGACCTGCGGGGTCACGGTCGCGGGATCCCCGTGACCGGTCACTTCCGGGTCGCCGACTGCGCCGACGACGTGGCCGCGCTCGTCGACGCCCTCGGTACGGGACCTGTGATCCTCGTCGGCTACTCGCTCGGCGGGGTCGTGGCCCAGATGACCTGGCGGCGCCATCCCGACCGTGTCGCCGGGCTCGTGCTGTGTGCGACGAGCCGCAACTTCGGTGGCAGCCGGCAGGAGCAGTTGTTCTACCGCGGGTTGCTGGGCGCGATCGTCGCGGGCAAGTTCGTGCAACGGTCGCGCGAGCCGGGCGACGCGCCGCGCCCCGCGGTCGACACGTCGACGTCGCCGATCCACTCGTGCGAGCCGAGCGCGATCGGTCGACGACTTCCTGCCTGGGCCTGGGACGAGATGCGGCGGACGGATCCGGTCGCCGCGCTCGGTGCGGTCGCCGCGATCGGTCGCTTCACATCGCACGAGTGGATCGGCGACGTCGACGTGCCGACGTCGGTCATCGTCACGACGCGCGACCACTTCATCTCGCCGGTGCGTCAGCGCAAGCTGGCCGCCGCGATTCCGGGCGCGACCGTGTACGACGTGGAGTCCGACCACGGGGCCTGCGTCCTCGGCGCCGACCGGTTCGTCCCCGCCCTGGTCGATGCCTGCTCGTCGGTCGCGGCGCGCGCGGGTACCCGGGCCGCGTAGCCCGGCGCCCACGGGTCACGCGGCACGGTACTGCTCGAACCCGGGTGTCGTGACGACCCGCCGGTCGTCGGTGATCCCCATGGCCTCCACATCGG
>JRHI01002232.1_pt1 | contig 13788 bp, 9 predicted proteins | sample 215371 | NCBI WGS metagenome assembly JRHI01 (sample SAMN02929681, study PRJNA255918) | sediment metagenome | biome: cave system; feature: Ice Cave; material: Sediment; isolation source: sediment from deep within a dark volcanic ice cave with no known source of... ...
CGCTCGTCCTGCGCGTGGGCGGATCGCTCTCCGAGCTCGCGCCCGCCGACGTGGTCGGCTACCTGCGGGGATCGAAAACGCCGACCGTGCGGTCGATCGTCGACAACCTGCGCAAGGCGAAGGTGGATCCGCGCGTCAAGGCGGTGCTGCTGAAGCCGACCGGTTTCGAGTCGCCGTTCTGGGCGAAGGTGCAGGAAGTGCGCGACGCCGTGCTCGACTTCAGGAAGTCGGGCAAACTGGTGTACGCGTATCTCGAGTATGGCGGCGATCGCGAGTATTACCTGGCGACGGCGGCCGACAAGGTGTTCCTGATGCCGTCGACGCCGCTCGATCTGGTCGGCGTGGCGACGTACCAGCTCTTCCTCCGCGGCACGCTCGACAAGATCGGCGCGGTGGCCGATCTGCACCGCATCGGCAAGTACAAGACCGCCGTCAACACGTTCAAGGAAAAGGGGTACACCGCCGCGCACAAGGAGATGGACGAGTCGATGAACCGCGATCTGTACGAGCAGATCGTGCGCGGCATCGCCGACGGCCGGAAGAAGAACGAAGCCGACGTCCGCGCGCTGTTCGACGAGGGACCGTTTCTGCCGGAAGACGCGTTGCGCGCCGGCCTGGTCGACGACGTGGCGTACGAAGATCAGGTGGACGACAAGCTGCGCGCCGGCGAGCAGCGGCGCCGTCTCGACGGCGACGACTACGCGCGCGTGAGCGCGGCGTCGGTCGGCCTGAACAAGGGTCCGCGCGTGGCGGTCATCTACGCGTCGGGCATGATCAACAGCGGCAAGAGCGGCTACGACCCGGTCAACGGCGCGGTCGTCGGCGCGGACACGCTGATCGAATACATCCGGCAGGCGCGACGCGACAGCTCGGTGCGCGCGATTGTGCTGCGCGTGGACAGCCCCGGCGGATCCGCGTCGGCGTCGGACGCGATCTGGCGCGAGCTCGTCATCACGAAGACCGAGCGCGCCGATCGGCCGCTCGTCGTGTCGATGTCGGATCTGGCGGCGTCGGGCGGCTACTACATCGCGATGCCGGCGCAGGTGATCGTCGCGCAGCCGTCGACGCTCACGGGATCCATCGGCATCTTCGGCGGCAAGTTCGTCACCGGCGGCGTGTACGAAAAGCTGGGTGCGAAGATCGATTCGACCAGCGTCGGCCGGCACGCGGAGATCAACGGACCCGCGCGCCCCTACAACCCGGAAGAGCTGAAGAAGCTGGAAGAGCAGCTGCAGTCGTTCTACGACCAGTTCGTCGAGAAGGTCGCCGAATCGCGGCACAGCACGCCGGAGAAAATCGACGCGCTCGCGCAGGGCCGCGTGTGGACCGGACGCCAGGCGAAGCAGAATGGGCTGGTCGATGAGCTCGGCGGGCTGGACCGCGCGGTGGCGGTGGCCAAGCAGCGCGCGAAACTCGCGGCCGACGGCGACGTGGAGCTGGTCGTCTATCCGCCGCGCAAGAGTTTCTACGAGCTGGTGTCGGAGCAGTTCGGCGGGTCGAGCGAATCGATGCAGTCGGCCGCGGTGACCGCGTGGCTGAGCGCCAACCTGTCGTCGGGCGAGATCGAAGCGCTGCGGATCATGCGCGGCCCGTTCGCGATGTTCCACCGCGGCGAACCGCTCGCGCTCATGCCGTTCACGTTCCTGAGGTGAGCGATAAAGCCCTTTCTTGCGGGTCCTCGGGCATCCTGCGTGCCCCCGGTGGGAATCGGCTTAGCTGGCCGCTCGTTGTAACGATTCCCGATTCACTTCGATCTTCATCTTCAGCTTCGCCTTCGCCATGTAGGCGGAAAAAAAGCGGTTGCGGCGGTCGGTCAGCAGCTCCTCGCGGAAGCGATCCTTCGACGAGGCCCATTCTTCCGGCGTCACCGCTTTTTTCTCCAGCACCTTGATGACGGCGGCGCCGTTGTCGGTCGCGATCGGATCGCTCACCGCGCCGACCGGCAGCTTGAACGCCGCATCCTCGACCGCCGGCGCCACGCCGAGGTCGGGAATCGGTGCGTCCTGGGTGAGGAGCTCGGTGGTCTTCGCCTCCATCCCCGCCGCTTTCGCGGCCTTTTCGAAGTCGGGCGCCGACTTCAGCTTTGCGGCGAGCTCGGCCGCCTTCTGCTTGCTGACGTCGCGCGCCTTCCGCTTCACCACTTCGTCACGCACGCGGTCCTTCACGTCTTCGACCTTCGGCGCCGACGGCCCCTGCGTGGCGACCACGGTCTCGAACACGAACCCGCGGGACGCGCGCAGGGCGCCCGAGACGTCGCCCGGCTTCATGTCGAACGCCTTGTTGGCCGCTTCCGGCGACGGCCCGAGCCCGAGAATCGGCTCGTCGCGCGCGAAGAAGCCCGATTCCTGCACGGTGAGCCCCTGCGCCTTCGCGACCTTGTCCAGATCCGCCGGCTTGCTGATCTGCTTCTGCGTGGTCTGCGCGAGGTCGGCGGCCTGCGCCTGCGCGCGCTGGTAGGCGAGCTGGTCGGTGAGCTGCTGCCGCACTTCGGCGAGGGGGCGCGTGGTCGCGTTCTTCTTGTCGACGAGCTTGATGATGTGGTAGCCGTATTGCGTCTTCACCACGTCGCTCGTCGTCCCCGGCGGCATCGCGAACACCACCTGATCGAACTCCGGCACCATGCGCCCGCGGCCGAAGTAGTCGAGGTCGCCGCCGTTTTTCGCGCTCGCCTCGTCCTCGGAGTGCTTCTTCGCCAGCTCGCTGAAATCGGCCCCGGCCTTCGCCTGTTTCAGCAGATCCTCCGCCTTCGCCTTCACCGCCGCATCATCCTTGCCTTCGGTCTTCAGCAGGATGTGGCTGGCGCGCACCTGCTCCGGCGTCGTGTACTGCTCGCTGTTGTTGTTGTACTCGCGCTCGATGTCGGCGGCCGGAATGACGACCTTCGCGCGCAGGCCGTCGATGTCGATCAGCAGATACCGGATCTTGCGCTTCTCCGGGATCTTGAAGTCGGTCTTGTGCGCCTCGAAGTAGCTCGCGACCTCCGCGTCGCTGGCGTTCACCTGCGCCCGGAAGCTGTCGGCCGGGAAGCTGACGACGGCGAGCTTCACCTTGTCGTTGCGGCGGCGGTATTCCTTCTCGAGATCCGCGTCGTTCACCGACAGCCAATCGGTCAGCGAGCCGCGCAGCTTTTCGACCGCGAGGCCGCGCCGCACGTTGTCCTCGAACTCCGACGCGACCATCGGCGGCCGCTGCATCCGCAGCAGTTGCTGGTACCGCGCCTCGCCGATGAACCCGCCGCTCTCCTGGAACGCCGGCATCGCGAAGATCCGCTGGCGCACTTCCTCGTCGCTCACCTTGATGCCGAGCCGGTCGGCCTCGGCCAACGCCGCGCGCTCGTCGACCATCTGCTGCAGGATCTGCTGCTCGACGCCGAGCTGCTTGAGCAGCTGATCGCTCATGTTGCCGCCGTACGCCGACCGATACGCCTGCAGTTGAGCGTGGTAGGTGCGGCGGAAGTCGCCGCTGGTGATTTCGCGCCCCTCGACTTTGGCAATGGTGTCGCTCGAGGCGGCGTCGGCGCCGCTCCCGCGGAGAAAGTCGGGAATGTAGAAAAGGACAAACGCCACGCACACCAAGCCGAGGCTCCACTTGAGCCAGTCCCTGTGGCGGCGCATCCGATCGAGCATGGTCATTGGGGCACCTTGGAAACCCTCATTTTAGGCCATGAACTTATGATGTGGCAAGCAGTTACAAGCGCACGATGTGCTATATTTGTCGAGGATAGAAGCACTTAGCTGATGTCTTCAGCCAGTCGAGCCCCACGCCTCCCTGTCGCGCTGTACCGGGCAGCCGGACCTGCCGGAAAAAGCGGGTCCAAACTGCGCCGCGCCAGCGAAATCTCACTGACGACGCCGGGACTGGATCTGGCGACCCGGCTGCGCGTCTTCCAGCGCGCTCTGCGCAGCTGCGTGGAGCGCCGCGATGCGCTCATCGAAATCGTGCGCGCCGTCAACGCCACGCTCGAACCGCAGAAAATCGCTGAGGTCGTCGTCGATCACGCGGCGACGTGGGTGCCGGCGCCGTGCTGGGCCGTGGTATCGGCCGATCTGTCGGGTCAGCTGTCGGTCCTCGCGGACCGCGGCCTGACGCCCGACATGGGGCCGGCCGTCTACGCCGTCGCGTCGTGGGCGATGAGCCGGAGCCAGGAGTTCGTGAGCGCCGATCTGACGAGCGACAGCCGGGTGACCGATCCGCACGTCGGCGCGGTCATCGCGTTTCCGCTCGGCTGCCGCGGTCGCCGCGTGGGGGCGCTCGTCGCCCTCGATCGCCTGCCGTCGGCGCGGGAGCCGCGCCTGGCGGCGAGCATGCTGCGCGCCGTGCGCGTCCTGCTGGAGCCGGCCTCGGTCGCGCTCGACAATGCGCTGCTGCTCAAGCGCGCGGAAGCGCTGTCGGTCACCGACGATCTGACGCACCTCTACAACTCGCGCTACCTGAACCTGGTGCTGCGGCGCGAAACGAAGCGGGCGTCGCGCAGCGGCCGGCCGCTGTCGCTGCTGTTCATCGATCTCGACGGTTTCAAGACGGTCAACGACACGCACGGCCACCTGTTCGGGAGCCGCGCGCTGGTGGAGGCGGCCGCCGTCATCCGCAGCAGCGCGCGCGAGACCGACGTCGTCTCGCGCTTCGGCGGCGACGAGTTCGCGATCATCCTGCCCGACACGGGCGGCGAGGGCGCGTTCGCGGTCGGCGCGCGCGTGCGCGACAAGATTGCGGCGCACACGTTCCTGGCGGCTGACGGCCTCGACATTCGCCTGACCGTCTCGGTGGGTGTGGCGACCCTGCCCGACGTGGCCGCCTCCTCCGAGGAGCTGGTCCAGGCCGCCGACGGCGCGATGTATCGGGTCAAAGAATCCGGGAAGAACGGTATTCAGACCGCCATCGCTCCCGCCGATAACTGACCGTAGAGAGCACTCCGATCTCAGAAGGAGCCTTTGTTGAGTCTTCGTTCGATGCTTTCGTTGTTCTCGAGTGACCTGGCCATCGACCTGGGTACGGCCAACACCTGCGTGTACGCCCGCGGCAAGGGGATCGTGGTCAACGAGCCCTCGATCGTGGCGATCAACAAGGTGAACGGCCGGGTCGAAGCCGTCGGCAAGGACGCCAAGGACATGCTCGGCCGGACCCCGGGCAACATTGTCGCCATCAAGCCGATGAAGGACGGCGTCATCGCTGACTTCGAGGTCACCGAAAAGATGCTGACCTACTTCATCAAGAAGGCGCACAACCGCAACGTCTGGGTGCGCCCGCGCATTGTCATCGGCGTGCCGTCCGAGATCACGCAGGTGGAGAAGCGCGCCGTGAAGGACAGCGCCTACCGCGCCAAGGCCAGCGAGGTGCACCTCGTCGAAGAGGCGATGGCCGCGGCGATCGGCGCCGGCATGCCGATTACCGAGCCGTCCGGCAACATGATCGTGGACATCGGCGGCGGCACCACCGACATCGCCGTCATCTCGCTGGCGGGCATCGTGTACAGCAAGGCGGTCCGCGTCGCCGGCAACGAGATGGACGAGGCGATCATCCAGTACATCAAGAAGCAGTACAACCTGCTCATCGGCGAGCGCACCGCCGAGGCCATCAAGATCGAAGTCGGCTCCGCCTTCCCGCTCGAGGAGCGGATGACGATGGAGATCAAGGGGCGCCACCTGATCGAGGGGGTGCCGAAGACCATCACGATCACCGACGAGGAAATCCGCGAAGCGCTCGCCGAGACCGTCAACGTCATCGTGGACGCGGTGCGCGTGGCGCTCGAGCGCACGCCGCCCGAGCTGTCGGCCGACATCGTCGACCGCGGGATCGTGCTGACCGGCGGCGGCTCGATGCTGAAGAACCTCGACAAGCGGCTGCGCGAGGAAACCGGCCTGCCGCTCGCGATGGCCGAGGACCCGCTGTCGTCGGTCGTGCTGGGCGCGGGCAAAATGCTGTCCGACTTCAACCTCTTGCGAAAGATCTCGATCGATTAGGGCTCGGCTGACAGCCTCGCCCTCCACGGTCCGGAGCGCGAGCCTTGCAGGCGAGCGTCCAACAATGGCGCTCCAGGACATCCGTCAGCGATCCGGTTACCTGTTCCTCGCGGTGACCCTCGGGCAGATCCTGCTGATCTCCGCCCAGGTGAACTCCAAGAGCGGCGTGCCGGTCATCGAGGCGGTCACCTTCGGTGTCTTCTCCGAAGTGCAGCGCGGCCTGTCGGGCGGGTTCTCCGGGATCCGCAGCGTGTGGACCGGCTACGTCGGCCTGCGGCACCTCAAGGCGGAAAACGACGCGCTGAGGCGCGACCTCGCGGTCGCGCAGGTCGCGGTCCAGGAGCAGCGCGCGCTCGCGGATCGGACACGCGGGCTCGAGCGGCTGCTCGATCTGCGCCAACAGCTCGAGCTGAAGACGCTTGCCGCGGACATCATCGGGGCGGCCGCCACGCCCGACTTCCGCACGCTGACGATCGACAAGGGGACGCGCGACGGCCTGAAGGCCGACATGGCGATCATCGCGCCCGCCGGCATCGTCGGGCGGCTGGTGGTGCCGAGCCTGCGATCGGCAAAGGTCCAGCTCCTCATCGACCGCAACGCGGCGGCTGGCGCGATTATCGAGCGCACCCGCGCCCAGGGCGTCGTCGTCGGCGCGGGCGACGATCGGCTGCGCCTGGAATACGCCTCGGAGGTGTTCGACATCGTCGCCGGCGACATCGTGGTGACGTCGGGCATCGACGGGATCTATCCGAAGGGCTTCATCATCGGACGCGTCGAGTCGGTGGAGCGATCGGGACTGGCCTACAAGCGGATCATGATCAAGCCCGCGGTCGATTTCTCGTCGCTCGAAGACGTGCTCGTCGTGCTGACGCCGACGCCGGCGCGACAGGCGGCCGAAGGATCGTCCGAGTGAAGGCGGCCGGGGTGATGCTTGCCGTGGCCGTGGCGCTGGCGCTGCAGACCACGGCCGCGCGTTTCCTGGTGCGCGGCTCGATTGCCGTCGATCTGGTGCTGGTCGTCGTGGTCTGCGTGGCGCTGACGTGGGGGGCGGCCACGGGGCTGCTGGCGGGGACGTTCGCCGGCCTCGCCCAGGACGCGCTGTCGAGCAGCGTCATCGGCATCGGCGGCCTGGCCAAGACCCTCGTGGGGTTCGTGGCCGGGATCATCGGCACGCAGTTCATCGTCACCGCGTCGCTGCCACGGTTCGTCGTGTTTTTCGGGGCCACGGTGCTGCACGCCATCGTGTTCATGGGCCTGTACGTCCTGCTCGATTTGAGGCATTTCGGGGCGCCGGTGTCGGCCGTCGCCGGGCAGGCGGCCGCCAATGCCGTCGTCGGCGTGGTGGCGTTTCAGCTGGTCGAGCTTCTACCTGGAGCGGTGGAACGACGTCGAGCCGGGAAGTCCCGGATGCGGCGGTGACGTCGTAAAATGTAACTGTCATGGCTGAAGACCGTCGCCACACCGTCCGCCTCGCGGTCCTGCAGTCCGCGGCCGTCGCGATCTTTTCGGTGCTCGCGGTCGGCTTCTGGGTCATGCAGGTGGTGCAGCACGCGAAGTTCGAGGAGATGGCGGAGAACAACCACCAGCGAACGCTGGCGCTGCGCGCGCCGCGCGGCATCGTCTTCGATCGCAACCTGAAAGTCCTCGTCGAGAACCGCCGGTCCTACAGCATTTCCATCGTCCGGGAGCACACGAAGGATCTGAACCGCACGGTGCGCCTGCTGGCGGCGGTGCTCGACATCGACGAAGCGGGCGTGCGCCAGATTGTCGACCGCCACCGGCGCGAGCCGTCGTACCGCCCGATCACGGTCGTCCAGGACGCGACGCTGGCGCAGGTGGCGGCCATCCGTGCGCGGCGCCTCGACTTCGAGCTGCCCGACATCGTCGTCGAACAGGTGCCGACGCGCCGCTATCCCGAGACGCTCGCGGCGCATCTGTTCGGCTATGTCGGCGAAGTGAACGACACGCAGGTGTCGGAGCACGGAGGACTGAAAAGCGGCGACATCGTCGGCCAGGCCGGTATCGAGAAGGTGTACAACGCGATGCTGATGGGCGAGGACGGCGCGAAGCGTGTCGTCGTCAACAGCGTCGGCCGCGAGATCCGGACGCTCGAGGAAGATCAGCCGACCGAGGGCAAGCGGCTGCAGCTCACGATCGACGGTGATGTGCAGAAGGCCGTGGAAGACGCCTTCAGGGTGTCCGGCTTCAACGGCGCGGCGGTCATTCTCGATCCGACCGACGGCGGCGTGCTCGCGTTCGCCAGCCTGCCTGCCTACGATCCGAACGCGTTTGCGGCGGGCATCGATCGCGCGACGTGGGCCTCGCTCAACAGCGACGAGTTGAAGCCGCTGCAGGACCGCGCGATCCAGGGGCGCTATTCTCCGGGGTCGACGTTCAAGATGGCGGTGGCGCTGGCGGGGCTCGAGGAAGGCGTCATCACCCCGGACTTCCACGCCCACTGCGCGGGCCACGCCAACTTCTACGGACGCGACTTCAAGTGCTGGAAGAAGGGCGGACACGGGTCCATCGACCTGCGCCACGCCATCGAGCAGTCGTGCGACGTGTACTTCTACACGGTCGGCAACATGGTCGGCGTGGACAGGATCCACAAGTGGGCGACGCTGCTCGGCCTCGGCGTCAAGAGCGGCATCGACCTGCCCAACGAAGTACAGGGACTCGTGCCGTCGACGCAGTGGAAGCGCGAGAAGATGCACGAGAAGTGGTACGCCGGCGAGACGATCTCGGTGTCGATCGGCCAGGGTCAGGTGTCGGTGACGCCGGTGTCCATGGCGGTCTACATGGCCACGCTCGCCAACGGCGGGACACGCATCACGCCGCACCTGCTGAAGGCGATCGACGATGGCAGCGGATGGAAGCCGGTGCCGCCGCCCTCACCGCAATCGACGGTCGACATCCACCCCGACAAGCTGCAGGCGATCCGCGACGGGTTGTGGATGGTCGTCAACGCCTCCGGCACCGGCGGCACGGCGCGCATCAAAGACCACGACGTGTCGGGCAAGACCGGATCGTCGCAGGTGATCTCGAACCAGGGGCGCGCCGCCGCCCGGGGCGGCAAGGACCTGCGCGACAACGGCTGGTTCGTGTTCTTCGCGCCGCGCGATCATCCGAAAATCGCGGGCGTCGTCTTTGCCGAGCACGGCATCCACGGTGGCAACGCCGCCCGGATTACGCATCACATTCTCGACACCTTCTTCGCCAAGCAGGAGGGGCGGCCGCTGCCGCCGCCGCCGACCGACCTGCACCTGGATCTGTCCGACCCGATGGCGCGCAAGGCGGCGCCCGCGGCTTCAGGCGGGGAGCGCCACTGACGTGTTCGAGCGACGGCTGTACTATCACATCGACTGGGCGCTGGTGGTCGCCGTGCTCGCGCTCTGCGCGCTGGGCGTCGCGATGATCAACAGCACCACCGCCGATCCGACGCGCGCCGCCTCGCGGATGTACATCACGCAGCTCTACGCCATCGTGCTCGGGCTGGGCGCGATGGGGTTCATGCTGACGCTCGACTACCGCACCTTCACCGACAAATCGCACCTGATTTACCTCGCGATGTGCGCGCTGCTGGTCTATGTCCTGTTCTTCGGCATGGTGCAGATGGGCGCACGCCGCTGGATCCCGCTCAAGATCGTCAACCTGCAGCCGTCCGAGTTCGCCAAGGTGGGGGTCGCGCTCGTGCTGGCCAAGTTCTTCGGCGAGAACCGCAGCGCGCCCACGTGGACCGACCTGGCCGTCGGCGGCGTGCTGACCGCCATTCCGCTCGCCCTGATCGCGAAAGAGCCGGACCTCGGCACGGCGGTGACGCTGCTGCCGGTGTTCTTCGCGATCGCCTACCTCGCCGGGATGCGGATGCGCATCTTCGGCGTGATGTTTCTGTGCCTGCTCCTCGCGGCGCCGGTCGCGTGGAAATTCGCGCTCAAGGACTATCAGAAATCCCGTGTCTCGACGTTCCTCGATCCCTCCCAGGATGCAAAAGGCGCCGGCTACCAGCAGATCCAGGCGCGCATCACCGTCGGGTCGGGGGGCCTCACTGGCAAAGGGTTCAAGAAGGGGACGCAGGGGCAGCTCCGCTTCCTGCCCGTCGCCCACAACGATTTCATCTTCTCGGTGCTGGCCGAGGAGCAGGGGTTTGCCGGCGTCCTGGTGGCGCTCGGCCTGTATCTGTTCGTGATTCTGCGGGCGCTCGAGGCGGCACGGCTGGCCAAGGACCGGCTCGGGTCGTACCTCGTGCTTGGCGTGCTCGCCAGCTTCACCTTCCAGGTGATCTACAACATCACCATGTCGGCAGGGCTGGCGCCCGTCAAAGGGCTGACGCTTCCGCTCATGAGCTACGGAGGCTCGTCGATGATCGCGACCCTCGCGGGCTTCGGGCTGGTGCTCAACGTCCGCATGCGCAGATTCACGAACTGACTTTCGACGCTCGGCTAAAGCCTTCGCGCTACACGTCGCCTCGCGATGCACGTAGCGCGACGCCTCGCGCTGCGCGTAGCGCGAAGGCTTCAGCCGAGCGATCAAGGAGTTTGTGATGACCAAGGAGATGATCGTCTCCTCCAACGGCCACGAAACGATGGTGGCCATCCTCGAAGACGACCTGGTCGCCGAGATTTTCGTCGAACGCGAACGGCACCGCGGCGTCGTCGGCAACGTCTACAAGGGCCGCGTCTCGAAAGTGCTCCCCGGCATGCAGTCCTCCTTCATCGACCTCGGCCTCGAGCGCGACGGCTTTCTCTACGTCGCCGACGTCATCGATACGCTCGACGAGTTCGACAAGCTCGCCGGCGACGATGATGAGGACGGGGGCGGCAACGGCGGCGCCAAGGGCCGCGACCTGAGGAACGACCGCGATCGGCCCCAGCCCAAGATCGAGGATCTCCTCAAGGAGGGCCAGGAGATTATCGTCCAGGTCGAGAAGGAGCCGCTCGGCACCAAGGGCGCGCGCCTCACCTCGCACGTGACGATGCCGGGGCGCTTCCTGGTGTTCATGCCGACGGTCGACCACATCGGCGTCTCGCGCAAGATCGAGTCGCGCGAGGAGCGCGGCCGGCTGCGCGGGATCGTCCGCGAGTTCCGCGAGGCGCACGGCTTCACCGGCGGCGTCATCATTCGCACGGCGGCCGCCGGGCGGCCCAAGGAAGACATCCTCGGCGACCTCGACGCGTTCCACAAGATCTGGACCGAGATGCGGCAGCGCAACGAGTCGTCTCGCGCGCCCGCGGTCCTGTTCCAGGAGCAGAGCATCGTTGCGCGGCTGCTGCGCGACCTGCTGACCGAGGACTTCCAGGCGATCCGCATCGACAACGCGCAGGAGCACCAGCGCGTGATGGAGCTCATCGAGCGCATCATGCCGAGTCTGGCGCCGAAGGTGAAGCTCTACGCCAAGCCCTACCCGATCTTCGACGAGTACGGCGTCCAGGCCGAGATCGACAAAGCGCTGAAGAGCAAGGTCTACCTGAAGTCGGGCGGATCGATCGTCATCAACCAGACCGAGGCGCTCGTCGCGATCGACGTGAACACCGGACGCTTCGTCGGCAAGAAGACGAGCGGGCGCCTCGAGGACACGATCGTCAAGACCAACCTCGAAGCGGTGAAGGAGATCGTGCGGCAGATCCGGCTGCGCGATCTGGGCGGCATCATCGTCCTCGACCTGATCGACATGGAGGACCGGAAGAACCGCCAGAAGGTGTACCAGGCGGTGGAGCTGGAGCTGCGCAAGGATCGGTCGCCGTCCAAGGCGCTGCAGGTGTCGGACTTCGGCCTCGTCATCATCACGCGCAAGCGGGTCAAGCAGAGCCTCGAGCGCGTGCTGACCGAGCCGTGCCCGTACTGCTCGGGCACCGGCGTGATCAAGTCGAGCTCGACGATCTGCTACGAGATTCTGAACGAGGTGAAAAAGGTCGGCCCGGAGATCAACGGCCACCGGCTGCTGCTGCGGGTGAACCCCGACATCGCGCGCGCGCTGAAGGAAGAGGAGAGCGGCGTGCTGAAGGATCTCCGGCAGTCGATTGGGAAGGACGTCACCGTCAAGGCTGACGTCCATCTCCATCACGAGCAGTTCGACGTGATGGCGGTGTAACAGGGTCGGGTCGATCGGCCGCGAGAATGCGCGCTTCGAAACCCTCGACAAGGCCTCTCAACGATCGACGGAATCCTGCGCCGTGATGCCGCAAGCGCAGCCGCCTGGAACCGGCACAAAAAAAGGGGCTGAAGGCCCTGCCCTCAGCCCCGCGATCTGCCCCTGACGTGCGAGCAATCGAGCTACGCTGGAAAGTGCACGAGGTAGTGGTTCCCGCCCCTGTTGATCCACAGCCGCACGTAGTCGCCGCCCTTCAGCGTTTCGACCTTCGCCGAGTTGGTCTTCGGCGGGGCGTCCTTCTGGACCTTGTCGATTTCCGCCTGCGGAATAATCGTCACGACTTCGCGGCCCGCGACCTTGCCGCCCTTGACGAACTCCACCCACCGCTCGAGCGAGGCGGTCTGCCCCTTCGCGCTGGGCGTCGCCATCTGCGGCGTCAGCCGCACCTGATACGTGCCGGCCGCGAGCGACTTGCCGTCGGCCTTGACGCCCTTCGGGATGTGGACCGACCCGAGTGCCATCTGCCCCTCCGGCGCCGTGACGGCCGGACCGGTGGCGGGCTGCGGCTTCGGCGCCGTGTGGCCTGCCTGCTCGCCCTTGGCCGCGCCCGTTTTGCGCGCCGGCTTGGCTGCCGCGCTCTTCGACTCTGTCGTTTGCGCGAAGGCGGTGCTGGCGGCAAACGCCCCGACAAGAGCCCCCACGAGAACCATTCGCTTCATGCTGGCCTCCAATAGAACGTTCGAACCGGCGTTGATTATACCGAGGATGAGCAATCAGAGTGCCACGCATGCTACGGCTGTGCTGGCTGGTCCCGTCTCCGTGATACCTGGCAAAACTTCCGCWGCGCGGCGGGATGCCCCGCCTGGGAATTATGTCGCGAACCACGGGCACCGTACAYCTAGTGCGCTTTGCAGATCCGTGTRGCGCGAGCCTTCAGGCGAGCGTCGTCGCTCGGCTGAAGCCTCGCGCTACGGCGTTGTGCAAACAGCTCCAGCCTTGCGCAGGATGACGCACGTGCCGGATGACGTCTGTTCCGGACGGCACGCGATGCGCGGCGGTTCGATCGGAACGCCAGGCCTTCCAACCGAACTACCATCCGAATATGTAGCGTTCCCTGCGGACGTCTGCGCCGCCGCGCAGCGTGCCACTCTGCGGATCCACGCCGACCGCGACCACACCGGTGCTCATGCCGTACGCACCGAGCAGCTTGAGCCTGTGTCCGCGCGCGACGAGCGCGGCGCGCACGGCCTCGGGCACGCGATCTTCGATCTCCAGCATCCCCGGATCGCTGGCGTGATTGTCGAACGATCCGAACGGGTGCAGCGAGTTGACGCGCGGCGCCTCGATCGCCTCCTGAATGTCCTTGCCGAACACGATGATCTGCAGCAGCACGTTGAGAATCTGCTGATCCTGGCTATCGCCGCCGGGTGTGCTGATGGCGAGGAACGGCTTGCCCTCCTTCAGCACCAGCGTCGGCGTCAGCGTCGTGCGCGGGCGCTTGCCGCCCACGAGCACGTTCGGGCTGAGCGGATCGAGATCGAATACCGTCATCCGGTTCGACATCGGCACCCCGGTGTCGCCCGCGATGAACGCGCCGCCCAGCAGCCAGCCGGAGCTCGGCGTGACGCTGAACAGATTTCCGTCCTTGTCGACGACGTCGACGCACGTGGTGTCGCCGGGGCTCGACGGCGTCGGCGTGCCCTGCGCGTGGGGCGTGTAGCGGCTGGCGGGCGCCTTGAC
>JRHI01002233.1_pt1 | contig 13781 bp, 12 predicted proteins | sample 215371 | NCBI WGS metagenome assembly JRHI01 (sample SAMN02929681, study PRJNA255918) | sediment metagenome | biome: cave system; feature: Ice Cave; material: Sediment; isolation source: sediment from deep within a dark volcanic ice cave with no known source of... ...
CACGGATCACGATTCATTTATCCTCGCGGGCGTCCTTAGGTCGAGTGAAGCGAAGACCCAACACGAGTTGACATGACGGCAGGGTGTTGGGTCATCGCTCACGCTCAACCCAACCTACACCACCGGCTTGCCGGCGATGAAGGGGGCGAGCGCCTGGGTGACGAACCTATGGATGGGGGTGGGCACGCCGCATCGGCTGCCCAGCCGCGCCACGGCGCCGGAGAGGCCGTCGAGCTCGATCGGCTTGCCTGCCAGCAAATCGTGCGCCATCGACGCCATCATGGTTTTGGGGAAGGTATCGACCAGCTGCATGACTTTGGCCGTGTCGGCTGGCTCCAGGCCGGCCTCGAGTGCCACGCCTACGGCCACCGTCTCCTCCACCGCGGCCTGTAGCAGCGCGCGCGATTGCTCATTCGCACGCACGGGGCCGATCGGCCCGCGCGTCAAGGCGGTCATGGCCGCCAGCGGCGCCAGCATCGCGAACTTCATCCAGATCTCGCGCTGGATGTTGGGGGAGAGCGTAGCCTCGAAGCCCGCCTCTTTGCAGGCGGCGTGAAAGGCCGCTGTCCGCGCGCTCGGCTTGCCGTCTCTCTCGGCAAACTCCAGGCGGGCGAAGGTGCCGATCTGCTTGACGACGCCGGGCTCGGAGATGTGCGAGCCGATGCGCGCCACGCCCGGCACGACATTCCCGGCGCCGAGGATACGGCCGATACGCTCGGCGCTCTCCACGCCGTTCTGGAAGGTGAAGACCGTGGCGCCCTTGGCCACCAGGGGCTGCAGGCTGCGCGCGGCGCTTTCGGTGTCGCCCATCTTCACCGCGAAGATGATGGCATCGGCCGCTGCGATCTCGCCCGCGTCGGCCACCACCTGCACGGAATCGAGGTGCAGCTTGCCGATTTCGCTGTCGAGGCGCAGGCCGCTCTTGCGCATCGCCGCCAGGTGCGCGCCGCGAGCGACGAACGTCACGTCGTTGCCGGCCGCGGCCAGCCGCGCACCGAAGTACCCGCCGACCCCGCCGGGCCCCATCACCGTGATTTTCATCGCCCATGCCTCACGGCGTCACCACCACGCGGCCGACGATCTTGCCGGCGCGCAGGTCGTCGAGCGAGACGCCGGCGCGATCGAGCGGCCGCAGCTCGACGGGAATCGGCGCCACCTTGCCGGCCTTGACCAGCTCCAGCATCTCGCGCGCCTCCGCAGGCGAGCCGACGTAGCTGCCCATGATGGTGAGCGCACGCAGGGGGAACATGGGAACAGGGATGGTGAAGCTGCCGCCGATCAAGCCGACGATGATGACCGCGCCACCCTTCGCCACGGGACCGTGCGCGAAGTTGAGCGACTTGTCGGAGCCGGCAAAATCGACCGCGGCCCCGACACCTCCGCCCGACGCCTTGTGAATCGCCTTGCGCGAGCCGGCGTCGGCCGGATCGAACGCCTCTGCCGCGCCGAGCTTCAGGGCGGCCTCGCGCTTGCTCTGGTCGATGTCAGCGACGAAAATCGGTTTGTCCGTGAGAGCGCGGGCGAACTGCAACCCCATCATGCCGACGCCGCCGAGGCCGACAATGAGGAGCGGCCCAACGCGCAGATGGGGAATGGCCTTCTTGACGGCCCCGTACCCGGTGAGGCCCGAGCACATCAGAGCGCCAGCGATCTCCGGCGCGATATCTTCCACGTCGAGCAGATAGCGCGGGTGTGGCACCAGCACGTGCGTGGCATAGCCGCCATCGACGGTCACGCCGAGCACGCGGGGCGCATTGCACAAGTGCTCGTCCCCGCGCGCGCACAGCCCGCACTTGCCGCAGCCGATCCAGGGATAGGCGGCATAGCGCTTGCCCTTCGCGACGCCCTGCGCTTCGGGCCCCGCCGCCTCCACGGTGCCGGCGATCTCATGGCCCAGCGTGAACGGCAGCGGGCGGTTGCCGCGCACGTCCAGCTTCTGGCCGCCGCCCAGATCGAAATAGCCGTCCTGCAGGTGGATATCCGAGTGGCACACGCCGCAATGGGAGACCCGCAACAGCACCTCGCTGCCCTGCGGGGAGGGCGTTGGCGCCTCCGTGGCCTGCAGCGGCTTGCCGTAGTCGACGAGGGATTGGCGATGCATCGGGGTCTCCTGAGGGCTGGCGGGTGGCCCGCCCAGCCTAGCAGATGTTGCAGTGAGGATACGAGAGACAGCAGGATTGCCACGCGACCAGTGCGCACGGCCCATCGTCATTGCTTGCCTATCCGCCCCATCACTTCCATCTGCTCCCCAATCCTGGGATCGATGGCCAGCGCGGCGCGCATGCCGGTAGCCGCCTCCTCGCCGCGGCCGAGCGCCTCGTAGATTTTGGCGCGGACAAAGAGGGCCATCGCCGAGCGGGGGTCGAGCTCGATCGCCCGGTCAGCGTCGGGCAGGCCCGTGGCCGGCTCGCCCATGCGATGGCGCAGCATGGCGCGGATGGCATAGGAGCCTGCTACCCGCGGATTGTCCGGCCGGAACGAGATTACCTTGCTGATGTCGTCGATCGCGCGGGGAAAGTCGCCTTTCTGGAAATAGATGGCGCCCCGGTCGTTGTAGGACTTGTCCCAGCCCGGCGCCACGCGGATCGACTCGCTGTGGTCGGCGATGGCCTGCTCCAGGTCGCCTTTGGCCCGATGCGTGTTGGCGCGCATGAAGTAGATGAACGCCAGCTCGAAGCCCGACTTGCCGGCGTCCTTCATGAGCTGGATGGCCTGGCCGAAATCGGCAATGGCCCTGTCCGGCTCGCCCATGCGCTGATGCGCCAGCGCCCGCATGTTGTAGGCCTGTGCGAGCTTCGGGGCCGGCTCGGACTTCGCGTCGATGATCGCCGTGCAGGCCTTCAAGGCTTGGTCGCTCTGCTGGCTTTGGCACTCTTTCCAGATGTCGGTGCCGGCGGCCGGCGCTTGCGCTAGGACCGGGCTCGCGGCGCCCATCCCCAGCAATGCGGTGACGAATAGGCTGCGAATATGCATCGGCTGGCCCTCCTTCATGGCTTGGCTGCCGAAGTAACAACGCTCGATCGTCTGCCTCATTCGCTCAGAATTTGCCGCCGGCGGATCAGAGCCTGGAAAGCTACCGTCCCACGAATTTTGGCAACCGGCGCTGGTTGGTGGCGTCGACGCCTTCCTTGAAGTCGGCGGTCTTGCGCAGGCGGGTCTGCTTCTCGAGCTCGATGTCGGTGGCCGCGCGCACGCGGTCGGCGAGGCCGGCGCGCAGGGTGGCCCGCGTCTCCAGCACACCGAGCGGCGCTGCCAGTGCGATCTCGGCCGCCAGCTTCTGGGCGGCTGCGCGCACCTCCGCTTGGGGCACCAGCACGTCGGCGAGCCCCATGCGATAGGCCTCCTCGCCGGTCACTCGCCGGCTGGTATAGAACATCAGCGCCGCCTTGGACGGGCCGATCAGCGCCGGCAAAGTGTGGGTGAGCCCGAAGCCCGGATGGAAACCCAGTCGCGTGAAGTTGGCCGAGAAGCGCGCCTCCGGACACGTCACGCGCAGGTCCGGCACCAGCGCGAGGCCGAGCCCGCCGCCAACGGCCGCACCATGGATGGCGCCCACGATGGGCTTGGCCGTGCGGAACAGGCGCACCGCCTCGATGTAGAGATGCCCGGCCTGGCCGGTCTCCGATTTCTTGACCAGCACGTTCTGCACGTCGGCCCCGTCGCCGAGCTTGGCGCCGGCGCAGAACGCCGTGCCCAGCGCCGCCAGCACGATGGCGCGGCAGGCGCTGTCCTTGTCGAGCGCCTCGCAGGCGTCGGCAATCTGGCGGATCAGATCGATGTCGAAGAAGTTGTGCGGCGGCCGGCGGATCTCGATGGTCGCCACCATGTCGGCGAGATCGACGCCAATGTCCTTGAACGGGCCCATGCTCATTTCCTCCTGAAGGGGGTCAGACCCCTTTCCTCAACGGCTCAATTTCTCCGCCGACATCAAACCCAGTTGTCATACCGGGGCTTGTCCCCGGTATCCACCCATCCGCAAGCGCCGGAGTCTGCCGCACGATGGATCCCGGTGACAAGCACCGGGATGACACTCGCGGAAATGTCACCGCAGTCCCAACCCCCGAGCGATGATGCCGCGCAGGATCTCCGTGGTGCCGCCCTGGATGGTGAGCTTGGGCGCGATCATGGTGGCGAAGGCGAGCCGCTCCTCGAAGGTGGCGCGGTTGGCCGACTCAGGGGCCACGAAGGCGGCAAGGTCGCGCGCCTTGTGCGGCAGCTTCTGCTCCCAGATGGTGCCCACGTCCTTGACGATGGCGGCCTCGACCACCGGCTCCTTGCCGGCGTGCAGCATGCCGGCCACCGACACCGACATGCGGCGAAGCGCGTGCACCTGCGCCACCAGCCGACCGATGCCCTCGGCACCGCGCGTGTCGGGCTTCTCGCCCAGCACGCGTACCAAGTCGGTCAGCACATAGAAGGTCTCGAGGAACCGCTCCGGCCCGCTGCGCTCGTAGGCCAGCTCGCTCGTGGCCTGCTTCCAGGCGCCGTCGACCTCGCCCACCACGTGGTCGTCGGGCATGAACGCGTCCTGGAACACGACCTCGTTGAAATCGTGCGCGCCGGTCATCTGGTAGACGGGATTGACGGTGATGCCCCGGGTCTTCTTCATGTCGACCACGAACTGCGTCAGCCCGTGCCGGCGGTTCTCCTTGGTCGGGGCCGAGGTGCGGAAGAGACCGATCAGGTAGTGCGCCTGATGCGCGTTGCTGGTCCAGATCTTGGTGCCGTTGATGAGCCAGCCGCCCTCAGTTTTGGTCGCCTTCGTCTTGGCGGCGAACAAATCCGAGCCGGAATTGGGCTCGCTCATGCCGATGGCGAAGCACACCTCGCCCTTGCAGATGCGCGGCAGCACCTCGTTCTTGATGCGCTCGCTGCCGTAGCGGATGATCACCGGCCCGCTCTGCCGATCGGCCACGAAGTGCAGGCGCACAGGTGCGTTGGCCACGCGGAACTCCTCGGTGACGACGTAGCGCTCGAGGAAGCTCCGCTCCCGCCCGCCGTATTTCTTGGGCCAGGTCATGCCGATCCAGCCCTTGGCGCCCACCTTGCGGCTGAACTCCTCGCTGTAGGCGCCATCGATGCCGCCTCCGTGTGGATCGAAGGTGCCGGCCTCGATCTCCTTGGCGAGGAAGGAGCGCACCTCCTGCCGCAGGACCTGGCACTCCGGGGGCAGGCGGATCGCGTCGAATGTCAGCTCAGTTGCCATGTGCCGTTCCCTCACCTTGCCGCCAGCATGGGCCACAGGCCGTCCGCACCCTTGGCCGCCGCCAGGTTGCCGAGCTTGACCGCCCAGAAGCTCTCGTTGCCGAAGTCGTCGCGCCAGGCCCACAGCCGGCGCGTGAAGCGGTGCAGGATGTGCTCCTGGGTGAAGCCGATGGCGCCCAGCACCTGATGGGCGATCGCCGCGCCCTCGCCGGCCGCCTCGCCGACGCGGATCTTGGCGGAGGCCGCTTCGAGGAACACAGCCTCGTCGAACGTCGGCGTATTGGCGATGGCATCGGCAGCGGAGCCCGCGGCGGCGATGGCGACCGCCACCTCGCCGGCAAGCCGCGCGAGGTTGTGCTGCACGGCCTGGAACTTGGCGATCGCACGCTCGAAGGCGATACGCTCATTGGCGTAAGCGACCGACAGATCGAGGATCGCTTCGAGCGCGCCGGCCATCTGCATGGCGCGCGCGGCAGCACCCATGAGGAGCACAGCCTGCTCGTCGAGACCGGCCGGTGCGTCCTTCACCGTCGACGGACGCGCGCCATTGAAGCTCAGCGTGTTCAGCGGGTCCCCGCCGATGCTCGTCCCCTCGCCGATGCGGGCCTGCGCTGCCTCCACGAGAGCGACAGCCGAACCGCCCGCCTCGCGGCGGGCGAGCACGGCCAGGTGCTTGGCATCCTTGGCAAAGGGAACCGCGCACAGCGCGCCGCTCAAGGTACCGTTGCCTGCAAGCGCGAGCCGCTCGCCGTCGCGCGCCGGCGCGCAGGTCATGGCACCCTTGGGCGAAGCGATGCCCGCGCGAGCCAGTAGCCAACCCGCGAGCAGCGTCTCGGCGAGCGGCAGGGCCACCGCGAACCGGCCCATCTCGCGCAGCACGGCAAAGCCGTCGCCCAGATCTGCGCCAGCCCCTCCCTGCGTCTCGGGCACCCAGGCGAGCGTAAGACCCGCTTCCTCCAACGCGGCCCACGCCGGTGCCTTCCACGCGTCGTCCGCGGCCCGGTTGACAGTCTGCGGATCGCAGAAATCCCGGAAAATCCGCGTAGCCGTGTCAACGATCAGAGACTCACTGCCCATGACGCGCGACCATCCTCCCGCCGAGAGCGCCCCGAGATTTCAGCCTCCGGTGCACCTTATTTGAGCACGACCGGCGTGGGCCACGCCATCCCCGACATGGCTGGCGCATTCCTGCCGTGCAGGGACAGCAAGATGTGAGTGCTATTCACGACGCAAACGATTTGATTTGCTCGCGCCAGCCGGGCGGATCACCGTATTGGACGCGCAGAATTGGTTGCATGCAGCGGAGCCATTCCATGAGCGAGCCGTCGTCGGCACCATCCGGCAAAGAGAAGTTCGTCCTCGTCCTGCAGGGCGGCGGAGCGCTAGGGGCTTACCAGGCGGGCGCCTACGAGGCGCTCGACGAGGTCGGCCTGCTGCCGGAGTGGGTCGCCGGCATCTCGATCGGCGCCATCAATGCCGCCATCATCGCCGGTAACCCGCCCGATGCCCGCGTCGGGCGCCTGCGCGTGTTCTGGGAGCAGGCCTCGTCGTGGCTGCAGGGTGATCCGCCGATCGAGGGCACGCAATACCGCGAGATGTTCAACTACATGAGCGCGGCCGCCGTCTCGACCGTCGGCGTGCCGGGCTTCTTCGAGCCGCGCTTTCCGCCGGCGTCCGTGATGCCGCAGGGCTCGCTGGCGGCGCTCAGCGTTTACGATTCCTCCCCTCTGAAGGCCACGCTCGAGGAGCTCGTCAGCTTCCCCTATATCGCGCAGAAGCACGTGCGCCTGAGCGTCGGGGCGGTGAACGTACGCACCGGCAACTTCGCCTATTTCGACTCGCACGATCCAATGGAGATCGCGCCCGAGCACATCATGGCCTCCGGCGCTCTCCCGCCGGGCCTGCCGCCCGTCGTCATCGAGGGAGAGCCCTATTGGGACGGCGGGCTCGTCTCCAACACGCCGCTGCAATACATCCTCGACTACACGGACGACGACAGCGACAAGTGCATCTTCCAGCTGGACCTGTTCAGCGCGCGGGGCGCCATGCCGCAGAACCTGTTCGAGGTGGCGCAGCGCGAGAAGGAGATCCGCTACTCGAGCCGCACGCGCCTCAACACCGATGCCTTCGCTGAATCGCAGACCATTCGCCGCGCCGTGCGGCGCCTGCTCGACAAGATGCCACCGCCGACGCAGCCGGATGAGGATTGGGATTTGCTGCAGAAATTCGCCTGCGACTCGGCCGTCACCATCGTGCACCTGATCTACCGCAAGGCCGCCTATGACGTGCACGCACAGGACTACGAGTTTTCCCGCTTCTCGGTGGAGGAGCACTGGCAGGCCGGCCGCAACGACATGCGGCGCACGCTGCGGCATCGCAAATGGCGCGAGAGGATCAAGCCCACGATGGGCGTGCGCGTGCTCGATCTTGCGGATTAGCAGGGCGGACGAATCCCATGCGCACCCTCATGAGTTGGAGCTCGGGCAAAGACTCCGCCTGGGCGCTGCACGTGCTGCGGCAGCAGCCGGACGTGGAAGTCGTCGGCCTGGTGACGACCATCAACGCGGCCTTCGACCGCGTCGCCATGCACGGCGTGCGGCGCACCTTGGTCGAGGCCCAGGCGGAGGCAGCCGGCTTGCCGCTGCATCTGCTGGCAATCCCCCATCCCTGCCCCAACGCGGAGTACGAGCGCATCATGGGCGAGTTCGTGGCGCGGCAGGTGGCGGAGGGGATCGAGGCCATGGCCTTCGGCGACTTGTTCCTGGAGGACATCCGCCGCTACCGCGAGGTCAAGCTCGCCGGCACCGGGCTCACGCCGCTGTTTCCGCTGTGGGGCATCGAGACGAGCGGGCTGGCGCGCACCATGATCGATGGCGGGCTTGAGGCTTACGTCGCCTGCGTCGATCCACGCAAACTGCCCGAGAGGTTCGCCGGGCGGCGCTTCGATGCCGCGCTGCTGGCGGAGCTGCCGACGGGCGTCGACCCCTGCGCCGAGAACGGCGAGTTCCACACCTTCGCCTCAGCCGGCCCGATGTTTCGTCATCCCATTGCCGTGGACGTCGGCGAGACCATCACCCGCGACGGCTTCGTCTTCTGCGACCTGATCCCCTCTTCTCCCTCTCCCCGTGAAGTACGGGGAATGGGAGAAGAGGCCCCGATGAACCAACTCCGCATCGTCAGCCTGATCGCCAGCGCTACGGAGATCATATGCGCGCTGGGAGCACGCGACCGGCTGGTGGGGCGCAGCCACGAGTGCGACTACCCGGCCGACGTGTTGCAGCTGCCGGCACTGACAGCGCCCAAGTTCAAGGTCGAAGGCACGAGCGCCGAGATCGACGAGCGCGTGCGCGCCATCGTGCGCGACGGCCTGTCGGTCTATCGCGTGGACGGGGAGGCGCTGAAAGGCCTGGCGCCGGACGTCATCGTCACGCAGGACCACTGCGAGGTGTGCGCGGTCAGCCTGAGCGACGTGGAGGCCGCCACTTGCACGTGGACAGGGCGGCCGGTCGAGATCGTCTCGCTGAAGCCGGACTCGCTTGCCGACGTCTACGCCGACATCGGCCGCGTGGCGCGCGCCCTGGGGACGACGGAGGCCGGCGAGGCGTTGGTGCGCGATATGCAGCGCCGCCTCGACGCCGTCGGCGCGCGCGTTGCCGGCCGGGAGAGGCCGAGGGTGGCCTTCATCGAATGGGTGGAGCCGCTGATGGCCGGCGGCAACTGGATGCCCGAGATGATCGAGGTCGCCGGCGGCCACAACCTGTTCGGCGAAGCAGGCAAGCATTCCGACTGGATGCAGTGGGACGAGCTGGTGGCCGCCGACCCCGAGGTGATCGTCGTGCGCCGTGCGGCTACGGCCTCGATCGCTGCCTGCAGGAGCTGCCGCTGCTGCAAGCCAAGCCCGGATGGGCAAACATCGATGCCGTGCGCAACGGCCGCGTCTACTTCGCCGACGGCAACGCCTACTTCAACCGCCCCGGCCCCCGTCTCGCCGACAGCGCCGAGATGCTGGTGGAGATGCTGCATCCCGAGGTCGCCGGGACGAAGCACGAGGGAGCAGCATGGGTCGTGAAATCGTGAGGTCGTGAGATCCATTTCACGACTTGGCGACTTCACGATTTCACGACCCCAAGTCGCGCCTCAAGCCGCATCCGCCCCGTAGTACAGCATCGACACGTGCTCGGCCTCGGCGAAGAACAGCCAGCGCTCGGTGACGAGCCCAACGGCCATCGATAGGGCGGCAGCAAGCGCGCTCGCCAGGACAATGCCGCCGGTTTGCGACAGCAGCAGGAAGGCGATGGGCAAGCCGAAGGCGAAGAGCAGTGTCAGCCTGCGCAGCTTCAGCGCGTGGTTGCGCGCGACGCGGTAACCCATCTCGCGCATGACGAAGTTGGGCTGGGTATGCGGCGGCTCCAGCACGCGCACCTTGCCGAGGTGGCCGAGCCCGGTCGCGGCCTCCGCCGTATAGGTGCGCAGCTCGCCGTCGATGCGCAGCCAGTAGGCCCACTTGAGCGCGGCGCCGACGGCCACGCAGACAATCGCGAGCCACGCCGACCACGGCGCCGCTTCGGCGAAGGCCGCGAGCAGCGCATGCAGCAGCACGGCGCCGCTGGCTAGCCCCAGCGCGACGTAAATGGGTGCCGTCAGCGGTTGGTGCCATTGCCGGATCGTGCGCAGGGAGGCATAGATCATGCCCGTGCAGTAGAGGGTGAGGACCGCGCAGGCGACCGTGAGCACCGCGGCAACCGCAAAGGCGCCATCCACGCTTTCCCGCAGCACCCACCCCACGCCCAGCACCCCGGCCGGCAGGACCGTGGCGACCGCCATCACGCCCTCGCGCGACAGCCATGAGGTGCGCCACTGCGAGAACGCCCGCCAGGCGCGCTCGGGGCGGCCCAGATGCGCCGTGGAGGCGATGAGACCGCCGGTGACCAGGACGAACGCCAGGCCCAGCCCCACCACGCCCAGCCAACGATCGGCCGGCACGGCATCCAGCGTGGCCAACAGCGCCAGCCACACGAGCAGCCCGAGCCCGGCGCCGGACGCCGTCGTGAACAGGATCACCGAATAGGCGGGGTGCATGGGGCCGCGCGCTCAGGGTCTCTAGCCACGGACAACCGCCGACACGTCGCGTGGCCGCCTCGCTTGCGTTTCTCCGGCGGATCAGGCGGCACGTCAAGCCGCGTCCGCAGACATCTCGGCGCAGGCCTAATGCGCGGTGAGGGTGGTATCAAGCTGGCGCGCCGCGCCGCCGGCCCAAGCCGGCGGGTGGCACGTTAGCGGAGCAATCCTCGTGGTGAGCTTGTCGAACCACAGGATTGCGCTTGTGGCCCGTCCTTCGACAAGACCAGGACGAGGTGGCACGTGCGCGGCGAGCTTTTCGTAGTTCATTGTATGGCGAGCAAAGCGCTGACCCGACACTGCCTGGTATTGGCGGTTTTTGCGCTGGATCATCGCTGCCACAAACTCCCGCGCCGACCTCGACGCGGCAGCGATCTTTCGCTTCGCGACGGTTCTGCAGAAGGCGAAGCCCCCGTCACCTCTCACCAAAGAGGTGATACACCAAGTTGAGACTGACGGACTTCGAACTTCAAACTATGCTGGCGCACAAGTTCGGCGACAATCTCGCCGAACCACTGCGGCGCGGAGGGATGCACATAAACAAATTCAATCAAACCGTCGAGATTAACACTGACAGGCAAGCCAGAAGGAACGGCATTACGCCGGATTTCCTCGCCTCCAATCTCCGCCGATAGAGATTCCCAAGCAATCGCCCGCACTTCCCGCTCATGTTCGAAGGATTTGCGCTTGTGCATGAGTGCGTTAAAAAGATTGCCTTTTGAATAAGCGTCGCACTCATAATCTATATACGTTACCAACCCGGCATGCACGTACGAGGGCAATTCGGCTACCAACTTAGCGAACGTTGATTGTATCGCCACTGCCTCCGAACTATGTGAGTATAGTTCCCACATTGCGGCGGACTCATGCTCATTCATATGCCAGCAGCTAACAAAACATGCGTCGCGACTCATCTTTCCTATCCGGACTTCCGCAGCAAAGAACTCGCGCAGCTGTTCGTCCGTTAGTGAGCGCCAGCCCTCAAGCCGCGGGTCGCTGTGTCGATTTCTTAGGATGAATTCTCGGCTCTCCACTGTAATCCTGGGCGTTGAGCCCTCAAACGGATCGCCAAGAAGTGAAGCTCGAGGAAAAAACAATTGCCGCTTGAGCAGGAGGCTCACAAACTTTGCCAAGTTCATGTAACGCCATATGCGGACGTCTGCCTGCTGAGGCCAAGGAAACGACTCGTGCCGCACAACGGTCATCAGCGCACCACTAGACCAACCGGCTCTGCTCCACCGCCGCCGCGATGAAGCTCGCGAACAGCGGGTGCGGCTCGAAGGGACGGCTCTTCAGCTCGGGGTGGTACTGCACGCCGATGAACCAGGGGTGGCCGGGCAGCTCGATGATCTCGGGCAGCAGGCCGTCGGGGGACATGCCGCAGAAGCGCACCCCCGCCGCCTCCAGCCGCTCGCGATAGCGCGTGTTCACCTCGTAGCGGTGCCGGTGGCGCTCGGAGATCAGCGAGCCGCCGTAGATCTTCGCGACCTGGCTGCCCTTGGCCAGCTGAGCCGGATAGGCGCCGAGCCGCATGGTGCCGCCGAGATCGCCGTTGGCGCGGCGCTTCTCCAGCTCGTTGCCGCGCATCCACTCGGTCATGAGGCCGACGACGGGCTCCTCGCAGGGCCCGAACTCGGTGGAGCCGGCCTTGGCGATGCCGACCAGATCGCGCGCCGCCTCGATCACCGCCATCTGCATGCCGAAGCAGATGCCGAAGTAGGGCACCTTACGCGTGCGCGCGAACCGGGCCGCCAGGATCTTGCCCTCCGAGCCGCGCTCGCCGAAGCCGCCGGGCACGAGGATGCCGTGCACGTTCTCCAGATACGGCGCCGGGTCCTCGCGCTCGAAGATCTCGCTCTCGATCCAGGCGAGCTTGACCTTCACCTTGTTGGCGATGCCGCCGTGGAACAGCGCCTCGTTCAGCGACTTGTAGGCGTCCTTGAGGCCCGTGTACTTGCCGACGATGGCGATCGTCACCTCGCCTTCCGGGCTGGCGATGGCGCTGGCGATGGTCTGCCAGCGCTCGAGCTTCGGCGCCGGCGCGTTGGCGATGCCGAAGGCGGCCAGCACCTGGGCGTCCAGGCCCTCGCGGTGATAGGCGAGCGGCACCTCGTAGATGGAGGCGACATCGAGCGCCTGGATCACCGCCTCCTCGCGCACGTTGCAGAAGAGCGCGATCTTCCTCCGCTCGGATACCGGCACCTGCCGGTCGCAGCGGCACAGCAGGATATTGGGCTGGATGCCGATCGAGCGCAGTTCCTTCACCGAGTGCTGCGTGGGCTTGGTCTTGAGCTCCCCCGCGCTCGGGATGAACGGCAGCAGTGTGAGATGGATGAAGACCGAGTGGCCGCGGGGCAACTCGTTGCCCAGCTGGCGGATGGCCTCGAAGAAGGGCAGGCCCTCGATGTCGCCGACCGTGCCGCCGATCTCGACCAGCACGAAATCGAGCCCCTCGTTGCCCGAGGTCACGAACTGCTTGATGGCGTCGGTGACGTGCGGGATCACCTGCACGGTGCCGCCGAGATAGTCGCCGCGCCGCTCCTTGGCCAGGATGTCCTGGTAGATGCGACCCGTGGTGATGTTGTCCGACTTCTTCGCCGGCACGCCGGTGAAGCGTTCGTAGTGTCCGAGGTCGAGGTCCGTCTCCGCCCCGTCGTCCGTCACGAACACCTCACCGTGCTGGTAAGGGCTCATGGTGCCGGGGTCGACGTTGAGATAGGGGTCCAGCTTGCGGAGCCGGACCGAGTAGCCGCGGGCTTGGAGAAGCGCTCCCAGGGCCGCCGATGCCAGCCCCTTTCCGAGCGAGGAGACCACGCCGCCGGTGATGAAGATGTACCGCGCCATGGGCCTGCAGAATACATCCAACGGGCCCGATTCGAAGAGCCTTTTTTCACGCCATCCACGGCCATTCGCGGGCCCGCGTGAGATGGCGTTGTAGGTAAACCACCCGTCATCCCGGATATTCGCTGCGCGAATTCAGGGATGACAGGTGGAAATCTACTGCGACTGGGGCACGCGCGGGCCGCTCGGCGCCGGCGGCGATAGCTTGTCGAGGACGCCGCCGCGCGGCGGGCTCGGTTGCGCGGGCTGCGGCTGGCCGGTCGGAGCTTCCGGGCCCGGCACCGCAGGCGCGCTCTTGGCCGGCACTGCCGCCGGGGTGTCGAACACGGAGGGCGGGCGCTCGGTGCGGGTGGCGAGCAGCGTCAGCAGCATGCTGGTCGCGAAGAACGCTGCGGCAAGCCCTGCCGTGACCCGGGTCAGGAAGTTGGCCGCGCCCCTGCCGGTCATGAAGCCGCCGCCCCCGCCGATGCCCAGCGCCCCGCCTTCGGACTTCTGCAGCAGCACCACGCCCACCAGCGACGCGGCGATCATGAGATGGAGGATGAGTAGGACCGTGATCATGAGCAGTGTTCCAGGTAGAGGCTAGTGTCCTGTCTCCGAATTGCCGACTACATTGC
>JRHI01002234.1_pt1 | contig 13779 bp, 14 predicted proteins | sample 215371 | NCBI WGS metagenome assembly JRHI01 (sample SAMN02929681, study PRJNA255918) | sediment metagenome | biome: cave system; feature: Ice Cave; material: Sediment; isolation source: sediment from deep within a dark volcanic ice cave with no known source of... ...
GTCTTGGACAGTGGCTGGCCGGTCGGCCACGCCGTCGCCGTAGGCGTCGAGCGCCTGCTCGTAGGGAACGGCGATCTGGACCATGAGTTGATGCCGGGCCGCGTCGGGGCCCTGCGCGTCCTCGACGTAGACGGCGGTGAGATAGTTGGTCAATCCCTCGACCATGAAGGAGTGATCGTTCGAATTCGCCCCGACCGACGCCCCCCACCATTGGTGCCCGACCTCGTGCGCCACCGCGAAATCGAGCCGGCCCGGGTCGATCTGGGTGAAGATCTGGCTTTCGAGAAACTGCGGTCCATTAAGGAAGATGACGCCGGACCACGAGACGCCGATGGCGCCGGCCAGGTCGACCTCGACGAGATCGAGCTCGCGGTACGGAAAGGCGCCGTACCGTTTGGAGTACGCGGCCAGCGCCCGCTCCGCGGTGGCGAGCGCCAAGGCACTACCCCTGGCCGCGTCCGATCCCGGGTTCACGTACGAGGTCACCGTCGTGCCGCCGACCGTCCCCGCTGTCGCCAGGTAGTCGTCATCCGCCACGACCGTGAACTCCCGGGCGGGACCGGTGACAAAACGGTGCTGATCCTGCTGTGATCCGGCCGGCGACGCGACTTCACTCCCCGTCGTGACGAGCGTGAGGTTGCCCGGCGCGGCGAAGGTCACGTCGTACAGCGCGGCGTCGGAAAAGGTGGGATCGCCCAGGGCGGTCGGCTCGTCGAGCCGCCAGCCGGCGCTGGGCTCGTACCCGGCAACAATCGGGTACCAATCGGCGAGGACCCAGGTGCCGTGCCGCGTGTCGTGGGTGAACACCCCAAACGTACCCTGGGAGTCGACCGGGACGACGGTGGCGAAGCCGAAGGCGATCTCGACCGATTCGCCCGGGGCCACAGCGGACGGCAGTGGGATTTGGAGAGCGGTATCGGCGGACACCAGCGATGGGGTGACGGCCTGGCCGCCGGCCCGCACATCGCTGACCGTCAGCGATCCTGCGCCGTAGTAGGAGGCGTTGGGGTACAGCCGAAAGTCGACCTCGGCGAGCGGCTTGCCGGTCCCATTGACAAACGACAGGTGCTCCTTGCCGGCGATCGTGCCGGTGCCGGGATCGAGGCGGACGTCGATCGTGTAGGTGCTCAGCCGGCCTTCGGTCGCGGTCCGGAGGGCGTCGCGCAGCTCGGGGAGGACGGCATCGTAGATGTCGGGCGCAGCCGGAACGGCGGCGGGCAATGCCTTCGGTTCTTGGCTGACGGTGGACAGCGCGGAGGTCCGGGGACTGGGCGCGATTGCCGCGGCGTCGGAGCGGGCAAACGATGCTAAGAACGTGAGCGCGATCAGGAGCCCGCATCCCGGGCGCCGCAACCCAACGCCCCACGTCAGTGGCTGCATGGCCTGTCCCAACCGCTGTCCTTTCAAAAACGAGGTCGGCGCGACCGGTGAACGCCGTCACTGGGTAGGATAATCGCCGAGCCAGCGCACCCACGGTGCGACGGCGCCGACGTTGTTGAACAGGCGACGGTCGCCGGTCCAGAACTCCGTGCCCAGGAGATCGGCGAGAACGACGTAGTGGCTGTCGTAGACATGTGAGAGTTGGTGACGCTTGGCAAATGCGTAAGCGCGCTGGGTGAGGTCCGACGTGGCAGCAATCTCGACTCCAAAGCCAAACAGGTCAGCGACGGCGGCATCGGTCTCAAGGACAGTCAGCAGCCCTCGACGATGCCGCAGAAAAACGGCGTTGGTCGCTTCGACCAAGACAAGAGGTGGCCCGGCGATCGTGCGTCGATTCCGGGTGAAGTCTGCGAAGAGGGCACGCGCGTGCCTGGCGAAATCTTCGCCCGTGAACACCAGCTTCACAAGGACACTCGCATCAATGACGGCTGGAATCACAGCTGCCGTGACCGCTTCTCACGCTCGCGTCGAATCAGCTCTGCCGAATCCGAAAATGGCTTCCCTCCACGACGTGCCAGGATGCGATCGCCCAGTTCCTTGGCTTCCTCAAGCCATTGCAGGCGCTGTCTGACCTCTTCGTCGGTCAGCGGCTCAAAGAGGTGATCCCATTCTGCTCGGTGCCGACCTTCGGCATCCGGCGGCGCGGGTTCTGACTGCAGGGGCGTCATGAATCCCGCCAGATCGCTCCTCCGCACCCGCACCGCGCGCGGTCCGATTCGGTACGCCGGCAGTCTGCCATCCTTCAGCCACCGGGCGATCGTGACCTCGCTCACCTTCAGCAATTTCGCGACTTCAGGAATCGTCAATAGGTCCAAGTCCGGCGCGCTCGCCATGTGACGCCTCCTCGTTGTCCGACGGGTCGTATGCTGCCATACCTATTCTATGACAATCACCTGGCGTCAGGAGCACTCAAAGCATGTTCTTCCCCATCCCGTCGGCGCCCGCGGCTGACGGTTGTCACGATGGGCGGGCGTTTCATGGGCGCCTGCGCACCGCGGACGGTCAGGCGCTGGAGGGGATCGTCGACGGCGAGCACCTCACCGGCGCGCTCTTCGCCGGCCACCCGGCCATCCGCTACGCCCGCATCGTCGTCACCGACGACCACGGCCGCCGCGCCTGGTCGAACCCGATCTGGCTGACGCCATGAGCGGTCCATCTGAGCGGCGAGGAGCCAAACAGGAGTGTTGCCTTCCGGGCTCGGCATAACGACAGTGGTGGCAGTGGCGCCGCACACAACCGTCATCCCGAGCTTGTGAGGAATCCCTCCTTCCTTTACGCGCTCGCAATCGGTTGGTGACCGGCATTGGCCGGCGCAAGCGCATCGTCAATGGCTCGGGGGAGCTCTTCGTCGTGGGGATCGACGACGGCGAACTCGCCGCGGATCAAATCGGTGTGCATCAGCCCGGCGCCGGTCGAGAAGACGACGGTTTCGTCGTCGGCGCCGAGCAGGCGGCGCTCCCGAAGCCGCCGGGCGGCGATCACGGCGGCACCCGATTCCGGTGAGACGAACAGGCCTTCCTGGGTCGCCGCGAGGGCCATGCCTTCGAGGATGTCGTCCTCGGAGACGGCGATCGCGGTGCCGCCGCTGGCGCGGACGGCGTCCAGGATCAGGTAGTCGCCAATGGCGACGGGGACGCGCAGGCCGGGCGCGAGCGTGACCGCGTCCGCCCAGGGCGCGGCATGCCGCGCCCCGGTCTCGAAGGCGCGGACGATCGGGGCGCAGCCCTCCGCCTGCACGACGATCATCTTCGGCCGCTTCGGGCCGAGCAGCCCCATCGCCTCCAGCTCGGCGAACGCCTTCCACATGCCGACGATGCCGGTGCCGCCGCCGGTCGGGTAGATGATCGCGTCGGGCAGCCGCCAGCCGAGCTGCTCGGCCAGCTCCAGCCCCATCGTCTTCTTTCCCTCGGCGCGGTACGGCTCTTTCAGCGTCGAAACGTCGAACCAACCGTGGGCCGCGGCCCCGGTTCGGATCACCTTGCCGGCGTCGTTGATCAGCCCGGCGACGAGGATCACCGACGCGCCGTAGGCCTGGCACTCGGCCTTCATCACCGCGGGGGCGTCGTGGGGCATCGCGACGACGGCCGGAAGACCGGCGCGGGCGGCGTAGGCGGCCATCGCGGCCGCCGCGTTGCCGGCGGAGGGGATCGCGACGGCCGGCGCCCCCAGCTCTCGCGCACGGGAGACGGCCATGCCGAGACCGCGCGCCTTGAAGCTGCCGGTCGGGTTGCGACCCTCGTCCTTGACGAGGAGGTGCTCGAAGCCGAACATCCGCGCCAGTGCCGGCACCGCGAGCAAGGGGGTGCCACCTTCGCCGAGCGTCAGGGCATGGCTGGGGTTTTGCAGCGGCAGGACCTCGAAGTACCGCCAGAGGTTCCAGGGCCGCTCTTGGAGCGCCGCCCGTGTCATCTCCGTCGCCGCGCCAGCCAGGTCGTATTGTGCGTAGAGCACCTTGCCACAGGTGGGGCAGGTGTTCATCAGGCGGTCGACCGGATAGGTCCGACCGCAGGCAGTGCAGGCGAGGTGGGTCAGGAAGCTGCGCACGTTGACACCTGTGACGCGCCGTGTCCGGCGGGCACTATGATAGCGGCGCGGCTGGCCGCGCCGCCATGAATGAACCCCGTCCGGGCTGCGATCAGGTCCGCAGCCGCGGATCGAGCGCGTCGCGCAACCCATCGCCCAGGAGGTTGAAGCCGAGCACGGTCAGGGCGATCGCGACGCCGGGGAAGATGGCGGCCCAAGCGTTGATCTGGAGGAACTGGTAGCTGCTGCTGACCATGGAGCCCCAGGAGGGGGCGGGCGGTTTGTTGCCCAGCCCGAGGAAGGAGAGCGCCGCCTCCGAGAGGATCGCGAAGGCGAAGTTCAACGACGCGAGCACGATCAGCGGCGCGGTGATGTTCGGAAAGACGTGGCGCGCCAGGATGCGGGGCGTCGTCGCCCCGATCGCGACGGCGGCCTCGACGTAGGCGGTGTTGCGGACCGTCAGGACGGCGCCGCGGACGACGCGCATGAAGGTCGGCATGTAGACGATCGCGATCGCGATCATCGCGTTGCGCAGGTTGTTGCCGAGCATCGTGATGATCGCGATCGCGAGGAGCACCGCGGGGAACGCGTAGACGACGTCGACGAGGAGCGACAGGGTCTGATCGACCCAGCCACCACGATACCCGGCAACCAACCCGAGCACGACGCCGAGGGAGCCGGACAGCCCGACGACGATCGCGGCGACCTTGAACGAGATGCGCGCCCCGTGCAGGAGGCGGCTCAGGACGTCGCGGCCAAACTCGTCGGTGCCGAAGGGGTACTGGTGGCTCGGCCCCTGGAGGCGAGCCTTCGGGAATTGCTCGGTCGGGCCATGGGGCGCGACGGACGGGCCGACGAGCGCGACGAGAGCGAACAAGCCAACCAGCACCGCGCCGGTGAGCGCCAGCCGCTGCCGCCGGATGCTGGACCACATGCCCCTGCGTCGAGGCGCGCGCGAGGCGTCGAGGAGTCGCGGCGTCGCGGCGTTGAGGCGTTGGGAAGCCGGCGCCAGGGGCACCCGCGCCGCTTTGGACTCACCGCCCTCCACCATCGCTTCTCACCCATCCCCATCAGCGCGCCGTCGTTCAACGCCAAGCCCTGGACCACGTTGCCCCTTGCCCGTGTGCCGGTTTGCCTTCGTCAGGTCTTGCGCAGCCGCGGGTCCATCACGGCGTAGAGGATGTCGACGAGCACACTGATCAGCACGAAGAGGGTCGAGACGACGAGCGTCACCCCCTGGACGACCGGGTAATCGCGGTCGGCGATCGCCTCGTAGATATAGCGCCCGATCCCGGGCAGACCGAAGATCCGCTCGATGATGACGGTGCCGCCGAGGAGGGTCGCGATCTGGATGCCACCGACGGTGATGATCGGGATCGAGGCGTTGCGCAGGACGTGGCGGCCGAGGACGTTCCTCCCGCGCAGCCCTTTCGCCCGCGCGACGCGGACGTGGTCCTGCGAGAGCGCTTCGAGCACGGCCGAGCGGGTGTTGCGCATCAGGACCGCCGCCAGCGGCAGGCTGAGGCTGACGGCCGGCAGAATCATCGTCTTCAAGTTCTGCGCCGGGTCGGCTCGGAAGGTTTCAAACCCGATCGGCGGCAACCAGCGCAGATGGAAGGAGAAGACGAGGACGAGCACCGTCGCCAGCAGGAAGTTCGGCACCGAGACACCGGCCAGCGTGAGCATGGTGGCCGCGTAGTCGATCCAGGAGTTGCGCTTGACCGCCGCCAGCACGCCGACGGCGATCGCGGGCAGCGTGCCGATCAGGCCGGCCAAGAGCGTCAGCTCGAACGTCACAGGCAGGCGCAGGCGTAGCTCCTCGCTGAGTGTGCGCCTGGTCCGGATCGACCGGCCAAGGTCGCCGCGCAAGACGTGGCCCATCCATTTGACGTACTGGACCGGTTTCGGCTGGTCGAGCCCGTTAGGACGCGCGGACGCGCGCCCGCTGCTCGGGCGAGATCCGCTGGTCGACGCCGATCATCACCTGCGTCGGGTCGCCGGGGACGCGGTGAACGAGCGTGAAGACGACGATCGAGACCCCGAGCAACACCGGCACCAGCAGGGCAGCCCGGCGGAGGATGTAGACGAGCATGCAAGCCTCGGTTGCCAGTTGCCGGTTGCCAGTTGCCGGTTGCCAGTTGCCGGTTGYCTAGAACGACGCTGAACGCACGTTGCTCCGTCTCAACCGGCAACTGGCAACTGGCAACTCGTCACTTATCGAGCCACGCCTCGCGGAGACGGTAGTTCGAGCCGTTCGGGATGTGGGTATAGCCTTTGACGTAGGTCTTCATGGCCTCGTACTGGTTGTAGCTGAAGAGGCAGACCCAGGGCAGGTCGTCGAGCAGGATCTGCTGGAGCTGCTGATAGAGCTCGGCGCGCTTGGTCTGGTCGGTGACGGCGATCCCCTGGACGATCAGATCGTCAACTTTCTTGTTGCTGTAGCCGGCGAAGTTGCCACTGCCGCCGGTCTTGAAGTTGCCCAGGACCAGACCATTCGGGTCGAGGTAGGCGCTGTCGCCGGTGACGGCGAGGTCGAACGTGTACTTCTGGTAAACCTGCTCGATCATCGTCGCGTTCTCGACCAGGTTCAGCTCGGCGGTGATCCCGATCTTTTTCAACTGCTCCTGGACGACGACGGCCGCATTCGAGAGGAAGGAGTACTGCGACCAGGAGGTAATCGTCGTCTTGAACCCGTCCGCGTAGCCGGCGTCCTTCATCAACTGCCGGGCCTTGACGACGTCCGGCGGCGCGACGGTCTTCTTGAGCGCCGCTCAGTAGGACGGCGGGAAGATCGTCTCGACCGGCGTGCCCTTCCCGAAGACGGCCGCGTCGAGGATCGGGCCGCGGTCGACGACGGCGGCGATCGCCTGCCGAACCTTGATGTTGTTGAACGGTGCCTTGCGCAGGTTGAAGCCGATCATGCGGATGTTCGTGTTTGCATCTCCGGCCAGGGTGATGCTGGGATCCTTCTGGAGATGATCGACGTCACGCCAGGGCGTGTACTCGATGATGTCGACCGTGCCGCTGACGACGGCCGTCGTGCGCACCGTGTCGTCGGCGGCGATGATCAGCTCCAGACCGTCGACGTACGGCAGCCCCGGTTCCCAGTAGTCCGAGTTGCGCTCGAGCACGACGTGGGTGTTCGGGACGTACTCCTTGAACTTGAACGGCCCCGTGCCGACGGCAACCTGAGACAGGTCGCCGTTCTTCTCGACGACCTCCTTCGGAATGACGATCGTACTCTGCCCGGCCAGGCTGGACAGGAAGGAGGCATCGGGCGCCTTGAGCGTGATGACGACCGTGGCGTCGTTCGGCGCCTCGATCGTCTTCATCGAGTCGAGGTCGGCCGCGCTGGTCGAGGCCGTTTTCGGATCGACCAGGCGCTCATAGGAGTACTTGACGTCGGCCGCGACCATCGGCCGCCCGTTGTGGAACTTGACGCCCGTGCGGAGCTTGAAGGTGTAGGTCAACCCGTCCGGTGAGATCGTCCACGACTCGGCCAGCTCCGGGGCGATCGTGAGGTCGGGCATCGGCTTGGTGAGCCGGTTGTAGATGTGCTCGACGACGTGCCAGAGGGCGGTCAGGCTCTGCTTGTGCGGATCAAGCCCGGTGGGATCGGCCTGCATCCCGATCTTGAGGGTGCCGCCCCGCTTCGGCGTCGCCTGAGCGAGCGGCCGGAGAGCGCCCGGCGCGTAAAGCGGGGACGCCCCGGCGCCGCCGCCGCCGAGCAGCGCTGCGCCCGCGCCGAGGCTGGCGGCCCGCGTCACCACGTCGCGCCGCGTCAGGCGGCCGGCGAGGAACTCCCGGAACAGCGCGTCGAAGTGGTCACGCCTGGTCATCGTCGCCATCTCCTTGTGGGTGATCCGACCTGGAAACACGTTCGTCTCCGGTCCACGGCCGGGGTGCGTCCGCCAAGCGCGGCAGCGTCAGACATCGCGGGATCGCCTGCGGATGTCATCGGCCTTCGGCGAAGTCGCGGGATTATAGCGTAGCCATCCTGGCCGCGGGACAGGGAGCATCGCCAACCAGGAGATACGCCTCGTCGGCTGCCGCCTCGCTCGGGAAGCGGGCGGTGTGGGAAGAGCGGGGAAGCTCCGGCCGGTCCGGCTCGGGTCCCCGCGGTCGTCGTTCGGGGTGGGGCAGACGGGAACGATCATAGCACATGTTTGACATAACTGATAACCCAATTCGTTATGTACGTACGCGGGCAATTCCGCTATGATGGGAGAGTGAACAACTACGCCTTCATCGACGGCCAGAATCTCTTCTCCGGAATCAAGCAACTCGGCTGGGACCTCGACACCCGGAAGTTTCGGACCTACCTCGGTCGCAAGTACGGCGTGACCAAGGCGTTCTACTTCATCGGCTACCTGCCGCAGCAGCAGGGACTCTACCGGCGGCTCGGTGCCGAAGGCTACGACCTCGTGTTCAAACCGATCGTGCCCGGCACCGGCGGATGCCCTCCGGGCGATGCCGAAGGGGAACGTCGACGCCGACCTCGTCCTGCGGGCGGTGATCGAGGCGCCCAGCTACGACCAGGCGGTGCTCGTGACTAGAGATGGGGACTTCTACTCGCTGGTGCGCTACCTGCGGAGCCAGCTGAAGCTGCGGGCAGTGCTGAGCCCAAACCGAGCGTACTGCTCGGCTCTGCTCAAGCAGGAGGCGCGGGGCCGGCTCTGGTTCGTCGAGGACCTGCGCCAGCGGCTGCAGCGGTAGTGGAGAAAACCAAGGCATAAAAATGGATGACGACTCCCCGCCGAGCGGTTCATCCCCTCCCTGTTGATTGTTTCTATCCTAGCAGACGCCGCGGTTATTGTCAAGTAGCGGGTGCCCCGTGCAGGTCAAGTCCTGGAAGGATACTAACCTGAACATACGAGCAGGGAACCTCCCTGCGGCGCTGACCCCGTTGTCATGCGCGGGGGGTGAGCCGCGGGCTCAAGACGACTGTTGGCACATGCTTGATCGCGTGTGGATGGCGTTCCCAACCCGAGCGCTGCGCCCACGATCACCATCGCGCCGCGCCCCGGTCGCCTCCTCACGAGGCGTCCCATTCCCAACGTCGACGAATTTGCCAACAGTATCCTCTAGGGACACACCCCGTCAGTCCGAGCCGGTGCGGAATCCCCCTCTCGTGTCGCCCGCCGAATGCCCGTTGCCGCTTACGAGACGCGCTTAAAGTGGGCGAAGCGCGGCAGTTCGTCGTTGTAGTAGACGTAGCCGGCGACGTCGGCGCGGGTGAAGACCGTCCAGTTCGGCTGGCAGAGGTAAACGTAGTTGGCGGATTGGTTGACGATCGCCTGCGCCTCCTTGCTGGCCGCTTCGCGGCCCGGGCCGGCCTCGCCCAGTGTGAACTGCCCGATCAACTGGTCGACCCGGTCGCTCTTGAAGCGCGGAAAGTCGACCGGGCTCGTAGAGAAGGCCATCCATGAGAGCTGGTAGAAGGGGTCCTTCACCCAGGCAAGGAACTCGTCGACCCAAAGCTGGAGCTTGCCGGCCTGCTCCGCCTCGTTGTAGGCCGCGTAGGCGAGCTTCTCGATCTCGGCCTTGATGCCGATCTTCTTCAGCGCGTCCGCGACGATGATCGCGATCCGCTCCCACTGCTCGTTGCCGACCCGGATGCTGAGCTTGATCCCCGGCAACCCCTTGCCATCCGGGAACCCGGCATCGGCGAGCGCCTTCCTGGCCTTGTCGAGGTCGTTGGCGTACGGGGACGTCGAGAAGTCGCTCGTCGGCATCCCGTTCGGGATGATGCTCTTCGCCTCGGTCGCTTGCCCTTTGTAGACCTGATCGATGATCGCCTTGTAGGGCGTCGCGTAGGCGACGGCCTGACGCACCTGCTGATTGTCGAAGGGCGGAACCGTGCTATTCAACTCGAGGTTGGTCAGCAGGGTCGAAGGGATGGAAAGCACCTTGATCTGTGGATCGGCCTTGAGTGAGTCGAACTCTTTGACCGGGATCAGCGTCGCGAAGTCGACGTCGCCCTTCTGGAGCAGCGTCACGCGCTGGATCGGGTCCGGCACGATCTTGAGGATGACGGTGCTGAACGCCGGCTTGTCGCCGTAGTACGAATCGTTCGCGACCAGCGTGATCGAGTCGCCCGGTTTGTACGAAGCGAGCTTGTACGGGCCGTTGCCGACCCCGAGGTGCACCTTGAAGTAGCCCGTCGCCCAGCGATCGGCCTCGGTCTTGTGAGCGTCGATCTCCTTCGGGTTGAGAGCGCTGGTGTTGTGCATCACATTGTTCTTGGGGATCAGGCCGTTCGGCTTCGCCATCTTGATGACGAAGGTCTTCGCGTCCGGGGCGGAGAAGGCCGACAGGTCGGTGACGCCGCCCCCCATGCTGAGCAGGAACGACGAGATGCCCTTCGTCTCGTAGATGCGCTGGTAGCCCGTCAGGATGACGTTGGCGTCGATCGGGTCGCCGTTGCTGTAGGTGAGGCCGTCGCGGAGGGTAAAGATGAGATTTGCGCCGTCCGCCTTCCAGGACCCAGCGAGCATCGGGATGATCTGCTCCGTGTCGACGGTCTTGTAGAGCGTGCCGTCCGGCGCGGTCTTGTCGACGACCTGGTACTGCGTCAGTTGGTCGAACGTGTTTTGGATGACCGTCTGAGCCGTCTTCGAGTTGGCCGTGAACGCGGGGTCGAAGGTGTCGATGTCGCCCTCGACGGCGACGATGAACGTCGTCGCCTTGTCGACCTGGCTGAGGCGATCGGTGGCGCGCCAGGTCGGCGCGGGGCCGGCCGTTGCTCCCTTGGCGAGGGCTGCGGCCCAGGTGGCGGAGAGACCGAGCGCGGCCGAGCGCTGGAACAGCACGCGACGGGTGATCGTGCCCTTGGCGAATTGCTCGCCGAGCTGCTTGAGTTCCTCGTTGACCGACATGGGAATCCCTTTCCTCTCCCGATTGGTTCGGTTGCGTCAGACACAGCGCCGGTGTGGACGGGGAAGCTGGCGGCGGAGCACCTCCTCTGCGCGATCGACCTACGGAATCCGGTGCGTCCAGATCGAATCGGGGTACTCGTCGACCAGCCGCTGCCAGATCGTGTCGCGGGTGGCATGGTCGTGGTGGCCGACGAAGTAGCGCGCGATCGCGAACCAGTAGATCAACTCCGGGTGAAGCGGCCCGTCCGGCCGGCGGAGGAGCGCTCGCTCCAGCAGCTGGTCGGCCATCTCATACGCTCCCTCTCGTAGCCGCGCGTGCGCCTCACCGAGATCGAGCACGTCGAGGAAGTCGTCCGGCGGCACGGAGTTGACTGAGCGGTAATGGACCACCGCGCGTTTGTCGGCGACGAAGAGCGTCGGCAGCCAGACGACGTTGAGCTGGCGCACATGCTCGTCGCGATGGTCGAGCTTGAGCGCCAGAAATCGCTCGACTATCGCGGCGCGGACCGCGGGATCTGGATACGTCACGGTATCCAGTTTCGCGCAACCGAGTCAGTGATCCTTCTCGACGTCGATCAGCACGACCTTATGGTCCTGCCGTGCCCGCCGGAAGGCGTCATCCCAGTTGTGCAGCCATTCGATCGGCGGCGCGTTCATCACCCTGCGTCCTCTCTGCTCCCCGCGCGCCCCGAAAACGGTGACGCCTGATAACTTTAGATGTAGATCAATGATAAGACAAAGCGGCAGGCCGAGATCAGGGCCGACCGGGGGGATCAAGTTCCGGGCATCGTTGTTAAGATCGCTCCGCACAGCGTCCCGAGCGGCGGGCGCCTGCGCGATCGCGACGCGAGGGAGGGAACCATGGCCGGCGTCAAGAAGATCGATCATCTGGCGATCGCGGTGCGGAGCATCGACGAGTCGCGCCGGGCGTTCGAGGGGATCTACGGCGCGCGGTACCTGGGGCAGCGGGAGAACGGCGAGCAGCAGTATCTCGTCGCCTACTTCCTGATGGGCGAGTCGCTGATCACGATGCTGGAGGGAACGACGCCCGAGAGCTTCGTCACCCAACACCTCGAGCAGCGCGGCGAAGGGATTCAGCACGTCGGCGTCGAAGTCGACGACCTCGACGCCTTCGTCGCCCACGCCGAAGCCGAGGGCGCCCGCGTCTCCCACAAGCGCACCCTCGACGGCATCCGTAAGGAGGCCCTGATCTCGCCCAAGAGCGCCTTCGGCATCATCTTGCAGCCGATCGAGTGGCTTGGCGACCACAAGTACGAGCCGCACCACGAGCGCATCATCACGGCGGGCGGGTTGTGACGAGAGCGGCGAGACGGAGGATAAGTCCTGTTGTCGGCTGTTCCGCGCGGGGCGTCAGTGCCGTGCGAGGCAGGCAACAAGCGAAAGTGCTGGAACAGATGGCTATGCATCACGCCCCTAGACGACGCCGTTCGCTCGCAAGCGGGCGATCTCCGTCTCACCGAAGCCGAGATCGCCCAACACCGCTTGCGTATGCTCGCCCAAGCGAGGGGGAGGCCGGCGCACCGTCCCCGGTGTGTCACTCAGTTTGATGGCGATGCCGGGCATACGGAGATCCGGGAGATCTTCGCGAGGGAGATCGATCACCAGCTGCTGCTGGAGGACCTGGGGCAGGTTGAGAACGGTGTCGAGGGTATTGATCGGGCTGCACGGCACGCCGGCCCGCTCCATGATCGCCGCCCACTCGGCCGCCGTCCGTCCGGCGAGGATCTCCGCGAGGAGCGCCTCCATCTCGGCCCGATGCGCGATCCGGCTCGCGTTCTTGGCGAACGAGGGATCGGCGACCAGCTCCTCACGCCCAAGCGCCTGGCAAAACCGCCGCCAGAGGGGTTCGGTGGCGACGGCGACGACAAGGTAACCGTCCCTCGTCGGGAACGCGCCGTAGGGGGCGACGCTGGGGTGGCGCGAGCCCAGCCGCTGCGGCACGTCGCCACTCGCGAAGTAGGCGACGGCGTGGTAGCTGAGCCAGCTGACCTGCGAGCCGAGGAGGGAAACGTCCACCCGCTGCCCCTGCTCCGTCCGCTCGCGGACGAAGAGGGCGGCCAGGATGCCCTGCACCGCGTTCGCGCCGGTCGCCAGATCGACGACGGACGTGCCCGTCCGCGCCGGCGGCCGGCCATCCTCCCCGGTGATGCTCATCAGCCCGCCGTAGGCCTGCATCAGGAGGTCGACGCCGGTGCGATCCTTGTCGGGACCGTCGCGACCGACGGCCGAAACGGCACAGTAGATCAGCCGCGGGTTGATCGCCCGCAGCGCTTCCCACCCGAGCTCCCAGCGCTCCATCAACCCGGTCCGGAAGTTCTCGATCAGCACATCCGACCGCGCGACCAGTTCCTTGAGGATTGTCCGCCCTTCCGCCAGGTCGAGGTTGAGAGTGACGCTTCGCTTGTTCCGGTTGGTGCTCATGAAATAGCAGCTCTCGCCATTCCAGAACGGCGGGAAGCCGCGCGTCGCGTCGCCCGTGCCGGGCTCCTCGATCTTGACGACGTCGGCGCCGAGGTCGCCGAGCGTCATCGCGGCAAAGGGGCCGGCGAGCGCCCGACTGACGTCGAGGACGGTGATGCCGTCAAGCGGTCCGCTCATGGGGCTGTGTTCCCTCCTAACCACCGCGGTTCATGCTGACCGGCGCACTCGCCCGCGTCTCAGCCACGGGCCGCGCGCCCCTCCGGGACAGACCGAGACGCGACGACCGGCTTGTCAAAGGTCCGGACGCGATTGTCGTGCCTTGTCACCGCCCTCCAAATAGCTCGGGGTGGCTGGCCACATACCGCCGGATCGCCTCGGGGTACAACTCGCACTCGGCCGCGAAGACCCGGGCGCCGAGTGTCTCCGGTGTATCGTCGGGCAGCACCGGCACGGTCGCGCGGAGGACGACGGGGCCGGTGTCATACCCGCCGTCGAC
>JRHI01002235.1_pt1 | contig 13774 bp, 14 predicted proteins | sample 215371 | NCBI WGS metagenome assembly JRHI01 (sample SAMN02929681, study PRJNA255918) | sediment metagenome | biome: cave system; feature: Ice Cave; material: Sediment; isolation source: sediment from deep within a dark volcanic ice cave with no known source of... ...
GTGCACGGACTGTATGGTGCACTGCGGTTTCGAACCGACGGCGGCCGACGACTCCATGAAGGTCGCAAACATCTGGCGCTCGATGACCACGGTGATCGGCAAGAACTAAATCCCGCTAGCGTCTCGGATGATCGACACGATCTTCGTCCCGCGCGGAGCGGAGGAGAATGCCGTGCGCAAGGCTCTCGCGCGCGCAAACTCACCGCTGCGGGTCGTTCCGACCGGCATCGGGCCGCGCGCAGCCGAGCGCGCGGCAAGTGAGGCGCTCGCCGGTCCGACGATCGATAACGCCCTCGTGACGGGTCTGTGCGGGTTGCTTTCACCCGCTTTCGGCGTCGGAGACGCGCTGGTTTACAGCGAATTGCTGCAGGACGGTGAAGACCCGGTCTTTCTCGAGCGCGAACTCAGCGCGGCCCTCGCCGCGCGCATCCCGAGCGCCCAAACGGGTATTCGCGCGCTTGCAGTGACCGATATCGTGACGACGGCCGGCGCGAAGAAGTCTCTCGCAATGCGTTACGGCGTTCAAGCCGTCGATATGGAAAGCCGCGCCGTCGCCCTGCGCTTGCATGAAGCCGGTGTTTGCGTGTGTGTGGTTCGCATTGCGAGCGACGGCGCGTCGGACGATTTGCCCGATTTGCACATGGCGCTCGACGGCTCGGGCGGCCTCGATACCTTCGCACTCGCACTCGCCCTCGCGCGACGTCCCGTCGCGGGAGCGCGCTTGGCGCGCAACGGCACCCGCGCGCTCGCCGCGCTCGAACGCGCGATGCGTGCCATAGCGGGAGCGTGACGACGCTTCGCGCGCGCGAGCGTTATCACGAGCGGCGGCGAATGCTTCGTGACGTGTTTGAGTTTCGAACGACGCTCCGGCCTGCTTTGCCCGGCACTCCTTGATGCGCGTGTGTGTGTTCTGCGGATCGAACAACGGCGATCGACCCGGCTACCGCGAAACGGCGGTCGCCGTCGCGCGAGCGCTCGTCGCGCGAGACGTCGGTGTCGTGTACGGAGGCGGCCGCATCGGGCTGATGGGGACCGTCGCCGATGCCGCACTCGATGCCGGAGGCGAAGTGATTGGGATTATTCCCGAGGCGCTGGCGGCCCGTGAAGTCGCGCACCGGGGTTTGACGCAATTGCACGTCGTAGGCTCCATGCACGAACGCAAAGCGCTGATGGCAGCGCATGCGGATGCATTTCTTGCGCTGCCCGGCGGTTTTGGAACGCTCGAAGAAGTTTTCGAAGTCGTCACGTGGCGCCAACTCGGCTACCACAACAAACCGTGCGCGATCCTCAACGTGGACGGTTACTACGATCCGCTGCTCGCCTTCTGCGATTCGGCGGTCGAACACGGATTCGTGAAGCGCTCCGACCGTGCGGGGTTAATCGCCGGCCGGGACGTCGACGCGCTCATCGACGCGTTGCTCGCCATGGCGCTGCCGTTGGTCTAAGCGAATTCGTCGGCTATGCCGTCTTGTTTTGCCAATTATTGCTTCGCTAATGTAGCGGCTTGGCGTCGTTCCCGTCATCCGCTTGAACGTCGCGCTAAGGCACTCGGCCTCCCCGGACCGCAACGAATGCGATTGCCGTCACGCGCTTCCGGGACGCTAAACGCGAGAGCGCAACTTTCGTACGGTCTGCGTTTTGGAAACGCCGCGCCGGCATGTCGGGCCGGGTTAGCGCATGCCGGTCCCAATCGTTACCATAGCGTGCGGAGGTCGTTACTGCGTGAGAACCGAGCTGAATCGCCGCTCCATGGCTGTGCTCGCCGCGGCGCACGTGTGCGACGACGTCAATCAGAGCTTTCTGCCTGCGCTTTTACCCTTTTTGATTGCCGATCGGGGCCTCAACTATACGACGGCGGCAACCTTGATTTTGGCCGCAAATGCGAGCTCGTCCGTCGTTCAGCCCGCGCTCGGCTGGCTTGCGGATAGACGTCCGATGTCGTGGCTGATCGCGCTCGGCGTGTTTCTTGCGGGAGCGGGCGTCGCATTCGTCGGCGTCGCTCCGTCGTATCCAACGATGCTGACGGCAGCCTTCGTCAGCGGTCTCGGCGTCGCAGCATTTCATCCCGAAGCCGGACGCTTCGCCAATTTTGTGGCCGGAGATCGCAAGGCGAGCGGAATGCGCTGGTTCGCCGCCGGCGGCAACGCCGGCTTTGCGATCGGGCCGGTATTCGCGACGCTGGCGATCGCGTGGTTCGGATTGAGGGGCACGCTCGTCGCCGTCGTTCCGGTCGCATGGCCGCAAGACGGTGCTCATGCGGTCGACCGGAACGAGCGCCGTGCTGGTTTTTGCCTCTCTACGTAATCGGCGCCCTTTGCGTGCTCGCTCTCGTCGCTGCCGCGCTGCTGCCGGGCGAGGCCGCATTGCGATCGGTTGCGCTTCCGGCGTCGAGCGACGCATGCAGCGTCGTTGCCCCGTAACGCTCTATCGGTGAATTGTCTCACCCGCACGCGTGCTTGGATGTTTGGCCGTCGTTGCGAAGTTGCTGCGGCGAAGAAAAAAACGTGGCTCCTCGCACGCTACCGCTCGTTGCGGTGGATGACGCATGGCGGCCGCGGCTTTACGCCGCGCCCTTCCTGCGCAGCGCGACTCGCAACCAGCGGCGCGTCGGGCGTTCCACGACCGCGAAGCCGCTGTGTTTTGCCGTCGTGAGTTCTTCGGCGAATTTGGTGGACCGATAAAACAAGGTTCCGCGAGCAACAGGCTCGCGTCGGGCTTCAGAACGCGGGCGGTCTCCGCAAAAAATGCTGCGGGTGCCGGCACTTCGGCATAGGTCGCATTTCGCTCGGTCAATCGCGCGGCGCGCTTTCCTTTGCCTTGACCAGACGCAGCAACGCGTCGTTGTATGGAGTGGGAATGCCGAGCCTGCGCCCCGCGGCTACGATTGCTCCGTTCACGTGATCGATTTCCGTCCGCACATGCGCGCCGAGATCCACCGTCATCGAATTGCGGCCGTCGGCGCTCGAGTCGACGATCGCGCGGACGTACTCCCACGGGTCTCCGAAAGGAAGGTTGATGCGCAGCGCACGCGCGACCGCCGCGCTTTCGAGCGTCACGCAGCGTGCGAGCTCCGCGGCGTTGGGATCGTTTGCGACGATGCCGTTCTTCGCATCGGCGAGGGCGGAAATCGGATTGATCGTCGCGTTGGCGAGCAGTTTGCCCCACTGGTGCGGGCGGATATCATAAGCAATCGAACATTCGAGGCCCCCGCGGGCGATCAATTGCTGCACCGAACGTACCGTGGCCGTCGAAGCGCCCGCCGGTCCGACGACCGTCGTGCCGACGCCTTGGCGGCGCGAGCGGCCGTGTCCGACGGCGAGGCACGCTTCGTTCGTGATACCGATGACCAGCGGTACCGTCCCGCCCAAGGCGGCCTTGATCGCCTCTTCGTTACCTAGCCCATTTTGCAGCGAGACGATCGGCGTGGCGGGGTTGAGTTGGCCCCCGAAGGGCCGAATCGCGACGAGCGTATTCTGCGCCTTGACGAAGACGAAAAGAAAGTTCGTTGCATATGCCCGGCCCGGGTCTTGGGTTGCAAGTACTTTGCGCACGGGCAGATCGTCGAGCGCGACGCCACCGGTCTCGTTGATGGTCTCGACCACGTCGCCGCGCACGTCGACGAGCGTGACATCGTTGCGTTCCGCAAGTTGATACGCAAATAGCGTACCCATCGCCCCAGCACCGAGGATCGCAACGCGCGGGCGTACTTCCGTGTGGGCCATCGAGATAATCCCTTCCCGGCGTCGCTAGTGCGTTGCGGCGCGCGGGCCGAAGAGCGAGATGAGAAACACTCCGGCTAGAAATCCGCCGATATGCGCGAAATACGCGGTGCCTCCGCCTCGTTCCGAGAGTACGCGATTCGAAAGCGAACCGAAGCCGTGCAAGAATTGCGTCAGCGCCCAGAGCCCGATGATCAAATACGCCGGGAATCGCAAGACGAGCGGAACGCGACCCATCGGCACGAGCACGTCGATACTGTGGGTTGGAAATCGTAAGAGATACGCGCCGAGGATGCCCGCGATCGCGCCCGACGCTCCGATTGCCGGGACGTGGCTGCCCGCCATCACCGACGTCTCCGCGAGTCCTCCGAGAACACCGCATGCGAGATACAACCCGAGGAATCGGAGGTGCCCGACCAGGTATTCGATTTCCGGTCCGAATACGAACAGGAACAGCATGTTAAAAGCAATGTGCAGCACGCTGCCGTGCAAGAATTGCGACGAGACGAGCGTAAATGCGGTCGGCGGCGCGGGTGACGCGAGCTGCACGCCGTGCAACAAATCGAAAGGGATGAGCGCGAAATCGTTGATGAAGGCTTCCCGCAGCTGTGGTTGCGGAAAGCTGATCTCGAGACCGAAGACCGCGACGTTGATCGCGACGAGCGCGTAAACGACGACGGGGACGGCGCGGGCGCGGAACGGCTCGCGAAACGGAATCACATGCCCACGAGGCACATTAGAATTCGAATTGCAATCCGAGAACGCTCCGCCGCTGCGCGTGCGTGATATCGCGTTCGCCGCCGAAGACTTGCAGCTTAGGCAGCGCGAGCAAATTGATATACGAATCGAGCGTCGGATGCCGCAGATCGTAGAGCCGCGCTTCGATGCCGAAGGCCCCGCGCGCGACGCTCGCGTTAACGCCGAGGCGCGAATATTCTATGCCGCCGCCGTAGGTGAGACCACCTCGTCGATTGACGAGCAGGGCGTTTGCGGTCGTCGTCCGTTGCGAACCGATATCGTTGACGCCGACGATCAAGCCGGTCTTTCCGTGCGGAAGAACGAAGAGATTGAAGTCGGATTGGGGTCCGCGGTCCGACGTGAGCAGCGGCGAGACGTTTCGGTTTTGGCTTCCCGGTCGCAGCGGCGAAAGTTGGCTCACTCGGACCTGGAGCTGGACGAGATCTTTAGCGAAAGCGTTGAGTCGGTTCTTCAGCGCGCCGACTCTCGCTTTGGAGAGCTGCGCTTTGGGGGCGCCGGGCGCGGGTGGCGGCCCCAAGACGGGCTTCCCGGGCGAGACGCTCCCTGGCGGAACGGGCGAGGACGCGGGCAGGGGCGTCGCATCGGGATCGACGCCGTACACTTTGGAGGTGCCGCCGGCGGAGCCGACGAGCGAATCGACTTTCTGCGCGGTCGCATCGAGCTGGGCGATCGTGTCGCGCAGCTGCGCTTGCGTTTGCCGATCGCCCGTTACTTGCCGTAAGTCGTTCGTCAACTCGGCGAACGTCTTCGCGGTAGCTGCGAAATCGCGCGTCGTATTGATGAGGTTGTTCTTCACTTTGGGGTTGGTCGCAACGTCGTGCAACGAATCCACCGTTTCGCCGAACGATTTCGCGGTCGTGTTCAGTTGCGCCAGCAACCCATCGACCTTACTCGAATCGTGTTGGACTACCCGATCGAGGGACCCCGTAAGATCGAGCACGTTCGAACTTGCGAGCGTCAGATTTTTCTGCAGGGAATCGGTCAAACCTTGAACTTTCCCCGTGAGGGTCGTCAGCGAGCGGTTTGCATTGGTCGTCAGAGCGTTCGCGTTGACGAGCGTGGATTTGAGTTGCGCGAGCAGTTCGGGTTCGGTCTTTTGCAATTCGGCCAGGATCTCGTCGAGCCGGCGAACTTCGCCTTGACCCTGTTCGAGCAGGTCGGCAATGGAAGTCGGATTCGTGCCGCGTGGCTGCCGATCGATCGGGGCGATCTCATGCGGCAACGTCGCGACCGCGGCCGTGACCGTTTTGGGAGGCTGAATGATTACCGACGGCTCGCCCGTGAGCGGCGCTTGTATGATGAAGCGCGAGCCCTGCGGGATTTCGTAGCCTTGTTTGATCGCCATGACGACTTCGGTCGAATAATCGTGTAAGAGCGTGATCTTGTCGACCGCCCCGATCGGTACCCCGCTTAACGAAACGGATGCCGACGCGCGCAGACCCGACGCCTCGCGAAAGTGCACGCCGATCTTATAGCCGCTGGAACGCGTGCCGATATCGGCGAGCACGTAGAATATACCGAAGACCGCGAGGAGTCCGACGATCGTGAAGAGTCCGACTTGGGCTTGTTTGGACATATGTTGACTGCGGTCGCGCGAGACGCCGCTAGAGCGGAATCGGGCCGACCTCACTCCCCTGTAAGAACTGTTGCACGATGGGGTTCGGCGAAGCCTTGAGTTCATCCACCGTTCCGTACGCGATGATCGCTCCCTCGAAGAGCATGGCGACGTAGTCGGCCATCTCGAAAATGCTGCCGAGGTCGTGCGAGACGACAACGGCCGTTCCATCGAGTTGCTGCCGCAGGCGCTTGATCATATCCGTGAGGACGTGCGTAATGATCGGGTCGAGACCCGTCGTCGGCTCGTCGTAAAGCACGAGGTCGGGATTCGTTACGACGGCCCGAGCGAAGCCGGCGCGCTTGAGCATGCCTCCGGAAAGTTGCGAAGGCATGCGCGTACTCGTGTTCGCAAGGCCGACGCTATCGAGCGTATCGACGACGAGTTTCGCGATTTCATCCTTCGACATGCGCGTATGCTCGCGCAACGGAAGGGCGACGTTCTCGCCGATCGTCAGACTATCGAAAAGCGCGGCGAATTGAAAAGAGAAGCCGATCTTGCGCCGAAGTTCGATGAGCTCGCGGTACGTTAACGACGCGAGATCGACGTCTTTGACGAACACTCTCCCGACGCTCGGCATGCGCAATCCGTTGAGCAATCGCAGAATCGTGGATTTGCCGGCGCCGGAGAGGCCGATGAGGCAGGTAATGGCCCGCTCCTTGATATCGAGCGAACAATTCTGCAAGATCACTTTTTCGCCGTACTTCAGAGTCACATCTTCGATCCGCGCGTAATTGCCGGGTGTCACTCTAACGTTGACCCGTCGGACCGAAGAGGAGAATCGACATGAGAAAGTTTGCCATGAAGATGAGAATAATCGAGATCACGACGGCGCCGGTCGTCGCCTTGCCGACGCCGGCGGCGCCGCCGCGAACGCGCAAGCCCTGGTAGCATCCGATTACGACGATGATGAACGCAAACACGAGCGCCTTCGACATACCCTTGAGGTAGTCGGTGAACGAACTATTGACGCGCGCCGAATCCAAAAACGTATTGTAGCTGATACCGGCAACGGTTTTCGCAAGATACATTCCGCCTAAGATCGAGACGATATCCGCGAAGATCACGAGCAGGGGCAGCATCGCGAGCATCGCGAGTAGGCGGGGAACGACAAGCATGCGCACGGGAGAGAGGCCGAGCGCTTCGAGCGCCTCTATCTGCTCGGTTACGACCATCGAGCCGATTTCGGCTGCGATGGCAGCGCCGGCGCGCCCGGCTACGACGACCGCCGTTAGCATCGGTCCGAGTTCCCGCGAGGAAACGTATGCGACCGCACCGCCTACGAGATCCGTCACGCCATAGGTTGCCGCCTGATTCGCCGACTCGAGCGAGATGACCATGCCGGTGAAGAGCGACGTGAGCAAGACGATGACGGTAGACCCAACGCCGAGCGCGTAGGCTTGTGCCAGCGTCTCGCCGACGCGAATCTTCAAGCGAGCGACGAAGGCACTCGTTTCGCCCACAAGCGCGGCAGCGCCGCCGGCATACTCGAAGAAACCGACCGTCCCGCGACCGACGTCCTCGAAGACCTTCATCGACGCACGAATTCCGCGACCCGTGCGAGCACGCCTTGCGTGACCTCGACCCGTCGGGCCGCTACGCCGCGCTCGGCCTTCAAATTGTATTGGAGTTGACTGGCGCGTGCGAGGCGCCGCTCAAGGTCGGCAAGGTGCGCGCGCGCCTCGCGTTCGAAACCGGCAAAATACCGCTCGACGGCTTTGAGGTAGCGCGCGACGACGCGCTCCGCGATCGGTCTCTCACTCCAGAGTCGAGCGGCCATATTCTCTTGCGCGCGCCGCATCTTGCGCTCGCGAATGTAAAAACGGCCGATCTCGCAGACGAGCGCTTCCAGGGCCCCGCGGTCAACGGGCATGGACGCTTTCGAGTACGGCTCGTTGGTGTGCGAAGAGCGCTGCGATACCGCTCTGCGCGAGCAGGAGCATCGCATCGAGTTGCGCGCGATCGAACGGCCGCGCTTCCGCCGTGCCCTGCACTTCCACATAGGCGCCCGCATCGGTCATCGCGACGTTCATATCGACTTCGGCCCGGCTATCCTCGGAATACTGGAGATCCAGGTGCGCGGTACCGTCGACGTATCCGACGCTGATCGCCGCGATCTGGCAAGCGACCGGCCATTTCGGAGTACCCGGCACAAAATCGCGTCGCAGCGCGAGCGCCAGTGCCACGTAGGCGCCGGTTATCGCGGCCGTGCGCGTCCCGCCGTCGGCCTGAAGGACGTCGCAATCGACGATGACGCTGCGTTCGCCGAGCAATCTGAGATCGGTGACGGCCCGCAGCGCGCGCCCGACCAGGCGCTGAATTTCGTGCGTGCGGCCGCCGATTTTTCCGCGTGCGGATTCGCGTTGCGTCCGCTCTTGGGTCGCGCGCGGCAACATCGCGTACTCGGCGGTTACCCAGCCGCGGCCCTGGTTGCGTAACCAAGGGGGGACTCTTTCTTCGATGGTCGCGGCACACAGTACGCGCGTATTGCCAATCGAAATGAGCGCGCTGCCCTCCGCATAAGCCAGCGGATTCGCTTCGATCGAAACGGGACGCAACGCATCGAACGCGCGCCCRCCGACGCGGTCCCCGGACGTAGAAGTCATCGCGGCGACGTATGCCGTGCCGCAAACGAATTCCCTCGCGAAGTGAGGGTTCTAGTGAAAGTACACGACGTTGGGACCGCCTTCTTCTTCGGCCGGCGGCTGCGCCGACCACGACTCGTCCGCGCCCGCGCGCGTCCATGCGGTCGAAAACTGCACGAGTTCGCAACAACGATCGAAGAGCCGCGTGAAGATGTTGGGCGTGACGCTGACGCCGCCGAACGAGGTCTGGGAGTCGCGATACATGTTCATACTGCCGATTTTACGGCCGGACCGTCCGGGCAGCGTCCACGCAGCGTCGATTCGCGGCCAGGCGCCGTGCGGCTCGTACCGTCTTTATTCGACGGTGACGGTCTTCGCCAGGTTGCGCGGCTGGTCGACGTCTTTACCTTCGATATCGGCGATGTGGTACGCGAGCAACTGCAGCGGCACGATGTTGACGATCGGCGAGAGCAACTCGTCGACTTTGGGCACCCAGAAGACGTAATCCGCAAGCGCCGCCGCTTCCAGGTCGCCAAAATTGGCGACGACGACCGTGATCGCTTCGCGCGCCTTCGCTTCGGCCAGATTCGAGAGCATTTTCTCGCGCACGCGACCCTCGGTGACGATTGCGACGACGGGGACCTTACTGTCGAGTAAGGCGATCGGGCCGTGCTTCATTTCTCCCGCAGCGTACCCCTCGGCGTGGATGTAGGAAATTTCCTTGAGCTTGAGCGCGCCTTCGAGGGCGGTTGGAAAGTTTACGTAGCGGCCGATGAACAACACGCTGCGCGCCTTCTTCAACTTCTTCGCAACCTTACGAATTTCGTCCGAAGAATTGAGGCAGAGGTCGATTGCGGCCGGCAACAGCTTCGTGCTTTCGGCGATCGCGCGTAGGCGCTCGAGCGGTTCGCTCTCGCGCACGCGTGCCAGGTACAGTGCGAAAAGGACCATCGCAATGGTTTGCGAGACGTAGGTCTTGGTGGCAGCAACCCCGATCTCCGGGCCGCCGCGCGTGTAGAGGATACCGTCGGCGAGACGCGTGAGGTGCGAGCCGAGCACGTTGCAGATGCCCAGAACCGGAGAGCCCGCGTTCTTGGCAATCTTGACCGCTTCGATCGTATCCGCCGTCTCGCCCGATTGCGACATGGCGATCGTCAACGTACGCGCGTCGAGTTTGCGGTCGCCGTAACGGAACTCGCTTGCGAGCTCCATCTCGACGGGCAGTTTGCAGAGCGAGCGCAACAGATACATGCCGACCATACCGGCGTGGAATGCCGTACCGCAGCCGGTGATCGAGATTTTCGTGATCGCGCGCAGAAGGTATTCGTTCATCTTCAGTTCGGCTGCGAGTTGCGAATCGCCGGACTCGTCGATACGGCCCGCGAGCGTCTCTTTGACGACGCTCGGCTGAACGAACATCTCCTTGAGCATGAAGTGTTTGAAGCCGTCTTTTTCCGCCGCACTCGCGTCCCACAGTACTTGGGTGACCTCGCGCTCGATCGGATGGCCGTCAAAATCGGTGAGCTCGTAGCCGTCACGATCGATCACGACCATCTCGTTCTCGCGCAAGATCACCTGTTTGCGCGTGTATTGCAAGATTGCCGGCGTATCGGAGGCGACGAACATCTCGTTTTCGCCGATGCCCACGACGAGCGGGCTCGCGCCGCTACGCGCGAAAACGAGCTTGCCGGGCGCATCTTGGGAGATCACGCCGAGCGCATACGCGCCGCGCACTTCGCGCAAGGTCGTCCGCACGGCCGCCACGAGATCGCCCGCGTCGTTGTTTTCGATGAGGTGCGCGAGCACTTCCGTATCGGTCTCGCTGCGGAACGTATGTCCTTCGCGGATCAACCGCTCGCGCAAAATCGCGTAATTTTCGATGATACCGTTGTGAATGACGGCGAACTTCCCGGAACAATCCATGTGCGGATGGGCGTTGGCATCCGAGGGACGGCCGTGGGATGCCCAGCGCGTGTGACCCAGCCCCGTCGAACCGTGTAAGGGCTCCGTCAGGAGGCGCTCCGCAAGCCGGCCGAGTTTCCCTTCGGCTTTGGAACCCGCCAGGCGCCCGTCCGGATCGATGACCGCAATCCCGGCGCTGTCGTAGCCGCGGTACTCGAGCCGCTGCAACGATTCCATGATAATTCCAACGCTATCGCGGAAGCCCACGTAGCCGACGATACCGCACATATGCCGTTATAACCGATCTTCAGAGAGAATCGTGACCCCAAGCGACATGCCGCCTACTTGATACCATCTTTGACTCGCGTATACGGAATCTTGCCGAGTGCAACTTCGGCGAAAGCCGTCGAGACGGGTTTGTTCGGGTTGGCGTTTTCCGAAAGCGCGGGAGCGCCGTTATTGAGTTGCTTGGCGCGTTTGGTGACCACATTGACTAGGGTGAACTTGGAGTCGACATGCTGGAGCAGCCCGTCGAGGTCTCCGAATACCGGTTCGCTCATTGATTTTCCACGTTTCTGAAAATAGCGTCGTTGTAGTGATTTATGCGGAAACGTTCTGCGCGCACGATCGCTTCCAGATCGTCGACCGCCGGGAGATGATCTCGGCGTTCCGGCGGCGCTTGTTCGTTGATGAGGACGTAATCGAAGCGGCGGATCTGCTGCAACTCTTCGTGAGCGATGGCGAGCCGCGCCGCGATTTCGTCGCTCGATTCCGTGCGCCGGGCTGCGAGGCGCAGGTGCAAGTGCGAGAATTTATCCGGCAGAAGAAAAATGAGTACCGCCAGCGGATACGCCGCCTTGATCGCGAGAGCCCCGTTAACTTCGGGCTTCATGATGATGTCGTAGCCGTCCGCCAAGGTGCCGTCGATAAACGAACGCGGGGTGCCGTAGAGGTTGCCGTTGTACTCCCGTGTCTCGAGAAAAGCGCCCTGTGCGAGCTTCTTCTCGAAGAGTTCGCGATCGAAAAAGAAATAGGCCTCGCCTTCGCGCTCCCCATCACGGGGCGGTCGCGTTGTCGCCGAAACCGAGTAGCGTAAGCGTGGGACGCGCGAGCGCAGCGTATCGACGACGGTATCTTTGCCGGCCCCCGACGGACCGGAAACAACAAAAAGCAACCCCGGGCCCGGCGACCCCAAGACGTCAACCCTCTCTAAAATGCTCGCAAGAGCGAACCCGCATAGTTCGGCCCTCTAAGGAGAGCGGCCTGCCGAGGAATACGCGTCCTTCCGGTTAGCCCGGCAAGCGGCCGGGTACGGCACAGAATGCGCACGTCGTCGCGCCGCCTACGGAATTCTTGAAAAGCTGGCCCTTGCGGCTTCTCGTCGCAAGCGGTATCGCTGCGGTCTTCGCGCTCGCGCTGATCGCCTTTCACGATGCGCTTCTGCGCGCCGTGGTCGATGGCGCAGGGCGGACGTTCGGTTATCGCGTCACCTTCGGACATATCGGCCGCAGCGAGGGGCGCTGGACCATCGAGAACCCCGACCTCGCTTCGCTCGGGGGTGAACCCGTCTTCACCGCGCAGCGCATCAGCGTGGCCCTGGATACGCGCCACATCTTCGGGGGCCCCTATCTTTACGGCGTTTGGGGCCTGGAGATCGACCGTCCGAAGATCACGATCGTGCATCACAAAGACGGCACGTACAATTTCGTGCTGCCCAAGAGTAACGGCAGCGCGAGCTCGAAGCCGTTCGTCATTCCACGCATTCACGTCGTCGTGAAGAACGGCTCGCTCGGGATCCTCGACGACACGCGCCTGTTCCGGCACAGCCGCCGCATCGCCGTCGAAGACTTCCAACTCGACGCTGACCTCATTCCGAAAAACCGCTCGACCTTCACTCTCGGCTTCGCCATTTTGGAAGAGGGCGGTAAATTTCCGTTCGCAGGACGCGGGACGTTCGACGAAGGCCGCGGCTTCGAACTCGCCCGTATCCACGCGAAAACCCTGGCGATAGCGCCGCTGCTCGATTTTGCGATCAATTCGAGCACGCTCCACTTCGCGTACGGCGTCCTCAACGATATCGATGCACGCGTGTACGGGCTCATCGACAAGGGGGGCACGATACAGCGCCACCTCTCGCTGAGTGCCAACCTCGATCACTTCCAGCCCTATCTCGGCGGCATCACGAAGCCGCTGCGCGACGGACGCGGCACGCTTCGCGTCTACGATCAAGGGCTCGCGATTCCGAAAGTCGACGGTTCGATCGCCAATATTCCCGTGCGGATCGCGGGCGCGATCTACGATCTTTCGAAACCGAAACTGCGCCTCGGCATCGCGGGGCGCGGCGATTTGCGCAACTTACTGACGCTTTCGGATGCAGCCAAGAAGCTGCCGCTTTCGGGTCCTGTTAAATTCGGGCTCTTCGTCGTCGGCGACGCGACGCAACCCACGACCTTTGTAGCCTTCAGTTCGCCCCGCATCGACTACGCGCGTATTCCGCTCGACCGCCCTGCAGGCCTCATCGCGCTAAGCGGGCAGAACGCCACGATCGTCCGCTCGCATGTCGGTTACGGCGGCATCGGTGCGAGCGCGGTTGGAAACGTGGTGCTCGCCAAACATACCGGCGTCGAACTCGCCGCGCACGTCGACGCGCTTTCGCAACGTATTCCGTATGCACGCGAGCTGCTCGGCTCGATGGCGATCGGCGGGACGCTCGTGGCGACCGGCGTCGATGCGAACTTGCATACGAACGGCTTGATTGCCGGAGATAACGCGACGCACCATCTCGCCGGTTCGTTCGCGGTCGACGGCAAGGGCGTCGGAACGGTCGGCCCGCTCGTCCTCGAAGGTCCGGGGCGGCGCAGGCTGTACGCGCGCATCGCACTCGACCGTCCGCGCGGCGGCGGCGGCGTGGCATTCGTTGCGGCGCAAGCGTTCCACATCGACACGACGGGTCCGCAACCGGCGCTGCCCGGCGTCGCGGCACTAGAATTGCCCGCCGTCTCGGGTAATCTCGACGCCGACATCGTCGTTGGGTTCACGGGCAAGCATTTCACGGCGGGCGGTGACGCGCACGCGTACGGCGCTCGCGCGCTCGGCTATCCGATAGAAGATGTGACGGCACGTGCCGTGGTCGTCGACGCGCAACGCCTCGCCCTCGATGCCCGCTATCGCGGCGCACTCGCACCAGTGGCAGC
>JRHI01002236.1_pt1 | contig 13768 bp, 13 predicted proteins | sample 215371 | NCBI WGS metagenome assembly JRHI01 (sample SAMN02929681, study PRJNA255918) | sediment metagenome | biome: cave system; feature: Ice Cave; material: Sediment; isolation source: sediment from deep within a dark volcanic ice cave with no known source of... ...
GCTTACGCCCGCTCACGTCCTGACTGACTCCAACGATTCCGATAGCGACCCCACCTTCGTCGAAGACGGGCGAAAGGGTTACAAACGCCGTCAAATAGCTATCGTCTTTCCGGCGTACCTGAAACTCGCCCTCCCAGGTCCTTCCGGCCTTCACCCACTCCATATGCTGTTTTGCCCGCTCAGCAGTTTCTGAACTGACGGTCAGATCCATGATGTTGCGGCCGACAACTTCTTGCATCGACCAACCGTACAGTTCTTCTGCAAAGGGATTCCAATATGTAACGGTACCAGCGAGGTCTGTTGCGACGACGGCAACTTTGACCGCCCGCAGATACATGCTCTGGTCCCGAATCTGTTCGCTGGTGGGTTGGGTCTGCGACATCTGCGATAGCAAGGAAGGCTCGTTCGTCATCGGTCGACCTTCACCTGAAGTCTTGTGCCAAGCCGCTTTGGAGAAGGGACCAGAAGAGAATTTAACACTTTGGGTAAACCCCTACAAGAGGTCAGCAACCCGTCCACAACACGCCCGGCGTCCCGCGCGTGATAGAGTTAGATACTCTTGTACACGTAGCCGCTGTGCCTATTCGGGGATCGCTCAGGTGTGCAACCGCTGCACCTTCCGCCGTTTCGCGAGCCATGAAATACAGCGCAACAGCGATTCGTCTGCGAACTGGAGGCTTTCAATGAAAACCGTCACATTCCCTGATGTGAGCACTACCAAATTAACGGAACCCATGCTGGAGCACGAAGTCTGTCAGCGCGCTTTTGAGCTTTACGAGGAGCGAGGAAAGGCGGACGGTCACGCCCTGGAGGACTGGGTGCTGGCAGAGGCACAGATACGGCAAAGACACCTGCACAGGACGTGAGCGGCCCGAATAAGCCTATCTGGCTTCCCTCGTAGAGATTTGCAACGCGATGTTCAACTCCTAATCTGCACCAGCTGCCAAGCGGAACGTTTACTTTGGAAGCACAGGTGCAAGTTGCGTCGTCAGGGCATAGCCGTGAGACGCCACTAGGGGCGGTGTGGGGAGAAGACCGCAATCGTAGGCGCGACGCACACTTAGGACCAACCGAGTGAGATTTGCAACATCCGTTTCGCGTCCTCTTGGCCAACGCCCGCCATCCCCAGAAATATCCCCCTACATGCATCCTACCATCACGCCCATGGCAATTAGTCGGTCGTTCCGCCGGTAGTTTCAGCCCGCGTTCGCATTGCGAAACTGTAATGGATAAACACCGAAGCTTCTTGCGGAATCGAAGCTGAACTCTGATTCTGCATGGCCCACTCAGCAGCGGAGCCTTAGCGGACCAAACGCCAGGATTTGTTTATCGGCTAACTCTTAGATGTTGCTTTGCCGCTCTCCATGTTCACGCCTTCGTTCAGGCCTTCAACCCGCAGAACAGCCCATGGAGTTCAGCCGTCCCATCAACACCCCAGTCTCGGTTCAGGCGCACGCGTTCACAGTGGTATGCCTATTTTTAGATTCGCGCGCTTGATCCTCGTCGACTTCGCCATGGTGACGCGATGGTAGCCTTCAGGAACGCTGTGGTTCGCATCCGATTTCACAACGTAGCCCGTGCCAACCGTCTCCAGCGCCGCCAGTACAATGTGTTATGAGTCGCCCTTACTAACGACGAAGATTGATCTGAGATAACCGAGAGGCTGGCCGAATCCGCCGAGCCGCTTTAAATCTAGCGGGGGTGCGGTAGCTGAGGTTGTCAAGGACGGGGTTTCTCAATATGTGTGCCGCTTTGTCGTGGATGTGGCCGAACGCGTCACGACGTCCCACTTTGACCCCGCGTTGTCCGCCAGTATGTTGAGCAGAACCTCTCAGTTGAACGCATGGCTGCACAGTATGCAGCGCTTTAGCGGGAGATTCTCATGTCAGGGGAAGCGCGCAAGATCGCCTGAAACGCACTGACGATTTGTTGTGCTTTGGAGGACGCGTAATCCCACATCCACTCGAATTAAAGCCAAGGCGGAGTATGCGTAGCTGCAGTGCAGGAATGGCACGCTTTGCACCCATTTTCCATTCTTCCGAGTCGTGCAATCCGGAATTCCTCCGACTCGCCCAATCAGCCTACGAATGCGTCAATTTGAATGATCAACTCTAAGATGCTTCGGTCAAAGGCAAAAGCATCCTATTTCATTGTTTTTTAGCCGCTCACTTATAAGGTCGGTGAGGTAGGTGATGACCCTGCTACGCGGCGTGCCACCATTTGTTTTCCGTCCCTACAAGTAACAAGAACACCCGCGATAAAGCGCGCCAGTCCTGAGACCCCTCCCGCCTCGGGATGACACAGCTCGAGTTCCATACCGAATGAATCCCATAACGTTTCTTTCGTGATGACCAAGGCTCGGAGCCCTTGACAGGGCTTGGAGCGGGGCTTAGTGGAGGATCACTGATTCGTTCAAATATGACCGACTTCCTTGTTGTAGTCTTCCAGTCGGTCAGGTTTGTATCTGAAAAGACGCCAAAGCCGTTGTGAAGGGATTCGTGAAAGGAAATCTGACCAAAGCCCTCGTATGGGTCGTTGGGAGCTATGGGATGCCAGCCTTTCCAGTAGTAAAAGACCAGCCGTTGGCTCGGGTTGATACAAGTGGCGATACTTTCCCAAATTGCAACAAGTTCCCCGTTCCCATTAAAGGAATCGCCTTTGATCTTGACAGTCTCTGTCATTGAGTCGGGAGATATTTCCACCTAACGCTGAAGATTCGGCTGGGTGAATTGTTTCCCACCAATAACCGCTAATGCTTGCAGACAAGCTGCGCATTTGCGCGATGCCTTCCGTTGTTGCCCGTTTGCCAGAAAGAGCCTCAGGTCGTTTATATGCTAGGAAAGCAACTATGGCTATGAGCAAAGCCAGGAAAAAGAACATCCCGTAAAGCGCTGTAAGCTGATTGTGACCCGTTGCGGCTGCGGCCAAACCTCCAAGCGCCACTTCAACCACAAGCACTGCAAGCACGAAGAAACCCAGCGGCTTCTTGATGGTGTTAAGGATCGAGACCCGGTCCACAAGAGCTTCCTCTTTCGACTTAGCTGGCGACATGGAGCCTCCTTAGCAGATGGTAATTCATTCCACCGATCACAAACCTCAACAGCAAGAATGGCCGGGGACACATCGGGGGCACATTGATTTGTTCCTTGCGGTTCTTCGAACGCCATCCAGTGCGTCCGTGTGCCTGTGGTTCTTACGTTTCCGGTTTGGCTTCCTATTTCACGACGATACCTTCACAGGAGTTCTGGGCCCATCTGACTGCATCGTACAGGCCAAAACGGCAAGACCCCGTGTTGATGTTAGCGCCGATTTAAAAGGGATCCACTTCAGCCGCTTTCAAGGTGAGCCAGACGGAGGATTGATGTCTCCGACGCACACGGGTACGTTGGCCGCTTTCGGAGATTAACTAAGCAGTCAGCATTCCGAGTTTTTACCCTGCCACAAACGGATTAGTTCATGGCGTCCCTCCCGCGCCGCCCCACTCCAGTCGTAACTGCGGCTCCGGGCTGTGTTTGGTGTCCTTCTTGACCGACTCGATGACCAGGTACAGTTTGTCCGCGCTATTGACCTTCCCAGACACGCAGTAGAAGTGGTCTGACGTGATGATTTGGGATTTGGTGAAGTCATACAGGCGGTAGACCCGGCGGGTGGAGTGATCTTGCATGAGGAACACGACGCAGCTGCGGTATTCCATACGCGAGAGCAAGAGCAGATGATTGGCGCTGAAGTTGAACATAAAGAATAAGGAGGAAAGGACCCGGGAGCTGGAGTGGATGACTCCCGCCCCCGGCCGACAGCGCCGTTGAGGAGTTACCCGACGGACTCCTCCGTGCGGGATATCGTCACAGAGCGGCGCCTGATCTGAGCCAGCCGTTGACGGACTATTCGGTGGGGGGCTGGCTCTTATTACCTTTGCGGAGGCTTTCTCCTCCGAGGAGGAAGATCTCGGAGTTTTCCACCAGGCGATCGGCGATGGCGGTAGCGATGGTGGTGTTGTAGAGGATGTTGCCCCAGTCAGAAAACGCTGTGTTGGTCGTAATGAGCGTGCTGCGCTTATGGCTGTGGCGGGTGGAGATGACCTGATAGAAGAGGTTGGAAGTCTGCTGGTCGAGCGAAAGATATCCTAGCTCATCGACAAGCAACAGAGAGGGTTCGGTATAGATCTTGAGTTTGCGAATCAGGGAGTGATCGACCTGAGAAGCCAGGAGATGGTTGAGCATGTCCATGGCGGTAGTGAAGAGCACGCGCTGGTTGGCCTGACAGGCGCGCCAGGCGATGATCTTGGCCAGGTAGGTTTTGCCTACGCCGGGATTGCCGATGAGACAGACGCTGGTGCCGTTATGCAGGAAGTCGAGATCGAGCAGACGAAGGATGCGGGTCTTGAGCTGTAAGCGCGACTTGTGATGGTTAAAGGAGAAGCTATCGATCGAAGGCATGCTCTGCAAGCGGGAAAGCTTGAAGCGGCGTTCGATGGAACGCTGGTGACGGGCTTCGAGCTCGCGATCGACGAGCGCTTCGAGAGTTTGGGCAAGGCTGAGATTTTTGGCGGTGGCGTCAGTCAACATCGGATCCAGTTGCTGGCACATCGTCGCCAGGTTCAGTTGATTCAGTTTCTGTTGCAGTGAGGTCATCGGAGTCCTTTTTGGAGTGGAGGATGAAAGAGTCGTAATCGGCCAGCGACAGGGGATCGGTGGCCAGTTCATTGAGTTGTGGGTTTTGGAAACGAAGAGGTGGCTGCACGTCGCGCCGCATTCGTTGCTGACGGAGGAGGTTGGCGATGTAGTCGGCGCCGAAGGCGCCGGCGGCATGAGCTTGGGTGACCGCGGCCGCCACGGCATCGGGTCCATATTCACGAACCAAGAGGAGCAGTTCGCGAACCTGCCGGGTCAGCGAGCGGTCGCAATCGGCCAGGCGACGCAGGTAAGACTCCGAAGCCGGGCCCAGCAAGCTAACCAGACGCTGTTGTTCGGCCGAGCGCTGCGCTGCCGCTCGTTGTGCAAACAGTTCCTTTTGAAAACGCTCAGCGCCCAGGGTCTGACCGCGCTGCCAGCAACGGGCATAGGAGACGATCTCCTGATCCTGGTCGTAGATGGTGACCGAAGAAGCATTGGCCTTGAGAGTGAGGTGACGGCCCACATAACGTGGCGGTACGCAGTAGCGGTTGCCGTCGAACGACAGCCGGAGATCTTTGTGGACCAGAGCCTCCGTGGTATCCCGATAGTCGGGCACGATCACAGGTAGAGCTCGTAGAGTCTCGGGCTGAAAGCGGGTCTCGGGAGTCTCTCCGGTTTCGCGATGGCGACGTTGGTTGGCGACCTGTTCGAGCCAGCGGCGCACCTGCGAGTTGACATCGGTTAAGTCTGTAAAAGTGCGCAGCGGCCAGAAGTTCTGCCGTAAATATCCCACGGCTCTCTCGATTTTTCCTTTTTCCCAGGCCGCCCGCACATGGCAAGCTCGTGGCAGAAAACTGTATTCGCGGGCGAAGGCCAGAAAGCGGGGATGAAAACGGACTAAGTTGCCATCGTGCTCGGCGACAGCGGTGGCGAGATTGTCGTACCACAGTTCGCGGGCGATTCCTGTCATCGACTGGAAAGCGTGGAGATGACAGCGCACGAAGGTCTCGAAACTCTGGCTGTGCGTGAACTCCACAAACAGCTTGCGGCTGTGACATTCCACCAAACAGAAGGCATAGAGCTTGCGCGCGTGACCCTGGTAGAGAAGTGCACCGAAATGCCCCCAGTCGATTTCGAAGCGCTCTCCCGGTCCTGGCTCCATGCGCACATAGGCACGCTTGGCCGCGGTCTGCGCTCGCACCGTGTGTAAGTAATCTTTCAGAATGCTCAGACCACCGGCGAAGCCGAGCGGGCGGAGCCGTTGCGCGATCACCATGGCACTCGCCTCCGCATCTTGCTCCAACAGTTCGGCGATGGTGGCTTTGAACGGATCCAGCTTGCTGGCGCGTTGCCGGCGAGCCGCGCTGCGTGCCGGTGTGACCAGGTACTGGGAGATGGTTCTACGTCCCAAGTGGAGATGACGGGCGATCTTGCGCACCGACCAGTGCTCGGCCCAGCGCAGGCGATGAATTGAGTTGATTTGTTCCGCGGTCAGCATGACTGTGCTGCAACCGTATAAAGCCAGCCCCGTCCGCAAGCCATAGGGATGTTCTTGTCAAGATGGATCGACCACCGCCGGCGAAAGACTAAGTGATTGCAGAATCAGGACTTGCGCGGAAGCTAAGTTGTTCTTGTCAAGATCGCACAGTTTTGGTCCCAACAGCCAAACCTCTGAAACCGAATGCTTTAAATCCAAAGCTAAGTTGTTCTTGTCAAGAACAAGCCGGCCCAGGCGACGCTTCTGATCCCGCTGCCGCTGCCGTTGACGGTTGCTCTCCACGGCTTGCGGGTTCTGGCGGCGACGTTGTTTCTGATAGTCGGGATGTTCGTCTCGCCACTGCTTCTGACTTTCCAAGGCGACCTGGTGATACTCGGCGTCAGTCGCAAGTTTCTTGCGGTGATAATCGGTGCGGCGCCGACGTTGGCACTCCGGCTTACCGCAGACGACTTGCTGGGGACGAAAAACAGAAGGCACAAACGAATCTTGGCAGTAAGGACAACGGCGGGGCTGGCTCAAGCCGACTCCTCAGGGATGATTGGGATGTATGCATGAATCACTGAGGAGAATCGAAACCACGAGTGCTGCGCAAGCCAGCGGGAAAAAACTAATTTAGAAACTGCTGTAGAGTTCTTACTGCGTCTCCGTCGACCGGGGGCTCTCCCGGGTGGACCACTGGCTCCGGCCTGAACCGGCCAAAATGGCTCCCTTTATCACCGGCCCTGACAATTGATTCGGGACCAATACCAAGAAGCCATGCCCTGGCTACAAGATTCGCTAGGAATTTTTGAAGTCGCTGGCGCGCGGTTGTCGATTGCGATGGTGTGGAGTGAGTTAGCCGTTTGCTATTTGGGCATGGGCGACGACGAGAAGGCGCTCGAATTGTTTCGGAAAGCCGAGAGCGTAAACCACGAGTCCGGATTCATTCACAACTATCAGGTGGTTCTGGCCAATATCGGCAACGTGTATCTGCACCGCCGCGACCATTTCACGGCGATTTCCTACTATCAGCGAGCGCTCGCTCTGGCGCGCGAGATCAAGGATCCTGTCTCGATCAAGAAGTGGAGCTACAACATCAATCTCGCCTACGCCCGGATCAGGGCCGCAGTCGATGAGAACCGTCCTGTTATTGTTTAAGCGCGAGAGGCGCGGCACACATCGCTTTTTAGTGCCCTCCCCCGGTGCCTCCGTTTACGTTGCACGTCACGATCGAGACCTTTCCGTGTGCCAGGCATCCTAGCTCCAGCCGAATCATGGTCAGGTGGAACGAATTGTGATTCACGGTCAGCTCGGCCAGGAATATCGTACCGAAATCGGGGATGTGAATCACATGTCCCGTCGATTTCGCCGGGGGTGGTATCACGACGGACTTGCCATCGGCATCTTTGACGCTTATATCCTTGATCTCGACATTTTCGACCAATGAGCACGTGACTCCGTCCCAGTTGGTGCGACCCTTGGCATCTGCCTGTGCCGCTCGGGCCCGCTCGTTTATGTCGGCGTAGTTGAGATCGGCGAACCCATGATACTTCTCTGCTAGAGAATCTGCAGGCTTCTCAGCGCCGAGGGCACCCACCCTCGCTTTGAGTCTTTTGTACTGCGCTTCCACAGCGGCCATGAAGCCGGTGCCTTCCCCAACATACATCGCGTCCTTTCCGTCGGGCTTCTCGCCAACCGTGCCGAGATTTAGAAAGGGCTCCGCCTTGTGGCGTGCGATCCGCAGATTCTCAAAGTGGGTTCCCAGAAAGGTCACCGCGGGCGCTTTAACATCGGGGAAATGCGTGGTAGAAATCTGGGCCACAACACGATCGGCTGTGACCACATTCAGCACGTTCAGATCTTCCACCACCGACGTGGCTAGCGTAACCTTGGCGTCCTTATGCTTCTTGCTAATGTGCCCGGACACTTGCGTGTGCGCAGCCGCGAAAGAAATGATCCCTTCAAGGCGGTAGTTCTTTGAGTGCTGCGAGAGATAGTCAGACTTCTCTTCTTCCGTCTCCAACTTCTCCAGTTTCACGAACGACTGAGGTTTAATGTCCTGATCAAAAGGGCGCTCCAATCGTCCCTTAAGGGCGTGCGCCTCGGCATGGAAGTAGTGGGGTTTCTTTTCGTTCGCCATTCTGTGGCTCCCGTCTTTTAAACTTACTTTTGAATTCTCAATTCAAGGGGACTACGGCTGAGTGCTGTGGCCTCACCGGCGGCGGTGATTCCGAACACCGCCAGTGTGTAAATACCCTGCTCGCGATCAACTCCCGGAACATAGATGGACCGTGTGTCGTCCACGGACTCTGCCGGTATTGTGCGCGACCATTCTAGCTTTCCTGCCGGGTTATACAACTCGAACCTATAGGAGGTGTAACGGTTCTCCGGCGGAATGCTTACCAGCAGGTTGAAGCCCTCGCCCGAACGTGCCGATACCTGGGTCGGTGCCGCGCCGCGCGTGCTGACATTGATCGAAGCCCAAGGCAAAACCTGTGGAGTATTCGCGGCCATCTTCAACCGGGGAACCATCACGAAATTCTGGTACCCCACTACTGCTAATAGCAATGCCAGTACAGGCACAGCAAACGCCGGACGCAACCAGGCAAACCAGCTAAAAGTCTTAGACACTGGCAGATGCGACCGCACCGGAACCCTTGTAGGCTGCTCTGACAATATCGCTTTACTCTGCTCTACGAACATGGCCGCTGCGCGCACGTCGAGTGCGCAATCCTGGCAATCGAAAAGGTGCTCTTCGAACTGATCCCGCAATTCGGGATCGAGTTCCTCGAGCAGATACCTTTCCGTAACGTTCGTCCGGACCGCCTCATCATGGTCCATTCCTCGATTCCCCCCTCAATAGAGTAGTGAGCCCTCGCGGCAAATCGTTTCAAAATCTCCCAGCCGTTGTGGCCCCTGGCGGGCGGGCCTCTATATTCTTTAGATACACTGACTTAAAGGCCTGCTTGGCTCGATGCAGGAGCACCCGCAGGTAATCGCGATCAACACCGAAATCGCGGCAAACGTCATCTTTGTCCCTTTCCTCGAGGAAAATCTCGCGTAAGAGCCGCCGGTCGCGTTCGGGCAGCTGGTCCAGAATCTCGCGTACCTTTTCGCCCATTTGCTTGGCCGCCACGCTGCCAAAGATATCGACGTCTTTGGCGGGAAAATCCTGATCTTCTTCATCTTCAAGGGAAGTGTCGCGCGTGGAAGCCCGATAGTACTCCAGTAGCACGTTGTTGCAGAGCGAGTTCACGAAGGCGCCTAGACGATTGGGCTGGCGGATTTTACCCTCCCTGCGCAACGCAGCGAAAACCCTGGCAAAAGTTTCCTGGCGGACATCTTCGATGGCTTGGGGCGAATGCAGGCGGGAGCGTAGCTTGAGCTGAATCAGTTCGCTGAAATAGGCAACAAAGTGTTCCTGGGTGCGGAAATCTCCGTCGCGGAGACGCTCGACATAAGCTTCATCAAAGGTCTGGAATTGCAAGGGCTTTGCCTCGAAGGCGCTGGAGTGGCAGCTAGTTTAACACCTCAGGCAAATACGCCGGGGCGGCGGCCAGGGGTTAGATCAATCCCCGTCCTCTGTAACGTTTCTGTTCCTCGGCGCACTATCATCCCCAGTGGCGCTATGAACACAACCAGCGAAACTCGAGGCCGTTCCTCAAGCCATGTTGTCCCTCGCCAAGCGGCACGTATCCCAATGCAGCGACTCGCCGGGTTGCTTCCAGATTGGTTAATCAAGTTCGCCGAGGAGGCGAAACGAATGGCGCCTATGGCTTTGGTAATTGCGCTCAGGATTATACGGTAAAGTAAAGCTTGCTGGGCAATGTCAAAGGGACCATTCCAGAATCCCGCGGCGAAAAGTGCCTGCACTCCTAATTTTTTCTTCGAGCTTACTTGGCAGCGGGCCGCATTTATATCCCGAAGAACGCCGGAACCGCTTCCCTTCGGCTCCGGCGTTCTGAAGCACCTCTTTGCTTCCCCCCGGTTGCTGAGAAGCGCTTCGGATCGGGACTAAGGTGGACCTAGTTGACGGCACCAAGGGTGCCGCTCTCGTCCACTCATTGCGATAGTGTGCGGAGCGTGCAATTCGTTTCATTTTCGGCGGAAAATTCGCAGCGGAAATTTGCAGTGGAAATTTGATCGCCAAGCAGGAATGATTTACTCTCAGCCGCAATGAATCCGAAAACTATCAGTAGCGGTGCCACTGGCCAAACCCACGCCCACGCAATGCGGAGGGAAATCTACGAACAGCCCCAGGCGATTACAAAAACGGTCGAGAAGCACCTAAAAAACGACATTATCTTTCCTGGAGAACTGCAAGCGATCGAAAGTGCTCTGTTGACCTTCGAGAAACTGATTATCGCCGCCAGCGGATCCAGCCGCCACGCGGGGCTTGCGGGCGAGATCATGATTGAAGATCTGTCTGGCGTTGCGGTAGACGTGGAATATGCCAGCGAGTATTGCTACCGTTCGACTCACGCGGCGGTAGATCCGATTGTCATGGTGATCACGCAATCGGGGGAAACGGCAGACACAATCGCGGCCCAACGTGAGGCGTTAACGCGAGGAGTAAAGACTATCGCGGTGTCCAATGTGGCCGAGGCGACAATTGTCCGCGAAGCCGGAGCGGCGTTGATCACCGGCGCCGGCCCTGAACTGGCGGTTCCCGCAACCAAGAGCTTCACGACGCAAGTCACGATTCTCTACCTGATGGCTCTTTTTTTGGCACGCAAACGCGGACGCATGACCTCTGAAGTCACACGCTCCTACCTGCAGCGGCTCTTGCGCCTTCCGGACGCGATCGAAGAAAAATTGAGGGGTTGGGACACGCTGGCGGAACAGATCAGCGCGAAGCATTTCCAGGCGGAAAAATTCCTGTATCTGGGCCGGGGTGTGCATTACGCTATCGCGCGGGAGGGCGCGCTTAAACTCAAGGAAATTTCGTACGCGCATGCGGAAGGCTATCCCGCGGGAGAACTTAAACACGGTCCCAATGCGCTGGTGGATGAGAATCTCCCGGTAGTTGTGCTGGCCACCTGTGACCACAGCGACCCGGACTCTCTGCTGCGGTACCGGCGAACTCTGGAAGTTATGAAGGAAGTGAGGTCCAGGCGAGGCCCCCTGGTCACGGTCGCAACCGAGGGCGACGAGGAAGTCGCGAGCATTGCCGATGATGTCTTTTTCGTTCCTGCGGCTCCGGAGTTGCTGCTCCCCATTGTTGAGGTCATCCCTCTGCAACTGTTTGCCTACCACGTTGCCGTGCGTAAGGGATGCGATGTGGACCATCCGCGTAATCTGGTGAAAGCAGTTGTCACTGAGTAGGCAAAGCCCGATAGCGTCCCTAATCAACGATCCGGGCGCGTCGGGCTAATCGGGTCGTCGCTGCGGCACAGCACCAAGCACGTGGCTACCCCGATCGCACCGATGGCAGGCCATTTCACCCAGGGCGAATTCAGGATTGCGCCCTTCCCTGCCACATACGCCGGCGCTTGGGTTGCGGCCGCGCAGTTTTCTTCGCGGGTTTGCTGCTCGCCTTCCCGCACGGTTACCCGCTGGACACGTTCGCCCTTTGCTCCCTGCGTTAGCCTCATACCGCGAGCCTCGATGTTCACATCGCTGGTACGCGCGGCTACCGTTACCCGCCCGTCGACGTCGATCACATCATATTGGGTCCATGCCGGATTGACTGGAACCACGGTGAGGCAACCCACGCGTACTCGAAGCTGTCTGGAAGTGCTCACTTGCAGAGTGCCATGATCCAGATGAAGTTCGCTACCTTCGAATTGGACTAGTGTGTCGGGATTCACCATGACCGTGGATCCAGCAGAGTTGATCGTGGCTTCAGAGTGGGCCGCCGTCTGCACCAGATCGTCGGGGAAAAGTGCGGAGGAGGGAGGAGCAAGGTTTCTGTTCAGCAGCACTCCACCGGTGCTGTGCAGAATCGCTGCAGCCGAATCATCGGCCAGCAACGAGTCGGGAAGAATTGCGATCATCCCCACACAAACGAGATTTCGCCACTTATGCAAATGTATGACCGCACTTCCCGCACTACTCCCTGCTCTGAGCTTAACTTGCAATTTAGGGTGCCGCTATTACCTTGCATGGTCACCCGAAAGACTGGAAAGAATGCCGGGGATGGTTCGGGAAAGCCGCCGTACCGCGCTAAGCGCGAGCAAAATCGATGTACCCTTTCTCCACATCGGTGCGGAGCAGCTTTGCTCGGAGCTTGTCTCCTACGTCTAGGCCTTGCTGGCCTTGGGCAAGAAGCCCCTCGACGTGCGGTTGCAGGACGCGAACAAAAGTGCCGTGAGGAGTAACGCCGGTGACGATTGCGTCGAAGACTTCGCCGACTCTGTGCTGCAGGGCCACAGCAGCCAGCCGTTTTGCCATCTCACGCTCGACTTTTCTGGCGGCATTTTCTTTTTGCGTACAGTTCGCTGCAACCGCTGATAGTTCATCATCGGAATATGGATTTTGTTGGCCAGAAAGCACTGACTTAATTAATCGTTGCGTCACCACATCCGGGAAACGCCGGTTCGGGGCGGTCGAGTGGGTGTAGTCCTGAACCGCGAGTCCGAAGTGGCCGGGAGCCTGCTCTCCGGCACGTTCAAGAACATACTCGCCGGGCCCGATGAGCTTAATCACCGAGAGAGAGAGTTCAGCAAAATGATCCGGATCGGCGGCCTTTTGGTGGAGGAGGAAATCATTCAACGCTTTGGAATCGGGCTCCGCAGGCAGGTTGAATTCCTTTGTGCCTGCCAATTGCACGATGCGGTCCCAGCGTTCCGGGGTACGCACGATTCGCCGTAAGGAAGAAACATTTTGCAGATAACGTGCCACCACTCCGTTCGCCGCAACCATGAAGTCCTCGATCAACTCGGTGGCACGGTTCTTCTGTTGCTTGACCACATCCAAAACCTGGTCATTCAGTACCAGAGGACGCACTTCGTCGGTTTGGAGGTTCAGCGCCCCGTTCCGGTGCCGCTGATCCTTCAATTTCTGAGCGACTTCGTCTTGCAACTTGAGCTGTGCCTGCAGATCGCCAGAAGCCGCCACCTTCGCCGGAGCGGGGGCGGTCCCCTCGAGCCACTTCCCTACCGAGTTGTATTGCAGTTGCGCTTTGTTGCGGACCACTGCTGGATAAACATCGCTCGAAGCGACCACTCCATTCGTGTCGACGTCAAATTCAATCACGACACCCAGTCGATCCTGGTTTTCCAGCAATGATGTTTGCCCGGTCGACAACTCCTCCGGCAACATTGGAAAATTCCGGATGCCCGCGTAGACGGTCGTCGTCTCCCGGGCTGCATGTTCGTCGATTGGCGATTGCTTGGGTACGAAAGCGTCTACGTCGGCAATGCCCACCAATATTTTAATCAGGCCGCCGGACAGCCGTTGCGCGACCTCGATTTGGTCAAGGTCCCGCGACGTGTCATTGTCGATCGACGACCACAGCAGATCCCGTAGATCGCGCACGGCTGGAGCCGCAACCACCTGAGGGGGGTGTTTTTTTAGCTCTATCAGTTGCTCCTGGACCTGCGGAGGAAAATCAGGCTCAAAACCACGGGCCATCATCACTTGTTTTGCAATTGCCTGCAGATCAGGTTGCCGGGTGGCGGCGTTGGGCATAAGGGTCCTCAATAAACTGGTTCGGATAGGCGATACGTGTAGGCAT
>JRHI01002237.1_pt1 | contig 13757 bp, 9 predicted proteins | sample 215371 | NCBI WGS metagenome assembly JRHI01 (sample SAMN02929681, study PRJNA255918) | sediment metagenome | biome: cave system; feature: Ice Cave; material: Sediment; isolation source: sediment from deep within a dark volcanic ice cave with no known source of... ...
GGGCCCGCCAGCACGACGTGCGCGTGCACCACCATCGTATCTCGCGCGTCGCCGAACGCCAGCGGGCGCTGCGTGAGCCGGAGCGACGCACGAATCACCGTCGTCGAATCGGTGATGTAGCGCGGCACGTTGAAGCGAAGATAGGCGCGGCGGCCCGGTATACCTCCGACGGAGATCGTGTTCGTCGTCTGCGGCACCGCGTTCTTCGACACCAGCGTGAAATCCGTGAGATCGCTTCTGATTTCCGGCGCATCGTTCCCCGCCGGCGTGAGCGAGAGCGGCCGCACTTCAATCGCTTTGGCGGTGGTGTCGCGCGAAGGCCTGTACGACAGCAGCGCCGGGTTCCCGGTCTCCACGGTCTGGACCCGGATCCAGACGGCACCGCTGCCGTCGACGCGCAGGCCGAGGCGCAGGTGGGCTTTTCCGGTGATCTTGCCCAGGACCGCCGAGTCGGAGAGCGGCACGAACACCGTGTCCTTGAGCGAGTCCTTCAGGAACGTTCGGGATCCGATCAACCGGTTCGGACGAAACAACGCGAGCACGGCGGCCGACGCCGTGTCGGCGGCCGTGGAATCGTCGACGTCGTAGACATCGAAGCGGACCTGGGATGGCAGTCGCGCGCCTCGTCGATCGAGCACGAGCCGCACCCGCGACGAATCGACCCGCGTGATGGCTCGTGCCGTGTCACCCACCGGCGTGAACACACCATCGAGCTTGTCGAACCGGACGACGCCAACCGTCTCKAGCGTATCGCCCCGCGTCGCGAGCAGCATCGCATCTTCCTGCCCCCGGTCCGGGTAGCCGATGAGCGTCGTATCGAACGCGAGCACCGGATTAATGATCGTGTCGCGGATGCCGACGTTTTGCGAGGGGCACAGCGACGGACATGCCCGTCCGCTGTCAAGCTCTTCCCGGCAAGCGCCGGCCCCCGCGGCAATCAATACCGCGAGCAGGGTGACGATGCGACGCTTCATTGGTGGCGCAGGGACGAAGGCGTGAACGGATGCGGCAGTAGTTCAGCGAGCGTCCAGCGGGCCGTTGCTCCCGAAGTGGTCAGGCTCGCAATCTCAAGCGCCGGCGAGAACTCCACGAGCGCCTGTCGGCACACACCACACGGCGGCGTCGCCTCCTCGGCTTCCGTCACGATCAGCAGGCGGGTGAACTGCCGGTGTCCCGTCGCAACGGCGGCGGCCAGCGCCCCGCGCTCGGCGCACATCCCGGCCGGGAACGACGAACTCTCGACGTTGCATCCGGGCACGATCGCGCCGTCATCGCAAAGGAGCGCCGCGCCCACCCGAAACTCAGAGTATGGCGCGTAGGCATGTCGCATGGCGACCTCTGCCGCGGCGCGCAGGGCGATACCTTCTGCCGACGAACTCACCGTGCCACCACCAACGGAAGGAACGAGCGGCCTGAACCTCGAAACGCGACGCCCATCCAGTCGGCGACCGTCGCACCCAGATCAGCGAAGGTTGGTCGTCGGCCGATGACGCCGGGGCGAACGCGGGGGCCGAGTGCTATCAATGGCACGTTCTCGCGAGCGTGGTCGGTTGACGGCGTGGTCGGATCGTTACCGTGGTCGGCGGTGATGAACAGCAGGTCGTCCTCCCGAAGAGCGGCGATCAGGGCCGGCAACGCATCGTCGAACTCGCGCAATGCCCTGTAAAACCCCGGAATGTCGTTCCGGTGCCCGTACAACTGGTCGAAATCTATCAGGTTGGCGAAGAGGAACCCACTTCCCGACGCGAGCCAGCGCAGCACGCGCTCGACACCGTCTGCATTCCCTGCGGTGTGTTCGCCCTGGATGTTGCGATGCGCGAAGAGATCGTCGACCTTGCCCACGCCTGTGCGGGGAATCCCGGCGGCCGCCAGCGCGTCGAGCAGCGTCTCGCCCGGCGGCTCGATCGACCAGTCCTGGCGATTGCTGGTCCGGGTCCAGGCGCCGCTCGACCCGACGAACGGCCGGGCGATGACGCGCGATACATCATGCGGATGCGCGAGCAGGTTTCGCGCGGTCTGGCAGGCGCGATACAACTCTCCCAGCAACACGACGTCTTCGTGCGCCGCCAGCTGAAACACCGAGTCGGCCGACGTGTAGACGATCCACGCACCCGTCCGCACGTGTTCGTCGCCGAAGCGTTCGAGCATCTCGGTGCCACTGCCCGCAACGTTTCCAAGCACGCGCCGACGTGTGCGCTTCGCAAAGGCCTCGATGATGGAGGGCGGGAAACCCGACGGATACGTCGGGAACGGTCGCTTCAGTTGCAGGCCGGCGATTTCCCAGTGGCCGGTCGTACTGTCCTTGCCGGCCGACTTCGGTTCGAGCAGGCCGAACGCCCCCGACGGCGGCGAAGCGGGCGCCATTCCCTCGAGACGAGCAACGCCGCCGAGCCCTGCGCGTTGCAGGTTGGGCAGGTCGAGCCCGCCTACCGCTCGTGCGACGTTTCCCAGCGTGTCACTGCCGACATCGCCGTAGGCGGCGGCGTCGGCGGCCGCGCCGATGCCGACACCGTCGAGCACGAGGACGATCGCGCGCTTCTTCAAAGGTACCGCCGTGGCAAGCGCTGACGAAGGCCGGTGAGCAGCTCATAGGGCGACAGCTCGCACGCGGCGGCGGCGTCTTCGACGGTGACGGAGTGCGAATCGTCCCGGCCGATGAGCGTGACCACATCGCCAAGCGCGCACGCCACACCAGTCACGTCGATCATGGTCATGTCCATCGTAACGGTACCGACCACCGGAACGCGAGCGCCACGCACCAGCGCGATTCCGCGATTGCCGAGCGATCGCCGGTAGCCGTCGGCATATCCCACCGCCAGCGTGGCCACGCGTGCCTGCCGAGCTGCCGTCCACGATCCGCCATAGCTCACGCTCTCGCCGACACGCACATCGCGCAACTCGACTATACGGGCGCACAGACGGACGACGGGCTCAGGTTGAAGCGATCCCTTCGGGTCACTCCCGACGCCGTAGAGGAAGACGCCGGGCCTCACCAGCCCCCATGGAGACGGGCTTCGTCTCGCGATGGCGGCACTGTTCTCGGCATGCAGCCAAGCCGGTTGCACCGGGAGTGCGCCGAGCGCCTCGCGAAAGCGGGCCTCCTGCTGCAACATGGAGCCGTCGTCCTGCTCAGCCGAGTGAAAGTGGGTGAACGCTCCCTCCGGTTGGGCCCGGCGCACCGCCTCGGCCACGCCCGACATTGCATCCCACCGGACCCCGGCACGACTCATCCCCGTGTCGATGGCGAGGTGCCACGGTCCACCACCGCTTTCGATCCACGCCGAGACGGCAGCGGCATCGGAGAGCGCGGGGGTCAGACGCGCCGCGCGCGCACCGGCGAACTCCTCGGGCAGCAGCGTGGTGAAAACGAGTATGCGACGGTCCACGCCGGCCGCCCGGAGCTCGCGCCCCTCATCGACCGTCGCCACGCCGAAGCCGAACAGGTCGAGCCTTTCGAGCGCGCGCGCCACGGGTACGACACCCAGTCCGTACGCGTCGGCCTTCACCATGGGCAGCAGCGGGACGCGCGCGTGACGAGCCACCGCTTCCCCATTGCGAAGCAGCGCGCCAAGATCGAGGTCGACCCAGGCGCGCGTGACATTTTCGACATTAGATTCCGTGGCCATTCGCAATGCGGGAAACTAGGCCCGGCCAGTGGCTGAGGCAAGACAAAACACGCCGACCGCAGGGAGGGTGCAGCGCATGGCGGGAGAACCCGTAGAGGAGAAAACGCTCGACGAGGCGCTCGCGCTGATGCGTGATCTGCGCACGCGCGATGCGTGGGACCGGGCGCAGACGCACCAGTCGCTGAGACCGTATCTCAACGAGGAAATGCACGAGCTGGACGACGCCATTCGTGCGGAAGACGACCATGCGATCCGCAGCGAGCTCGGAGACGTGCTGCTTCAGGTGCTGTTCCACGCGATCATAGCTGAGGAGCGTGGCGCGTTCGGCGTGGGCGAAGTGGCAGGGTCGCTCGTACAGAAAATGACGCAGCGTCATCCGTGGCTCTATTCGAAGACGGCGGCCGAGGCGAGTGACCCGGAACCGTGGGAACGAATGAAGTCGAAAACGCGGTCGTCGCTAGCCGATGGACTGCCGGCGGGATTGCCGTCGCTCCATCGCGCGCACCGGTTGCAGGAGCGGGCGGCGGGCGTCGGCTTCGACTGGCCAGACGTGCGCGGCCCCCTCGATAAAGTGCGGGAGGAACTTGCGGAGGTGACGACGGAGGTCGACGCACATGGCGCCGTCTTTCCCACGCACGGCGTTCCCGCCGGCGATGCCCGGCATGCGCGCCTCGAAGAGGAGCTGGGTGATCTGCTCTTCGCCGTGGTCAACGCGTGCCGGAAGGCCTCGGTGCATCCGGCGCTCGCGCTCGATCAGGCCAACGACAAGTTTCAGCGTCGCTTCGAGGGCATGGAGCGGGCGGCCGTGCACCGCGGCCTGGACGTCCGCACCGCGGGGCTGGACGTGCTCGGGGAACTCTGGGATGAAGTGAAGGCGCAGGAGCGCTGAGCGCGGCGATCGACGTCGCCCGCGCCCCGGCAGCTCAGGGTCGAAGCCGGTGCATCATTCGGGGAAATGCGATGCATTCACGAATGTGGGGAGCGCCGCAGATCCACGCGACCGTGCGTTCCAGGCCAAGTCCGAAGCCGGAATGCGGGAAGGAGCCGTAACGGCGCAGCGCGAGATACCACTCATACGCCGCCTCGGGCAATTGCTCCTCGCGCAACCGATGCAGCAGCCGGTCGTGGTCGTCCTCACGCTGCGAGCCCCCGATGATTTCGCCATATCCTTCAGGGGCGAGGCAGTCGTTGCACAGCACGGTGCGCGGGTCGTCAGGATTCTCCTTCATGTAGAACGCCTTGGCCCGCTTCGGGTAGTTCACGACGAACACCGGGCGGTCGTGATCGGCCACGAGCAACGCCTCATCCTCGGCGCCCAGATCGTCACCCCACCGCACAGGGCTCCCCTTCTGTTGGAGCGTCGTGACGGCGTCGCCGTAGTCAATGCGCGGAAACGGGGGACGTACGGCCTCGAGCTTCGTCACCTCGCGCTCCAGCACGTCGAGCTCTGGCCGCCGCCGCTCGAGTACAGACGCGACCAGATGCGAGAGGAACTCCTCCTGCAGGAGCATGTTGTCCGCCGAGTCGTTGAACGCCACCTCGGGTTCGATCATCCAGAACTCGGTGAGGTGCCGGCGCGTCTTCGACTTTTCAGCACGGAAGGTCGGCCCGAAGGTGTAGATCCTGCCGAACGCCGCCGCGGCCGCTTCCCCATAGAGTTGCCCGGTCTGCGCCAGAAATGCATTGCCCTCTGCGAAGTATTCCGTGCTGAACAATCCGCTTCGTTCGCCAATCGCGGCCGTGAGAATGGGCGTATCCACCCGCAGAAAGCCGCGCGCCTGAAAAAAGGAATGTGCCGCGTACTCGATGTCGCTCCGAATGCGGGCGATGGCCACCTGGCGGGGACTCCGCAGCCAGAAGTGCCGATGGTCCAGCAGAAAGTCGATGCCGTGCTCTTTTGGTTGTATCGGATAGTCCAGGGGGCTGCTGCCGATGATGGTCAGGTCGTTCAGGCCCATCTCGTGGCCGCCCGGGGCGCGAGCGTCCGCCCTCACCTCTCCCGTGACGGCAACGCAGGTCTCCTGCGTGAGTGTTCCAAACGTCGCCCACACGTCCGGCGTCACCGCGTTCTTCACCAGCACCGTTTGCAGCATTCCGCTGCCGTCTCGCATCACCATGAAGGCGACCTTACCCGCCGACCGAAGGTGCGTCACCCATCCTCGAACGGTGACGACCTCGCCGGTGTGGGCGGCGAGGTCGACGATGCGTGCGAACACCGGCTTACATCCCCCGGTAGCTGATCTTGTAGACGTTGCCCCCTGCGTCGTCCGAGACGTACATCGACCCGTCTGTTCCAACGGCGAAGCCCGTTGGCCGATGCAAACGCTTGTCGAACTCCGAGGGCAGTCCCGCCGGCGCAAAACCCGCCGCGAAAATCTCATGCGATTGCGCCTTGCCGTTCTTCATGGGGAGGAAGGCGATGTTGTATCCCGCCTGCGGAAGCGGAGCTCGGTTCCACGAACCATGGAATGCAATGAACGCACCGTCTTTATAGCGCGCCGGAAACTGCGAGCCGGTGTAAAAGAGCATGTCGTTGGGCGCCCAGTGTGCGGGAAAAACGTACGCCGGCACGGTCTTCCCCGTGCACCGCTCGCTCCCTTTGCCGTCGCCCCCGTATTCAGGCGCGGTCACCAGCCTGTGCTCTGCCGTCGAGAAGTAGCAGTAGGGCCAGCCGAAGTCCGCCCCTTTCGTGATGTGATTGACCTGCTCGCCGGGATTCTCCGCACCGTACTCGTTGGAGAATGTCCACTGGCCCACGGGCGGGGCCTGCAGGCCGTCGCGTCCATGCATCGTCGCCCAAAGCGAGCCGTCCCGCGGGTTGACGGTCAGCGACACCGAGTTGCGCATACCCGTCGCGAAGCGCTTGCCGTCGGCGGGCTTCTGCCCTTTCCTATTCGCGTCAAACACCCAGACGCCGGCGCGCGTCTCCAGTTCCGTGCACGGGTCAACCCCCTTCATTGCCGGCTTGCGGTCCGCTTCCTGGCAGGAGTTGGTTAGCGAGCCGACGTTCATGTACAGCGATGTCCCGACGACCACGAAGTTGTACGCGCTGTGGCCGCCGGTGGCGATGTCCGTGACGATCGTATCGGGCGCGCCGAGTTCCATCTGGCCGGTGACGTACGCATACCGAAGGATGTTCGTGCCGGACGTCGAGTACAGAAATCCTTTCGCGAGCGCGATGCCGCTACCGCTGCCCGGCGCGAGCTTCTTGATGACGTCGGCCTTTCCAACGCCCTTGGTGTCCCTCAGTAGCGTCAGCGCGCCACCCTGGCGGGCGCCGCCAGCCTCCGCGCCGGTGTTGAACGGGTTGCCGATCACCAGCACGTCACCGTTCGGCGCGACCACCATATGCCGCGGCGACCCGATCTTTTCCGCAAACAGTGTGGCGCAGAAGCCCTTGGGAAGTGAAAGACCGGCGTTGTCCGACGCGCATGGAACGGGTGCGATCTGGTGGGGCGGCGTGGCGGCGGCGATCGATGCGATCACGAGCACGACTGTGCTGCACGTAGCGGCGCGTCGAGCGGAAGGTCGGGACATGCGATCCTCTGGAGCGGAGAAGGGGGAGGCGGAAGTCTGCGCTGCTACCCCTCAAATATAGTCACACCGTGTCCCCGCACGGAGTCGCAATCAGACCCGCGCCGCTTCGTGGCCCTCGAGCGCCTCCCGGACGCGCTTGGCCAGTATGTCCGGCGTGAACGGCTTCGTCATCAGCGTGGCGCGCCCGTCGTCGATCGCGCTCAGGCGATCGAGTTCCTCCGAATATCCGGACATGAAGAGCACTCGCATCTGGGGACGCGCCGCCTTCAGACGTTCGGCCACCTCACGACCGCTGATGCCGGTCATGACGAGATCCGTGAGGAGGAGGTGGATCGGCTCCGGTCGTGCGCCGCTCATGCTGAGCGCTTCCTCACCCGAGGCGGCTTCGAGGACGTGAAATCCCAGACGCGAGAGGACTCGCGAAACGAGCTGCCGTACGCCGTGCTCATCCTCGACCACGAGAATCGTTTCGGAATTCGTCGCAGGGAGGAGCGCGACGGCGCGGGCCGCTTGCGCCGGTGCAGGCGTGGAATATTCGGGTACGAGTACCCGAAAGGACGTCCCCCTGCCCGGCTCGCTCTCCACCAGCACCCGGCCTCCCAGACGCATCGCGATCCCATAGACCGTGGAGAGCCCCAGTCCCGTTCCCTTTCCGAGCCCCTTGGTGGTGAAAAATGGTTCGAAGACGCGAGCCACCACTTCGGGCGTCATGCCGCAACCGGTGTCGGTAATGGTGAACTCCACGTACCGTCCGTCGGGTACGCCTCGGTCGGACCGCTGGGTGTCTTTCGACACGACGACCATCGCGGCCTCGATGGTGAGCCGTCCTCCATCGGGCATCGCGTCGCGCGCGTTGACCGCCAGATTGACCAGCACCTGCGTGAGCTGGCCCGCGTCCGCGAAGACCCGCGGCAGTGCCGGCGCGATGCGTGTCTCGAGCCGAATGCGCTCACCGAGCAAGCGTTGCAGGAGCGCCTTGATGCCGTGCACCACCGCGCCGGGCTCAATGGCCTGTGGCTGCACGACCTGCTTGCGACTGAACGCCAGCAGCTGATTCGTGACCAGAACGGCATGTTCGGTCGCACGCAGCAACTCCTCGATGTCCTCCCGCAACTCGGCCACTTGAGGACCCATGGTCTCCGACGCACTCAGTTCCTTGGCGCGATCGAGCGCCAGGCCGCCGAATCCGATGATCGCGGTCAGGACGTTATTGAAATCGTGAGCGATGCCACCCGCCAGTGTGCCAACGGCTTCCATCTTCTGCGAATGCAGCAGCTGCTCTTCATTGCGGCGCAACGCCTCTTCGGCCTGCTTGCGTTCGCCCACCTCACGCTGCAGGTCTGCGTTGGCTTGCTCCAGGGCGATCGTGCGGATGTGCACAGCATCCGCGAGCCGCTCCTGCCGTCCGACCATGAGGTAGACCACTCCGGCCAGGAGCAGGCAGATGACGACTCCGCTCGCGCGAAAGAAGAACAGCGAGTTGGCGACAGCTGCGTACCATCCGCCGACCGGTGCCGCTACGACGGTCCAGTCTCCGTCCGGCGTTGGGACCACCACCGAGACGGCGTCGGGCGGCCGCTTGGCGCCGGAGGGACCGATAACGCGACCGCTGCGATCGAGGACGGCGACCTCCAATCCGCGCACGCCTCGGAGCAGCGAGGCGACCGTGAGCAGCGAATCCACGTCCACCACAGCCACCGCCAGATCCGGGAAGGTCTCGTCCCGCCGGTTGATCCGTTGCACGGCGACGAGTCCGTACGAACCGGTCAGCAGCCGCAAAGGCACGATCATCGTCACGTCTCCGGTGCGCATCGCACGGCGGATGTCGTCGGCGACGCCGGGGCGTTCATCGCTAAGCAGATTGTGGTTCAACGCGGGTGACGCGAGCGTGTCGGGATAGATCCATCGAATGACGCCGCCGCGGGCCAGCTCCAGCGCTCGCACGCCCGACGCGCCGACCAACAGGCCGGCGGCCAGCACGGGGAATTCCCGGTCGACCTGCCGAACCGACGCGGCCGCTTCGACGAACGACTTGAGCCCGCGGAGTCGGCCCGTGCGCCGGTTGAGACCGATGGACAGCGCGTTCGCGTAGGGATCGAGCCGAAGCACGACCTGTTCTCGCTCTCGCACGACCATACCCTGCTGCGTCGCTCGGTCCAGCGCGAATGCGACGCCCAGGAGCACGAGAAGCGCCACGAGCGCCGCCGCCAGCGGCGCTGCCTGGCGGACGCTGGTCGCCGCTGGCGGACTGGCGTCAGGCGTGCGGATCAGCCCACCCGAAAGAGTTCGAGGGCCCGTCGATACCGCTTGTGCAGGACGTCGTGCAAGGCACGGTTCGGTTGGGTGGAGAGTTCGGGATCACGCTCGAGCAGGTGTGCCGCCGCTGCCCTCGCCAGGGTGCCAAGCGCTTCGTCGCGCAGCGGGTTCGCCACCTTGAACATCGCTTCGCCATGCTGTCGCTCGCCGAAGAGGTCGCCCATGCCGCGCAACCGAAGGTCGGCGCGCGCGATGTCGAACCCATCGTCCGTGCGGACGAACAGGTCCAGGCGTTCCGCAGATTCAACGCCGACATCACCGAGCAGAATGCAGAACGACTCCGCTGCGCCGCGTCCAACGCGACCGCGCAGCTGATGGAGTTGTGAGAGCCCGAATCGCTCGGGATGTTCGATGACCATCACGGTGGCGTTCGGCACGTCGATACCCACTTCAATCACCGTGGTTGAGACGAGCACGTCGACGTTGCCGTCACGAAAGCTTCGCATCGTCGCGTCTTTCTCCGCGGCCTCCTGGCGACCGTGCAGCAGCGCGATGCGCCGGTGTGCAAACCTGCCGCGGCGCAGTTCTTCGAATACCACCGTGGCGGCACGCAAACTCGTCTTGTCACTCTCCTCGATAATCGGCAGCACCACATAGGCCTGGCGCCCAGCGGCCAGCTGCAGATCAAGGAAGTCAAGCACCTGAGGTCGTGCGCGTTCCGGTCTACGGGCCGTGGTGACCGGCTTTCGCCCAGGTGGTCGCTCATCCAGGATGCTCACGTCGAGATCACCATAGAGCGTCAGCGCCAGCGACCGAGGAATCGGCGTCGCGCTCATCAGCAGCATGTCCGGTCGGTCGCCTTTCTGTCCAAGGGCGTTCCGTTGTTCCACACCGAAACGATGTTGCTCGTCGACGACAGCGAGTCCGAGCTTCGCGAAGCTGGTTTTTTCCTGCATGAGCGCGTGCGTGCCGACCACCAGGACGGCTTCGTCGCTCGCGAGGCGAGCGGCAATCGTACCGCGAGATCCCGCCGTGAGCGAGCCGGTCAGAAGCAGCGGGGACAGGCCGAGGGGCGACAGGAGCGAGGTAAAAGTGCGTGCGTGCTGCTCGGCGAGCAGTTCGGTAGGCGCCATCACCGCGACTTGCCAGCCGTTCTCTATCGCGAGCAACGCCGCGAAGAGTGCTACGATCGTCTTGCCGCTTCCCACGTCGCCCTGCAGCAGGCGGTGCATACGGCGGGCCGAACACATGTCCGACACGATTTCGCGCGTCGCACGCACCTGCGCGGCGGTGAGTTCGAAGGGGAGATGGCTCTTCAGCCCGGTGGTGAGTTCGCGTTTGTTCGTAAACCGGATACCGTTGCGCGCCTCGCGCGCGAGCGATTTGGCCCGCAGCTGCAGAATATGTGCGAAGAACAGCTCCTCGAACGCCAGTCGCGAACGTCCGGCCTCCGCGTCGGCGAGAGACCGCGGACGGTGTACCGCCCGAAGCGCTTCCCCGATCGACGGCACGCCGGCCGTTGCAAGCAATTCCGCCGGGAAATACTCCACGAAGAGCGGCAGGAATTCGTCGAGGTGCCTATCGATGAGGGCGCGTATGATCTTGAAGGAAATTCCCTCAGTCGCGGGGTACACGGAAAGCACGCGTCCGCCGCTGGTGCCAGTGTTCGAATCCTCTGCCCCGAGATTTACGAATTCGCGAGGCACCAGTTGCCGGCCGTGAAAGAACCGAACGCGCCCCGCGAGGAGCAGCACATCTGCTTTCTTGATCGTGCGGTCGAGAAACGGTTGGCCCGGCCACGCCACCTCGATGAGTCCGCTGGGATCCTGTACCACGGCCTGAAAAACGCGAAGCCCCTTTCGCGTCGGGATGATGCCCTTGGAGACCACCCGGCCGATCACGGTCGCGTCGCCTCCGATGCGAAGCTTCGCGATGGGCGTGACCGTGCTGGCATCCTCGTATCGATGCGGAATGTGGCAGCAAAGGTCGCGGGCGGTAAAAATGCCGAGTCGGCGCAGCGCGTTTGCGCGCGCCTGCCCAACACCGGCCAGAAACGTCACCGCGGTATCGAGCGTCCGGCGGCGTGCACCGCCGGGGCGCGTGCTCACGCGTCGAAAAGCTTCTGCGCGAAGCCGGCGGCGTCGAAGGGCGAGAGATCCTCGAGGCCTTCTCCAGCGCTGACGAACTTCACGGGAACGCCGATCGCCTCGTGGACGGCGACAACGACGCCGCCGCGGGCCGTGCCGTCGAGCTTCGTCACTACCAAACCCGTGACTGGAACGGATGCCGCAAAGGCACGGGCCTGGGAAACCGCATTCTGCCCGATGGTGCCGTCGAGGACGAGCAAGGACTCGTGCGGAGCTCCGGGCAATCGCCTCGACATCACGCGGACGAGCTTGCGGAGCTCTTCCATCAGGTCGTCACTGGTGTGAAGGCGACCGGCGGTATCGACCAGGACCACGTCCGCCTCTCGCGCCGCGCCCGCATCGATCGCGCTGAACGCGACGGCCGCCGGATCACCGCCGGCAGCGCCGCTGATGAAGTCGGCCCCGGTGCGTTTCGCCCAGACACGCAGCTGCTCCACTGCTCCCGCTCGAAATGTATCTCCCGCGGCCACAAGCACGCGGCGGCCTCCGGCTCGAAGACGTGCGGAAAGCTTGCCGACGAAAGTCGTCTTTCCTGCTCCATTGATGCCGAGCACGAGGATAACCGTGGGACGAGCGAGCGCGAACGAGATCGCGGGACTGCTGTTCCCCGCCTGCAGCGCGGCGACGACACTCGCCCGCAGCGCCCCTGCAAAGTCAGCCTGCGTCTTGATCTCACCGCGTTTCGCGCGACGCTCGACGTCGCCGAGGAGGCGCGCCGTGACCGCAACGCCAAAATCGGCCTCCAGCAGAAGCGCCTCGAGGCGCTCCAAGGTCGCCGTGTCCACTCCGCCGCGGGCGATAACCGCAATATCGGTTAGGGCGGCGTCTTTGATTCGTTGCCACAACGAACGTTGAGTCATCACTGAATTTGTGTAGGCGAGTTGCTCTAGCGCAGGCCGGCTCGTCGCCGCAGGACCCATTCGGTGCAGAGTGCAAGGATCGCGAGGGCATACCACCACCACACCAGCCGCGCTCGCGGCTCGCGGTCCACGCGCGGCGTGGTGCCGATCATACCGGACCGCACCGACGGTCGGCGTGGGAGCCATTCGGCGGAAGGGTTGACCGCCAACAGTCCACGCCCGCCCTTCGTCTCCGTGTCGTATATGCCTTCGGGCAAGGGCGGTGATGTCGCGATGCCGGACTCCGCGTGAAATCGCAGGGTGACAGTGTCCGTGCTCCCGGCATTGCGCAACCGCAAGAGCACGGTCACGACAGAGTCGCGCGAGCTTCCGCGCCGCCAGAGGACCGGGTCACCCGCACGTGCCCACGGGGTCGATGGACGGGCTGCACGCAGATCGCTGGCGTCGGCCGATAGCCAGTCAAAGATGGAACCCCAGAACGCCGTGAACGCATCGGCGCTACGCCCTCCCTGAAAACGCCATCGCCAAAGTCCGGCAGCCGGCACGATAGCAATACGCCGCGGGACAGACGCGCCCGACACCAAAGCGCGCTCGTCAAATCGCCTCAGGCGTCGCGCACTCACGCCGACCCATTGCGCATCGGGCGGAGAGATCCCGAGTTCCAGTGGAGGCAATGAGTCCCATGGAAGCCCGCTGAGCGCGATCGAGAGAGGCGACGGTGCCGAACCTGTCACGTAGTAGTCCTCGCCATGTTGCGGCGGAGGGACGATGAGCGCGAGCGCGCTCTTCGTCAGCACTCGAGGCGGTCCGAACATCGCGGTGTCGCCGTGCAGCACGGCCAGAGGCGCAGCGGCCAGGCTGCGGCGCACTTCCGCCTCGCTGACGGAAGTCAGTGCTCCCTCCACCCGCCACTGTCCGGGAGCCACCCGAAAGAAACCCCGTGTGGGCACCGCCAGGGTGCCGCGCAGAACATCGAGCGCATACCGCGCATCGTAATCGGGAGCCGTAGATACGAAGACCGCCGCCGCCCCCTGCGCCACTTCCAGAACGGCCAGAAGCGTGTCGTTCCGCGCGACCACGTCGCCGGACGTGCGTAACAGCGCGCGCAACAATCGCGTGCCGGGCGCTCCTCCTACCACCGCCTGAAGCCGGACTTCTCGTTCGGCAAACGGAGCGAACGAGTCCACAGCGGCGGACACCAACGCGAACCCACCCAACGACAGCTCGAGTCGGCCCGCACCGGCCCCGGCGCCGCCGGCGATGAGGACGACGGTGAATTGTACCGTGTCGCCAGCCACTACCGTGGTGGGAGCGTCCAGCGATGCAATTGC
>JRHI01002238.1_pt1 | contig 13745 bp, 15 predicted proteins | sample 215371 | NCBI WGS metagenome assembly JRHI01 (sample SAMN02929681, study PRJNA255918) | sediment metagenome | biome: cave system; feature: Ice Cave; material: Sediment; isolation source: sediment from deep within a dark volcanic ice cave with no known source of... ...
CGGGCGGGGCGGAGGTCGTCGGCGACCTCACCCGCCGGGCGCCGCCGCTGCCCGCCGCCGCCGCCCGCCGCCGCCGCCCGGCGCGCGGCCGGCCACCGGATCGGCCGCGGCGGGGCGGCGCAGGGGGGCGCCGCCCTCGTCAACCGGCGCGGCACGGGCAAACGCGGCAGGCGCTGGCGCGACGACGGTCTCGAAACCACCGTCGCGCTCCGGCTCGGCATCCGCAACGACGACCTCGGCGCCCACGCCAGCGCCTGGCGCGAGCCCTGACACTCCCGACTCTTTGACGCTACCGACCGTTCGACTCGCGACAGCAATCGACCCATCCGCCTGCGCTGGGCCGTTTCGTCGCTGACCGACCCCCTTCCGAGGGGCCGAGCGCGTGCTGATTGTCGCCCGCCCAATCGGTGCCCATGCCGGCTCCGGCAGCACGGAGCGCGTCACGGATTGCCAGCCGCCTCGGAAGCGGCGATGCGCCCCTCCGGGCTGTCGTCGCCGCGGGGCCGACTGCCTGGCGAGTGCCGCGGGTCGATGACGAATTGACGATTCGATACCTTGACGGCGCTTTCGCCGGGACGTACGTTACGGACGGTTGACCGGTTCTCGCGGTCGTTTCGGTCGGCCACCGGCGGGCGGTCGACTGGCGGCACCAGGACTCGCTCAGGCGTGGGGCGCCATCAGGTGTTGCCATAGTGAGCACGATCCAGACGATGGGATCGGCACCGCTTTCCGAGGGCTGAAGAGGAGTGAGCCATGATCGACCCTATCCTCAACCTGCCGTTCGAGCGCATCCGCGAGATCTGCAGCCGGTACCACGTCCGCGAGTTGTCGATCTTCGGCTCCGCGCTGCGCTACGACTTTCGACCGGACAGCGACGTCGACCTGCTGGTCGAGTTCGAGCCGGATGCGCGGATCGGGCTGATCGAGTTCGGCCAGCTACAACAGGATCTCGAAACGCTCTTTGCGCGCAAAGTCGATTTAGGGACCAAGAGGAGTCTGCGGCCTGTCCTCCGTGACGAAATCCTCGCGTCTGCACGGACCGTCTATGCGGCGGCGTGAAGACCTCTTCCTTCTCGACATGATCGTCGCCGCCAACGCGATCGCGTCGTTCCTCACCGGCTCCTCGCGTGAGGTGTTCTTACAAGACGTTAAGACGCGAAGTGCCGTTCTCCAACAGCTCGCGGTTATTGGGGAAGCCGCATCGCAGTTGCCCCCGGCAGTCCGCCATCGGCATCCGGCTGTCGAGTGGGGAGCGATCATCGGCTTCCGCAACGTCGCTGTCCATGCCTACTTCACCGTCGATTGGGTCCTGGTCTGGGAAGCGGCGACCCTCGACGTGCCCCCTCTGGCGCGCCAAATAGCCGCGATCCTCGACGAGGAGTTCCCTGCAACAGGTCGAGACGATGGGGAACGAGAGGGGTAGTATTCGCCGGGGCTTGGCGCGACGTCCGACCGCAGCCCCGACGAGCACAACCCAGGAGGACCCCCATGACCACCCGACACACCGCGCGCGTCGCCGAGATCCTGAGCTGGTACCACGGGTCGAACCCCGGCGTGCTGACGAACCTGGCCCGCCTGCTCAACCACGGACGGCTGGCCGGGACCGGCCACCTCGTCATCCTGCCGGTTGACCAGGGCTTCGAGCACGGGCCGGGGCGCAGCTTCGCGCCGAACCCGCCCGCCTACGACCCGCGCTACCACTTCGAGCTCGCGATCGACGCCGGCTGCAACGCCTACGCCGCCCCGCTCGGTTTCCTCGAAGCCGGCGCCGCCGACTTCGCCGGCGAGATCCCGCTCATCCTCAAGCTGAACAACCACGACGTGCTTCAGGACGAAACGGATCCGCTCGGGGCGCGCACCGCCTCGGTGGCGGACGCGCGGCGGCTCGGCTGCGTCGGTATCGGCTACACGATCTACCCCGGCACGGCCGAGCGCCGCCTCCAGTACACCGAGCTGGCCGCCATCGCGGAGGAAGCGAAGGCGAACGGGCTGGTCGTCGTCGTCTGGTCGTACCCGCGCGGCGGCGGGCTGAGCAAGGAGGGCGAGACCGCGCTCGACGTCACCGCCTACGCGGCGCAGATCGCCGCCCAGCTCGGGGCGCACGTCATCAAGGTCAAGCTCCCCTCCGCCTACCTGGAGCAGGCGGCGGCGAAGAAGGTCTACGAGGCCCAGAACATCCCGCGCAACACGCTGACCGACCGCGTCCGCCACGTCGTCCAAAGCTCCTTCGACGGCCGCCGGATCGTCATCTTCTCCGGTGGCGCGCTCAACGAAAACGACCAGGCGCTGCTCGCCGAGGCGCGCGCGATCCGCGACGGCGGCGGGTTCGGCTCGATCGTCGGCCGCAACGCCTTCCAGCGCAGGAAGGAGCACGCGATCGCGCTCCTCGGCGATATGATGGAGATCTACGGCGCGCCGGTGCGGGAGCTCGCGCGATGACGCCGGCGCCGCGCCTGACCGTTTTCTTAGACGTCGACAACACGCTGCTTGACAACGACGCCGCCAAGGAGGAGATGGCGCGCCGGCTCCACGACCTTCTCGGGGAACCGGAGACGGTCCGTTTCTGGGAGACGTACGAGCAGGTGCGCCACGACCTGGGGATGGTCGATCTCCCGCAGACCCTCGTCCGCTTCCACGCCACGATGGATCGCCTGGGCGACGACGACGCCCGCGCGCGCCGCTTCGCCCTCGCCGATCTGCTGATGGGGTTCCCCTACGACCGCTTCCTCTTCCCCGACACGCTCGAGACCATCGCGTCCCTGCACCGGTTCGGGCGCGTCGCCATCCTCTCCGACGGCGACCCGGCCTACCAACCGGCCAAGATCGCGCGCAGCGGGCTCGCCCAGGCGGTCGACGGCTATGTGCTTGTCTACCCCCACAAGGAGGAGCACCTGGCGGAGCTGACCGCCGCCTTCGCCGCCGACCACTACGCCCTGGTCGACGACAAGCCGACCGTAATCGAGAAGGTTACCGCGCGGCTGGCGGCGCCGCTGACGACGGTCTTCGTCCGCCAGGGGAAGTACGCGGCGGCCGTGCCCCCAGGTCCGTGGCCGGGCGCGGGACTCACGATCGAGACGATCGGCGACCTCCGCTCGCTCAATGCGGCGACGCTCATCGGCGCGGGGCGCGGCACCGCGGTCCGCTGCGTGGGCGCATGAGGCGGCGGGACGGTAGGCGGTCGATCCTCATTGGTGCTCGCCCTCGATCTTCGCCAGCGGTCCCGAGGGCCGGTCCCGGCGGCTGCGACTGCCGCGGGCTGCTGTTCCGGCTCCGTCGGTCCCACGCCGGCCGGATCCTGCTTCGCCTGGGCGAGGACGCAGACCTCGCGACCAGGATCGACCGTCTCGCCGGTGTCCTGACCCGCCATGCCTACCAATTTGACCCAGTCCGCACCATAGCCCGCGCCCGGTCGCCGCTGACCGGCCCCCTCAAGCCTCGACCGGCAGCCGCACCGTGAACGTGCTCCCCTTCCCCTCGGCGCTCGCCACGGCGATCGTCCCGCCATGCTGCTCGACGATCTGCTTGGCGCCGGCCAGACCGATCCCGGTGCCGGGGATCCCGTCGACGTTGCCGCCCCGGTGGAACTGCTCGAAGACGTGCGCCAGGTCGGCGGCCGGAATGCCGACCCCCTGGTCCCGCACGGCAAGGACCGCCCACGGCCCCGTCCCAACCTGTTCGCGCGCGAGGCGGACGGCGACCTGACCGCCATTCGGACTGTACTTGACGGCGTTCCCCAGCAAGTTGTCGATCACCCGCTCCAGCCGCGGCTGATCCCACTCGCCGACGAGCGCCTCCTCGCCCGCCTCGACCACGATCGTGTGCCGCCGCGTCGTCTGCTGGTGCGCCGCAATCCGCTCGTGGACGAGGGCGACGAGGTCGATCGGCTGCCGCTGCAGGTCGATCGCCTGTCCCATCTCGAGGCGCGCCACGTCCAGCAGCTCCGTGATCTGCGCCGCCATCGTCGCCGCCGCGGCGTCGATCTTCGTCAGCCCACTCGCCAGCTCCGCCGGATCGACGCTGGGTCGCCGCACCCGCAGCTGAAGGAGCTGGGCATGGCCGCGGATCACCGTCAGCGGGCTTTTCAGGTCGTGGGAGACGGAGGCGAGCAGTGCGTCGCGTGCCTGCTCCACCTGTTTGCGCTCCGTGATGTCCTGCACCGTGCCGACCACCCGCACCTTCTCTCCGGCGCTGTCGAAGACGACTTCTCCCTGCGCGTGCAGCGTCCGCTCGCCCCCGTCCGGCCGCACGACCCGGTGGTCGAGGCTGAACGGCTCCCCGGCGTAGAGGGCGTCGTGGACGGCCTGATCGACCGCGGCGCGGTCGTCCGGGTGAACGCGGCGCAGGAACGTTTCCCACGTCGGCACGATCGCCGTCGGCGCGTAGCCGAAGATCCGGCACGCCTCCTCCGACCAGATCTGGTCACCCGTCGCCAGGTTCCAATCCCAGCTGCCCAAATGCGCCACCCGCTGCGCCTCGACCAGCGCCGCCTCCGTGTCGCGCAGCGCCTCCTCGGCCCGCTTGCGATGCTCGATCGCCCGCGCCAGCGAGCCATAGACCGCACCGGCGGGGATCAGGAGGAGAAACAGCGTCCACGGGTAGGTATCGACGAGGACCGCCCCAATGATGCCGAGCCCCACCTGCGCCAGCTGCGTCAACCGCTCCGTCGCGTCGGGATGGAGCACGGCCTGTGACCAGGAGCGCGGCAGCGACACACCGGATTGCAGGGCCACCATCGTCGCCACGGCGACGTCGGTGACGAGCGTCATCGCCACACCGGCGCCCAGGATCAGGACGACGAGCCAGGCCGACTCGAAGGCGTGCCGGTCGACGTCCCAGCCGCCGACGGTCAGCACCCCAGCCCCCGCCGCCGCCTGCAGCATCGCCTGCGCAGCGTTGAAGCCGGTCTCGGCGGCATCTTCGTGCCGGATCAGGTGTGCCGCCGCCGTCCCCACCCCCGCCAGGAGGATCGCCTGCTCCGGATTCAGCGTCAGAATCGCGGCGACGACGACACTCGTGTCGAGGTACAGATAGGTCTTGAACGAGATGGGCAGCGGAAAGAGCCAGGCGGCGGTCACCAGCGCGCCGAATGCGATGGCGAGCAGAGCGTGTCCCCGGCTCGGCACCCCGGTCCGGATCAGCGTGACGATCGCCACCGCCACCGCGGCGACGACGAGCACGGCGATGTAGCGTTTCGCGGACGGTCGCAGTGACGTCATGTTCGAAGGCCGCTTGTCGAATGACGCGATTGGACGTCCCCCGCAGGGTGCCCGTCAGCGTTTTGGGTCTCCTCCCTGACGACGACGGCACGGCGTGCCCCGCAACGGTGACACCCACTCCTCCCCGCAGCATAGCCGGTCCCAGCCAGGTTCGGTATGGGAAGATCGGCCGTTTCTCCCCCCATCGCACCGGAGACGGCACGGCGCGATGGGTGGACAGCCAGCCCCGCGGCGACTACCATGCGGCGGCTGCCCGACCGAGGAATCAGGTGACCGGATGTCGAATGATCCGCCCACGTCTGCCGGTGCCGGCGAACCACCCCCGGCGAGCCCGCGCCAGCCGTCGCTGGCCGAGCAGATCAGCCCGGACGACTGGCGGCTCTACTACCTGATGCGTGACCTCTCCGACGAGGACCGCGGCCGCGTCATCGCCTTCGCCGAGCTCCTCTACAACCTCCGACAGGCCCGCAACTGGGCGGAGCGGCGATGACCGTGTCCCGCGCGGAGACCCGCCCTCGATCGCAATCGGTCCGAACCGCACGAACGGAGCATCGTCGATGCCGAAGACAACGATCGTCGAAGGTGGCACGATCGTCGCCGACTACGGCCGGTTCCGCGGCGACCTGGTCATCACCGGCGAGCGGATCACCGCCCTGACGTCGGATGCGCGCGGCATCCTCGCCGACGAGCGGATCGACGCCGCCGGCCTGCTCGTGCTGCCGGGCGGCATCGACGTTCACACCCACTTCCGCGAGCCGGAGGAGTTCACCAAAGAGGGCTTCACCAGCGGCAGCGCGGGGGCGGCTGCCGGCGGCATCACCACCGTAGTCGAGATGCCGCAGGCCGACCCGACGACGGTCAACGCCGAGCAGCTCCGGGCCAAACGCGACCGCATCCGCAAGACGTCCGTCGTCGATATGGCCCTCTGGGCAGGCGTCATCGGCGAACCGAGGCAGGACCGGACGGCGATCGAGGAGATGGCGGCCGAGGGCGCGGTGGCGTTCAAGTCGTTCATGGCCTCCTCCAGCCCGTCGTTCCCGGCGGTCGACGCCGACCAGCTCCTCTGGGCGATGCGCGTCATCGCCGGGACCGGACTGCCCTACGCGCTCCACGCGGAGGACGACGTCTTGCTCACGGCCGGTCTCGGTCGGATGCAGGCGGCCGGACGCAAGGACCCGCTGGCGCATGCGGAGTCGCGCCCGCCGGTCGTCGAAGCGGTCGCCGTCAACACCGCGCTCTATCTGGCGGAGCTGACCGGCTGCTGGGTCCACATCTGCCATTGCGCCGCCGCCGACGCCCTGCGTCTGGTCGCCGATGCGCGGGCGCGCGGCGTCCGCGTCACGGTCGAGACCTGCCCACAGTATCTGACGCTCACCACCGACGACCTCGTCCACCTCGCCGGTTTCGGCCGCTGCGCCCCGGCGCTGCGGGACCAGGACGAGGTCGACCAGATCTGGTCGTACGTCCTCGACGAGACGGTTGACCTGATCTGCTCCGACCACTGCGGCTTCACCGCCGAGAGCAAGGCGGTCGGCGCCGACGACGTCTTCAAGGCGCCGCTCGGCCTCGCCGGTGTGCAGACGCTCCTCCCGTCCTTCTACGATGGTGCCGTGGCCCAGCGGCGCATGGAGCCGACCCAGTTCGTCCGCCAGATCGCGACCAACCCGGCGCAGATCTTCGGCCTGTACCCACGTAAGGGAACCCTTGCGGTCGGTGCCGACGCCGACGTCGTCCTCCTCGACCCCAACCAGACCTGGGTCGCCCGCGGCGAGGATATGCTCCACAAGCAGAAGTGGACCCCCTTCGAGGGAAAGACGATCACCGGCCGCGTCGTCCGCACCCTGCGCCGCGGCGAGACGATCTACGACGACCGTCGCCAGGACGACGCCCGCCTCCCCGCCGCCCCCGGCTCCGGCCGCTTCCTGCCGCGCGGCTATGGGACGCGGGAAATGTAAGATGGAGGAGGTGACGATCGCCGCCATCGAGCGCGGCATGGGATCGAGAGAGCGATGACCGACCCGGTGCCCAGCATCAACGCGCTCAACCTGCCGATGGACCAGCTTACGGACTTCTGCCGTCGCTGGGAGATCGCCGAGTTGGCGCTCTTTGGCTCCGCGCTGCGCGACGATTTCCGGCCGGACAGCGACGTCGATCTGCTCGTGACGTTCGCTCCGGATGCCCCTTGGACGCTGTTCGACTTCGTCGAGATGCGAGAGGAGCTGAAGAGGTTGTTGAGTCGCGAGATTGATCTGGTGTCTCGAGAGGGTGTTGCACGCAGCCGAAACTGGATTCGGCGCCGCGAGATCCTTGGCAGCGCCGAGCCTATTTATGTTGCGCGATGATGTCTATCTGCTCGATGCCGCCAACGCGGCAGAGCAGATTGTCGAGTTCACGCGGGGACTGGCCGTCGATGCTTTCTCACCGATGCCAAGACGCAACTCGCGATGTTGTATCTGTTCATCATTCTTGGCGAGGCGCTGAAGCGTCTCTCGCCGGAATTTCGGCTCCAGCATCCGGAGTTCCCCTTTGGTCCGGCCACGGGCATGCGGAACATCCTGATTCACAGCTACGATGACGTCGACCTTAGGCTGGTTTGGGCGACTGCCACCCAGAAACTTCCCGGCTTCCTCGCCTCAGTGCAGCCGCTGCTTGCCCCAAGCGAGGAAGCGTGAATTGCTCCTCGTTGAGGTCGATGAGGACGAATGTTGCTTACCGACGGCGGTTGATTCACCTGCCGATCGCCGAAAGCTGAAGGCCGATGGCCGCAACCGTCAGCGTTGTCATCGTGATCGCGACGCTCGTTCTGATGCTCGTGCGCCCGCGAGGGCTCGCCGAGGCCTGGACCGCGGGGGCGGGAGCGCTCGCGATGCTCCTCCTCGGCCCGCTCACGCTCCACGACCTGCGCGCCGTGCTCGACGAGACGTGGGATATCCTCCTCTTCCTCGTGGGGATGATGATCCTGACCGGGCTGGCGGAGCGGGCGGGGGTCTTCGAGCGGCTCGCGGAGGGGTGCGCCCGGCTCGCACGCGGCTCCGCCATCCTCCTCTTCTGCCTCGTCTTCCTCCTCGGCGCCGTCGTCACCGCGCTCCTCTCGCTTGACGTGACCGTGATCGTTCTGACCCCGATCGTCTACGCGCTCGCGCTGCGGCGGCGGCTCGACGCGCTGCCGTTCATGTTCGCCTGCACCTTCGTCGCGAACACCGCCTCGCTCGTGCTGCCGATCAGCAACCTGACCAATCTCCTCGTCTACCACCAGCTCGACATCGGCTTTCTGGACTTCGCGGCGCGGATGTGGTGGCCAAACCTGGCCGCCGTCGCGGCGAACCTCGCCGTCTTCCTGTGGCTCTTCCGTGACCGCCTGCCGCGTCACTTCGAGACCGGCGCGCTCGACCCGCTGCCGGCCGTCGATTGGTGGCTGCGGAGTGCGTCGCTCGTTCTGGGCGTCACGCTCGTCGCCCTCTTTGCCCTGGGAGTGGCACGGCGGCCGCTCGCCTGGGGAGCGCTCGCCGGGGCGGCGGTGCTGCTGACGGTCGGTCTGATTGGGCGGCGGGTGCAGCTTGGCGCGGTGGCGCGTGAGGTTTCGTGGCCGCTCTTCGTGTTCGTCGTCGGGATGATTCTGGTCGTCCGCGGTTTCGAGCGCGCCTGGCTGGCCGACGCCCGTCCGTCTCTGCCGAGCGATCCACTTGGCGCGCTGCTGCTCGGCGTCGGGGCGAGCGCGGTCGGGAGCAACGTCGTCAACAACGTGCCGATGACGCTTTTGGCGCTTCCGCTCGTCGCCCGGGGCGGCGGGGCGGCGCGCGACGCGCTCGCCTACGGCACGCTGGTCGGCGTCAATATCGGCCCGACTCTGACGACCTACGGCTCCCTGGCGACGATGCTCTGGCTGACGCTGGTCCGCAAGCGCGGCATCGACGTCTCGACGCGTGAGTATCTGCGAGTCGGGATCATCACGATGCCGCCCGTCCTGCTGGCGGCGACGTTAGCGCTCTGGATGGTGCTGCGATGACGACCGCGCTGATCTGCTTGGACGGTTATCGAACTGCCGATTTCCTGACGGCCGCGCAGGCGACGCTGGCGGCCTCGATGGAGTGGCTCGTCCTTCATGTGTCCGATACGCGGCCGGTAGAGGAGGCCGAGCGGGCCCTGGGTGGTCTGCCCGGCCGCGGTCCCGGTCGCCACCGCGCGGAGACCCATCTTCGGCACAGCGTAGCGTGGAGCGAGGGCGAGGTGCAGACTGCCGCCGCGGAGTGGCTCCAGGCAAACGAGCGGACGAGCGAGGTGCTCCTCCGGCGCGGCCGGCCGGAGCGGGAGGTCATCCGGGTGGCCGAGGAGCGCGCTGTCGCGCTGATCGCCCTCGGCGGCGGCCACGGGCGGGCGGGCCGCTACCCCGGACCGGGTCCGTATCCGCTCAGCCCCGTCGCGCGGTTCGTCGTTGACCACGCCCGCTGCGACGTGTTGCTCCTCCGCGGCTACATCACCGCGGCCGACCGCCGGGAATGAGCGCCGGGCGACCGGTGCGCCCGGCGCATTGTGCGCCGGACAGGCACGACGGAGGCAGACGTTCCGGAACTTCGCTGTTGACGGTTCGTGCGCGATCGGTCTCGATAGGCGTGCCGAACCGCGGCAAGACAGGTCCCGCTCCCCGCCCCAGACGTGATCGAGATCCTCGCGAAGGATCTGCCGCTGCGATCCCGCCGGGGCGGGTGGCGGACCTCGGCCGGCCGGTCCTACAGATCCTGCTCGTACTGGTTGGCGAGGGAGTGTTCCTCGCGCTCAGGGCGGACGATCTCGGGTGCGAGCTGGACTGCGCTGTCCTGCTGGACGAGGCGGTTCCAGAGCTCGTGGTCGACGTCGCGCTTGGCGACGTAGCGGTTGCCGGTGCCCGCGGTTTGGCCGCCGAGAGCCCGGAATGGTCCGTGCCCGGGGTTGTCGAGGTCGATGTAGATGCCAGCCTGCTCCAGCTCGGTGCCCGGTCGGACGATCGGGAGGTGGTCCAGCTCGTCCTGGTTGATCTGGGACAGGCCCCGGTGGAGTGCCTTGTCGTCGCTGGCGGGGGAGCTCTCGTCGACGTCGCCAGGCGGCCGGCGGGTATCGGCCACGACCGCTCGCCCTAGCTCATCCGGCAATGGCGCGTCGCTGGGCGCCGGTCCGGCCGTGCGTGACCGCTCGTCCGGCGTCCGTCCCCCGTCGGGTTGCCGCTCCTCTGGATCGCGCTGCTCGTCAGTCATGATTGGGCTCCCTGGTCGTCCGTCGCCGCTCGCCGCGACGGACCCCGGTCAACGGCGACGAGCGAGCGCGGGTTGGCGATTCGGGTCAAGGCATGCATGGACCGTTCCAGGTTACGAGGACGAATGTAGCGTTCGCAACATTCATACGCCGCGGGGTTCCGGCAACGAGCGCGGACGACAACGGCGTCACGGCGGTGCCGACAGACGCTCGACGGCGCGCGGGAAGAGGGCGTAGGCGGTGGCGTCGCAGCCGGGGATGCGAGCGGCTTGGCCGATGCGAACGTCGCCGCGGGCGCTGACGAGGAGGAATGCGTCGGTCCGATCCAGGTCGAAGCGCCGCATCAGCATGCCCGTGAGCTCTTCGACGGCCTGCTCGACGGCATCTTCGAGGGTCGGACCGGCCCCGGTCGCGATCCAATGCTCGGGGGTCTCGATCCAGGGGCGGACCGGTGCCTGGCCTTTGAGCAGATCGACACGGACCGTCACCTCGCCGTTGATCTCGACGCCGGTGCCGCTGACCTCGCCGTCGCCCATCGCGGCGTGGACATCGCCGAGGGCGAGGAGGGCGCCGGGGACGCGGACGGGGAGGTAGACCGTGGCGCCGGCGGTGGTCGCGTTGAGGTCGATATTGCTCCCCTCGGGGCCGGGGTGGGCGGTGTAGACGGTGCCGGCGGCGGGGGCGGTGCCGATGACGCCGACCATCGGTCGGGCCGGGAAGCGGAGCTTGTCGCCGAAGACCAGCTGCTCGCCGTCGACGCGGACCATGACGACGCCGTGCTCGGCGATGCCGTCTTGGAGCACCCCCGCGCCGGCCAGGGTGCGGACGAAACCGAGCGCCGCGAGGCGAATGTCGATGATCTCGACGGCGAGAGCGTCGCCGGGCTCCGCTCCCTCGACGAAGATCGGGCCGCAGGCCGGGTTGACCTTCCGCGGGTCGCGGACGCGAACGAAGGTGGGAACGTCGGCGGCCCGGCGGATACGGCCGGTCGAGGTGTCGTAGGTCTCGACAGTGAGGGTGTCGCCGGGGTTGATCCGCGCGACCGGCGGCGTCTCGGCGTTGAACTCGTAGGTCAGCTTGTCGCGCGAGATGCGCAGCATGGGCGTGCCTCCTGTGCGGCGCATTCTAGGCGATCGGGGGGTAAGCGGGGACCGGCCAGGGCGAGCCCCAGAGGGTGCCCCGTGCCTGCCCAGGCCCGCCCACCCGCCGGAGGCCCGCTCCTCTCCGACGCAGGCCAATTGCTCCAAGCCCCTGACGCGCGCCCGAGCTTGGCGGCAGGATCTGTGAAAAGTCCTGCGCTGTTGTCCTCGACCAAGTCGCAGCACGCAGCGCCCGACGAGCGGGCAATCTTTCCTGATTGGAGAAGTAGCCTTGCACGCCCGGGCTCATGTGCGCCGAGGACTGGCTGGAGGCACGAACGCACCCGACCGAAGCCGGCTAGAATTGCGCAGATGGCGATGGGGCTCGGCCCTGGAGGGGCTGTGCCGGGTGAGCGCGGGGGTAAAACCTCGCGATGGGACGTCGATGACCGATCAGCAACAACCTCGAGCGACCATGCTCCGTCTCACCGTCGGTTCGCAGGTGTTGGCCGCCCGCATGGAAGAGGCGGCGGCACCCAAGACGTGCGCGGCGTTCGGCAGGCTGCTGCCGTTCAAGAACAAGCTGATCCAGGCCCGCTGGAGCGGGGAGGCGGCCTGGATCCCGCTCGGCGAGTTCGACGTCGGTGTTGGGTTTGAGAACCACACGAGCCATCCGGCGCCGGGGGAGATCTTGCTCTACCCGGGTGGATTCAGCGAGACTGAGATTCTCTTCCCGTACGGAGCGACCCTCTTCGCCAGCAAGATGGGACAATTGGCCGGCAATCACTTCTTGACGATCGTCGAGGGCCGCGAGCGCCTCAAGGAGATCGGGCGGATCGTGCTTTGGGAGGGCGCGCAGGATATTCTCTTCGAACGCAGGTAACGCCTCCGCGATCGACATGGGTCATGCCCGACCAGGCGGCCGGGCTCGCGTCGGCACCAGAGCGAAGGAGCGAAGCAGACGATGGGCAACGAACGACTGATCACCCGGCGTGGGTTTGCCGGCGGGCTGTCAGCGCTGGCAATCGGCGGGGCCCTCCTGCCGGCCGGGACGCGCCTGGCATCGGCGCAGGACAAGTTCAAGATCGCGTTTGTCTACGTGGGCCCGGTCAGCGACGACGGCTGGACCTATGCGCACGACCAGGGGCGCAAGGCGCTCGAAGCGGCGGTTCCGGGCCTCTCGACAACCTACCAGGAGAACGTGCCGGAGAACGCGGCCGACGCCGAGCGGGTCATCCGCGACTTCGCTCAGAAGGGCAATAAGATCGTCTTCACAACCTCGTTCGGGTACATGGATCCGACGTTCAACGTCGCCAAGGACTTCCCGAACACGGTCTTCATCCACATCTCCGGCTACAAGACGGCGCCCAACATGGGCACCGGCTTCGCCAAGATCGAGGAGCCGCGTTACGTCACCGGGCTGATCGCCGGCAAAATGACCAAGACCAACAAGATCGGCTACGTCGCCGCGTTCCCGATCCCCGAGGTGATCCGCGGTCTCAACGCCTTCACGCTCGGCATCCGCAAGGCCAACCCGACCGCGACGGTCAAGGTCGTCTGGACCAACACCTGGTTCAACCCGCAGGTCGAGCGCGCGGCGGCCGAGGCGCTGCTCGACGGCGGCGTGGACATCACCGGACAGCACGAAGACAGCCCGGCGACCCTGCAGGCGGACGAGGCGAAGGGGGTCTACGGCATCGGCTACGACGCGGACATGAGCACCAAGGTGCCGAAGGCCGCGATCACCAGCCCGATCTTTATCTGGGCGCCGTTCTACATCCAGACCGTCAAGGCGGTGATGGACGGCAGTTGGAAGACCAGCCAGTACTGGGGCGGCTGGAAAGATGGCGCCGTCGACCTCGCCCCGTTCGGGGCGATGGTTCCGGACGACGTGAAGCAGATGGCGATGGCCGAGGCCGCCAAGTTCAAGAGCGGCGCCCAGACGATCTTCACCGTGTTCACCGGTCCGCTCAAGGACAACGCGGGCAAGGATCGGGTCCCGGCCGGACAGGCGATGACCGACAAGGACCTGCTGAGCATGAATTGGTTGGTCGAGGGCGTTGACGGCAAGATCCCGGGCTAGCACAAGCGCCCCTCACTCCCCGACCCGTGCCCAGACGGCACCGACCGCTGCCGCACGCAAGGCAACGCCGTCCCTCCTCTCCCGCACCTCGGTGGGCGCCCGCTGGGCACGGCCGGGGGAGAGAGCCGTTCTCCCCTCTCC
>JRHI01002239.1_pt1 | contig 13742 bp, 14 predicted proteins | sample 215371 | NCBI WGS metagenome assembly JRHI01 (sample SAMN02929681, study PRJNA255918) | sediment metagenome | biome: cave system; feature: Ice Cave; material: Sediment; isolation source: sediment from deep within a dark volcanic ice cave with no known source of... ...
ACCGACGGCTGACCTCGTGAACCGGCAATGGCTGCTGCGCCGCCGGCCCAGCGGGCCCGTCTCAGCCGGGGACTTCGAATTGGTMCAGAGCCCGGTGCCCAGCCCYGACGATGGTGATGTGCTGGTCCGAGTTCAATACCTGTCCTGCGATCCCACGCAGAGGGGATGGATGGCGCGCGACACGTACCTGCCCGCGGTAAAGATCGGTGAGGTGATGCGCTCTATCGCGTTGGGCGAGGTGGTCGAATCCCGCTCAGACAAATTCCAGCCGGGGCAGCTTGTGCAGGGCTTGTTCGGGTGGCAGGACTACGTCGTGGCCACACCGGGGACGACCTCCTCGCCGACGCCGGTGATCCCCGGGGTGGGGCCCGAAGCTGCTCTCAGCGTGCTCGGCCTGAATGGTTTGACCGCCTACTTCGGGCTGTTCGAAATCGGTAAGCCCCAGGCCGGCGAGACGGTGGTGGTCTCCGCGGCGGCGGGGGCGACGGGGTCTGCCGCCGGCCAGATCGCCCTCGCGCTCGGCTGCCGGGTGATCGGGATCGCCGGCGGGCCTGACAAATGTCGCCATGTCCTCGAGCTGGGCTTTCACGAGGCGATCGACTACAAGTCCGACAATGTGCTCGCTCGTCTGCGGCAGGCCTGCCCGAAGGGAATCGACGTCTACTTCGACAATGTCGGAGGCGCCATCCTTGACTCGGCGCTCGCGGTGCTGGCGCGTCGTGGCCGAATCGTCCTCTGCGGCGGCATCGCCCATTACAACGATGCCGGCGCGTCGGTGGGGCCGAGCAACTACCTGCAGCTGGTGGTTCAGCGCGGCCGCATGGAGGGCTTCCTGGTGACCGATTACGTGGCCCGGGCCACCGAGGCGATTCCCGCCCTGATGGGCTGGATGGCGGAGGGCAAGCTCAAGTACGAGGTGGACGTGATGCAGGGCCTGGAGAATGCGCCGGCCGCGCTGGCACGCCTGTTCAGCGGCGCGAATCGTGGCAAGCAACTGGTGAGGATCTAAACCGTAACCGTCCTTTAGAGACGCGGAGTCAGGCGGTGCGTCTGAACGCCCGCCGGTAGCCTGCCGCCAGCAGGGTAATTGAAAGCACAATCAACACCGCACCAGAGATGAGCGGCGGCGGAATGCTCGAGCCGCTGTGCCTGTAGGCACTCAGGAGATTGAGGTCCACCGCCGCGATGGCGATGGGCCAGCCGGCCATCGCGAACCAGGCCCAGCGCTCGCCCCGGCGGAAGCCATTGGCGGCGATCATCGCGCTGAGCACCCCGACGAACATCATGTAAATGGCCTGGGCACGAACTTTCCAGTTGATCAGCGCCGCTGCCGGGGTCGTGCTCAGGTCCGCCCAGCTGACGCCCGTTATCCCCTGTACGGTTGGCGCCTCACCCTGACCGAAGGTGGCGCCCCCGGTGAAGACATCGCCAAGTCCGAATAGGAAGATCAGGAGGCTGATGAAGACGAAGCCCGTCCAGGCATTGCGCTCGAGGCGCGATTCCCGGGACCGATGAGGCATGCCCAACCCGACTCCTCCGCTTCGTTTCGACGACGGCCACCGGGAATTCTGACGGATTCAGCGGGTTTGGCAGCCTCTTCCCAGCTTCACCCAAGCTTGTCCGCCGCTAGCCAGGCCGGCATCGGCAAGCGCGAGCGAGCCTGGCTCGCCCGCCGCCGACAAGCCAGATAAAGCACGGCGGTCACGCTGAATAGATAGAGGGAGTAGAGGGCGAAGTCGCCCAGACCGGATACCGCCACGAGGTCTGAACCCCAGACGTTGAGGCCCTGCCGCACCGGGAACTGCTGGAGGGCCACGCTGTGGTCACGCAGGGCGACGCCATGCAGCGGATCAAGCAGGGGCCGCGGGGCCAGCCAGGCAAACAGCTGCTCGGTCGAATTGAGACCGCTCGGCTCTATGAAGCGGTCTGAGAGTGCTCCGCGATCGTAGGCGGCACCCGCGCCGCACGATTGCAGGAAGGGCGCCGCGAGAAGGCCGAACAAGCGGCCCCCGACGCACATCAAAGTCAGGGCCAACAGGAAGAGCGGCAACGCATTCAGGAAAAGCACGACGATTCGCTCAGCCTCCGCTTTCAGGTGACCGCCGCTGGAGTCGACAAGTGCGACAGTGAGGCCGACCGTGGCTGCGGCCACTGCGATGGCGGCTGCTCCAGCGAGCGCCCTGCCAGCGGCGAAGGTGAGTGGCGAAGAGCCCCCCCGCCTCCCCAGACACTCGAACCCATCGGCGAGGTCGTGCGCGATCAGACGATATGCCGTCAGCATGGCGACAACGGTCAGAACCAGCGCGATGATCTCATTCGCGCTCTGCAGCACTGCCAGCTCGCGGTGCTCTGGTCCGCTTGGCAGCAGCGCGAACAGCCTGACCAGTCCGATCAGCACCGCCCCCGACGCAAGTAGTGCGGGCATCGCCAGCCCTTTCCAGATGCGCCACCACCCGAGTCGAAGCTCGCCGTGGAGCCGCCCCACGGGGGCAACGGTACCATCGGTGTCGCCGGGGCTGCATTGGACCTATCCTTTGGTCTTCCGCTCGGCGCCGGTGAGCCGGGAAGTGATCGACAAGGAGCTGAAACTTGTCTGAGCCGCAGGCCCTTCTTTTCTTCCTCCTGGTGCTGGGTGCGGTCGCCGCCGGCCTCCGGCTGGTGACGCGGTGGGCCGAGCACCTGCCCTACCAGGTGATCCTCGCCCTGGGCGGGGTGGCGCTGGGTTCAATTCCCGGGCTCCCAGTCCCTCATGTCGGGCCCGACCTGATCCTCCTGGCATTCGTTCCCGGCCTTGTCTTCGAGGCTGCCATCGGCCTCGACCTCGCCGTCCTGTGGCGGGTGGCGATGCCCGTGACCCTGCTCGCCACGGTAGGTGTTGCCCTCACTGTTCTCGGCGTTGGCCTGGCTCTGCACTTTGCGCTCGGCCTCAGCCTGCCCACCGGTTTTTTGCTCGGTGCAATCGTGGCGTCGACCGATCCGATCGCAGTCGTCAGCCTCCTGCGTCGCGTGAAGGCGCCGGCGGGACTCACCACGATCCTGGAAGGCGAGAGCCTCTTCAACGATGGAACCGGTGTCGCCGTGTTCCTGGCTGTCGTCGCCTCAATCCTGAGCGGCTCGCCATCGTTGACGGACGCTGCACTGCGGTTCCTGCTCCTCACCCTCGGCGGAGGCGCGGTCGGCGTGCTGATCGGGACCGCGGCAGTCTCCCTCCTTCGCCTCGAAGAAGAGGCGGAACTGGAGATCCTGGGTACCCTGCTCGCCGCCTATGGCAGCTACCTGGCCGCCGACCTGATCCACGTCTCCGGGGTCGTCGCGGTGGTGGCCGCGGGAGTCGTGGTGGCGCGTTTCGGGCGCCGGTCAGGCCGGCTCCATGGAAGACAGCTGCTCGGATTCTGGGGCCTGCTCGGCTTCGTTCTCAATGCGATGCTTTTCGTTCTGGTCGGCGCTGCCCTGCCGACGACGCAGCTGTTGAAGCTGGCGCCCCTGGTCGCCGTGGCATTCGTGATCATGCTGGCGGTCCGTGCGCTTCCCGTCTATTTGTTGCTCGGTCTCTCAGATCCCGGTGGCGAGCGGATCCCGTGGTCGTGGCGGCATCTCGTGATGTGGGGAGGGGTGCGGGGGGGGCTTGGAGTGGCGCTTGCCCTGTCGGTGACCGGGCGGCCCGGGATTGACAGCCGGGTGTCAACGATCGCCTACGGGATGATCTTCCTTTCGCTCGTTCTACAGGGGGGGTTGCTCCATCCGCTGGCCAGCCGGCTGGGACTCGCCGGGCAGCGGGAAGGTGGTCGGCCGGCCACCGGTTGATCGTCCACTAGAGGCCGGCCTGGTTATTCAGCGTGTAGGTGATGTCAGAGAACAGGCGCCGCACCTGGCCGCCGGTCGAAACGAGCATCACCACCACGACAAGGGCGATCAGAACCAGGATGAAGGCGTACTCCACCAGTCCCTGGCCACCCTGATGGCCACGGCGCTGACGTGGATTGCCCGCCTGATCTTTCATTGTCCTTCCCCCAAAATCGCCATTAGCCGCCAGCTATCGTGTGCTGCCGAGCCGGCAATTCTTACACGCCGCGGTCACGAATTGTCGGTTTCCGCGACTTCGTCGGCGATTTGGAGCCGGCCGGCGGTTTGGCTCAGGAGTCCCGCAGCGCCCAGGCCTCGATCTCGACGCAGGCTCCACCGGGCAGCGCGGCCACCGCCAGCGCGGTCCGGGCGGGCAGGGGAGCGCCGAAGAACGCGAGGTAGGGCCCATTCAACCGCTCCCAATCGGCGATGTCGGTCATGTACACGTTCACCTTCACCACATTCGCCACGCTCAGGCCCGCGCTCTCCAAAACAGCCCTCAGGTTGGCGAGCGCTTGATTCAACTCGGCTGGAAAGCCGCCCTCAACCAGCACTCCATCGCGCCGGCCGATCTGCCCGGAAACGGCGACCAGCTGACCCGCATCACGGAACGGGCTGTAGGGAGCCGGAGCCATCAGCGAGACGCCTCCCGTTCCTCGATCGAAGCTGGTTGGGTATTGCGCATTCCGGAGGTCCTCCCAATCACGGACTGTGGTGCGCCCGGGTGAGCCCGACCGGGTTGGCGCCGCGGTGTCTGATTCTCATGGCTCAGTTGGAAGAATTCGGATTCAAGTCGTCGGCCTGACGACGTGGTTCGGTCAAACTTCGTTTCGTGAAGTTTATGCCCGACGCCCTGCTCCCCCCACGAGGTGACCGATGACGGACCAGGTCGATGTGGTCGTCATCGGGCTGGGGCCGGGCGGCGAGGACCTGGCCGGTTCTCTGGCCGAGGCTGGCTTGAGCGTCGTCGGCATTGAGAGGAGCCTGGTCGGCGGAGAGTGCCCCTATTGGGGTTGTGTGCCGAGCAAGATGATGATCAGGGCCGCCGATCTGCTGGCCGAAGGCCGCCGCATTCCAGGCACGGCGGGGACCTCGTCGGTGACACCCGATTGGAGCCCGGTCGCCCGCCGAATCCGTGAGCAGGCCACCGACAATTGGGATGACAAGGTCGCCGTGGATCGATTCATCGGCAAGGGCGGGACCTTCGTGCGGGGCGAAGCTCGGTTCACCGGCCCTGACACGGTGGAGGTTGGCGACCGGTCTTTCCGAGCCAGCCGCGCTGTCGTCATCGCGTCCGGCACCGCTCCCGCCATCCCGCCGATTCCGGGGCTGGCTGGTGTGCCCTTTTGGACCAACCATCATGCGATCGAGGTTGAAACCCTCCCCAAGTCCCTGACCGTCCTCGGCGGCGGGGCGATCGGCCTCGAGCTCGCTCAGATGTTCAGTCGCTTCGGTGTCAAGGTGACCGTGGTTGAAGCCGCCGAGCGGCTACTGCCGCTCGAGGAGCCGGAGAGCGGCGACGTGCTCGCCAAGGTCTTGGCCGCCGAGGGGATGGAGGTACGAGCCGGCACCAAGGTGGTCGAAGTGGGTCGTGACGGGGACCTCATCAGGGTCGCGACGGACACCGGTCAGCGGATCTCGGCGGAGCGCCTCCTGGTCGCCACCGGGCGCAAGGCCAACCTCGCCGAGCTGGCGGTGGCCAAGGCCGGTCTCGACCCGACTGCCCGGTTCGTCCCCGTCGACGAGAGGCTCCGGGCGGGCGAGCGCCTCTGGGCGATCGGGGATGTCACCGGCAAGGGACTGTTCACCCATGTCGCGATGTACCACGCGCGGATTGCGACGGCGGACATCCTCGGTCGCGAGACAGACACGGCCGACTACCGCGCCCTGCCCCGGGTCACCTTCACCGACCCCGAGGTCGGTTCGGTCGGGATGAGCGAAGCGCAGGCCCGTTCCGATGGCATCAAGGTGCGGACGGGCACCAGCCAGGTCAGCAGCTCAGCTCGGGGCTGGATCCACGGCCCCGGTAACGAAGGGTTCATAAAGCTGATCGAGGACCAGGCCCGCGGTTTGCTGGTCGGCGCGACATCGGTCGGGCCCCGGGGCGGAGAGGTCCTCTCGATGCTCGTGCTGGCCATCAAGGCTGAGGTCCCAACCGCGACTCTGCGCGAGATGATCTACGCCTATCCAACCTTCCATCGCGGTGTCGAGGACGCCCTCCGCGACCTGGCGGCGCGCTGAAGACCGCGGACCTCCCGAGCCGGTAGGATCGCGATATGCCAATCCCGGCCCAGCTGCCGACAACCCACAGCGACGGTCAGGGCCCCAACCTTCTCTACCACGTGGAGGGGGAGCTGGTCCCGGTGCTCCGCCTCAACCTCGGCGGTTCGGTTCCCGCCTATTTCGAGCACCATGTCCTGCTCTGGAAGGAACCCACGGTCGACATCCGGCTGAAACCCATCAAGGGCGCGTTCAAGCGATTCATCGCCGGCATGCCGATCTTCATGACCCAGGCCGTCGGTCAGGGCCACATCGCCTTCTCCCGTGACGGGCCCGGACAGATCGTGCCCATGCACCTCCAACCCGGTCAATCAATCGAGGTGCGCGAGCATCAGTTCCTGGCCGCATCCGACAACATCGCCTTCACCTTCACTCGTGTCCGAGGCATCGCCAACATGCTGTTCGGATCCACCGGGTTCTTCATCGATCGGTTCACCGCCGAGCAATACGAGGGGGTTGTTTTCCTCCACGGCTATGGCAACGTTTTCGAGGTGGTCCTGGGGCCCGGCGAGGTCATCGATGTCGAGCCAGGAGGTTGGCTCTACAAGGACTCCTCGGTGCGCATGGACATAAAGGTGATGGGCCTGCGCTCGGGGATCTTCGCGGGCTCCGGTCAGCTGGTGTTCAACCGGTTCACCGGTCCCGGGCGGTTGGGACTCCAGTCGATGTACGTTCACTCGGGCGACAGCGGAAACGCGGGCGCGGGCAACGCGGCTGCGGCGGGAGGAATCGCAGGAGCGGTGATCAAGGGCCTTACCCGCTAGGCGGCCGGCCTTACCCGCTAGGCGGCCGGCCTCACCCGGCGCAGCGGCGTCGCGCCTTAGCCTATGGCGGGTCCGCCGCCAGCCCAATTGCACCGATGGACACGAGGCGCTGAATCTCCCCGTCGTCCATTTGCAGCAGCTCGCGGAGCACCTTCTCGGTCGACCCCCCGACCGGCTCGCCGAGCCAGCGCAGGCTGCTCGGGGCCTCAACGAATCGGGGCACAAAGCCCGGTGCGAGAAGCTTGCCGATGGAGGCCGGACCGTCCGCCTCGAGCACCATTCCACGCTCCCGAAAGTGCTCGTCGGCGACGATGTCGGCGATGCTGTAAACGGGAGCCGCGGGGACTCCCGCCCGGTTCATCACATCCCAGATCTCTGCGACCGAGTGCTTCAGCGTCCAGATCTCAATGAGATGGTCGAGCTCCGCCGCGTTGGCCCGGCGGGCCTGATTGTCATTGAAGCGGGGATCCTGGCCGAGCTCTGGTTGGCCGATCGCCGCGCAGAAGCGCGCGAAGATCGACTCCCCGTTGGCGCCGATGGTGATGTAGCTGCCGTCACTTGTCGGATGGCTGTTCGAAGGCGCCGACCCGGGCAATGCGTTGCCCTGCCGCTCACGGACCACGCCGGTGTGGCCATACTCGGGAAGGATTCCCTCGAGAAGGCTGAAGACCGCCTCGTAGAGGGCGACATCCACCACCTCGCCCTGGCCGGTTGCATCCCTGCGGCGCAGCGCGGCCAGGCTGCCGATGGTGGCGTAGAGAGCGGCGATCGCGTCGCCGATGCTCACCCCCATTTTGAGGGGCGGCCGGTCGGGAAAACCGGTCACGTAGCGGAGGCCACCTAGCGATTCACCGGTGCTGCCATAGCCGGCCCGATCTCGATACGGGCCCGTCTGACCGAAGCCCGAAATCCGGACCAGGACGAGGCGGGCATTGACCGCGCGCAGCCGGTCCGGTCCCAGGTTCCATGATTCGAGCCGGCCAGGGCGGAAGTTCTCCACGACAAGGTCGACCTCGGCGGCGAGACGAAGCACGAGCGCCTGCCCATCAGGGTGGCGAAGGTCGATCGCCAACGAATGCTTGTTCCGCGACTGGATCATCGACCAGAGCGAGCCCGCCTCGGTGACAACACTCCAATTCCGCAACGGGTCGCCGGCGCCGGGCGGTTCGACCTTGAGAACCTGCGCGCCCATGTCCGCCAGGAGACGGGTGCAGAACGGGCCGGCGATCAGCGAGCCGAGCTCGAGGACCCGGATTCCGCCGAGTTGACCGTCGGGTTCCCGGGCCACCGCGTCAAAATCTACAGCCTGCCAGTGGCAGTGGACTGGAACGGCCGAATGGGGGGCAGGCCGGAGGCGCGCTGGTCGCGATTCGGCCGTTACAGCCCACTAGCATCTGAGCCGTGAGCGAGAGAAAAAGCCGGAGGGCGGAGGCGGCCGTCAGGATCAGTGAGGTCTTCCCGCGCGACGGCCTGCAGACCCTGCTTCATGAGCCCGGGCTGCGCCTGCCCACCACCGAGGAGAAGGTGCAGTTCATCGAGTTCGTCGCGCGGACCGGAGTGGCCGAGATCGAGATCAGCGGCTTCGTACATCCTCGCGTCATCCCTCAGCTCGCCGATGCCGAGGCGGTCGCTGAGGCAGCCATTGCCCGAGTGCAGGGGCCGGTCCTGCGCGCCCTGGTGCCCAACTTGCGCGGTGCCGAGAGGGCGGTGGCGGTGGGAATGCCGAAGATCTCCTGCCTGGTGGCCGCCAGCGAGACCTATCAGCGCCTCAATTCGAACATGAGTGTCGATGAGAACCTGGCCGACTTGGAGAAGATCGTCGAGCTGGCCGGCCGGAGTGGCACTCGTGTCTCCCTGGGGATGGCGATCTCCTTCATCTGCCCCTACGACGGGCTTGTGGCCGAGGCGGCGGTGACGCGGATCGTCGAGCGCGCGGTTCAGCTCGGGATCACCGAGGTTAGCCTGGCCGACAGCATCGGCCTGGCCTGGCCGCAGCTGGTGAGGGAGCGCTGCGCGCGCCTGCTCGACAGGTGGCCCGACCTTCAGCTCGGGCTTCACCTCCACACGTTGGCCGGTCTTGCGCTGGCCAACGCCCTCGCCGGTCACGAGGCCGGAGTGCGGCGATTTGACGGCTCGGCCGCGGGCATCGGTGGGGGGATAGCAATGCCGATCCACACGACAGACATGGGTAACGTGGCGACTGAGGACCTGGTTTATCTCTTCGAGTGCTCGGGCATCAGCACCGGCGTCGACCTCCTCGCCAGTGCCGAGTGCGGCCGCCGCGCGATGGAACTCGTCGGCACCGGCGGCGGCCACGTGACCGGATTCGGCACCATCGATCGCTTCGTGCAGCTCAACCGGGAGCACCTGGCCCAGATCGCCTCAGCTCCTCCCGGCCGGTCAGAGGTCAGGCGCCCGGGGGCCGGCGGGGACTAGGCCAGGCGCCCGCTGGCCGGGCGCGCGGTGGATACTGGAGGGCAGGGGATGCTGCTACACGTCGCCTGGTTCGTCAACCCGATTGACCACCCGGTGCGGTGGGACCTGGTCATCAGCAGTCGAACCGCACTTGGCCTCGGTGCCAGCACCGTCGCCCTTGCCGGCGCCTTTTTCCTCCAGAAGATGCTTGGCGACCGGCACTGGCCCCGGCTCCCGTTTCTGGGCGCGATGGCGGTGGGCGCACCTACGCTGGTCGCCGTTCAAGCGGCCATCACACTCATCTATTCGGGTGTCCAGCCGGTGTTGCTGGCGCCCCACCTGCACGTCCATCCCACCCTCGCGGCCGCGGTCATCGGGTTGGTCGAGGTCGGGATCGGCTTTTCCTATCTCACCGGACTCGGGGATCGGGTGGCCTCGGTCCTCCTCCTCCTGCTCGTCCTCGCCACCTTTATCCTCTACTCGCCGCTGGATGCCCTGGCGCAGGTGCACTGGCTGGGCCTGGCGGCAGTGGTCTTCGTGATCGGGCGGCAGGCAACCCAGGCGGGCCGGCCGAGGCGCGGCGGTAGGCCGCTTCCTCGGATCGACCCGGGCCGGGCGGTGGCAGCGCTGCGAGTTCTGACCGGGGTCGCGATCATGGCGCCGGCGCTGAGTGAGAAGATCTGGAATCCCGGTATCGGACGCGCCTTTCTTCAGCAGCACCAGCAATTCAATGTTGTGCAGCATCTGCTGGGAGTCAGCTGGTTTTCGGACGACCTGTTCGTACTTGCCGCGGGTGTCGCCGAACTCACAATCGGTGTGCTTCTGATCAGCGGCCTTTTGACCCGGCTGGTGATCATCGCGATGTGGCTTCCCTTCAACCTAACAGTGCCATTCCTGCCGCCCCAGGAACTGATCTGGCACATCCCAATCCTCGGCATCATTTATTTCCTGCTTGTCCATGGCGCCGACCTCGCCCCTGACAGCCGCGCCCAGGGCCCGGCCTCGCCGGCCGCGACCTGAAGGGATCGGGCAATTCGTTTACCGGTCAATCCCTGCTTTGTGGCCGAGCCTGGGAAGGATTGTGAACATGCCGAGCACCGACCTCTTTCCTGGTGAGGACGAGAGAACCCGCCACCCCGATGATGCTCGACACTGGGCGGAGGTCTACGCCAGCCTTCTCCGGACCCTGCCGAGGCAGTTGAATTCGCCGTTGATCCAGGCCCACCTGTTGGCTCGCCTGGAGTACTGGGAAGAGCGGCTGCGCGAGGTCGACGCTGAGGCGTCAGCGCTGATCTCGACCTACAACCGAGACCGGCCGCCTCGAGTCCGCCGGGAAAGCCGCGGCCCCGGTGAGTCGGTTTCCAGGGACATCAAACCCGCCGAGCTGACGCGCTAGGCGTTCTAACCTGCACCCGCCGCGGGAAGGCGGAAGGTGAAGGTGCTGCCCTCGCCGGGAGCAGTTCTCACCAGGTCGATCGAACCGCGCTGGAGCTCGGCCAGCCGCCTGCTGAGGTAGAGGCCGAGTCCACTGCCGGGCGTTCGGGAATCGGTCGCACCCCGCACGAAGCGCTCGAAGATGCGTTCCTGCATCTCGGGCGGGATGCCGGGGCCGCGATCCGTCACCGACAGGCTGGGCTGGTTCCCTCCGGTCACGGTGATCGTCACCGCAGGCGGCTCGCCGCCGTAACTGATCGCGTTGTTGATCAAATTGTCAACGATGGCAGCGCTCAGCTCACTGTCACCCGCCANGTTGACCACCGGATCCTGGGCCTCGACGTAGAGCGATCCGCCGGCCAGTTCAGCCCGCCCCCGCGCCTTTTCGGCCGCACTTGTTGCCACCTGGACGAAGTCGATCTGGTCGGCGGCAACCTTGACGCCGCCCGCTTCGATCCGGGCGGCCACGAGGAGGTCGCTGACCAGACGCTCGGTGGTGGCGAGCTTCTCAATGATGAGTCGGAGAGGCTCGTTCATCCGCTCGGGTAATGCACCGAACGTCCCGTCCACAAGCATCTCGGTGTAGCCCCGCGCAACGGAGATGGGCGCTCGCAGCTCATGTACAGCGAGGTTTGAGAAGTCCCGGATCGACTCGGTCGCGCTGGTTGCCTGCGCGTATAGATCGGCCTGCCGCTGCTCAGCCTGCTTGCGTTCGGTGATGTCGAGGACGAAGGCGATGAAGGTGGTCCGCCGGCCACAGTTGTTGCCGGTGAGATGGCGAGCTCAACCGGAAACTCCCGGCCCGATCGGTGAAGCGCGCTGAGCTCGATGATCCGGCCGAGCACGGGACCCTCGCCGGTTTCCCGGTATCGGGCCAGGCCGGCGTTGTGGGCGAGGCGGTACTGAGGTGGGACGATCAGAGCGACGAGCTCACGCCCGATGGCCTCCTTCGGGGTCCACCCGAAGCAGGCTTCAGCGCGCCGGCCCCAGCCGGTCACTTTCCCCCGGTCGTCCATCGTGATGACCGCGGCCAGGGCATGGTCCACGACAACCGCGAGAAGCTCCGCGGAGTCGCCGAAGGGACCGCCTCCAAGTGGCAGGGCTATAGGATCGTGCTCACGTTTTGGCCCGTCCACCGGGTAGATATCCTAAACCTGTCTGGTGTCAAAAAGGAATGGGCTGACTCCATTTCGGCGGTGGCCATGGCGGGCTGGCCGCGGCGCGGGTCGTCGAAATGGCGGCGGTCGCGTCCGGTCGCCTGATGTCGTTCCGCCGCGGGCCTCGCCAGGCCTCCGGATACAGGGCCGGTCACGCCGATAAGAGATCGTTGCGTAGCCAGACTGAGGGCGGTCACCGGCGCAAGCTGGCCCAGCGCGTGGCGTTAGGCGGACTAGAAGTGAACGTCACAACCAACCTCTCCGCCCTCAGCCTTCTGGCGCTGGCCGCGGCCCTGGCCGGGCTGGTCGCCTCGGTCCGGTTGGTGAGCAGGTCAGACGGCCGTCGGCGCCCCCTCGCCCTCGGCGCGGGAGCTGGCGTGGGCACCATGGGATGCGCGCTCAGCATCATGCCCCACCTGCTTGGGCCGCACGCGCTCGCCGGCGACGTCTCCAACCTGACCCTTGTCGCGTCCGCGGTCCTGATTGCCGGCGTCGACACAGTTGAGGCTGCGTTTGGAGTGGGCCTCCTGGTCCGGGCTTGGCCGGCCGGCCCGGTTCTGCGCGAGGCGGAAAAGGCACTCGCCCTCGGGGACCCGACGACCGCCGCCGATGCCTTTCGCCGTGCCCTCGGCCCACTCGTGCTCGGGCGCCAGCGGGAACGTGAGCTGCAAACCCGCCTCAGCCTCGCGGCCGCCCTGCTGGGTTGCGGGGACGTCGACGCGGCAGAGAGAGCGCTCGAGGAGGCCGTCGCCCGGGCTCATTCGGTGGCCGACCCGGAGGTCAGCTGGACAGCGCTTGTCGCTGCCGCGGAGTTTGAGGTCGACCTCGGCAACTGGGCGGCGGCGAGGACCCTGCTCACCGACGCGGCCACCCTCGCCCGCGAGCACCTGACCGACGACTATGCCGGACTAACCTTCGCCCGCCTCGCCTGGGTGGCCTATCTGAGCGGCGACGCCGACCTCGCCGCCGGCTGCCTTACCTGGAGCGGACGCGCCGCAGGGACGGTACAGAATGTCGGCGCGCTTACAGGGACCACAACCCTCCTGGCGTCATTCCTGCGGATGGCAGTCGCCGATTTCGCCAATGCCAAGGCCGCTCTCACGGATGGTCGCGCGATCGCAGAGGCGACTCACGACAAAGAGCTGGAAGCCCAGGCCAGGGTCGCCGCGGGCTGCCTGGCCTATCTGCAAGGTTGGCACGACTCAGCCCTCGACTCCCTCCGCCAGGCTCTGCCYCACCTGCGYCGRGTGCGYTTTCARGCGCCGATCGTGYTGCCGCTGCTGTCYCTGAGYGTCAACGCCCGGCTCGCCGGCCGGCCCGCCGATGCAACTGTACTGGCGGAGATCGTCAAGGTATTGCTGCATCCGAAGAGTGCCAACACGCCGCTGGTCGCCCACTGCGCCGACCCGAATGGGTACCCGCATCTGGCTCCCCACGCGGCCGAGCTTCGACTCCTTCTCTCCCGCTGAAGCACTCGATGATATAGCTGAAGCACTCGATGATATAGACGACGCGCGCGCGCTCTGCCTTGGCATACGGCAAGCTGCCTAGCCCAACCGCCCACGGGCTTCCTGCAGCTATTGCTGCACTCGTCCTACGGCCACCCTCGACGGGGGCTCCGGGCGCCTGGAACGCCTGGCGCGCCACCGGCCTGCCCCCGATTCGGCCGTTACAGCCCACTAGACTCCTGCGGGGGGCCTTTCTAAGCTTTGGGCGGCCGTTTGCGCTTCGGTTTGGCGGACTTTTCAGCTTCCGCCTTTCTCATCGCGCCGAACTTGCGCTCGAGGTCGGCGAGCATCGCCTCGGCAGTTCGGCCCATGTCTGCGTAAAGGTCGACGTCGGGCTCGAC